>Ga0190269_10000594_pt1 | contig 18226 bp, 14 predicted proteins | sample Popmic249IS_FD_133749 | JGI IMG/M metagenome (GOLD analysis project Ga0190269, IMG submission 133749) | Populus adjacent soil microbial communities from riparian zone of Blue River, Arizona, USA - 249 IS | ecosystem: Environmental > Terrestrial > Soil > Riparian zone | place: USA: Arizona... | reverse complement strand
GAGCGCTGCTTGGTTCCAGAACATCGGCGGCTGCACGAACAGATACGACACGAACACCATCACGCCGATGAGCAGGATCAGAAACTGCATCGGGATCTTGAAGATACCGTTGAACAGGAGTCCCAAGCGCATCTCGGTCACCGACTTGCCAGACAAGTAGCGCTGCACCTGGGATTGATCAGTGCCGAAGTACGAGAGCGCCAGGAAGAAACCTCCGGTGATGCCCGACCAGAAGTTGTAGCGGTTTTCGAAGTCCAGCTTGAAGCTGACCGGGTTCACACGCCCGAGCGCGCCAGCCAAGTGCAGCGCATCGGGTACCGATACCGTCTTCGGCAAGCTCGCGATCGCGAGCCCGAGCGCGAGCAGGAGGCCTAGCATCATGACGATCATCTGCTGCTTCTGCGTCTCGCTCACGACCTCCGTGCCGCCCAGCACCGTGTACGTGATCACGATGATGCCGATGCCGAAGTTCGTGAGCGCGAGCGACCAGCCCAAAATCGAGCTCAAGATGATCGCGGGCGCGTAGATCGACACCCCGGTCGCGAGACCGCGCTGGATCAGAAAGCTGATCGCGCCGAAGTAGCGTACGCGCGCGTCGAAGCGGTGCTCGAGGTATTCGTACGCAGTGCGTACGCGCAGGCGCTGGTAGATCGGCACGAAGATCGCGCTGATCACGATCATCGCAAGCGGCAGGCCGAAGTAGAACTGTACGAAGCGCAGCCCATCTTCGTAGCCTTGACCTGGCGTCGACAAGAACGTGATCGCGCTGGCCTGAGTAGCCATGATGCTGAGGCCAATGGTCGGCCAGCGCAGCGTCTGTGAGTGAAAGTACGTGGTCGCGTCTCTTGCGCGCTGCACGCGCTTGTAGCCGTAGATCGTGATGCCACCGATCGTGGCGATCAAGATGATCCAGTCGAGCGCTTTCATGCTGCCCACCGCCCGAGCAAATAGCCCGCGAGCGTGAGCAGCCCGAGCTCGATGACCAAGAGCAGATACAGCGCACGCCAGCTTCCGAGGATGGGCGGTGGCTCTTGAGGATCCGGTTCGTTCATGGTGCTTTGCCGCTGGAAGCGGCAATCAAGTTGAGCAGCAAGCGATACGCGCCGGGTACGCCTGCGGGCAGCTGCCTGAAAAAGGACAGACCGGTGTACACGTAGCGCCCGCGACCATGCCGCGCCACGAGCAACGCGCCGCGCTCTTCCGGCTCGTCGGGATCGGCCATCGACAAGAGCGGCTGATAGCGCGTGTCCCAGCTCTGCCCGTAGTACAAGCCGCGCTCCTGCACCCAGCCTTCGAAGTCCTTCGGCGTGATGCGATGTGGCGCGCGCAGGAGCGGATGATCCACGACGAGCTCGTTGACTTGGGCCGTCTCGTCGGTCACGCGGCCGCGGCCGACCTCGAGCGGGTACGGACCCACTGGCACATCGAGCGGCGACAGACCACTGCGCGTGACGTACTGCACGAGCAACGTGCCTCCATCGTGCACGTACTGCATGAGGCGCGGATGCGCTGCACGCAGCACGTCGCGCGTGTTGAAGCTGCGCACACCAAGGATGATCGCGCTGTAGCGCGCGAGCCGGCCTTGCATCAGATCACCGTCGCTCAAGCGCTCGACCGCCGCGCCGATGTGCGCGAGATCCGACGCGATGCTGTCACCCGAGCCTTCGACGTAACCGATCAACCCCTGCGGCTTTGTGAGCGTGACCGGCGAGAGCTTCAGCACTGCCGGTTGCAGCACGATCTGCGTGGGGATGTGCGGATAATCGATGGTGTCTTCGCGCAGCGACCAGCGGCGGCCTGCGACTTCGGCGACAGGCACTGCGCGCTCCACGCCGCGCTCGCGTTGCGGCGGTGGTGTCACAGTGAACTCGATCACGCGCTCGTCACCGGCCTTTGCGAGCTCGATCGCTTGCTCGCTCGGCACGACTTGGTAACCCGCCGGCACCTCCAAGAACACGCGCCCGCGCTGCGCGTCGGCGCCAGCGCGCACACGCAAGCCGACCCTCGCGGCCGCGCCGTTCGGGAACATGATCGCTTCGCGCGTCGGCGTGAGCGTAAAGGGTGGCACGACCAACACCGACCGCTCGCGCTCCCCTTGCACGCGATCAGTCGTGCTGAATAGCAGCGGCACCTGCAAGCTGAGCGTCTGGCCCCCCAGCTCGAACTCAGCGAGCAGCGAGAGCGGGGGACGACCTGCGGGTTGATCGAGCAGCGCTTGCTCATGCACGTAGCGACCCGATAGCGCGGGCTCGCGCAACCAGTAGGGCGTGCTCGGTGGCGCGTCCACGGGGCAGGTCACGCTTGCAGTCAGCTCGTGCTTGTCGTGCACGCGCAACGGCGCCGCCACGCTCTGTGTTTGCCCGTCGGGAAAGAGCAAGCGCGCGAGCCGCAGCGCCGACGGCCGCCGCAACAGCAGCTCTACTTTGACGTCCAACTTTCCGCCGCTCACGCACGCGGGCGTTTTCGCCAGCGCGCGCACGAACACGCCACTCGTGAGCAGCGCGAGCTCGGCGCTCTGCCTGCGCGCCGTATGCACGCGCGGATCCTTGTCATCGAGCAGCGCGAGCGCCGCGTGTGCCGCTGCTAGCTGCTGGCTCGCGCGCTCGGGATGATCGCGGTGGAGCTGCTGCCGCGCCTCTTTCAGCGCCGCATCGACCGCTTTGCCCGCGTTGCCGTAGCGCTCTTGCCAGCTCGCCGGTACCCCTTCGAGCAGATCGCTGGGCGCGCGATCCCCGGCCACATGGAGAAAGTGCTCCATGAGCGGGCCGCGCTCGGGCGTCGCACCGAAGCCCTGGCTCTTGTGCTCGGTGCGGGAGCGCGCGGCGAGCTCACCAAAGGACAAGCCCAAGCGCGGATCGTACCCGCCTACATCGACCGAGATCGCACCCGCAGGTGGCTTGTTCTCGCGCCAAAACGGCCAGTTGTGCAGCAAGCGCTTCGCCTGCCAAGGCGCGAGTCCTTCCTTCAGTTGCTCAGGAAACCGCTTGGGATCCGCGGCGGCGGCAAATGCCTCGCGCGCCAAGATCGCCGAGGCGATGTGGTGACCGTGGTTCGGCGGCGTCTCGTCGAAGCGGGTCACGACCACATCCGGACGAAAGCTGCGAATGGCATAGACCACATCGGACAGCGCCTCTTCGTGCCCCCAGATCGCCAGCGCTTCTTTCGCGGATTTCGAATATCCAAAGTCTCGCATGCGCGTGAAGCGCTGCGTCGCGCCGTCGAGCCTGCGCGCAGCCAAGAGCTCTTGCGTACGCAGCACATCTAGGAGCGCGTCTTGCTCGCTGCCGATCAAGTTTTGGCCGCCGCCACCGCGGGTCATCGACAGATAGCGCGCTTGCACGTGTCGACCATTTGCGAGGTAGGCGAGCAGGCGCGTGTTCTCGTCATCGGGATGGGCAGCGACGTAGAGCACGCGGCTGGTGTTAGAGAGGCGATCGAGCGCATGCGCGAGGTGTGCGGCATCCATGTTGATCTCGGTGAGCTCTTGAGCGAACGCGGCGCAGGGCAGAGACAGCGCGCAGATCAGCGTGATCGCGAGGGTGCGAACGGCTGGAAGGATCATGCAAGTTATTCTCTCGGGACAGGTCGCGACGAGCACAAGCGCTCGAACAGCTGTTCGTAACGATCGAGCGTGGGCTGCAGGGGAAAGCGATCACGGGCGCGGGCGCGCGCGGCTTGGCTCAGTCGACGTTGCAACGCGTCGTCGCCCAGCACTTCCGCGAGCGCGCGCTTGAGCGCGCCGCGATCGAAGGGAGTGACGAGCCGCCCAGCATCTTCAGTCACCACGGAGGCGAGGCCTCCCACGCGATAGCCGAACACAGGCACACCGCAGCTGAGCGCTTCGAGCGCCGCCAAGCCGAAGCTCTCGTTCTCGCTCGTCAGCACGAACGCGTCGGATTGTTGCAAGTGCGCGGTGAAGTCGGTCTGCGCGCCGAGAAATCGTACGCGCTCTCGTAGGCCGAGCGCAGCGACCCGCGCTTCACAGGCCGCGCGCTCGGGACCATCACCGACCAAAACGAGCCGCACGGGCACACTCGCGTTGAGCAGAGAGACCAGCTCGATCAGGTCGCCTGTGCGCTTCACAGCGCGAAAGTTCGAGACATGGATCAAGGTCTTGCCGCTGGCAGCGGCAGGGAACAACGCACTGAAGTGGAGCGGATCGCGCTCCTCTGCCGGCACGAAGCGCTCGGTGTCGACCGCGTTTTCGATGACTTCGATGCGGCGCGCGAGGCTGATGCCGAGCAGCTCGTAGGCGCGTTCGCGCAGGTACACGGACGGTGTGGTGATCGCATCCGAGGTCTCCACGCAAAAGCGCGTGATCTCCTGGTACGCAGGCTCGACGCCTACGCGCGTCACATCGCTGCCGTGGAGTGTGGTGACCAGCGCTGGACCGCGCGCGCCGAGCAGCTGTCTCGCGAGGTAGGCGCTCGCTGCGTGCGGCACAGCGTAATGCACGTGCAAGAGCTCGACCCCATATGCGTCACAGACGCGCGCGATCGCGCCGGCGAGACCCAGCATCTGCGGGGGAACATCGTCGAACAGGGGATAGCTCGGCGCCTCGGCGATGTGCAGCCGCAGCCGATCACCGCGCGGCAGGGCACGTGCGAGCGGTGCGGTCGTGATCATGTGCACGGTATGGCCGCGGGCGCTCAACCCGAGCGCCAGGTCGGTCGCGACAATGCCGCTGCCGCCGAGGCTCGGGTAACACACGACGGCCAGCGTGCGTTCGTTCACAAACGCAGCTCCGTGATCGCGGGCGAGTAGGGATCGATCGCCGCGAGCAGCTGCTCGATCAACGCGCGGTCGCCGTAGCGCGCCGCGAAATAGGCGAAGCCGAACACGCGCTCTTGCGGCACGGCACCCGGGAACAGCAGCTGCTTGAGCCGGCGCACCTCGCCGACGCGCTGCGCGTCGTGCGAGAGCAGCGCCTGCGAGTAGGCGTGCGCGAGCTTGGCCGAGGTCAGCTCCAGCTTCTTGCGAGTCTTGTCGAGCTGCGCCGCTAGCCTGCGCGTCACGTCGGCAGGCAGCTCTGCGAGCGCCGCAGCGAGGCTCGACTCGAAGCTCTCGATCAATGTGCGCTCAAACGCGACGGGCGGTAGCGGTGCAGGTTCGTCCGAGGTTGATGGGTCGATGGCCACAGGACTCTGCGGCAGTCCGCTGAGCCGCGCCAGGAGCGTCTGTTCCGGCAGCGCCACGTCGCTGCATTGCAGGCCGAGCCTGGTCAAGAGACGCGCGGTGGCCGGCTCGACCAAGCGCACTCGTGCGCGTGGCGCGATCATCGAAAGCTCGAGCTCGAACGCCGCGTACAGCGGCGGAAGCTGCGCGAAGTACGCGATCTCCGCGGGACCACCGATGTACGCTGCCGTCGGGAGCAGGCTGTCCTGGATGATCGGGCGAAGCAGCGCGCTCGTGCTGAAGCTCAGCGGGTCGCGCTCGAGGGCAGCCAATAGCTGCGAGAGCGTGTGCGTGTTGCCGCCCTCGATCTCGACGAAGTCAGCGCCTTGTTTGCGAAGACGCGTGCGCGGGCCAGTGGCACCTTGCGGGTGATAAAAGCTGAGCGGGGAGTCCTCGCGCACGTGCACCGTGGCTTCGAACCCGGCGCGCTCCAGCGCTTCGCTCTGCGCCTGCAGCGCCGCCGCGATCGCGTCGGACTGTTCGAGCGCACGACGGTGGATCGGCGCGACCAGCGCTGCCAGCTCGGCCGTGCGCGGATCGATCACCAGGAGGCCCTCCGGCTCGAACAGCTCGGCGATCAAGCCCGCGAAAGCTTCGCTCCAGGTGCGGCCCGGATGATAGTGCCGCGCGATACGCTCGATGTGCGTGGTCGCGTGCGGCAGCGCCGCTAACTCCTGGCGCAGCCGCGCGATGCTCTCGCCGATGCCTTGCGACAACGGGAGGTGTGCGATCGAGCAGCGGTTGCGCTTCTCGATCTCCGGCGCGATCACCACTGGCGCATCGTGCTGGCGCTGCACGACGCACGGCGCGATCTCCGGCAGGTCATGGTCTTCCGTCTGCAGCCAGAAAATCGGCACGACGGGCCGTCCGGTCTCGGCTTCGAGCGTGCGCGCGAGCCGAACGGCGGTCGCGGCTTTGTACAAGGTGTAGAGCGGGCCGAGGAACAACCCGACCTGCTGACCGGTGACGACCGCGCAGCCACCAGCTGCGAGCGCATCGAGCGAGCGCGTGCGCGCCGCGCTCTCGCCGAGCCGGGCCTGCTGCGCGCGCAGCTCAGCGAGCACCCGCGGCGCGATCGGCCGGTGTTGGGCCAGCTCGACCGCGCGCGCACGCGCATCCGCCGCGCGCACGTTCCGCGGGTAGAACGCGCGCGCTTCACCGGACAGGTATGCATCGAGCAGATTGCCCGTCATGTCAGCTCACTTCTTCCACTCGGCCACGGCCTTTGTCACGTCGGCTTTGAAGAAGCCTTCGAACGCGCGATCACCTTTTCCGAGCTGCACCGCCTTTTCGGCGCTCGCCACCGCGTCGGCCTTCTTGCCCTTCTTGTTCAAGATCTGCGCGCGCACCCACTGGTTCCACCAGGTGGCCTTGATCGCGATCGATTGATCGATGTAGCCGAGCGCCTGATCGAGATCGCCGTTGTTGTCGAGCAAGTAGCGGGCCGCGGTAAAGTGTGGGCGCCAGGCGTCTGCGACAGACTTCTCGATGTTCTGCTTGACTTGACCCTTCGTGTCGACGGTGAGCGGCACGCGCACGCGCACCTTCTCCCAGCTCAAGCTGAGCTGCGTGCCATCGTCGGTCGTGTCGTCGAACGCGAACGTCATGCGCTCGTGATTGTCGATGGCCTCAGGCTTCGCGCTGATGCGGGCGATGTCTTTCTTGGTGTCGTAGCCATCGTTGCCCCAGGCGTCGAGGCTGGAGTTGAGCACCACGCTCCAGCTGGCTTTACCGGGCACCGTGTACAGCGCATAGGTTCCGGCGGGCACCTTCTTGCCGCCGAAGTTGAAGTCTTGGCTCGACGTGAGCTTCGTCGCGGCGTTCGCGCCGGTGCGCCACGGCTTGTCGTAGGGAACGAGCCCACCCCAGACGGTGCGACCTTTCACCGCAGGGCTCGAATAGTCCACGCTGAAATCAGTGAGGCCCACGCGCTGCTCGACGCGCGCATGTGGGCTCGCCTGAGGCAGCTCTGCTGATTGTGCCGCGACCTCTCGGGTTAGCGGCAGCGCCAACGTACAGAGGCAAAACGTGAGACCGACAAGGTTTGTTCGCATCCGGTGTCCTCGATGATAGTGGTCGAAAGTTTGTGAGGCGCACGTGCGGCAAGCGCCCCGGACTGAACCGCGCCCGCGACGTTAACATTCCAACTCCAGCTTACGGGGCTTTGTGACTCGGGCTCGTGCATTCGCCGAGCTTCGTCAGTGCGGCCCGTTCTGGGGACGCAGGATCTAGCCCAAACGCGTTTTCTTGTAGGCTCGCGAGCTCGGCGCATGCGCCGGCTGCTTGCAGGACGCGCGCGTGGGCGAGCGTAATGCGCGCGCTGAGCGGGTTGGCGCTGAACGCGCGCTTGGACAACTCGAGCGCTCTCGCTGTTTGACCGGCCTGTTGCGCACACGTCGCTGCGAGCGACAGCGTGTGCGCATTGTCGGGTGCGATCGCCTGCAAGTGATCGCGCAGCTCAGGGGTGCACGCGCGCGCGGGCTCGGTGTAGGCCGTGTGCACCCAAGCGAGCCAGCTCTCTGGATGCGCTGCGAGCACGCCTGCAGCAACCTGGTCGCCTGCGCGTAGCAGGCTCGCGCGTACGTGGTTTGGATCTTTCTGGAGTGCTGCTGTCAGCTGCGCTGTGCGGGCCGGGGTGCCTGCCGGTGCGATCTCCGCGCGCAGGCTGTACACGTCCGCATCGCTCAGCGGTTGGACAGCTGCCGCTGTTGGCTGCAGCTCCACGCGCTTCGACTGTGTGAGATAGTTGCCGGCGCGTTGATAGCGATCGAGATGCGCGTCGAGCAAATCGGGCGCGAGGTCGGGGAAGGCCTCGTGGAACGCCTGCGCGAGCGTCTGACCACCTCCGATGCTGTCGAGCAGCGCGGCAAAGTCGGCGCGCCGCTCGGACTGCAGGTGATGCACGAGCAGCCACGCGCTGGCGGCGAACAGCGCATCGCCTGCAGCTGAGGGCTGCCGACCGAGCAGCGCCTCTGCGGACAAACGCTTCTGGCTCGCGAGCAGCTCGACGTGTCTCTGCACTGGATCGCCCACGACAAACGCGCCACCTGCATCGAAGTGCGCCGTCTCGTAGTAGCTCGCGAGGCCGCTCAAGAGCCATGGCGGCAGCGGGCCGAGCATCTGCTGCGCGACCAAGCCCGTGAGCGCGCGCGACAGCTGCGCCGTGCCGGCTTGCGACAAGCCGGTGGCGAGCACGAGCTGCGGCTCGTACAGGAGCTCCGGGCTGAACGCACCCGAGGCCTCTGTGCCGTACAGCTGCTCGAAGTGCCCGGCGTCGTGCAGCGCGATCACGCGCAGCTTTTGACGTGGGCCGGCATCGCAGCGCAGCGCGACCTGGCACAGCGCGTGATGATGCAGCTCGATCCGTGCGCTCGACGCTTGCGCCGCTGACTCCGATTCGTTCGTGAGCAACACGCTGTGCGCGGCCTCGAGATGCAGCCAGCGCGGCCCACCCGCCCCAGGCACTGGCGGCAAGCTCGCGCAGCTAACAGCGGCAATGAGCCAGCCCGCCAGCGTGAGCCTCGCAGCGGAGCGGGTGTGTGGGAGATGCGGAACCGGCATGAGGCCTCCGAACCAAACAAGGTACCACTGACCTTCCTGCCACGTCCGCCCCAGTGTTCTGCGCGATCGCTGCGGCTTGCGGACCTCGTGGTACGAATCTCCGAGAAAACCCGGGCTTTCCCTGCTACGAATGCCGACGGCTTTAGCAGGAGCGTGGCGCTTGGCCGGTTCGAGTTTGTTGGCACTGATAGACGACATCGCCACCTTGTTGGACGATGTGTCGGTACTCACCAAGGTCGCCGCGAAGAAGACCGCGGGTGTGCTCGGTGACGATCTGGCGCTGAATGCGCAGCAAGTCGCAGGTGTGACCGCGGATCGCGAGCTGCCCGTCGTGTGGGCCGTCGCCAAAGGCTCGCTCGTCAACAAAGCCATCCTGGTCCCGGTCGCGCTCGTGATCAGCTCAGTGTCCGCGCTGCTCGTGACGATCTTGCTGATGGTAGGCGGCGCCTATCTCTGTTTCGAAGGCGTGGAGAAGCTGGCACACAAGTTCCTCCATCCAGACGACCCGGAGGACGCCGAGCGCCGCGCCGCGCGTCTGAATCCCGAGGTCGATCTGCTCGCGCTCGAGCGTGAGCAGGTGAAGGGCGCGATCCGCACGGACTTCATCCTGTCGGCAGAGATCATCGTGATCAGCTTGGGCTCGGTCGCCGACAAGGACTTCGTGACGCGCCTGTCCGTGTTGATCGGCATCGGGCTGATCATGACGGTGGGCGTGTATGGGTTGGTTGCGGGCATCGTGAAGCTCGACGACGCAGGCATGTACTTGAGTCGCAAGTCGAGCGCGTTCGCACGCGCCTTGGGCCGCGGGCTCCTCAGCTTTGCGCCGAGGCTCATGAAGGTGCTGTCGGTCGGCGGCACGATCGCGATGTTTCTCGTGGGTGGAGGGATCGTCAGTCACGGCATCGAGCCGCTCCACCACGCGATCGAGCACGTGTCTCACACCGTCTCGCACATCCCGCTCGCAGCGCCGCTGCTCGTAGCGCTCCTGCAATGTCTGGCCGGACTCGTCATTGGAGCGGTCGTGCTCGCGGGGTTCCTGTTGTTTCAGCGTGTCCGAGGGAAGGGCGCGCACTGAGTGCGCTGGCGGCCTTCGCTAGCGCTTGACCGATTCGGCTTCACGCCCCGTAGGCGAGTGATCACGAGATGCGCTGCGCGCGAAATGCGAATATCGTTGGCGCGCTTGCTGTGAAATCTTGCGCATGGGGTCGGTCCTGTTCCAACTCGCGCACTGCAGAGGAGCCGCGGTGAAGTTACAAACCATCCTGGTCTGCGTCCTGTCGGGGACGAGCGCGCTGGCTTGCTCATTCGATCGTTCGCCGGTGGGAAGCGACGATCAGCTCGCTGATGCTAAGCGGCTCTGGGCATCAGATCTCGGCAGTGATGCGATCGGTTCGCGCTCGCGCAGTGGTGCGAAGCCTGATTCGGGGGCTCCGGACAAGGCGCAAACAGGAACGAAAGCACAGGACGAAGCCAAGAAGGATGCGGGGAAGGCGCCCGAGCGCGACGGCGGGCGAGTCGAACGCGTCGAGGATGAGGAAGAAGATGCTGGCCAGGAGCCCCAGCGGAAGCCTACCCAGTGCGGGGATCAATCATGCCCGCTCGCCGATGATGAGGTCGCTGCCTGCTGCACAGCCCAGAGCGATGTAGACCAGCGTGGCGCACGTAGCGTGGGTGCCTGTGGCATCAACCTGAGTCAGGTCGACGAAGCGCAGTATGGCCAGGGGTGTTGGCAGCGCGATCAGCTCGGCATCATCGATCCGCGCTGTCCAGCGCGCGGCACTGAGCCAGGCTGTTGTGCGGATGATGGCCTGTGCGGGACGAGTGATCCGGCGCGGCACCTCGGTTGTTATCACGCCCAAGGCGCAGAGCTTCGGCCATGCAGGCAGGACACGGAGCCGGTTGGGACCGTGTGCGATCCGCGCGGCGCTTATGCGCTGCGGATCAACGTGGATGCTGCTTGGAACGGACGACCCGGTGGTCTCGCTGCGCTCACCGACGATGGTCGCGGGAAGATCCAGATCACCTTGGTTGTGGTTGTCGAAGACGTGGATGCGGCGACCGGTGAGCTCAAGCCCCGCGTGCACATGTGCGGCGTCAATCTGCCGCCGTTCTACAGCTCCACGTTGTGCGAGTCGTACCAGGCGATCTTCCCGGAGGCCATCTGGGAGTCACAGGTGCTGCCCCTGCCAAACGTCAGTGGCAAGTACGAGTGTGCCGCTGATGGCTGCGTGTTGAGCCTACGGCCGAGCACGTATTTGTTCGGTATGCGCATGGAGAACGCGGAGGACGCGTGGCCCACCGCGCAGCAAACGCCGTACCTGAGCTGCCCAGGATTGCCCGAAGAGAACTGCTTCGCGGACGACGATGCCGACGGTGAGCCGGGCGTCAGTATCCGCGTGCAGAGCGAAGGCACTGCCGAGACCATGGGCGCATGCCGGATGTATCCGTACCGCGCGGCGCCGCTGAACGATTCGATCGGCGCGATCTTCGGTGGCGTGCGGCGCGCCGACCGCCTGCACGTCGGGATCCGCGCGCGCGTCGGCGGGTCGGTGCGCTTCGGCGGCGACTGCGTGTCGGCGCAGGGCTCGGCGGTGGTCGAGTACGTGAACTCGCGCGCGAGTGGCTGCTACGTGCAGCCGGGCACGTTCGACCTCGGATCGATCGCCGCCCCGGCCGGTCCCGCCGATCGCTGCCGTGAGCAGGAAGCGAGCTTCATCGACCTGAGCATGCCGGTCTATCAGGTGCTTGGCGCAGGTGAAGCGCCGAGCGAGTCGACCGTGCGTCGGGACAACTCGCCGAGTGAAGGGCCGACTGTGCAGGTGGTACGGTTTCCGGCCGGCGTCGTGCCGAGCTGTTTCGATGCCCGCGCCGCGCCGTTTTGACCGGTGAGCCCTTCAGGCTCTTAGAAGCGCATCCGGGCGTTGATGGAGGCTCCGCCTCTGCCGATCGAGGGGTGGAGGGTGAGCGTGCGTAGCCCGGTGGCTGCGGCTTTGTCTTTGTCGCTGCCGCCTCCGAACAACAAGAACGCGCCCAAGCCACCGGTCACCAGCGCGCCGCCGATGAACACGTACTGCAGCACTTCGAACGTGGTGCCTGTGCTGCAGCTGCTCTTCACCTGGCGGAAGTTGTCGGCGCTCTGGCCGTAGCGCTTGCCGGCGCTCGCTTCATCGCAGACATCCTTGACCTGCGAGTTACTCGCGCCCACCAGCGTTCGATAGTCCTGGAAGCTTGCGTTGTTCGCAGCGCGATCGACCTGGACGAATGACAACACCGACAAACCCACCGAAGCTGCAGCACCGCCGAGCAATACGTAGCCTGCAAACTTTCGCGCGGACAGACCGTCACTCGGTTGGAGCTTGTCAGTCAGGAGGATAGACTCACCGCCAGTTGCTGGCGCGATGACCGGGCTGCTGTCCTTCGGCTCAGCCGATTGCGCCTGTGCCGCGGGAGCCTCTTCCGCTTGTTGTGTCGCAACAGCGACCGGCGCCGCGGGCTCTTCACTCGCAGACGCGGCGACTGCTTGTTGCTTCGGCGCCGGGCCGAGCAGCTTGTTCAAGAGCTGCGAGACCTCGGCCTGCATGCGCTCCGAGCTGAAGCGCTCCGAGCCAAAGCTGATAATGGCTGTGCTCTGAATCGCACCCTGCGCGCGATCGAATCGTCGGAAGGACGCCATCGGCACTTCGCCGTCGTCGTGCGTCACCTTACCGAACACGAAACCGTCAAGCTTGAGTCTCTCGGCGATCTGAGCCAGGCAACTCAGCTCGAGCACGCTGCAATCTTCCGCCAGGCTCAGCTGTGTCATGTTCACATGCGTGTCGACCAGCTCGTAGTCAGGACGCTTCGGCAACGCTTCACGCAGCTCCGCCATCAACATCGGCGTCACCTTGTCGTCGTGCACAGCGTCGCTCTCGAGCTGCATGAGGCCTAGACGATACGGCTTTGTCGCCTGCGCACCTGCGGCGCTCGGACGTATGCCCAGATTGAGGCCATCTGTGGGCGCCAAACTGACCACCAAATTGGCAATCAGGCTGGCACAGCAACCCAAGAGCAACACCCTATGGCTGCTGCGGCTTCGCTCGTCTCCCATGCAATTACGCGATAACACGGCACACCGGCACCTGGCAAACCGGTCGTGAGCACAAGCTCCTGCAGCTTGCGCGCCCACGCACGCGGCTAAGAACGTAACTCTGCAGATCATGGCAGGTTCCGTGCCAATGAAAGTGGATTTCGGCTGCGACCCCGATCGCGTCCGCAGCTGAGGGCGGCAGCGACATTGCGCCAGTCCGCCTGCTTCGTTGAGCCATGCTACAAGCCGCCTGAATGACCTCGACGAAGCGTGCGCTGGTGGTTCTGATGTGCGCGTTGCTGGTTCCCATCGTGCCTTTCGTGATGGTCGGCGAGCTCCCCGGCGAACGTTGGCTGAATAGCGCGGGCACTGACAGCGTGCGTTTCGGCATCACCGGGGCAGGGTTGCTTGCACTCGACCTGCTCTTGCCGATCCCCTCGAGCATCATCGGTGCGCTACTCGGTGGGCGGCTCGGCTTCGTCGCCGGCGGGCTGTGGTGCTTCATCGGTTTGATCCTCGGGCACAGCGTCGGCTATGCGCTCGGCCGGCTCGCGCCCGCGCGCTGGACCGGCAGCGTGGGTCGGAGCAGCGCCACCTGGATCGCGCTGCTCCTGAGCCGGCCGATCCCGGTGTTCGCCGAAGCACTCGCGCTCGCTGCGGGCGCAGAGCGTATGCCGCTGTCGGCGTTCCTCAGCAGCGTGGCGATCGGTGACGCGATCTATGCTGCGGCGCTCTCGGCAGACGGCGCCGCGCTCTTGCCCGAAGGCACGTGGGGCATGGGTTTGATCTTGCCGATGCTGCTGCCGGTCGTCGGATACCTGGCGTGGCGGAAGCTCGCGGCCGCACGCGTGTGAGCGCTTCCATACGTCGCAGCAGGTCTCCTCGCTATCGGTGAGCACACGACTCCACTACTCTCGTGGTGCGATGGCTGAAGCTCGTTCCGCAGGACCACCGCTCGGGATCTCCGAGCGCATGCTGCTGTCGCTGATCACCGCGATCCAGTTCATCAATGTGCTGGAGTTCATGATCGTCAGCCCGCTCGGGCCCGACTTCGCCAAGGATCTCGACATTTCGTTGTCGCACCTCGGCTTGTTAGGGGGCAGCTACACGGCATCCGCTGCCGTTGCGGGTGCGCTCGGCTCGAAGTATTTGGACCGCTTCGATCGCAAAAAGGCCCTCGGAGTCGCGCTTGCCGGTTTGGTGGTCTCGACTGCGCTGGCAGGTCTCGCGCAGAACCTGTGGTCGCTGATGGCTGCGCGCGTGCTCGCGGGCTTGTTCGGTGGGCCGGCAAGCTCGGTGGCGCTCGCGGTGATCGCGGACGTGGTTCCGTCGCGGCGTCGAGGTCGCGCGCTCGGGATGGTGATGAGTGGCTTCGCAGCGGCGTCGGTGCTCGGAGTCCCGCTCAGCCTCGAGCTCGCTCGCCATGCCGGCTGGCGCGCGCCGTTCTTTGCTGTCGCGCTGCTCGGCATGATCGTGGGCATCGCGGCGATCACCGCGCTGCCCGAGCTGCGGTTGCACATGAGAGCGACCGGTCAGCGCGCGCGTATCTTCGACTTTCTGGGTGAGCGTGCGGTGCTGTTTTCATTGAGCGCGACCTTCAGTGTCATGGTGAGCTCGTTCTGCATCATCCCCAACTTGTCTGCCTACCTGCAGCACAACTGCGACTTCCCGCGCTCGCAGCTCAGCACGCTGTATTTGATCGGCGGCAGCGCGAGCTTCGTGATCACGCGTGTGATCGGTGGCTATGTCGACCGGCTCGGGGCGACGCGCGTCGCCGCGCTCGGCAGCGCGCTGTTCGTGCTGGTGCTGATCCCGGTGTTCGTGCTGGAGCAGCGCTGGATCCCGAATCTCCTCGCATTCAGCTTGTTCATGACCGCATCTGCCGTGCGCAACGTGTCGATCAATGCGCTGACCTCGCGCGTGCCACAGCCGCACGAGCGCGCGCGGTTCATGTCGCTGCAATCGGCGATGCAGCATCTGGCTGCAGCCTGTGGCGCGGGGCTCGGCGCCGTGCTGCTCAGCGAGCTGCCGAACGGACAGCTCGGCGGCATGCCGCTCGTAGCGACAGTGTCGGTGGGCTTCGCGTCGCTCCTGCCGTTCGTGCTCTGGCAGGTGGAGAAGGTCATCCGACTGCGAAGACCCTCTCTACCTGAGCCGTGGATGGAGACGCTGGAAGCCACGCGCAGCAGCTTCCCGCCAACCGCTTAGGACCTAGCACTTAGGGCAAGCTGGCGTACGCGATGCCGCCATCCACTGCGATCGTATCGCCCACCACGAAGTCGCCCGCGCGTGACGCGAGATAGATCGCCGCCGCGGCCATGTCTTCGTCGCGGCCGATGCGCCCGACCGGTGTGCGCTCGGCCACCTTGTCTGCGTGATCGCGCGCCGCGCGATTCATCTCCGACGCAAGCGGGCCCGGAGCGATGCCGCTGACGAGGATGCGATCTTTCACCAAGCGCGCCGCCATGCGCCGCGTGAGATAGATCAGCGCTGCTTTCGAAGCGTGGTACGAGTAGGTCTCGAGTGGGTTCAGCTTGATGCCGTCGATCGACGCGATGTTGATCACCTTCGCAGGCCGCTCTGCGCTCGCGGCTTGCTTGAGCAACGGATGCAGCGCCTGCGTCAGAAAGAACGGCGACTTCACGTTCAGGTCCATCACCTTGTCCCAGCCGCTCTCAGAAAACTGCTCGAAGGGCTCACCCCAAGCCGCGCCTGCATTGTTCACCAGCACATCGAGCCGCTGCTCGTGTGCGGCGAAGTCCCGGGCGAACGCGCGACAACCGTCGACCGTCGCGAGGTCGTGCGGCAGCGAGATGCACTCGCCGTACTGCGAGAGCTCGCGCGCTGTCGCGTCGCACGCCTCCGCTTTGCGCGCGGTGATGTAGACCTTTGCGCCTGATTCCAGGTAGCCCTGTGCGATCATCTTGCCGATGCCGCGCGACCCGCCTGTCACGACCGCTACCCTGTCCCGAAGTGAAAAAAGTTCCTGAATCATGTCTATTCCTTGGCGCGTGACTAACACACCTCAGCGCCGCCGTGATCGGGCCCGCTAGGCGGGCGCAGGTTCAAGCTCAGCGCTTCTTCCACGGCGCGCGCCACCGCGAGCAACATCCCATCTTCCCCCCGCCGCGCGACCAGCTGGACCCCGATCGGCAGCCCCTGGCTACTCAGCCCAGCTGGCAACGAGCAAGCTGGCTGCCCTGTGATGTTGAACGGCGCAGTAAACCCGGCGAGCCCAGCGGCAGCGGTGAATGCAGCTGATGGCGGCAGTGAGCGCCAGGCTCCGATGCGTGGCGCGGGCACGAGCGTAGTCGGGCTCACCCAAATGTCCGCATCGGCAAAAGCCGCATCCACCTTCGCTTCCGCGAGGTCATGCAGCTCCGCGACCGCAGCAGCCTTTCGCCCACGCGCGCCATCGATCAGCCAGCGCGTGACAGGCTGCACTTTGGAGCGGAACAACGGCGCGCTCGCGACCAACACCTGCCAGAGCGGCAGGAAGTCGTCGATGGTACCTGAGATTCCCGAGGCTTCTTCGATCGCATGACCGAGCTGTTCGAGCACGCTGACGACCCGCTGCATCGCGGCGACGTGCTCGCGATCGACCTCGCCAAAGGGCGAGCTCGCGCTGAAACGCACGCGCAGACGCGGCACGGGCTGCAGCAGCGCCAGCCGAAACGTCAGCGCCGGTCGCTCGGCGTTGTTCATGACATCGAGCATCGCGGCGGCATCATCGACGTTGCGTGTGATCGCGCCGCAGGTGTAGAGCAGCCTCGCGTCGTCGCGCCCGTAGGCATTGCGGATGCGCCCGCGCGATGGTTTGAAGCCAAACAATCCGCAAAGCGCAGCCGGGATACGCACGGATCCACCGCCGTCCGAGCCGTGCGCGAGCGGCAAGAGCCCGGCAGCGACTGCCGCAGCCGATCCACCCGACGATCCACCTGGCGTGTGATCGAGGTTCCACGGATTGCGCGTGGGCGGATGAATGTCTGGCTCTGTGACCGGCATCGCCCCCACCTCGGAGGTAGCGAGCTTGCCGATCATCACGAAGCCTGCGCGGCGTAGCGCGCGCACGCTGTAGTCGTCGAACGGCGGCCACAGATAGCGCAGCGAGCGCGCGCCGAACTGCGCGCGAAAGCCGCGCACCAAACCCATGTCTTTGATGCCGAGCGGCACGCCGTGAAAAGGCGGCAAGTTGCGACTCTTGCGCGTGAGCGCGTCTTTGGCGCGTGCCCACCTCGGCGCGCGCCGATAGGCGACCTCCACGAATGCTTGCAGCGCGGGGTTTCGCCGCTCGATGCGCGCGAGGTAGCCGCGCACGAGCTCCTCGGAAGAGATGCGCCGCTCGCGGATGCCGCGCGCCTGCGCGAGACCGCTCGCGTCCAACCACTCATCCCGGCTTTCCCGTTCGCTTGCCGTGTAACCGTGTGCATTCATCATCTACCTCTCGCGCTCGGTCCTCCTTGCGGGAGCTATCCTAGCGCGCTCCGTGCAGCAGGGATTGTCCGAGCTGGTCGCATGCATGGCGCCCGTGGCCAAACGCGCGCGGGTGGATGTACCATCGTGCGCGAAAGCCGAACCATGCCCAAGCCCATCGTAGCGAACAGCGCGCGCACCACGACGGTGCGCGAGCAAAAGAAACGCCGGAGTGCAGCTGCCAAGCCCACGCCGAAGGGCAAAGCGACAAAGGCCACGACACGCGGCGCAGCTCGCGAGCCCGTAGCAAAGGCAAGCGCTCGACGCAGGACCGGGGCTGCAAAGGCGGTCAGCGCGGCAACATCAAAGGCCAAGCTACCCGCAGACGACCTGCCGATCCTGGCCTTTGCAAAGGCGGCCGACTGGCGGCGTTGGCTCGAACGTCAGCACCAGACCGCGCGCGGTCTGTGGCTGAAGTTTGCTCGCAAAGGTTCCGGTATCGCTTCAGTCGATCGCACGGAGGCGGTCGATGGGGCGCTCTGTTACGGCTGGATCGATGGCCAAGGTCGGAGCTTGGACGAGAGCTACTATCTCGTGAAGTTCACGCCGCGCGGCGCGCGCAGCATTTGGTCGAAGATCAACCGCGTGAAAGCGCTGGCTTTGATCGAGCAAGGATCGATGAAGCCTGCGGGTCTCGCCGAGGTCGAGCGCGCGCAGCGCGACGGTCGCTGGGACGCGGCCTATGATTCGCCGCGCACGGCGGCTGTCCCAGATGATCTCGCGGCAGCTTTGAAAGCGAACCCGCGCGCGCGTGCCACCTTCGCAGAGCTCAACGCAGCCAATCGGTACGCGATCCTTTGGCGGCTGCAAACCGCGAAAAAAGCAGAAACGCGCGCGCGCCGCATCGAGCGTTTCGTCGACATGCTCGAGCGCGGCGAAACCTTGCATTGACACGGATTTCGCAGGAGCGCCTCTTCCATGAGCGCTGTGCTGCGGTTCGACGCTCTTGGG
>Ga0190269_10000593_pt1 | contig 18244 bp, 17 predicted proteins | sample Popmic249IS_FD_133749 | JGI IMG/M metagenome (GOLD analysis project Ga0190269, IMG submission 133749) | Populus adjacent soil microbial communities from riparian zone of Blue River, Arizona, USA - 249 IS | ecosystem: Environmental > Terrestrial > Soil > Riparian zone | place: USA: Arizona... | reverse complement strand
CTCACCGAGGCCGACGTCGACGAGGTGTTCAACACGAACGTCAAAGGCACGATCTTCGCCGTCCAGGCCTGCGCGGACGCGCTGGCCGCCTCCGGGCACGGCCGGGTGATCCTGACCTCGTCGATCACCGGCCCGATCACCGGCTACCCCGGCTGGTCGCACTACGGTGCCAGCAAGGCCGCGCAGCTCGGCTTCCTGCGTACCGCCGCGCTCGAGCTCGCCCCGCAGCGCATCACCGTGAACGCGGTGCTGCCGGGCAATGTGCTCACCGAAGGACTGGCCGACCTGGGCCAGGACTACCTGCGCACGATGGAGGCCTCGATCCCCCTGGGCCGCCTCGGTGCCGTGGAGGAGATCGGCAACGCGTGCCTGTTCCTCGCCACCGACGAGGCCGCCTACATCACCGGCCAGACGCTCGTCGTCGACGGCGGTCAGACGCTGCCGGAGTCCCTCGACGCGCTCGCGACCGCCTAGAGCACGCCGTGACCAGCGAGGTTGGCGACCGGACCGCGGCCGATGTCACCGCGGTGGAGGGTGCCCGTCGCCGCATGCTCGAGCTGATCGAGTCCGGATCGCTCCAACCGGGCCAGCGCCTGGGGTCCGAGCGGGAGCTCGCCGGCGACCTGGGCGTCAGCCGTTCGACGCTGCGCCAGGCCCTGGGCGCGCTCGAACAGTCCGGTGTGGTGCGCCGCGTCCCCGGCCGGGGCGGCGGGACGTTCGTGAGCCGGGCGAAGATCGAGCGCGACCTGTCCAGTGTGGTGGGGGTTCCGGCGCTGCTGCGCGCGCAGGGTTTCACCGCTGGCTCGCGGGTGATCAGCGCGGGCATCGTGAGCGCCGACGACACCACCGCGGCGGCGCTGGACCTGGAGCCGGGCGGGCTGGTCACCGAGATCGTGCGGATCCGGCTGGCCGACGGATCGCCGGTCTCGCTGGAGCACGCCCGGCTACCGGCCGGGCGGTTCCCCGGCCTCCTCGAGCTGCCGCTCGGCGGATCGGTGTACGAGCTGCTCGACCAGCACTACGGGGTCCGGGCGGCCGAGGCGCTCGAGCGCATCGAAGCGGTGTCGGCCGGGCCGGACGAGGCGTCGGTGCTCGACGTCGACGCCGGAGTGCCACTGCTCTCGATCACCCGCACGGCGAAGGACGCCGACGGCGTCCCGTTCGAGTTCTCCCACGACCTGTTCCGCGCCGACCGCACCCGCATCCTGGTCCGGACGCCGGGCGCGGCGGGCACCGCGGCCGAGTTCCCGTGAACGCTCAGGACGGAGGCGTCGTCTCGGCCGGCTCCGGCACGGCCGTCCGGGTGGCCGACGGAGCGGGCGTCGTGTCGACGGACCCGAGCGTCTCCCCGGTGCGGGGATCGATCCGCACACCGGCCCGGGTGCTGGGGGTCTCCGGCGGCGACGACTCCGCGCTGACGGGCCCGTCCGGCGTCGCCGGGATCGGCGCCCCGTCGGAGACACTCGGCGTCGGAGCCGCTGTCCGCGAGGCGGGGATCGGGGTCGGCTCCGCGGTGGACGACGGCGACGCCGTACCCGGCTGGTGGCTCGGGCGCAACGGCTGCTCCCGCACCTGACCGATCACCACGAAGACGGCGAGCGCGAGCACCGCCGCGGCCAGCGCCACGCTCGCGACCAACCACCGCCGACCGGCGATCCGCACTCCGGTCGGCGGCATCGGCGGGCGCAGATCCGCGGCCGTCACCTGCTCCGCGCGCGCGGACAGCGCCGCGGTCAGCCGGTGTTCGAGCTGGGTGGGCGTCATTCGGCGGTCTCCAGCAGCTTCTCCAGCGCGGCGAGGCCCCGGCTGGCGGTGGACTTCACGGTGCCGCGGGAGATGTCCAGCGACTCCGCGATCTGCGCCTCGGAGAGACCCGACCAGTAGCGCAGCACGAGGACCTCCCGCTGGCGCTGCGGCAACCGCCGTAGCGCGGCGAGCACCTCTCGGTGCTCCTCCGCGATCAGCAGGTTCTCGTCGGTGGGCGGTGCGTGCTCGACGCGCGGCTGCGCCGACAGCGCGGACAGCGCGGGCAGCGTCGCCCGGAACGTCCGGCGGCGGCGCAGGACGGACCTGGCGGCGTTGACCACGGCGGTGTTCAGGTACGCGTCCGGGTTCTCGACGCCGGACAGCCCGGCACCGTGGCGTCGGTACGCGGCGGCGAACGCGTCCTGGACGACGTCCTCCGCGGTCGGCAGGTCGTCGACGAGCAACACCGCCAGCCGCACCAGCGCGAGCCGGCGATGGTGGTAGAGCTCGACGAGCTTCGGCTCGCCCGCGCCGGGAGCCACGGTGACCGCGCGGCGCGGCGGCCAGGCCAGCTCGTCAGTGTGCTCGGTGGGAGTTCCCGCGGCCCACCGGAGCAGCCATCCCCACCGGCGCCGCGGGCGCAGCGCCGGTGCGGGGAAGACGAGCGTGCTCACGGCTCCATCCTCACCGATGCGTGCCTCACTTCGAGGTCCCGGTCGGTGAGGGCTTCGGCGGTGCCGGGGCCGCCGGGGGCGAGGTGGCCGTCGGGGGCGACACCGGCGCCGACTCAGCAGGCGCGGTCACGGCAGGCGACGGCCCGGTGCATGGAGGAGCGGTCTCCGCCGGTACCGGCGCAACGGCCTCCGCGGGCGTCGGCGCAACGGTCTCGGCGGGCACCGGCACGCAGGTCGCTTCGCCGGTCGGCGGCGGGCTCGGCACCGCCTCGGTCGTCGGGCCCGGCGCGGCCGTCCGGGTCTCCGGTGCCGTCACGGTCGGCTCCGGGTGCGGCCCGTCGGTACCGATCGCGGCGTTCGCCGCGAGGCCACCGCCGACGACCAGCGTCCCGGTCGCCGCGGCGGCCAGCAGTAACGTTCGCGGACGGAGTCGAGGCACGGGCTCTCCCAGGGTCGCGGGCCCGTGGTGGGCCCTTCACCCCTCCAGACGTCCGACCGCCGCCGAGGTTGCCTCCGGCACCGCGAACTTTCCGCGCGCCGGCGCCTGCGCCCTAGCCGACCGTGGAGAGCACCGCCTCGGTGCGCAGCCGGTAGCCGCGCTTGATCACGGTCTCGACGAGGTTCGCCTCGCCGAGGGCCGCCCGCAGCCGGGTGATCGCCATCTCGACCGCGTGGTCACCCGCATCACCGGCCGGCAGCACTTCGCGCAGCTCCGCCCGGCTGAACACCCGCCCCGGCCGCGAGGCCAGCGTCCGCAGCACCGCCATGGACGCCGGCGGCGCGGCCACCGCGACGCCGTCGAGCATGACGGCGAAGCCACGCACCTGCACCTCGTGGTCGCGCACCCGGAAGGTCGGGCAGCGCGCGGGCAACTCCACCGCCACCGACCGCACCAGCGCGCCGAGCCGGTAGCGCTCCGGGCTCACCACCGGGATCCCGCGCCGCACCAGCACCGACGCGGTCACCGGCCCGACGCAGGCCGCGAGCACCGAGGTGCCGAACGCCTTGACGACGGCCTCACCCTTGCCGCACGCGTCGGCCGTGGTCATGAAGTTCGCGGACGCGGCCGCGCTGGTGAACGTCACCGCGTCGACAGCACCGACGCACACGCTCTCGACCAGCCGTCGCAGCGGAGCGACGTCCTCCGGCGGCTCCCACCGGTAGACCTCGACCTCGACGACCTCCGCACCGGCCTCGGTCAACGCGGCGGCCACGTCCCGGAGCGGCTCACCGTGCAGCTGGATCGCCACCCGCTTGCCGGCGACGCCGACCTCCAGCAGGTACGAGAGCACCTCGGCGCTCGTCTCGGACGCCGCGTGCCACTCCTCGGTGAGCCCCGCGGCCCGGATCGCACCGCGTGCCTTCGGACCGCGGGCCAGCACGGTGGCCTCGGCCAGCACCGCGCGGAGCGGATCGGCCAGCCCCCAGCCCTCGGTCGCCTCCATCCAGCCGCGGAACCCGATACCGGTGGTCGCCACCACGATGTGTGGCGGGTTCGCCAGCAGGCCGCGGGTGGTTTCCCGCAGCATCTCGTCGTCGGGGAGCGGGATGATCCGCAGCGCGGGCGCCAACACCACCCGCGCGCCGCGGCGCTCGAGCAGGGCGGCCAGCTCGTCCTTCCGACGCTCGGCCGTCACGGCCACGGTGAAGCCCTCGAGCTCGCTCATTCGCTCCGCCCCACATCCGGCAGCACGCGTGTGCTCCGGCGATCCGTCACTGCAGACCGACCTCGACAACGCCGTCGCGGACCCGGACCGGCCAGGTCGGCAGCGCGGGCACCGCCGAATCGGACAGGCATTCCCCCGTCACCAGGTCGAACACCTGCTTGTGCAGCGGGGATGCCACCGTCCGTCGTCCGCCGCGGGTGCCGACCAGACCCCTCGACACTACCTGAGCACCACTGAACGGGTCACGGTTCCCAACGGCGTACACCTGATCATCCCAGAGGCGGAAAAGGGCGATCTGGGCACCATCGAAGAGCGCGCAGGCGCCGCGCTCGGGCAGCAGGTCGGTCAGTCGGCAGGCGGCCCGCCAGTCGACAGCGGCGGGGGCGAGAAGGGGGGAAGTGACAGTCAGCGTCATCGGGGCATTACCTCCAGGGTCGGGCCGGCGACCAGGGTCGGCGCCGGCGTCTCACCGGGGCGGGCGGGCCGCGGCTGTCCGCGCTCGTAGACGATCTCGATGCTGGAATCCGGAACGCCGGGGGCGTTGATGAAGGGAACGAAACGGGCCAGTCGCTCCGGGTCGGCGAGCGTGTCCGCCCACTCGTCGGAGTAGTTGGCGACGTGCGCCGCCATCGAGGCGTCCAGGTCCGCTCCGATGCCGAGCACGTCGTCGCAGACGACCGACCGGAGGTAGTCCAGTCCGCCGTCCAGGCTCTCCAACCAGGCGGCGGTGCGCTGCAGACGCTCGCCGGTCCGGATGTAGAACATCAGAATCCGGTCGATGTATGTCAGAAGTGTTTCGGTGTCGAGATCGCTGGCGAACAGGTCCGCGTGTCGGGGGCGGAATCCGCCGTTTCCGGCCACGTAGAGGTTCCAGCCGGTCTCGGTGGCGATCACCCCGATGTCCTTGCTCCGGGCTTCCGCGCACTCCCGGGCGCACCCGGACACCGCCATCTTGATCTTGTGCGGCGCCCGCAGCCCGCGGTACCGCAGCTCCAGGTCGATCGCGAGCCCCACCGAGTCCTGGACGCCGTACCGGCACCAGGTCTCGCCGACGCACGACTTCACGGTGCGCAGTGCCTTGCCGTACGCCTGGCCGGACTCGAATCCCGCGTCGATCAGCCGCTGCCAGATCGCCGGCAGCTGGTCGAGGCGGGCACCGAACAGGTCGATCCGCTGGCCGCCGGTGATCTTCGTGTAGAGGTTGAAGTCGCGGGCCACCTCGCCGATCACGATCAGCTTCTCCGGCGTGATCTCGCCACCGGGAATCCGCGGCACGACCGAGTAGGTGCCGTTGCGCTGCATGTTGGCGAGCGCGTGGTCGTTGGTGTCCTGCAGCGCGGCCTGCTCGCCGTCGAGGATGTAGCCGTTGCCGAGGCTGGCCAGGATCCCCGCGACCGCCGGTTTGCAGAGGTCGCAGCCGCCGCCGGTGCCGTGTTCGGCGATCAAGCGCGAGAACGTGCGGATGCCGGACGTCCGGACCAGCTCGAACAGCTCCGCGCGGGAGTACTGGAAGTGCTCGCAGAGCGCCTTGCTGACGTGCACGCCGCACTCGTCCAGCAGCGTCTTGAGCATCGGGATGCAGGAGCCGCAGCTGGTACCGGCCCGGGTGCACGCCTTGATCGCCGGCACGTCGGTGGCGCCCTGCTCGGTGATCGCGGTGACGACGTCCTTCTTCGTCACCGCGTTGCAGGTGCAGACCTGGTCGTCGTCGTTGAGCGCACCCGCTCCGCCGCCGCCACCCAGCAGCAGCGTGTCGGGGGCCGCCGGAAGTGCCCGGCCGGCGAGCGGGCGCAAGCCGGCGTAGGCGGACGCGTCGCCCACGAGCACGCCGCCGAGCAGCGTCCGGGCGTCGTCGGAGACCACGAGCTTCTTGTAGATCCCGGCCACCGGGTCGGCGAAGACGACGTCCAGCGTCCCCGGGCCCCCCGTGACGCCGAAGCTGGCCACCTCGACGCCGAGCAGCTTGAGCTTCGTCGACATGTCCGGGTCGGCCAGCTCGGCGCTACCGCCGAGCAGCCGGTCCGCGACGACCTCGGCCATCGCGTAGCCGGGGGCGACCAGCCCGTAGACCGCGCCGCCGACCGCGGCGCACTCGCCGACCGCCCAGATCGCCGGGTCCTCGGTGCGGCACGACCGGTCGACGAGGACGCCGCCGCGGGTACCGACCGGCAGCCCGGCCTCCCGCGCCAGCTCGTCCCGGGCCCGGATGCCGGCCGCGAACACGACCAGCTGGGTGTCGAGCACGGTGCCGTCGGTCAGCGTCGCCGCGGTGACCCGCCCCGCGGCGTCGGACCGGAGCGAAGCGGTACCGACACCGGCGTGCACCTCGACACCGAGCTGCTCCACGAGCCGGCGGAGAGCCTCGCCGCCACCGGCGTCGACCTGCTGGGGCATCAGGTGCGGGGCGAACTCCACCACGTGCACGGGGACGCCCAGGTCACGCAGACCGCCGGCGGCCTCCAGGCCGAGCAGGCCACCGCCGACGACGACCGCTGCTCCCCCGGCGGCCGTCACCGACGCCGCCTCGGTACGGATCCGGTCGAGGTCGTCGAGCGTGCGGTAGACGTGGCAGCCGGCCAGCTCGGCGCCGGGCACCGGCGGAACGAACGCCCGTGACCCGGTGGCCAGCACCAGCGCGTCGTAGGTCAGCTCGCGGCCCGACTCGGTACGCACGATGCGGGCGTCGCGGTCGATCTGCACCGCGGGATCACCGAGGTGGCAGGTACGCCGCTCGCCGTCGTACCAACCGTCCGGCACCAGGCCGAGACCGGCGTCGGGGTCGGTGAGGTAGCGCGAGAGCGCGACGCGGTCGTAGGCGGGGTGGGATTCCTCGCCGAGCACGGTCACGCGCCAGCTGCCCGTGGTGTCCCGGTCGGTGATGGCCTCGGCCATCCGCTGGCCGACCATGCCGTGGCCGACGATGACGAGGTGGCGGCTCATGCTGCCACCTCGCCGGCCCAGTCGTGGGCCCAGTCCGCGTCGTCGGGACGGTCGTCACCGAGCGAGTGATCGGTGCTCTCGTCCGGTTCGTCGAGTTCGAGGAACATCCGGTCGAAGCTGGTCATGGCCACGAGAGTCGCCAGAGCCGGTTTCGACCCCGGTTCGCCAATATTTCTGCGGCGAAAACTGGATCTCACACGGAAGCGGACGAGCGGTGCGCACCTCGGGCGGGGATCTCCGGTGCGGCGGAGATCAGAACGCTGAGTAGCGACGCCGCCGGACGACCGGCGGCTCGTCGTCGTCGCGGCGCACGATCTCGTGCGTCACGCCGGGCGGCAACGCGTCGTTCTGGCGGTCGCCGGCCTTCTCGGCACGTCCGGCCGCACCACCGCTCGCCGCGGGTGGTCCACCGGGCGTCGGCTTCTCGGTCTTCTCGACCGCCTCGCCGCGCGCGATGAGATCGGCGAGGAACCTCTCGGCGGCCTCGGCCTCGGCGGTGGCCTGCTCCGCCGTGCTCACTGCCCGTCGTGCAGCGCTCACGTCTGCCTCCTCCGGTCGGCCGGTGTCGGTCGCCATACCCAACATGATGACGGTAACGCGTATTACGACGCTCCGAACAGGGTCGAGGGTCCCGGTCCAGCGGACCCCCGACCCCTCGAAGCCGTCAGTCGAACACGCGGCGCACCAGCACCAGCCCGGCGCCGTTGTCCGCGACCTCGTGCGTGCGGAGCGTGCCCTCGACGCCGGTCGGTGCGCCGAACCCGCGCCGGTACTGCGGCGGGACCGCGACCCGGCCCTGCCGGAACAGGTCCTCGACGAACGCGGCCGCCACGTCTTCGCCGGGGACCGGCGCCAGCTCACCGCGGGACGGGGCCGCCGGGGCCACCGAGAAGCGTGCTGCCGCGACCGGCGCCCGCACGGTGAGATCGTCGGGGAGCCCGTACTGCCGGCCTGGCACGGCGACGGCGGACGTGTTCGCACCCCGCTGACGGGGAATCCCGGGGGTGAGTTGCCGCTCGGACTTCTCGTTACCGGTGTCCTCGGCCACCGTCTCCGCCGACGCCGGGGACAAAATCCCGTGGCGGATGAACGCGGCCTGCAGCGCTCCGGTGTACCTCCCGGCGAATTTTTCCTGGTCGGCCTCGATCAGGTGCGCGGCGACCTGGGTGTAGTAGGCAGGCACCGCGGCGGTGTCGGTGACGGCCATGACCAGCAGCATGGCCGCGTCCTCACCGGCCATCCGCAGCGTCTCGTCGTCGACGGCGCGCCCGTCGGCGAGCGTGTGGACCATCCCGGCCAGCGCCCGGAGGAACGCACCGGTGAAAACCCGGGAGAACGAGTGCGGCTCGCTGGAGAGCTGGCTGGCCGGTGCGCTCGGCGGCAGCGAGACCGGGTCCCGGTAGAACAGCTCGTTGGACGCGTTGCGCAGGCAGTCGGGGTCGGCCGACGTCGGGGCGAGCTGGCGCACCGCCCAGCCGAGCTGCTCGGCCAGGCGGGACAGCCGGGAGGACCGGGAGAGTTCGCCGCCGGTCTCGCCGATCACCTGCTCGCGCAGCGACGCCAGGCGCAGCCCGGCCAGCACCGCGGTCATGTCGCCGAACGACTCGTGGAAGGCGGCGATCTCCGCACTCGCCGCGTCCCACATCCACGGGCAGAGTGCGTCGAGCACGGCGTGGCCGGTCTCGTGGCTGACGATATCGGGGCTCTCGCCCGACCAGACCGTCACGCCGGCGACGTGCTGGCGGAAGAAGACCAGGCCCTGCCGGTCGTAGTAGGCGTTCAGGTCCTCGCCCGCGTCGAGGTCGGCGGTGAGGACGTCGCCCACCGCCGGGTTCCACGCCGCACCGCCCGGAAAGCCGTCCGCCGGGAACAGCGGGGCGTAGAGGGCAGCGGTACGCCCCAGCGCCTCCGCCGCCGTCCAGTACCGGACCGACCCCTCCGCGTCGGCGGGCACGGAGCCCCGGACGTCGACCGCGAGTGGGCCGGTCCGCAGGGCCGGCCGAGCACGTAAGACCGGGGTGCGGCTGGACGGCGGAGCGCCGGGATCGTCCTCCCAGACACTCACCTCGGGGGCCACCGTCGCCGGCGTGCCCTGATGATCCCCTGCCTCGTGCACGGTCGTCACAACACCGGTCCTCTCGGTCGCCGCTGACGGGTCCATGATGGCCCGCCGCCGCCACCGAGCAACCCCGTTCCCGACGGCGGAAACACCGTGCGACACATCCGGTCGCGCAAAGTAACCACTAAATGTCAGGGAAGTCATTAAATAGGGCGTCGTTATACGCCAGTAACGCCCGGCACGGGAATTCTGCCTTCTTGATCGAAAAACTCAACACTAAGTCTCCTTTTCGTCGCTTTTATATGCTTTCGTGGGAGAGGATCGCCCGAGTGGAGGCGAAGTGGCGGGCGCGACCCGCCCGAGGAAGGGAGCGGCTCGATGACGATGATGGGCACTCGAGTCACCGGCGCGAGCGAGACTGCCGTCGCACCCCGGCCCGGGCCGAGCACTCCGGCCCGCGCCCTGTGGAGCGACCACGCCGCCGGTCTCGCCGACCCGCCGGAGCAGGCCTTCGCCGAGATCTTCGGCGACGCCGACCGGGTCCGGATCGCGCTGTGGATCGACCGCACGGCACCCGCACACGGCGGGCTGTTCTGCGCCGACACGTGCGCGGCCGACCTCGATCTCGCGGAGGCGACGGTGCGCAGCGCGCTGAGCCCGCTGCAGCACGTCGGGATGGTGCGGTACCGGAGTGGCCTGTACATGCGGCGCGAGCACCCGCTCTGGGCAGTGCTCAAGGTGCTGCGCAACTTCGCCGGCCCCGCGCTGACGCAGGAGAGCGACCCGGCCCCGGAGCCGGCGAGCAGCGAACCCCAGGACGAGCGCGCGGCGTCGTTCTACTTCGGCTGACACAGCACGCCGTACCCGGCCCGCCACCGCGAGTGGCGGGCCGGGTGCATTTCTCGCGAAACCTGGCCCTACCTGCTTTGCCTACTTGATGAGTAGGAAAGGCCCGGCTACGGTCGGGCCATGATGCTGGAGGGGGCCGTCGACGGCACGGTGGTGATCGGTGCCGGAGCCAGTGGCGTGTTCGCGGCGATCCGGCTCGCCGATCGGGCGGGCGGACCGGTGACGGTGGTCGAGTCCGCGCCCGCCGTCGGTCGTGGCGTCGCGTACTCGACGACCGACTACGGCCACCTCCTGAACTCGCGCACCGAAACGATGAGCCTCCACTCCGACCACCCGGAGCACTTCCTGGAGTGGTGCCGCGAGCGCGGGCTCTACTGCGGGCCGGCCGGGTACGCGCCGCGCGCGACGTACGGCCGCTACCTGGCCGAGGCACTCGAGAACGTCGTGCGCAGGCCCGGCGGCCGGGTCCGGGTCGTGCGTGGCCGAGCGGTCGCGGTGGAGGGCGACGGGGAGGGTCACCTCGTCCGGCTCGCCGACGGTCGCACGCTGCGCGCCACGGACGTCGTCCTCGCGCTGGGGCACCCCCCACGCCCCGCACCGGGCCCGGCCGACATCGACCCGTGGTGTCCTGGCTCCCTGGACCGGATCGGCCGGGACGACGACGTCGCGCTGCTCGGCACCGGGCTGACGGCGGTCGACGTCCTGGTGACGCTGGCTGGCAGGGAACACCGCGGCAAACTGGTCGCGATCTCCCGGCACGGGCTGCTCCCCCGCGTCCACGTCGACCCGCCGCCGCGCCCGGTGCCGCCGGCCGTGGCGCCGCCCCGCGTCGGCGGGCGCACCAGCCGGGAGCTGACGGCCCAGGTCCGCCGCGCGGTCGACGCGCACGCCCGCACCGGCGGCGACTGGCGCGGGGTGGTGGACGGGCTGCGGCCGCACGTCGACCGGATCTGGACCGAGCTGCCCGTCGCCGAACAGGACCGCTTCCTGCGGCACCTCTCCCGATTCTGGGAGATCCACCGCCACCGGATGGCTCCGCCGGTCGGCGCGACGCTGCGACGGCTCACCAGCGACGGTCAGCTGCGGGTGGTGGCTGCCGGGCGCACGCGCGTCGAGCGGGCACCGCACGGGGCCGACGTCACCTGGACGCCCCGCGGCGGCGGCGAGCCGGTCACCGTCCCGGTGGCCGCGGTCGTCGACTGCCGCGGTCCGGGCGCCTGGGTGGGCCACCCGGATCCGCTGGCACGTCAACTCGCCGACCGTGGGCTCACCAGCCCCGATCCGCACCGCCTCGGCTTCGCGACGACCGCAGACGGCCAGCTGCTCGGAGCCGACGGCGCTCCGGTCCACGGTCTGTGGACGCTCGGCCCGCTCCGCCGCGGATCGCAGTACGAGACGACCGCGATCCCGGAGATCCGCGCGCAGGCCGAGACGATCGCCGCCCGCATCAGCGCACGGGCGACGCTCGCGATCGCCAGCTGACCCGGCGTCGGCTCACAGCCGCGCCGGGAGCAGCTCCGTGGCGCGCTCGATCAGCGCGCTGACCACGGCCGGCCGGTTGCGGAGCTGCCGGAGCCAGGCCGGGCCCTCGCCCTCGGCAGCGAGCTTCTCGGCCTCGTCGACCAGGAGCGTCCGCAGCTCGGCCGGCGCGGAGGCCGACCGGGCCACCTCCTCGACCCGGCCGAGGAAGCGATGCAGCAACGCGGTGGTCGCCGTCACGTGCTCGGTCCCCACCACCCACCGTCCCCGCTGCTCGATGACGACGTCGGCCACGTCGTCGCCCGCCGGAGCCCCGGCCAGGTGCGTGAACTCCACGTCCGAGCGCATCCCGGCGACGTCGAGGCTCAACACGGTGCGGTTGGCCTCGGCCAGGCCGACCAGCGCCGCGTACTGCTCCGGCCGGGCGTCCCGCCACGCGACCAGCGCCGCCGCGAGGTGACCGGCCGCCGTGCCCAGGTCGGGCTCCGCGTCGCCGGCCGGCCACGCCTTGGTGAGCGCGGACGCGAACGCGCCCCGCCGCACGCCGTCGATCAGCGGCGTGACCACCTCCGGACTGAGCCGGACGCGCCCGCCGGCGGTGGGGATGCACGTGTAGTACCCGGCGCTGACGATCAGCGCGACCAGCAGCACCCGGCCCGCCGGGTCGACGTGCGGCAGGAACGAGCGCTGGTCGAGCCAGCGCTCCGGCCGCGCGACGAGACCCGCGGCCGACAGGCGCGAGCGCACCCGGTCGGCCAGCACCGACTGCGCACAGCTGACGATCCGCGCCTGCGTCCACGGCTCGCGGTCGGCCTGGCGCTGCCAGGCGATGACGACCCGCTCCTGCGCGTCGAGCGCGAGCTCGTCGCAGACCAGGCAGTGCTGGGAGTGCGCGTCCCGGAGCAGCGGGCTGCGGCTCGCGCCGCAGCGGCGTCCCTGGTGCAGCTGCTGTCGCTGGCGCGTGAGCGCGCCCCAGATCACCCGCGCGAGTTCCGCGGTGTCCCGATCCGGTGCGAGGCGGGCAGGACCCGCCGTGGCGACGACCGCCCCGACTCCGTTCCGCATTACGGTGGCGGCTGGGGCCTCGGTAACCAGCACCTCAACCACTGACCCGACGTAACGCGCGCGGCCCGAGCGATCGCGAGCCGCGGAGGATCCCGTCCTCCAGCGCCCGTTCGCGCAGGTCGAGCTTGGTGCGGGCGGCGCGCCCCGCATCGTCGTACTTCGCCCGTACCCGGTCGAGGTAGCCCTTGGCCGTGGACGGCTTCACGCCGAGCCGACGCGCGACGTCGGTCATCCGCAGCCCGGACGCGTACAGCCGCAGCGACTCGGTCTCCTGGAGGCTCAGCGCCGGGCGGGCCGGCCGCTGATCGCTGCGGAGCGCGAACGCGAGCGCCGGGGTCATGAACTTCTGCCCGGCCGCTGCCGCCCGCACCGCGGCCCGGATCTCCGTCGGATCCAAGCTCTTGTGGACGTAGGACAGCGCGCCGGCCTCGATCGACTCGACGATCAGGTCCGTCACGTCCTGTGTGCTGATCGTCACCACCGCCGGACCGGCCGCGGTGACCGCGCGGACGTTGTCGCCGACCTCCGTGTCGTCGCCCAGCCAGATGTCCAGCAGGACGACGTCCGCTTCGCGACCGCGGCCACGCAGCAACTCCTCGACGGACTGGGCGAGGTCGATCACCACGATCCCGGTGTCGGCCGGCGCCAGCCAGGCGGCGAGTCCCTGCAGAACCAACGGGTCGTCGTCGACCGCTGCAACTGTGATCATGAGACCCACCTCACCTCGACCCAGAATTTGCTCGAACCCGGTTCTTCGACATCCGTACTGACCGTGCCGGGGATCGCCGCCCTGACCCGGTGGAGCAACGTCCACATCGCCGCCCTGACGGCCGGGCGCTCGGCCGCGACCGGGAGCAGCACGGTCGCCGAGGCGTCGCGGGTGCAGCCGCTCAGCGTCACCACCGCTTCGCCGGGGCTGGTCATGCGCAGGATCGCCAGGACGACCGCGATCAGCTCGGCCCGGACGGGCTCGGGCACCTCGCCGAAGTCGGGCGCGATCCGGGCCTCGAGCGTCGCCGAGCGATCGGCCGCGGCCCCGGAGAGCGACGAGACCATGTCGCGCCGCCACACCGAGTGCTCGCCCGCCTCGGTCAGCTCGGTGAGCATCGCCCGCAGCCGGCTGGCCTCGATCGCGCAGCGGGCGCGCACGTCGGGGTCGACCGGGTCGAGCGAGCCGTGCGCCAACGCGCCCACCAGCGGGCGCAGCGTCGTGTCCAGGTCCCGCTGCCAGCGCTGGCGGTCGCCGGCGACGGCCGCCAGCGACTCCCTGGTGGCCCGGATCCGGCCGGCCTCCTGCACCCCGGCCTCGGCCAGCGCACCGTTGCGCCGGACGAGCCCGTACGCCACGACGGCGGCCAGCTGGAGGATCAACGCGCAGAGCAGGGCGCTGACGATCCGGACGATCGCTTCCGCATCCGGGCCGACGGCGACCAGCACCGCACCGACGCAGACCGCGACGACCAGCGCGGACCAGCCGAGGTAGTCCGCGATCGGACGGTGCAGCGCGACCAGCGCCAGCGGCCAGCCGATGTCACCGGGGATCCAGTTGATCCAGAACGTGACCTGGTCGGACCCCTCGATCGCGGACACGGCCGCGACCGCGGCCGCCAGCACCAGCAGCTGGGCGCCGAGCATCGCAGGGGGCCGCAGCGGCTCGGCCGGGCCGCGGACCGCCACCGCGACGACCACCCCGAGGATCGTCAACCACGCCGCCGCCTCCAGCCAGAACGGACGGTAGGCCTCGCGCTGGCCGAGCAGGAGCGAACCGCAGTAGAGATGCCAGACCACCGCGACGACGACCAGCGCCCGGAACATACCGGCGCGGTAACCCGCGGCGACCGCGAACTCGTCGGGCTCGGGGCGTTCGCGCGGCCCGCGGGAGCCGTCCGCCGCCTCGGGCGCTTCCGGCGAGCACCAGCTCAGCGTCGTCTCGGTGCCGGCGCCGGGAGCGGAGACCACCTCGGCCCTGCCACCGACCGCGGCTATCCGCTCGACGACCGATCGTCGGACACCGGTCTGGTCGGACGTGGTCGCGGCCGGATCGAAGCCCTTCCCGTCGTCCCGGACGACGATCCGGACGCCACCGTCGAGGACGTCCGCGACGACCTGCGCGCGCGTGGCACCGGAGTGGCGCTCGGTGTTGGAGAGCGATTCCCGCACCGCGCCTGCGATCGCCTCCACGACGTGCACCGGAAGGGCCGGCTCGCGCTCGGGGAGCGCCAGGTGGACCGGCATCGCCCGGCACCCGGCCTCCCAAGCGATGCTCGCGAACAGGCCCGAGGTCTCCGGGAGGTGGTCGAGCCGGTCGAGTAACTCCAGATCGCGCAGGCAGCGGGTGCGGATCAGGTCGACACGCGCGCTCAGCGTCCCCCTGGCGACGACGGTCAGCGTGCTGAGCACCGTGTCGTGCAGGTTGCGCTCGAGCTGACGGCGGCTGTGCAACCGGCTGCGTTCGACCGCCAGCTCGGCGCGGGCGCGGTCGACGTAGTCGAGCGTGGCGTCTGCCTGCCGTGCGCCGCGCCGGATCGACCGCATGACCGCGATGCCCAGGAAGCCCTGCAGGACGAAGACCGCCGCCTGGTTGTCGTGGCTGCCGATCAGCGGTGCGCCGGACGCGACGACACCGGCCAGGAACGCCGCGCTCTCCGCGGTCGCCAGCAGGATCGTCCACGCCGGAGACAGTGCCCACGACGCCACGAAGATCGCCACGCTGGCGCCCCCGACGACCCAGGTGGTCGGGTCGCCCACCGAGTCGGCGGGCAGGATCTGCGGCGCGAACCCCAGGTAGACGCAGAACAGGAGGCTGTCGGCGATCGTGACGGCCGGCACCACCCGCCCGTGCCGCAGGAACCAGGCGTACGCGGCTCCCCAGACGAGGGTGCTCGCCACCGCCGCGTGCTGCCACGGCTCGACACCACCAGCGGCGACCGCCGGTGGATAGGCGAGTGCCGGCGTGAGCGCCGACCAGGCCACCCGGAAGATCAGTGCGATCCGCGCGGCGGAGACGTTCAGGGCGTCCTGCGCGACGGTGCCCTTGGCCGGGCGCGCGGCCGGAGCCGCACCCGATAACTCCCCCAGGATTGCTGCGCTGTTCGTCGTGCCCATTTCGCCTGCGCCGACATCGTCCGCAGTTCGCGAGTCCCCACCCGCTGCGGATCGTCCGGTCGGCCCGCGTCGTCGTCGCGCGACCCGGTTCACCGACCCGGAACCGGCCCAGCGACAGCTGGACCGTCGGCGCGGCGCGAAGACCCTCGCCGCCATGAAGTGGTGCCCCTCCGTCCCCCCTTGCGGTGCCCCCCTGGTACCGCCGACCACCCACCGCAGCCGGAGCGCTGCGGATCGTTGAGAGGCCTCACGGTGCCAGCACTCGGCGAAGCCCCTCCACCGTGCTAGCCCTACGAAGCACACCGGCCTTTCCCCCGAAAGGCCGGCGCGAAGGCGCCGCACGATCACCGTCGCCGCAGCTTAGCTGGGACGACGCCAACGCCGGGCGGGACGAAAACGGGCCTGACCACCCGTACCGATCACTGTCATCCGTTGGTGCCACCTGGGCGAACGAACGTCCCCCCGGCGGGCGTCCAACGGGCACGATCGGCCGCCGAACAACGACCGATGCCCCTAAAGAGGAGGGACGCCGATCGCGCGCGACGGCACCAAACCGTCGGCGACGAGGACGTCGAGCCACGACGCCAGCACTTCGTCCTCGATCAGGGCTCGGCGCGCGGCGAGGTCCCCGGCCCCGACCGGCGACGGAGCAGCAGGGAGAACCGGGTACACACCGGACGGGTCCATGACCGCTCCCCCTCGGTGTCGCAACCGTGCTAGCCCCCAACACGGCAAGCCGCATTCTGCAGAATGTTGACGGACACACCCGGGATGCGCCAAACAGGGCGACGAGGGCGGGACGGTTACCAGTCCGCGCCGGCCCTCTCGATCGCGGTGACCTCCGGGCCGCGCTCGGTCCACCGGTAGCGGGTCATGCTGGTCAGCCGCGGGGCGTAGATGTGGAGGCTCACCGCGGGCTCGGCCCCGTCGTTGCACACGTCGTGCACGTGGCGCGCGCCGAAGACGCGCTGCTGCCCGGCGGAGAGGGTGCGGTTACGCAGCCGGGGCGCGGCACCGGCCGGCGCCTGAACCGTGTCCTCGCGCAACCGGCCGCGGACGACGGCGAACCCGCCCGCGGAGCCGCCGTGGTCGTGCAGGTCGGTGCGCTGCCCCGGCCACCAGCTCAACAGCCAGGCCTCGACGTCGACGCCGTCGACGTAGGCGCTCGCGTCCAGCCGGCCGTACCAGCGCCGGTCGACGTCGTACCGCACCTGCGACCGCCAGTCGACGTCGGCGACCAACCGTTGCAGCAGCGAACCCAGCCGGAGCCCGGACAGCGTGGGCGCCGGGAGGACACTCGATCCCGTGAAGAACTCCTGACCCATGGGTCCAGTAAATCACATCAGGCCTACCAGTTTGGTAGGACTAGGTCGGTCCGAAGTCGGCGCGTCGTCGTGGACGCGCGTCAGCTCAGTTCGGCGAGGAGCCCGCGGCGGCCAGCTCGACCGCGTGGTCGAGGGACTTGGCGGTCGGCAGGACAGTGGAGAGGCCCGAGATCGCGAAGACCGCCTCGACGTCCGGACGGAGCCCGCACACGACCAGCGAGCCACCCACACCCATCACCCAGCGGGCGTGTGTCGCCACCGTCCCCAGGCCCGTGGAATCACAGAAAGTGACGCCGCTGAGGTCGAGAACGAGGTTCTCCCGTCCCTCGTCACGCAACGCATCGAGGGATTGGCGCAGGGTGCCGGACGTGGCAATGTCGAGCTCTCCGGAGAGCCGTAGAACGCCGACGTTGTCGGCCTCCCCGGCGCTGCTCACCACGACGGACAAGTTCATCTCCACCCCTTCAGCACGTGTCAACGGATACCCCTCGAGGAGGGCGAAATGACCGACGCCGAGAGCGCAGCCTCCGCCGGCGACCAGGATCGACCACAGCCGGTCGACCTGATCCCGCCCAACGAGGTAGAGCGACTGCGGGCGGTCCGCCGGTACGACATCCTCGATACGCCCCCCGACGGAGCCTTCGATCGCATAGCGGCACTCGCCGCCCGCATCTTCGAGGTTCCCGTCGCCACGGTGACGATCGTGGACGAAGACCGAATCTGGTTCAAGGCCACCCACGGTGTCGACGTCACTGAGATAGGTCGTGACCCGGGACTATGCGCATCTGCAATTCTCGTCGACGGCCCGACCGCGATCGAGGACGCGACCCTCGACCCGGTCGCGTTCAACAACCCGCTGGTGCGCGGCGACTTCGGGCTGCGGTTCTACGCGGCCGCCCCGATCACGACCAGCGACGGCTACAACCTGGGCACGGTCAACGTCATCGACCGGGTGGCGCGGCAGGTCAGCGAGGCGGAGCTGGAGACGCTGCAGGATCTCGCGTCGATCGTCGTCGACGAGTTGGAGCTGCGGCTCACGGCTCTGCGCGAGGTGCGGCTGGAGCGGCGTCGCCGGGAGGAGGTGCAGCGCGCCAAGGGCCAGGTCGAGGAGGTGGCGCGCACCCTCCAGCAGACGCTGCTGCCACCGCGGATGCCGCAGGTGCCGGGGATGGAGCTCTCGGCGTTCTACCACGCGGCGCCGCTGCAGGAGGTCGGCGGCGACTTCTACGACGTGTTCCCGCTCGGCGGCCGCCGCTGGGCGATCTCGATCGGTGACGTCTCGGGCAAGGGTGTGCAGGCGGCGGCGCTCACGTCGCTGGCCCGGTACGCGCTCCG
>Ga0190269_10000592_pt1 | contig 18273 bp, 11 predicted proteins | sample Popmic249IS_FD_133749 | JGI IMG/M metagenome (GOLD analysis project Ga0190269, IMG submission 133749) | Populus adjacent soil microbial communities from riparian zone of Blue River, Arizona, USA - 249 IS | ecosystem: Environmental > Terrestrial > Soil > Riparian zone | place: USA: Arizona... | reverse complement strand
GGCCGGTGTAATGCCCGCCGCTGCGCGCTGCATGGATGCGCGCCAGCGCCTCGCTCGTGAAGAAGCGCGCGTCATCTCCCTGTACGACACGGTGCAGATCGCGTGCGTTCCAGTACTTGTCGTACGCGAGCGCGCCCACTGCCTGCACCAGCACCGACCAGGCCAGCGCGACCCCGAACAGCAGCGCGCTCGTGCGGCGTGCGAACACGAGCTCGATCACCGGGATGAGGCAGAGCGCGAGTATGGGCGTGGCCTCGAGCCAGGGCCGATAGCCGTACGCCCAGCCGCCCCACCAGTCGAACCACTTGCACTGGATGAGCATGGTCGCGGCGGCCGCGAGAAGCAGCGGGCGCAAGGGCGCATGCGCTTCATCGCGCCACAGTCTGTACGCGCCCCACAATGCCACGGCGAGGAACGGCGAGAACACGAGCAAGCCGCGCGAGGGGCTCACGAGAAGACCAGCCAGGCCGATCACCATCGGCGTCTGCCAGATGCGCTCGATGCCGGTCTTTTCGAGCGCGATCTGGTGCCCGACGAGCTCCTGAGCGAAGTTGATCGGACTGCCGAAGTAATACTGGTTGTACACACACACGGCGAGCGGTGCGATACACGCTCCGAGCGCGACAGCGCGCAGCGCCGTCCGGCGCCGCTGCCAGAGAAAGAAGCCGAGCGTGATGACGAAGCAGACCGCGGTCGGACGACTGGCCACCGCCGCTCCCAGCAGCAGCCCGCACAGCAGGCGCGCGGGCTTCGAGTCGTCGAGCGCGATGCGCGTGAAGCTGTAGGCAACTCCAGATAGCAGCGCGATGTTGACTGTCTGCTGCCACAGTGTCTCGCTGGAGATCGACCACACGCAGGTGCCGAGCGCGTAGGCGCAGGCGATCAGCAGTGCGTGCCTGGGCCGAACGAAGCGCAACGCGATCCAGAACACCAGCACCGCGCTGAGCGCCACGAGGCCCGAAGCGTGCAGCTTGGCCGCCGAGAGCTTCAGCCACTCGCGGCGTACGAAGTCTGGCTGAATCGCGCTGAGCACTGCCGCCATGGGCAGCATCGACAGACCGGCGATCACGCCGAACGTGCACACGTACGCATCGCGCCGCGGCGACTTGATCACGAAGTAGCGCGTGCCGTTCTGCACGAGTCGGCCCGTCGCATACCAGTAGCCCGCTGCCTTGCCCTCGTGCCGCTCGTGCCAACTGCGCACGTAGAAGTCCTCGCGCTCGGGCAGCGGCGAATAGCTGCGCCAGTTGAACACTATCGGGGTCAAGCGCGGCGTGAAGTGCAACGTGCCCGTGCGGAGCAGCGTGATCGGAAGCTCGATGTTGGCGATGGCATCGCCCTCTTCCACCACCGAATCATCGAGCTGGTAGATCGCCACGACACACAACCACAGTGCGGCACCCGCCCAGCGCGCGTGGCGCAAGAGCCAGGCATCGAGCTGCAGTGCGCGTGCGCGCGACGCAGGCTGAAGTGGCGCGAACGCGCGCTGCGATGATGCCAGGGGCTGTTGTGGCAAGAGCTCGCTCACGCCTGAGTCACGAGACGAAGCCAGAGTCGCACGGTAGCGGCAGTGCTCGGCGCGCTCAACGGTAGGCCCGTATGCGCGGCTCGCTTACAAGGCGCATGTCAGACCGCTTGGCGCGCGCTCGCGCCGGCCATACTGTTTGATCCCCGTGAGCTCGCGCACGCCTGTCGCTGGCAGCCAAGCACACTCCGTTCGCTACCCCGAGATCGACGTCGCCAAGGGGATCGCGATCCTGTGCGTGCTGCTGATCCATGCCGAGCCACTCGCCGGCAACCTCGTCCACGAGTACCTCTTCAACCGCGCCGTGCCCGTGTTGCTGGTCCTGTTCGGCGCGGCCTCCGAGCTGTGGTGGCACCGCGCGTGTCCGTCTTCCTCGGCGCTCGGCTGCGGGTTGCGCTTCGTGCGTGCGCGGATGTCGCGCCTGTTGCCCCCGGTGTGGGCTGCGCTCGGTGTATGGTGGGGACTGCGTCTGATCGCGAGCCCCGCGGCCGCGCCGGAGCCCGCATGGCTCGTCCCTCATGCGCTCGGCTACATTCCGCAGGTCGGCACAGGCTGGTTCGTGACGCTGATCGTGCAGCTCGTGCTGTGTTATCCGCTGCTGCGCTGGCTGCTCGTGCGCTGTGGGGTCGCAATGAGCTTGCTGCTCACGGCGGCGATCCACGCATGGTCTCAGCTGTATGTGTTCGACGTGGTGGATCTCATGCGCGGCGCCCTGCAGGACAGCGCGCACATGCATGGCTTCTTCGTCTTCTACTACTCCTGGATCTTCGCGCCTGCGCGACTACTCCTCGTGCTGAGCGGGATGCTGCTGGCCAGGTGCGCGCTGCGGCCGTCGCGCGGCGTCTTGCTGCTGTGTGCGGCGGCGTGGGCGCTGGGCTGCTTCACGCATCCACACCTGACGGACCGCGTGCAGCAGAGCGCGCTTCTGTCCGTGCTGGACGTTCCGCTGGCGCTGCTGTGGCTCCTGGCGGCGCGCGCCGCACATCACCTGGCAGGCGCCGCGCTGCTCGGTTGGCTCGGCCGCGAGTCCTGGGGCGTGTACCTCGGTCAGCTGCTCGTACACACGAGCGCGGGCCTGCTCGGCTACGAGGTCCTGCGGCAGCCTGTGACGGGACGATTCGCGTACGCAGGACTGCTTCTCGCGGGCGGTATGAGCTGGGTGCTGCTCGGGGATGCCGTGCGCGCACTCACTCGCTCGGAGCCGCAGCCGGCGCCCGAGCCTGCGGAGCCTCGGCTCGCCGACGCTGGCGAGCCACCAGCATCGTGACGAGCAATAGCCCCAGCGCACACAGACCGAGCCCTACGCGTACGGGCCAGCTCACGTACTCGAACACGACCCGGTGCTGGCCCGCGGGCAAGAGCACCGCGCGAAACAAGTAGTTCGCGGGATAGATGCGCGTGCGCACCCCGTTCACGGTCGCGCGCCATCCTGGGTAGTGAGCGTCGAGCAGCACCAGCGCTCCCGGCGCCGTAAGCGTGGCGTCTATGACGACGCGCTCCGGCTCGTCACGCGTCAGCTTCACACGTTCTGGGCCGCTCGGAATGGAGCCGTTCTGCAACCCAGCGGGAGCGTGCTCGATGACGACCGCGTCTCTGCCGAGCTCGCCGCGCCCGAGGGCGCGCAGCGTCGCCGTCGCGCTCTGCGCCGGCCTCACGTCATGGACGAGGTACGTTCGGGGCAGCGCGTCCGGGAGCCAGGTGATCCGCAGCCCCGGGCGGCTGTCTGCGCCCTGCTGCACACGTGCGATTGCGCGCACGCCCGCCGCCGCCAAGAGCCGCGGCTGCAACCAGGGCGCGCGGCGGTCCAGCCCACCGGCATACATCAGCACGGGATCGTCCGGATCGTACAGTGCGGCGCGCTGCAAGAACGCTGCATAGTCGGCGTAGCGCTGCAGGCTGAGCGGCTCGTAGTCCTCGAACACTCGTAGACCGAACTGCGCGGCCACGCGCGGCGCAGTCGCGAGCGGGTGTCGCCGCGCGGGCTCGACGAGGCAGCGCGCCGCTCCGAGCTGCCTACTCAGCTCGCGATACGGCGCCTCCAGCCGTGCGAGCGTGTCGAGCGCCCCTGCACGCCAGATCTGCCGATCGGGCGTACTCGGGATCAGCGTGAGGTCGGCGAGCACGATGCAGCCCACGGCTGCAACCATCCCCGGCCTCCATCTCGAAGGCACGAGCGCGACGGCGCCGATGGCGAGCGCGCTCGCGATCACGACTGCAGCCGACAGCTGCGGCACGAGCAAGAGCAGAGCGAGCGCGGCGAGTCCCAGCACACTGAAGACGAGCGCATGCGCGCGTGCACGTCCAGTCGCAGCAGCAGCGACCGAGGCACCCACGGCGAACAAGCCATCCAGGCACAGCGCGGCGCTGACCGACCCACCCAGCACGAACACGCACATGGCGCGCACGGGCCCGCGGAACAAACGTGCCCCAGGCAGATACGTGTACAGCGCGTAGAGCGGCGTGCTCGAGCCGAGGCTCAGCAGCGCGAAACACATGGCGAGCGCGGCGAAGAAGACGGCCTCCGTGCGCAACGCAGGCCGCGGCATGAGCGCTGCCAGCGGCAACAGCAGGAGCGACATGGCGCCGGCGTACCCACCGCCGCGCGCCGCTGGGGCAAATAGCGCGCGCAGCACAGAGCCAGAGAGCGGACCGAACGGCTCGAGCTGCTGCGCGGTCAGTCCGTGTGAGCTGCGGGTGGCGAGCTGCACCAGCTCGAGCGTCGGCAGCCATTGCGGCGCGGCCAGCAGCACACCCGCGAGCGCAGCCAGGCCCACGCGCAGGCTGCCGCTGAGAGCGGCGCGCGCACCGGCGCGCAGGCCGAGCCTCAGACACGAAAATGCGGCGTACGCGGCCGCAGCTTGCAGCCCGAACAAGGCGAGCGGATAGTGTCCACACACGAGCAGCGCTGCCACGCCGAGCGCCGTACACAGCGCGCTGCGCGCGGGTGCGCGCTCCAGGAGCGCCGTGCCCAGGAGCGGCAACGGAAACCAAGCGAGCGCAGCGAGGCACGGTGGCCACAGGTGACAGCCGACCACGTAGCTCGACCAGGCGTAGCTTGCGCCGCCGATCGCTGCAACCGCGGGCTGCGCGCCCAGGCTACGGCACAAGCCGTACATGAGCCATGCGGCCCAGCACAGGTGCGCGAACGCGAGCAGCTCGAAGACGCGCTCGGTCGGCATCCACACGTGGAGCAAGTTGGGCGGGTAGAACACGCCCGCTTGCGGTGTCGCCAGGAGCGGCGCGCCGGCGAGCTGCCGTGCATTCCACAGCGGCAGCTCGCCGGCGCGCAGGCGCTCCGCCACGGCCCGGTGCAGCGGGTAGAAGTAGTTGTACTGGTCGGAGTTGCCGAAGGGATCGACGGCGTGACTCGCAGGTCCCTGGACGCGCACGCACCACAGCAGAGCGCTCACAGCGAGCAGGATCCCCAGCATCGCGCTGTCGGCACTGCGTAGCAGGCGGGCGAAGCGTCGCATCGCGGGGCGCTCATCTTACACGCGGAGGCCATGCCACGACCAGCTAGCGCCGGTCATCGGCCTGGAGAGCGAGCCTCAGCCCACGCTCATTTCAGATCGACTTTCAGCAGTCTGATCTCGGCCCGGCTCGGGAAGACGCTGTCGGCGGCGAGGGGCCACAGGTACGAGATGTAGATCGCGCTCTCGCACTCGGCGGATGCGAGCGACGGTTGTTCCAGCGCGAACTGCACGACACCTGCCGGCGGGGCGGGTAGCTTGATCGTGAGCTCCACGCGCCATGGGCCCCACGGGCGCTCGCCGCTCTGCACGACGATCTCGTTCGAGAACCAGCGGCTGTGGACGGCCAGGTAGCGGCCGAGGTAGCTGTGGTGCGAGACGGACAGCGAGTTCGATGCGCCGAACAGCACCGGCTCAGCGCTCGTGAGATCCGTCGCCCACTGCTTGTCGCTGGTGTGGTAGGCGCGCCACGCCTCTCGCTTGTCGAGCTCCGTGACCGGAGCGCGCGCCACTTTGCACGGATAACGTTGCGGGTCGGCGCGATCCGCGACCGCCGTGTCCTCGCTGCACGCGTACAGGTATCCGAACTCGCCGCCGCGGTACGCGCCCAGAGAAAAGCGCGGATCGTTTCCCATGAACAGCGGCGTCAGCGGCTCCTGCGTCGACAGTGCATCCACGGCCACGCGCGTGCTCAGCACGTCGTAGCTGAAGTCCGCCGCCACGCGCTGCACGATCACCACGGCGCCCGTGGTCGCTTCGCCCTGATCGTCCGGCGCCAAGCGCAAGAGCGCCGTCGGCCACAGCTCCACGTCCGGGCTCACGCCGGCTGGCGCAAAAAACGGCTCCGGCAGGCCGTCCGCTCCGAGCGGCTCATCGAGCCGGCCCGGCTCCTTGCGCCCGACGAACGCCGCGCTCGGATGATTCGACGGCGCGCCCGCACGCGCGCTGACGCCGTCGAGCCCCGTTTTCGGAAAGAGCCATACGAGCTTGCCCGTGCCGATCCACGTGATCGGGCCGGGGACCCGCAGCGCCACGGCTTGCGGCTGCTCCACGCTGCCCAGGTCGTGCATGCCGACCAGCTGCACTGCCCGATCCGGATCGGCGCGCTCACAGCTGGCTTGCTCGCCCGCGCCTGCGACCCCCGCACCCGCGCCACCTGCACCCGGGCCACCTGCGCCCGCGCCGCCTGCTCCTCCCACGGAGCCGCCGCTACCAGCAGCAGCGGCCTTCCCCGCATCGCCGCCGCCCGCACCCGCATCGCGAGCGCGCGGCACATCCCGGTCGAAGACGCCCGGCTGGCACGCGACGCCCGCGAGCACCCAGAGCGTCGGCAGGAGGATGCGAAGGACCATGGCCATCGAGTGTAGTACGTCCTTCACGCCGTGGCCGTGCGATCGAGCGCCGTCTCCAGCGTGTCGAACAGCTGCGCCAGGGTGTACGGCTTGATCAAGAAACCCTGATAGCTGCCCCGATGCAGATCGATGGCCGCGTCGTGGTACCCGGACGACAGCACCACCGGCACGCGCGCGCCCGAGGCACGGATGCGGCGCAGTACCTCGACGCCAGATAGGTCGGGCATGGTCATGTCGAGGATGATCAGCGCAAACGGCTGAGAGTCCACGAGCAGCTCGAGCGCACGTTCCCCGTTTTCGGCCAGCTCGACGCTGTAGCCGCGCAGCCCGAGCGCGTGCCGCAGCTGAGAGCGGATCAGCGGCTCGTCATCCACTACCAGGACGCGCAGGTAGTCCACCTGACGCCGCGGCAAGATGCGCTGCGCTGGTTCGACTGGTCCCGCATGTGCGGGCAGAAGGACGCTGACGGTGCTGCCGAGGCCGGGCGTACTCTCGACGTGGATGAAGCCGGACTGCGAGGACACGATGCCGAGACAAGCGGCGAGGCCGAGACCGTGGCCCAGCGGCTTCGTCGTGAAGAACGGCTCGAAGATCCGCGCCTGCGTGGCGTCATCCATGCCGCAGCCCGTGTCGCTCACCTCGAGCAGCACCCAGCCTGCAGCGGACAGCTGCGAGGTCGGCACCGTGAAGCGCGCGTCGGGCTCCGCGCTGCGCCTCACGCGCACCGTCAGCTGCCCGCGATCGCTGTGTAGCGCGTCCGAGGCGTTCGTCAGCAGGTTCATCGCCACCTGCGTGAGCGTCGCGCGGTTGCCCAGCACCACACAGTTGGGCTCGAGCTCCAGCGACACGCGCGCCTTCTTCGACAACGTCGCGTCCACGAGCACGCGCAGCTCCGACAGCAGCGCGCCCACGTCAGTCGGCACGCGCGGCCCCAGCTCTTTGCGCCCAGCGTACGCGAGGAGCTGCTCGGTCAGGCTCGCCGCGCGCTGGCCCGCATCGAGGATGCCCTGCACGAGCTCCGCATCCTCCGCCGCCGTGAGCCGCTCACGCAGCAGCTCCCCGTAGCCGATCACGCCCATCAGCAAGTTGTTGAAGTCGTGCGCGATGCCGCCCGCCAGCACACCGAGGCTATCGAGGCGCTGGCTGCGCTCCAGCTCGCGCTGCAGCTTGATGCGCTCGTTCTCGAGGCGCAGCGCGACGCGTAGATCCCGCATGCCGCTCACGCGCACGGCCTCGCCATGCAACGTGGACATGATCGCCACGATCTCGACGGGCACCACCTCGCCCTGTGGAGAGATGGCCTCCGCGCGATAATACGCCGGCCGCGGGTCCCCGAGCTTCTCCGCAACCGTGGGCGATGCGCTCGGCGCGACGAAGTCGAGGATGCTGCGACCGATCATCTCCTCGGGGCGGTAGCCGAGCACGGCCTGCGTCGCGCCCGCCATGTCGACGATGATGCCCTGCCTGCTGTACACGATCACGTCGAACGCGGCCTCCGCCAACGTGCGCGTGCGCTCCTCCGCCTCTCTCAGCTGCGCCTGCGTGCGCTCGCGCTCGCTGACGTCGCGCACGGCTGCAACGCGCACCGGCTTGTCGCCCAGCTTGCCTTGCTTCGCCTGCAGCTCGGCTCGGAAGCGCGTGCCGTCCTTGCGTACGCCGCTGATCACGTACGCTCCCTCGTAGCCCGCCGCCATGAGGCCCAGAACGCCTTGCAGATCCTCCGGCGCGATGCAGCGCTCCATCGTCGTATCCCCGAGCAGCTCCGCCGGCTCGTAGCCGAGCAGCTCCGCGAGGCGCTGGTTCACGTCGAACACCACGCCGTTCACGTGAAAGAGCAGGCCCTCGAACGACGCCGCGGACAGCAAGTCCGCGCGCTCCTGTGTGCGCTGAAGCGCGTCACGCTCCGCCGCGCGCAAGAGCGCGAGCTCGAGCACGGCCTCGAGCGCGTTGCGAAACGCTGGCCCCGGTGGCTCACCGTCTGCCGCCAACATGAGGCAGCGCGTCTCGTGCTCCACCCGCAACCAGGGCTCGGCGGCATCGGGCTGCGCCTCCGTCAGCCGGAGCAGCGCCAGACAGCGCAGCGCCTCGGGCCAGCCGCTCTCGAGCTCCTCGTGTGTCAACGCGCGCGCTGTGATCGCGAGCACATCCAGCTCGGCCGCACCCGTCAGTGCAGGTCCTGGAAGAGCGGAGATACGCGGCGAGCTCATGCCGCTGATCTCTCAGCTTTTGGGAGCTTTGGCCAGCCAGGACGCGCGCAACGTGCGCACGCGGACAGATCGAATGTTGAACATCATCCGTGCTGACTACCTCGATCGGCCGGCCGCCGACCGGAACGCTGCGCCGGATCACCCGCGCTGCACTCCGAGCGGCGGCCCGGTCGTCGGCTCAGAACACGACGTTCCATGCGCCCTGGCACGTACTGCTCTGCACGGCGTAGATGCCGCCCGTGCCGCCCGGCTGCACGCACTTGCTGCTGTGCTTTGCGATCAAGTACCAGTTGGTCACGCTGAGTCCGGACGAGGTCAGGTACGGGTAGAAGCGGAAGTCCTGATTGTCCCCGCTCGTGCAGTCGTACACCTGCACGGCTGCGCCGTTGGCGACACTCGCGTTCTCCACGTCCACGCACAAACCAGTCGCGATGTGCTTGAGGAACCCACCATCGAACCCCCATCGCTGCGTCGAGCCACCGGAGCACGCCTGCAGGAACGTGTCGCTGCCCGAGCCTCCGCTGACTGTCAGACACTTCCCCGTATTCGTGTTGCGCAGCTGAAAGCCGCCGCTCAGAGCTTCCTGCGCGAGCCCCACTTCCGGCGCGTCCAGCATGTTCTCGTCTGTCATGTCGGTCGCACAACCTGCGGCGCCGAATAGCCCGCACACAATCAATCGCCCCACTGTTCGAGTGAACTGTTTCACGTTCTGTCCCCTTGATTGTCACGACCGGGCCTTCCGATCGTTCACCGCGCGTACGAGGACCGGAACCGCGCTGTTACGCGCGATCGGCCATGTGCTGCGCGGCCTCAGCGGATGGGACCCGAGCCGAGCGCGGCGGGCGCGGAAGGGATCCAGGTCGCTCGCGGTGCGAAGGTCAAGCAACCAGGTCGTCGAACACTCGAGGCCCTCCGCCGACGGCGGCGCGACGGTTATCCGACGAGCTGTCTTTTTTTGTAGACGACCGGTCGCGAAGCCCGTATATCCCGGGCACCCTTACAGGAGTAGTCCCGTGGAGCTCAGCGTTCCGTCTCGTCGACCGAACTTGGTGACACTGATCATTGCAATCGCGACCGTTTGGCTGCTCGCCCTCGCGGCGCGCGCCGAAGACAAGCCGTCCGCCATTCGCGTGGCAAACCCCGGTGTCGGCATCGGTGGACGACCGGTGGTCGCGTACGGTGCATGGTCGCTGTTGCACATCAAGGGCATCCTCGAAGAGGAGTTCAAGCCGGATGGCATCCCCGTCACCTGGACGTTCGCGCGCGGCGCGGGTCCGGCCGTGAACGAGCTGTTCGCGAACGGCCTCGCGGACATCACCTTGCTCGGCGATCTGCCCTCGATCATCGGCCGCTCGAGCGGGCTCAAGACGCGCCTGCTGGCGGCGGCTGGGCTCAACAACATCTACATCGCGGTCCCGTACGACAGCCCGATCAAGAGCGTGAAAGATCTCGCCGGCAAGCGCCTGTCCGTGCTCAAGGGCACGTGCAATCACCTCTCGCTCAACCGCATCCTGGCATCGCAGGGCATGGCGGAGTCCCAGGTGCGCACCATCAACATGGACAACGTCACGTCGCTCGCTGCGCTGACCACCAAGGACATCGATGCAGCCCTTGGCGGCAACGACCTCTTGTCACTGCGCGACCGCGGCGCCGCTCGCATCATCTACTCCACGAAGGGCGACCCGCGCTTCACGTGCAACAGCTCCCTGATCGTCTCGGACGAGTTCGCGAAGAAGTACCCGTCGATCGTGAAGCGCATCGTGCGCCAATACGTGAAGATCGCGAAGTGGGTGACCGATCAGGAAGCGAACCCGTCGCCGGTGTTCCAGCTGTTCACCAAGTCCGGCATCCCGTTCTCCGCGTTCAAAGACGACTGGGGCGGTGAGTCCTACAAGGTGAAGGTCAGCCCGCTCGTCGATCCCTACCTGCGCGCGCGTTATTCGAACAGCATCCAGGACGCGCACAAGTTCAAGCTCATCCGCCAGCCGTTCGACGTGCAGCAGTGGATCGACACCAGCTTCATCGACCAGGTCGTCAAAGAGGAAGGTCTGGAGAGCTACTGGCCGCCGCGACCCGCACTGCAGTAACGCCGCAGGTCCTCACGGGGCCCGTGAGCAGCCGCGGCATCAAGTCCGCAACCACAGGCTGCCACGGGCTTCCCGTGTTTCGTGCTGGAAGCCCTGCGGTTTCTGCTGTGCACGAGCGGCGGGAGCCCCTGGCGAACGGGCACGAACTGTGCTGTTACGAGCAAAGGCCACGGCTCCCGAGTGAAGGACAGTCATGCTGACGCTCCCAGAAAGCGCTCACAGCTCGCTCTCGATCCGCGCTCGCGCCATGGTGTTCGAGGATCCGCGCTCGCGCCTGCTCCTGGCGCGCATCGAGCGCATCGCGAAGAGTCACGCGCCCGTGCTGATCACGGGGGAGACGGGCACCGGCAAGGAGCTCGTGGCGCGCGCGCTGCACGGTGCGAGCGCACGCGCGGCCCAGCCGTTCGTGGCCGTGAATGCGGGCGCGTTCTCGGAGCAGCTGATCGAGGCCGAGTTGTTCGGTCACGAGAAGGGCGCCTTCACCGGGGCGCACACCGCGAAGGCGGGCTGGTTCGAAACCGCGCATGGCGGCACCCTGTTTCTCGATGAAATCGGTGACTTGCCGCTGCCGCTGCAGGTGAAGCTGCTGCGCGTGCTGCAGGAGGGCGAGGTCACGCGCCTGGGCTCGCGCCAGCCCATACCCGTGGACGTGCGCCTCGTCGCGGCGACGAACGTGGATCTGTCCGCAGCCATCCGCGACAAGCGCTTTCGCGAGGACCTGTACTATCGGCTGAAGGTCGCGTCGCTCGACGTGCCCCCGCTGCGCGAGCGGCGCGGCGACATCCTGCCGCTCGCGCGCCACTTCCTCGACGTGCACGCGAGTAAGCTCCGGCAGCGCGCAGTCTGCCTGACCGCCGGCGCGGAGCAGGCGCTCTTGCAGCACAGCTGGCCCGGCAACATTCGCGAGCTGGAAAACGCGCTGCATCACGCGCTGCTCGTGCACGAAGGCGATCGCCTCACGCCGCAAGACTTGCCGTTTGGCGTGCCGAGCCCCGCCGAAGCGCTGCTCCTCGAGCGGGACAGCGAAGACCTGGCGACGGACGAAGTGCTCGGGGAGCTGGAGCGCGTGCTGGTCGCGCTGCTCGATCGCAAGCTGCCGGATCTGCACGAGCGCGTCGAAGCCGCGCTCTTGACCACCACCTATCGGTACTGCGGCCGCAATCAGCTCGAGACCGCGCGCCTCCTCGGCATGAGTCGCAACGTGGTGCGCGCGCGCCTGATCGAGCACGGCGAGCTGCGCGGTCCGCTGCGGCGCGCTCCCGGCGCCGAGCCCCGCCCGCAGCTCGCTCGCGCCACGCTGATCGACACCGCACGCCGCCATCCAGTCTTGCGCATCGGCTACCAGAAGCTCGGCCTGTTGATGCTCGTGAAGGCGTACGGCGCGTTCGATGCCGTGCTCGCCGCGCGCGGCGTGCGCGTGGAGTGGGCGGAATACGCAGGCGGCATCCAGCTCGTCGAAGCGCTGCGCCGCGGTGAGCTCGCGGCATGTGTGGTCGGCGACTGCCCGGCCGTGCTCGCGCAAGCTCAGGAGCTCCCGGTCGTGTACCTCGCCGCGGAGCCGCCCGCGCCCCGCGGCACGGCGCTGGTCGTGCCCGGCAGCTCCAGGATCCACGACGTGACGCAGCTCGTCGGCACGCGCGTCGCGGTCAACCGTGGCTCCCAGGCGCATTACCTGCTCTTGCGCGCGCTGGAAGAAGCGGGCGTGGACCGGGCGGATGTCGCCATCAGCTTCGAGCCACCGGAGCGCGCGCTGCACGCGTTCCAGCGCGGCGAGATCGATGCCTGGAGCATCTGGGACCCCTGGCTGTCGAGCGCCTGCATCGACTTCGGCGCGCGCGTGCTGCGCGACGGCACGGGCCTCCTGCCGAGCTCCGCGTTTTACCTCGCGCAGCGGGAGATCGCGGAGCACAGCCCCGAGCTGTTCGTGGAGCTGTTGCGTCACGTCCAGGCTGCGGCGCAGTGGGTCACGCGCGATGAGCGCGCAGCCGAGCTGATCGCGCCGGAGCTGGGGCTCTCGCCGCGTGCTCTGCGCGCGTCGCTCGCGCGCGAGCTTCGGACCTTGCCGCTGTCAGCGGAGTTGATCGCCGCGCAGCAGCTCATTGCGGATACGTCGCTGCGGCTGCGCCTCATCGCGCGGCCGGTGTCGGTGGCGGCCGCGCAGTGGCATCTCGCCCTCGCCGCGGGCTGAGATCAAGCCGCAAGGCCCGTGAGCGCAAAGCGACTTCGGCGCGCTCGCAAGGGACGTGCACGTGGACGCGCACGTACTCGTCTGATGATTGGTCACATCTTTGCGAGAGTTCGCGGATGCTTACACGCGCGCTGCCGAATCGACGGCAAGTCGACGAGGTTGCCGGCGTGGTGAGGCAAGGAGGGGGCGCGGGGCGAAGCCGCGCGCGTCCATCTCGGCCAGGTGCAAGAGGAGCTGCACGCTGAGCGCGCGGTCGGCGCGAGCCAACTGCTGCAGCTTGGCGATCAACTCCTGGTTCGTGCAGCGGAGCACATCGTTCGACTGTGCGTGCATGAGAGGTTCCCCCTGAATGACAGAACAACCATAACACGCACGTTTTCGGCTCCTCTCACGCACGCCGAGCGCCGCGCGATCACAGCCTGATGAGCGCGCGAGCGGAATGCTGCGTATCGAGAGCCAGAGAGGCGCCAGGCGGCGGCAACACGAGTTCCTGAAAGCAGCTAGACCGACGGCCAGACCGCGCGCCAAAAATCTGTCAAGCACAATCGGAATGCAAACGTATTCCGTTTGTAATCAATCGCGCAATTCGACTCGTTCCGGACCTTGCGATCAACGAGCCCCCGCTCCTAAGCCCATGCGCGCGCGCCAGGACGGAGTACGCTCTGCGCTCGGCACAACGCGATGAGGCGCGCGGAGCGCGCCGCGGCCTACGAGGTTTCAGTCGGCTGCGCGCCGCCACGCGCCCGCCGCGTCCAAGCTCACCGTGCGCTCACGCGCCCCGAAGGTGGCCACGGCACCGCGCTACAAGGCGCCCCCGACCTCAGCCCGGATCCGGCCACGCCCCGCGCCCCCTCCTTGCCCTGACCACGCGGCAACCTCGTCGACTTGCCATCGATGTCCCGGCAGCGCGCGTGTAAGCGTCCGCGAACACTCACAAAGATGTGACCAATCATCAGACGTGGACGAGCACGTTGCGGGACCGGTGTTTCGAGTTCGTGTCGTTGCTGCTCCAGCAGCAACGAGCAGCAACCGCCTGCTGCCCAGTCAGCGATCCACTTCCCTCTCGCCGCTCACGCCGCCCGCACGCCCCTCCCGCACTTGGCTCACCCCTTGCGATGCGGGGGCCCGACATGCACGCAACCACACTCGAAGCCGATATCGTGGTCGTAGGCGGAGGCAGCGCAGGCTCCACCGCAGCCATCCGCGCCCAGCAAGCGTTGCCGCGCGGGCGGGTGGTCCTGCTCGAGAAGGCGCACATCAAGCGCAGCGGCGCGATCGCCATCGGGATGGACGGCCTCAACAACGCCATCATCCCGGGCCACGCCACCGCGGAGCAGTACGTCAAAGAGATCACGATGGCCAACGACGGCATCGTGAACCAGCGCGCGATCTGGGAGTACGCCACGCACAGCTTCGAGATGATCAATCAGCTCGACGCCTGGGGCGTGAAGTTCCAGAAGACGGCGTCCGGTGACTTCGACGTCAAGAAGGTCCACCACAAAGGCAGCTACGTGCTGCCGATGCCCGAGGGCTACGATCTCAAGAAGATCCTCACGCGCGTGCTCAAGCGCGCCGGCGTCAACGTCATCAACCGCGTGATGGCCACGCGCCTGCTGAAGGACGGCGATCGCATCGCAGGCGTGGTCGGTTTCGACACGCGCACCGGCGAGCTCGCGGTCATCCGCGCGAAGGCCGTGATCCTCGCGTGCGGCGCGTCGGGCCGACTCGGCCTGCCAGCGTCCGGCTATCTCTACGGCACCTACGAAAACCCCGCGAACGCCGGCGACGGCTATTCGCTCGCATACCACGCCGGCGCCGAGCTCACCGGCATCGAGTGCTTCCAGATCAACCCGCTCATCAAGGACTACAACGGTCCGGCCTGCGCCTACGTGACTGGTCCGCTCGGCGGCTACACGGTCAACGCGCACGGCAATCGCTTCATCGAGAGCGATTACTGGAGCGGGCACATGATGCTCGAGTTCTACCGCGAGCTGCACTCCGAGAACGGCCCTGTCTACCTGAAGCTCGATCACCTCGCGCCCGAGACGCTCACCGAGATCGAGCGCGTCCTGCACAAGACCGAGCGCCCGAGTCGCGGTCGCTTCCACGCCGGCCGCGGCAACAGCTACGCGACGAACATGGTCGAGATGCACATCTCCGAGATCGGTCTGTGCAGCGGACACAGCGGCTCGGGCGTCTGGGTCAACGAGCGCGGCGAGACCACCGTGCCCGGCCTGTACGCCGCGGGCGACATGGCCTGCGTCCCGCACAACTACCTGCTCGGCGCGCTGACCTACGGCCACCTGTGCGCGCAGAACGCGCTCGAGTACATCGCGAACGTCGGCGACGGAGCAGCGCTCGACGAGCAGATCGCCGCCGAGCGCGAGCGCATCTTCGCGCCGCTGTCGCGCCCGAACGGCATCCCGCACCATCAGTACGAGTACAAGGTGCGGCGCCTCGTGAACGACTATCTGCAGCCGCCGAAGAGCGCGCACCGCCTGACTGCGGGCCTCAACTTCTTCCTGCGCGCGAGCGAGGAGCTGAACGAGGTCGGCGCGCAGACGCCGCACGATCTGATGCGCGTGATGGAGGGACACTTCATCCGTGACTGCGCGGAGATGGCCGCACGCGCGTCGCTGTATCGCACGGAGAGCCGCTGGGGTCTGTACCACTACCGACAAGACTTCCCGACGATGGACGACGAGCGCTGGTTCGTGCACGTGAACCTGAAGAAAGACGAGCAAGGCGCCATGCAGATGCTCGAGCGCCCCATCGAGCCGTACATCGTGCCGCTCGATCGCTCGGAGCTGCGCGAATATCACAACCTGCGCATCGCGAGCGCGCCGCAGAGCAGCGAGCTCAAACGTCCCACCGCACCGTCCGCCGAACGAGGATTGCCCGCATGAGTGAGCTGAGAGACCGAGAGCTGGCCAAAGCGGCCCAAGCGCTGCAAGTCGGAAATGCACAGACCACGCGTCGCTTCGACGTGCCGGTCGTCGTGGATCTGGAGAAGTGCATCACGAAGTGCCGCATCTGCATCGACTCGTGTCCGGTCGACTGTCTCGCCGTAAATCCCGAGACCGGCAAGGCGCACATGGCATTCGACGAGTGCTGGTATTGCCTGGCCTGTGAGCTCGACTGTCCGAAGGACGCCATCACCGTCAAGATCCCGTTCCTGATTCGATGACCATGACTACCCAAGACGCCTTGCGCGAGCTGCTCTCGGATCCCGATCCGAGCACTCGCCAGTTCGCCCTGATCGAGCTGGAAGACACCGCGGGTCCGGAGCACGTCGAGCCGCTCATAGCTGCACTCTCCGATGCCGATCCGGTCGTACGCAAGCTGGCCATCGGCCTGCTCGAGGAGCTCGGCGACGAGCGCGCGGCACCGGGCATCATCGAGCGCCTCGCGGATGACGACGAGGACGTGCGCACGGCGGCCACCACGGCGCTGCGCGACTTCCGCGACGCGGCCATCGCGAGCGCGCTGATCGACGCCATCCGCCACCCGCACCCCGCGGTGCGGCGCGGCGTGCTCGTGGGCTTGCGCGAGCTGCGAGATCAGCGCGCGCTGCAGCCTCTCTTGCATTCGCTCGAGGACGACGTCGCCGAGGTGCGGCAGGAAGCCGTGGTCACGCTCGCCTACCTGCGCTTGACCGACGCGATCGAGCCGCTGCGACAGCGCCTGTCGGATCCCGATGCGGGCGTGCGCCGCCTCGCCGTCGGCGCGCTCGACTTCTGGAACGGACCGGCGCTGCTCGAGTCGTTTCTGCACACGTTGCGCGACGCGGATTGGCGCGTGCGCGCCGAGTCGGCGATCGTGCTCGGCCGCTCGAAGCTGTCAGCTGCCATCCCCGGCCTGCGCAAGGCGCTCGGCGATGCGTACTGGCAGGTGCAGAAAGAAGCGATCGGCGCGCTCGGTCGCCTCGGCGCCAGCGCGGCCGCGGACGAGCTGATCCGCTTCCTCACGCACGACATGTCGGACCTGCGCAAGGCTGCAGCCTACGCGCTCGGCGACATCCGCGCGCCCGAGGCCGCGCCTGCCCTGCGCGCGCTCGCCCACGATCCGGACGTGGAGGTCCGAAAGGCCGCGTCACGCGCGCTAGAAGCTTTGGCCGCAGAAGCGGCGACTTGAGGGACACAACTTTGGAAAGGCGATCGCAGATCATGCACAGACAGCAGAGGTACTGGAGAACGGCTTTGTTCGTGGCAGCCGCGGTGTGGTGCGGCGTGAGCGCGTGCAACTCCAAGCCGGAGGCCTCCACCGCCCAGGCTGCCGAGCCACAAGCGCCGCCGCCCCCCGAAGTGAAGACGGTTCGCGTCGCCATCGGCACGCAAGACACGACGATCAACTGCGCTGCGGGCGGGCCGCTCGTGCGCGAGCTGCACCTGCTCGAGAAGTACCTGCCGAAGACGGGCAAGTACGAGCACGTGAAGTACGACATCGTGTGGGAGAACCAGCCCACCGGCGCGCAGCTGAACAGCAAGTACCTCGCGAACCAGCTCGACATCGTGCAGATGGCCGATTTCCCGTCCATCCTCGGCGCGACCGCGCTGAAGGCCGCGGGCGACAAGGTGCAGTCGTTCTACATCGCCACCTTGTCGGGCGGCATCAACGGTGCGGGCAACGCGATCGTCGTGCCGAACGACTCCAAGGTGCAGACCTTGCTCGAGCTGAAGGGCAAGAAGGTGTCCGTGCCGTTCGGCTCCACGGCGCACGCGATGTTGATCCGCGCGATCCAGGACCTGAAGCTCGACCCGAACACGGACTTCGAGATCGTCACGCAGACGCCCGAGGTCGCGGGCAGCGCGCTCAAGGCCAAGCAGATCGACGCACACGCGGACTTCGTGCCGTTCGGCGAGCTGTTCCCGTTCCGCGGCTTCGCGCGCAAGATCTACGACGGCAGCTCCACCGGCGTGACCACGACGCACGGCGTGCAGGTGCGCTCCGACTATGCGGCAGAGCATCCCGAGATCGTCGTGGCCTACCTCAAGGCCACGCTCGAGGCCGACCGCCTGTACCGCGAAGATCCGGAGGGCCTGTCCGAGCAGCTCGCGAAGTGGACCGGTGTGGACGCCGAGGTCTACTACGCGTTCCACGGTCCGCAGGGCATCCAGACCCGCGACTACTCGCTCAAGCCCGAATACGTGACGGCCATCCGTCGCGCGCAGGAGTCGCTCAAGGTCCTGAAGAAGGTGACCAAAGAGATCGATGTGGACACCTACGTGAACGACAAGTTCATCCGTCAGGCCGCGCAGGAGTTCGGTTACGACTACGACGCGCGCCTGAAGGACTACAAGCCGCAGCCGTTCACGGCGTCCGCGCTCGACACGAGCGCCCCGGTCACCGAGCCGAAGAACACTGGACAGATCTGGGTGCGCGGCGAGCCGAAGGTCCGACTGTACAGCACCGCGGCAGCCACGTTCGCGGCGGCCAAGCAGCTG
>Ga0190269_10000591_pt1 | contig 18287 bp, 12 predicted proteins | sample Popmic249IS_FD_133749 | JGI IMG/M metagenome (GOLD analysis project Ga0190269, IMG submission 133749) | Populus adjacent soil microbial communities from riparian zone of Blue River, Arizona, USA - 249 IS | ecosystem: Environmental > Terrestrial > Soil > Riparian zone | place: USA: Arizona... | reverse complement strand
TCGAGCGTCGGGCCGCGAAGAGCACCGTCGAGACGTACGGCCGAGACCTGTACGCGCTGCATCGGTTTGCGGTCGAGACCAAGGCGCCGCTCGAAGTATCCGCCGTGAGCACGATCGTGCTGCGGCAGTTCCTCGTTGCGGCGGTCAGCCACAAGGGGCCCGCGACGATCGCGCGCAAGCTCGCTGCGCTGCGGGCCTTCTTTCGCTTCCTCGTGGAGAAGCGCGAGCTGGCCGAGAGCCCCGCGGCCGCGCTGCGCCTGCCGCGTGTGCCGCGCACGCTGCCGAGCTTCCTGCCAGTCACGCAGGCGGCCGAGCTGGTCGAGACGCCCGACCGCGAGCGCGACGATCCGCTGGCGCTGCGCGACCGCGCGATGCTGGAGCTGCTCTATGGCGCCGGCGTGCGCGTGAGCGAGCTCGCGGGCCTCGACATCGCCGACGTGGACCTGCGCTCGCGCACCGCGCGCGTCATGGGCAAGGGCAGCAAGGAGCGCGTGGTGCCCTTTGGCGAGCCGTGCGAGGCCGCGCTTCGGCGCTACCTCGAGGTGCGCGCCATGCTGGTGAGCCCGAGGACGCGCGAGCAGCACCCGACGGCGCTGTTCGTAGGGCGCTTCGGCACGCGGCTCACCGTGCGGCAGGTTCAGTCGCTCGTGAAGCGCTACGGCGCGCTCGCGACCGGCCGGCCCGACGTCCACCCGCACGCGCTCCGGCACAGCTACGCCACGCACTTGCTCGACGCGGGCGCCGATCTGCGCGGCATCCAGGAGCTGCTCGGCCACGCCAGCCTCTCCACCACGCAGCGCTACACCCACGTGAGCGTGGACCGCCTGCTCGAGGTCTACGCCCGTGCCCACCCACTCGCGCGCAAGACCGTCTCCTGACGGTCTGGTTGCGCGCGGAAGGGTCATTAGCGCGCAAGACCGTCTCCTGACGGTCTGGTTGCGCGCGGAACCATGACCACCGCGCAAGACCGTCTCCTGACGGCTCTCTTGACACTGAGCGCCCCGCGTCTACACCAAGCGCCTCCCCGGAGGACGCCGTGCCCAAGCTTCGTTCTACGACCGTGATCGCCGTCCGCCGCGATGGCCGCGCCGCGATGGCCGCCGACGGCCAGGTCTCGCTCGGCGCCACCGTCATGAAGGAGCGCGCTCGCAAGGTGCGGACGCTCGCCGGAGGACGCGTGATCACCGGGTTCGCGGGCGCCAGCGCGGATGCCTTCGCGCTGCTCGAGCGCTTCGAGGCCAAGCTGGAGGCGCACCAGCACAACCTGTCGCGCGCCGCCGTAGAGCTCGCGAAGGACTGGCGCACCGACCGCTACCTGCAGAAGCTCGAGGCGATGCTGATCGTGATGGACGCGAGCACCACGCTGCTGCTGAGCGGCACCGGCGACGTGATCGAGCCCGACGAAGGCGTGATCGCGATCGGCTCGGGCGGCAGCTACGCGCTCGCCGCCGCGCGCGCCCTGCTGCGCCACACGCAGATGCCAGCCTCTGAGATCGCCAGTGAAGCGCTGCGCATCGCCTCGGAGATCTGCATCTACACGAACGACTCGATCGTGCTGGAGGAGATCGGCCCATGACGGAACACGGGTCCACGCCGCCGACTTCGTCGCGGCTACGCAGCTTTACCCCGCGCGAGATCGTCGGCGAGCTCGACCGCTACATCGTCGGCCAAGCCAAGGCCAAGCGCGCGGTGGCCATCGCGCTGCGCAACCGCTGGCGCCGCAAGCGCGTCCCCGACGAGCTGCGCGAAGAGATCACGCCCAAGAACATCATCCTCATAGGCCCCACCGGCGTCGGTAAGACCGAGATCGCGCGCCGGCTCGCCAAGCTGGCGCAGGCGCCGTTCATCAAGGTCGAGGCGTCCAAGTTCACCGAGGTCGGCTACGTCGGCCGCGACGTCGAGTCGATCATCCGCGATCTCGTCGAGGTCGCCATTCAAGTGGTGCGCACCGAGCAGCGCGAGGCGGTACGCGCGCGCGCCGAGGAGCACGCCGAGCAACGCCTGCTCACGCTGCTCGCGCAGTCCCGCGAGCCGACGCCGCGCGAGCCTACCGGCACGTTCGTGGTCTCGTCCGGCGGCGCGGTGGTCGCGCCCAAGCCCAGCGTGCCTGCGAGCCCGAGCGAGCTGCGCGCCAAGCTGCGCGCCGGCGAGCTCGACGACGCCATGGTCGAGCTCGAGGTCGCCGACACGCAGTCGCCACTGATCTCGATCTTCGGCGGGCCCGGAGGCATGGGTAGCTTCGGCGGCCAAGGTCTCCAGGGTCTCGACGAGCTCGAGGGCAAGCTGAAGGACATGCTGGGCAACATCCCGGGCGTGAAGGGCAAAGGGGTCAAGCGCAAGCTGCGGGTCGCCGATGCGCGCCGGCTGCTCGAGGATGAAGAGGCCGGCAAGCTGGTCGATATGGACCAGGTGAAGCACGAAGCGCGCGACCGCACCGAGCAGGCCGGCATCGTGTTCCTGGACGAGATCGACAAGGTCGCCGGCGGCAACAAGAGCCACTCGGGCCCCGACATCTCGCGTGAAGGCGTGCAGCGCGATCTCTTGCCGATCGTCGAGGGCTCGACCGTCAGCACCAAGTACGGTCCGATCAAGACCGACCACATCTTGTTCATCGCCGCTGGCGCGTTCCACGTCTCGAAGGTCTCGGACCTCATCCCCGAGCTGCAGGGCCGCTTCCCCATCCGCGTGGAGCTCGAGTCGCTGACCCGCCAGGACTTCGTGCGCATCCTCACCGAGCCGAAGAACGCGCTCACTCGGCAGTACGCCGCGCTGATGAAGACCGAGGGCATCGACCTGCAGTTCACGGCCCCCGCGATCGAGGCCATCGCCGACTATGCGGAGCAGGCCAACCGCCACAACGAGAACATCGGCGCCCGCCGCCTGCACACCATCATGGAGGCGCTGCTCGACGAGCTGTCGTACTCGGCCACCGAGCGCGTGGAGCGCGAGGTCGTGATCGACGAGCCCGACGTCCGGAAGATCCTCGGCCCCATCCTGGCCGACAAAGACCTGTCCAGATTCATCCTCTAGACCACCTGGAAAAGCCCCTGCGGCAGCTTTGACTTTCCACTAGGTTACGACCAGGATTCCCGCTTTCTTTTGGGTCCTGCCGTGCGAGAGCTGATCGAAAAAGCCGCCGTGTTGCACGAGGCGCTGCCGTACATCCGGCGCTTCCACGGGGAGACCTTCGTCATCAAGTACGGCGGTCACGCGATGACCGACCCCGGTCTTCGCGAGGGCTTCGCGCGCGATCTCGTGCTGCTCAAGTACGTCGGCATCCACCCCGTGGTCGTCCACGGCGGCGGACCGCAGATCGACGAGCAGCTCAAGCGCCTGGGCATCGAGTCGCAGCGCGTCGACGGACTGCGCATTACCGACGACGCGACCATGCAGGTCGTGGAGATGGTGCTCGGCGGCACCATCAACAAGGAGATCGTGGCGCTGATCGGCCGGCAGGGCGGCCGCGCGATCGGCCTTTCGGGCGTCGACGACCAGCTCCTGCTCGCGGACAAGCTGCCCAAGGTCCAGACCCGCTCCGGCGCCTTGGTCGATACCGGTCGCGTGGGACAGATCCGCAAGGTCCGCCCCGAGGTCGTGCAGTCGCTCGTACAGGCTGGCGTGATCCCGGTGGTCGCGCCGCTCGGCATCGACGAGGCGGGCAAGAGCCTGAACCTCAACGCCGACACCGCGGCGGGCGCGCTCGCGGCGGCGCTCAAGGCCGAGAAGCTCCTACTCATGACCGACACGCCCGGCGTGCGCGGTGCCGACGGCAAGCTCATCCAGTCGCTCGACGACGTGGAGAGCGCGCGGCTGCGCAAAGAGGGTGTGATCGACGGCGGCATGATTCCGAAGGTGGAGTGCGCGCTCGAGGCGATCGCCGCGGGCGTTCGCAAGTGCCACATCTTCGACGGTCGCGTGCAGCACGCGATCCTCCTCGAGATCTTTACGGACGCAGGCATCGGCACGGAGATCGTGCGCCGTGCCGCGTCCGCAAAGTGAGCGAGCGCCGATAAGCGAGAGCTCATGGAGCCGTGTCATGACCCAAAGCAATTTAATTGAGACCGCAAAGCGCTCGTTCCTCGCGAGCTACAGGCAAGCGCCGATCGTCCTCACGGACGGCAAGGGCGTGCGCGTGCGCGACATCGCGGGCCGCGAGTACCTCGACATGTGCGCGGGCATCGCGGTGGTCTCGGTAGGCCACGGTCACCCGAAGCTCGCCGCGGCGATCGGCGCGCAGGCCGCGCGGCTCATGCACACGTCGAACCTGTTCTACAACGAGCACTCGATCGCGCTCGCGGCCGAGCTCGCCAAGCGCACGCCGTTCTCGCGCTTCTTCTTCTGCAACAGCGGCGCAGAGGCCAACGAGGCGCTGCTCAAGCTCGCCCGCCGCTTCTTCTACGATAAAGGCGACAAGCAGCGTGTCGAGCTGGTGGCGACGCTGAATAGCTTCCACGGCCGGACCATGGGCGCGCTGTCGCTCACCGGCCAGCCCAAGTACCACGAGGGCATGGCGCCGCTCGTGCCGGGCATCTCGCACGTGCCCTACGGCGACCTCGAGGCGATGAAGGCCAAGGTCACGGACAAGACGGCCGCCGTGATCGTCGAGGTCGTGCAAGGCGAGGGCGGCGTCGTCACCGCGAGCGATGCGTACCTCAAGGGCCTGCGCGAGCTGTGCGACAGCCGCGGCGCGCTGCTCTTCTACGACGAGGTCCAGACCTGCTACGGCCGCACCGGCACGTTCCTCGGCTACGAGCACAGCGGCGTGATCCCGGACGGCTGCTCGCTGGCCAAGGGCATCGCCTCGGGCTTCCCGCTCGGCGCGATGGCGGTGCGCGAGCACCTCGCGAACGCGCTGCCACCCGGCTCGCACGCCACTACCTTCGGCGGCAACCCGCTCGCGTGCGCCGCGGCGCTCGCCGTGCTCGAGATCTTCGACGAAGAGAAGCTGGTCGAGAACGCGGCCAAGGTCGGTGCCCACCTCGGCGCCCAGCTCGAGCGCGTCGCGGCCGCCTCGCGCGCCAAGGGCGGCGCGGTGAACGAAGCGCGCGGCAGGGGCCTCTTGCGGGGCCTGCGCGTTGCGGACAACTACGATCCCGCGGCGTTGATCGCGGCGATCCGCGACGCCGGCGTCCTGCTCTCCATCGCCGGTGGCAACGTGCTCCGGTTTACTCCTCCACTCACCGTGACGGCAGCCGAGATCGACGAGGCGGTGACCATCGTCGAGCGAACCCTCGATAGCGCGAGCCCCCGATGACGACCATGACGCAAACCCGAGGCAAGCCGCGGCACCTGCTGACGTTGCTCGATCGCACGCCCGACGAGTTGCGAGCGCTGCTCGCGCGCGCCGTGGAGCTCAAGCGAACGCGCAGCACCGGAAGCTCGTCGCGGCCGCTCGCCGGCAAGAGCATCGGCGTGATCATGGAGAAGGCCTCGACACGCACGCGCATCTCGTTCGAGGTGGCGATCGCAGAGCTCGGCGGCACATGCATCTCGATGCACGGCCGCGATCTGCAGATCGGTCGCAGCGAGCCGCTGCCCGACACTGCGCGCGTCCTCTCGCGCTACCTCCACGCCGTCGTGCTCCGCACGTTCGGTCACGAGCGCATCGTCGAGCTGGCCTCGGCCTCGACCATCCCGGTCATCAACGCGCTCACCGACAAGTTCCACCCCTGCCAGGTGCTCGCGGACCTCTTGACGGTCCAAGAGCACCGCAAGGACGGCCTCGCCGGCTTGGTGGTCGCCTGGATCGGCGACGGCAACAACATGGCGCACTCGTGGATCCTCGCGTCCGCACAGCTGGGCTTCGAGCTGCGCATCGCATGCCCGGAGGGCTACGCCCCCGCCGCGGACGTTCTGGCGCTCGCGGATGCGCAGGGACGCGGCAAGCGCGTGATCGTCCGGTCGCCGGCTGCGGCGGCCGCGGGCGCGCACGTCGTAACCACCGACGTCTGGGCCAGCATGGGTCAGGAAGAAGAAGCCCAGGTCCGTCAGACGGCCTTCTCGGGCTACTCCGTGACCGCGGAAATCATGGCCAAAGCCATGCCGGAGGCGATTTTCCTGCACTGCCTGCCCGCGCACCGAGGCGAGGAGGTGTCCGCCGAGGTCATTGACGGCCCGGCTTCTCGCGTCTGGGATGAGGCCGAGAATCGCCTCCACGTTCAGAAGGCGCTGCTCGAGCTGTCCCTCGCCTGAGCGACCCGGCGGCAGGTGGGACGATGCACTCGCCGCTCGCACCCCGAGCAGCGTGCAGGCCGATCGCTGAGGGCAAGCGAAGCCGCTGCCGATGGGTGCTCGGATGATAGACTCGGGCTTCGCATGAAGACCCCTTCGCCCACGTTCCAGCAAGGGCGCGACAGCGATAGCCAAGCACGGGCAGGAGGCGCGTAGCTCGATGGCGCCTCGCATTCCGCAGCGCATCACCGGCGTGAACGTGTTGTCCCTGCCGCTCAGCACGCTCGAGGGCTTCGTGTTCTCGCTCGTCGACGGTCGCGCCGCGACCAGCGACATCGCCATCATCACCGGCATCGAAGCCAATAAGCTCGACTCGATCTTGGATCGGCTGTCGGAGCTCGGGGCGGTCGACCTGCCATGGGCGCCTCGTAAGGCGAAGCCCAAGCCCCCGACGCCGGCTTCGATCCCGGACGCTCACTTCGCCTCGGGCGCGGCGCGGTATTCGCCGCTCGAGATCGACGACCGCGCCGAGATCTCCAAGGAGCTGCGCAAGCGCATCTTGGACGCGTTCTACGCCCTCGATGGGCGCAACCACTACGAAGCGCTCGGGGTGCCGCGCGACGCGGACAAGAACATGATCCGCGCCTCGTACTTCGAGCTGTCGAAGATCTTCCACCCCGACTCGCAGTTCGGCAAAGACCTCGGCCCGTTCCGCTCGAAGATGGAGTCCGTCTTCAAGCGCCTGACCGAGGCATACGAGGTGCTGGGCAAGAAGAAGAAGCGTCAGGACTACGACGAGTACCTCGCGGTCACCGAGCAGACGCGCAAGGCGCGCCGCGCGTTCGATCGCGTCAGCCGCGAGGTCGAAGCGATCCGCGTGCCCGAGCCCGAGCCGGCGCCGGAGCCACCGCCGCCCATGCCGGACGCTTCGGTGCTGCGGGCGCCTCGCGTGCCGAGCATCGCCGGCGCCGAGCCGTCGAGCCCGATCAGCAAGGCGCCGCCCGCCGTGACTCTGCGGCCGGCGCCGAGCAACGAAGAGCGTCGCGCGCGCGTGCGCGAGCGGCTGCGCCAGCGGCTCAAGACCACGTCATCACGCCCCGCGCCGCCGCCGACGACTCCGATCGAGCCCGCGTCCGGCCAGAACTCGAGCGAACGCCGCCGCAGCGCGATCGAGGGCCTGCGCAACTCGATCGCCGCGAGCGGCGCCGCCGCCGGCCGCACCGAGGCGAACGTCCGCGCGCAAGCCCACGTCCGCAAGGCGCAGGACGCGGAGCGCGCGGGCGACTTCCTCACCGCGTCCGGCGAGCTGCAGCTGGCGCTCGCGTGCGACCCCGACAACAAGTCGGTCCAGCAAGAGTACGAACGGGTGAGCAAGGTGGTCGCACGTAGTTTGGCCACCAACTACGAGAAGCAGGCGCTGTACGAAGAGAAGACCGGCAACTGGAAGGCCGCTGCCGTGTCCTGGGCGCGCGTCAGCGACAACCGCGACGACGACGAAAACGCCGCACGCCGGACGGCGGAGTCGCTGCTGAAATCGAGCGGCGACCTACATCGCGCACAGCGCTATGCACAGAAGGCCGTGCAGCTCGCGGCCAATAACACTCAGAACCTCATCCTACTTGCCCGTGTATACTTGGCCGCTGGGCTCAAGCTGAACGCTCAGCGTGAGCTGGAAAAGGCGGCGAAGTTGGATCCTCGCGATCAGATCGTAAACAATCTTCTGCGCGAGGCCCGCTCGTAGCGCGAGCGGTCGTCAGGATCCTCTCCGCTGTTTTCGACTTCTCCTAACTGCGCGTTAACCGACGAGAGTAATTGAATGGAGACAGTGATCGGCATCGACCTGGGCACGACGAACTCGTGCGTGGCCGTCGTCGAGGGCGGGCAACCGACCGTGATCGCCAACCGCGGCGGCTACAAGACGACCCCCTCGATGGTTGCGATTACAGAAGCCGGCAAGCGCTTGGTGGGACACATCGCGAAGCGCCAAGCGGTCACCAACGCCGAGCACACGGTGTTCGCGGCCAAGCGGCTCATCGGTCGCAAGTGGGACAGCCAACAAGTCCAGAACGCGATCTCGACCTGCCCGTACACGATCGTGCAGGGCCCCCACGGGGACGCGCGCATCCAGCTGCGCGGCAAGGTCTATAGCGTCCCCGAGATCAGCGCGATGATCTTGCAGGAGATGAAGATGATCGCCGAGGACTACCTCGGCCATCCCGCGGAGAAGGCCGTGATCACGGTCCCCGCCTACTTCAACGACGGCCAGCGCCAGGCGACCAAGGACGCGGGCAAGATCGCCGGGCTCGACGTCATCCGCATCATCAACGAGCCGACCGCCGCGGCGCTCGCCTACGGCTTCGGCAAGCAGGTCGACAAGACCGTCGCGGTCTACGACCTGGGCGGCGGCACGTTCGACATCTCGGTCCTCGAGATCAGCAGCTCGGGCGTGTTCAAGGTCGTGAGCACCGCCGGTGACACGTTCCTCGGCGGCGAGGACTTCGATCTGCGCATCATCGACTGGCTGGTGGACAGCTTCCGCGACGAGCACGGCATCGACCTGCGCGACGACCGCATGGCCTTGCAGCGCCTGAAGGACGCCGCCGAAAAGGCCAAGTGCGAGCTGTCCGCGGTCGAGCAGACCGAGGTCAACCTGCCGTTCATCATCTCGAACGCGCGCAACGAGGCGCTGCACTTGCAGCGCGTGCTCGCGCGCCATCAGCTCGAGGAGCTCACGGCCGATCTCGTGCAGCGCACCGTCGAGACGTGCTCGCAGACGCTGGAAGAAGCGGGCCTGGGCAAGGATGAGATCGACGAGGTGATCCTCGTCGGCGGCATGACGCGTATGCCGCTCGTGCAGCGCAGCGTCGCGGAATTCTTCGAGCGCGAGCCGTGCAAGGGCGTCCACCCGGACGAAGTCGTCGCGCTGGGCGCTTCGATCCAGGGCATGGCGCTCACGCAGGAAGCGTCGGGCATGATCCTGCTCGACGTCACGCCGCACACCCTCGGCATCATGGTCGTGGGCGGCTTCTTCGAAGAGCTGATCCCGCACAACACCACGGTGCCGACGTCGCGCTCGAAGGTGTTCACCACCGTTCGCGAGAATCAAACCGCGGTGAAGATCCTGGTCATGCAGGGCGAGTCGCACCGCGCGGAGGACAACGAGCTGCTCGGCGAGTTCATCCTGACCGGCTTGCGGCGCGCGCCTGCAGGCCAGGTCGAGGTCGAGGTGACGTTCGAGATCAACGCCGACGGTATCGTCAGCGTGCACGCCAAGGACCTCGAGACGGGCCAGCAGCAGTCGATCACGGTCACCGCCACCAGCGGCCTCACGAAGGAAGAGGTCTCCAACATGGTCGGCGACGCGAAGGAGTTCGCGGTGGCGCGCCGCGCCGAGGACGAGACCGAGCAGGTCGTCCAGGAAGCGCAGAAGCTGATCGCGCAGATCGAGTCGCTGTTTCCCGAGGTCGAGCAGGTCGTCGCGGGCAGTGACTTCGGCCGCGACGCCATCGACAAGGCGCGCGGCGTCGTCGACAAGGCGCGCGCGCTCATCAAGGCGCGCAAGACCGACGAGCTGCTCGATCACATCGACGCGCTCGCGCGCACCCAGAGGATGTTCAAGGGTGTGGTCGGCAAGGTGAGCTGACGCTGGAGCATCGTTGACGAGTGGCTGAGTCACCCAAGCCTCCTGCGAAGAAGCCGCCGCAAGGCGCGTTCTCCTCGAGCGCTCGCTATCCGGCGGTTAAGCCGCCGCCGCAGCCCGTAGATCCCGATCCCGAGCTGGAGATCGAGGTCGACGGTGCGCCGGTCAGCTTTCCGCCCGACCTGCAGAACACCGCCGGCTCCGAAGAGGTCGTGCTCGCGGACATCGCCGCCAACCAACCGCGCGGACGTCCCAGCAGCAGCTTCCCGCCGCCGTTGGGGCAAGCCGAGGGCCATGACGCCTGGACGCTCGGTCGCATGAGCCGGCAGAGCACGGTGCCTCCACCCCAGGCGGCGGAGGTCGACCGCCTGCGCGCGCTGTCCGCGCGCATCGGGAGCCGACTCGACGATCGCAGCGACCTCGACACCACGCCGCCCAGCGAAGGCGGGGCGCTCGACTTGGTCGACCGCTCTCGCCCGTCGCAGCAGCTCGACCTCGTGGGCGAGATGGAAGAGCTGTACGCGCTCGATGACCTCACCGGCGCGCTTCGCTTCGCGGAGCTCATCCTCGGTCGCGAGCCCGACAACACGCAGGCCCGGCAGTGCGCGCAGAACTGCCGGCAGCGGTTGATCCAGCTCTACGCGTCCAAGATCGGTGACCTCAACGTCGTTCCGGTGCAGGCGCTGAGCGAAAACCAAATGCGCTGGCTCGGGCTCGACCACCGCTCGGGCTTCCTGCTCTCGCGCGTGGACGGCCTGTCGACCATCGAAGAAGTGCTGGACGTCTGCGGCATGCCCCGCCTCGAGGCGCTCAAGACGCTCGTCGATCTTCTCGAGCGCGGGGCGATCCGAGTGCAGTCGCGCTGAGCCACGGTCTGGCTACGTGCAAAATAGTTGAGTGATAATCGATGGTTGCGGGGGACGCGGCCGGCGGTCCCACGGCTTGCGACGCCCCGGACCCGTGGCTAGACTCCTCGCTAGCTCGGCCGCCCACGGACGCAGGGGGTTGTGAGCGGCCGCTAACGATTGAACCGAGCAAACGAATCGCGTCAGGAGCAGATCGCCGTTGGAAGACTCGCTAGGGGGGCCAAGTACCGGTTGGGGCGTCGTCCTTTGCATTTGCATGGGCGCGGTGCTCGCTGCCGTAGATGAAGCGCTCGCTGCGCTCGGTGAATCTCGAGCGCGCGCTGCGCGGGAGGGCGAAGGCAAGGACGCCGAGACCGCCGCGCGCTATCTCGCCGATGGCAAGGTCATCGCCATCCGCCTGCTCACCGGACGCGTTTTGGCGCTGGCGAGCACCGCGGTGCTGGCCTACGAGCTGCCGGTCCAGCCCGACCACGCGGCGGCTCGGTTCGCGACGGTAGCCGGCGCCGCCCTGGCGTACGTGCTCGCGATCGGCGTGGCCAGCTCGCTGGCCGCTCGCCGCGCCAGCCGCGTTGCGCTGCCGCTGCTGCGCATGGCTCGCCCGCTCGAGCTCTTTCTCGTCCCGTTCGCCTGGCCGCTGGTCTGGGTGAATGGGCTGATCGACCGCATGTTCCCGCCGCGCCCCGAGGACGATCCCGAGCGCGTGACCGAGATGGTCGTCGAGCAGGTGATCGAGCGCGCCGAGGAGTCCGGCTCGTTCACGGAGCAAGACGCCGAGCTGCTCAAGAGCGTGCTCGAGTTCCGGGAGACCGTCGCCCGCGAGATCATGGTGCCCCGCACCTCGATGGTCGCGATCGACATCAACATGCCGCTGCCCGAGGTCGTGAAGCTGCTGGTGGCCGAGGGTCACAGCCGCTACCCGGTGTACCGAGACACCATCGATCATCCGATCGGCATCCTGTACGCCAAGGACCTGTTCAGCCGCTTGCAGGATGGTGGCGGGTTCAACGGCAGCCTCGAGGACCTGATCCGCACGCCCGTGTTCTTCGCGGCCGAGTCGCAGAAGATCAGCGAGCTGCTCCGGGTCATGCAGGCGCAGCACGTGCACCTCGCGGTGGTGGCCGACGAGTACGGCGGCACGAGCGGCATGGTCACGCTCGAGGACATCATCGAGGAGATCGTGGGCGAGATCCGCGATGAGCACGATCTCGACGAAGCCCCGGTGAAGCAGATCGCGCCCGGGCGGTTCATCGCGAAGGCTGATGTCTCGGTGCATGACCTCGCGGAGATCACCGGCCTGCGGCTGCCCGAGGGCTCCGTGGGCTACGAGTCCCTCGGCGGCATGCTGATCGACCTCGCCGGGCGGGTGTTGCGCAACGGCGAGACCATCGGCATCGGCAGCCACGACCTGATCGTGCGCGCGGCCGATGACCGGCGCGTGTCGCGTGTCGAGGTCATCGAGCGCAGCCAGCTGCCGCCCGCCGCGGAGTAGGGCGAACCGCCGCGGGTGTCGCTCATGAACGCTTGCTACAGCTCGACGTACGTCTGCTCGATCTTCGCGCCATCGTAGGCGGGCGAGATGATCGTGAAGTGGGCGACGCCGCCGCCGGCTGCTTGGCCCACGGAGCCGACGTTCACGACGTGCACGTCTTCGAGCGCGCGCTGAAACGGCACGTGGGTCGCGCCACACACCACGATGTCCGCGGGGTCGCCGCCGAGCATCGCCATGATCGCCTCGTCGCCGAGGTCGTAGTCGATGCCCTCGAAGGGATCGGCTGGGCTACCGTGGACGACCAGCAGCTCGCGGCCATCGATCATCGGGACGCGGATGCGATCGGGCAGCTCCATCAGCCGGCGCCGGACCAGGTCGCCGAGCGACCGCTGCGAGCGCTCGAACTCTTCCTTCCGAGCCACTTCCTCCGGCGTTTCGGCCCGCAGCGATGCCGCGTCGACCGTGGCCAGGGCCAGGTCGCTCGGCCCCCGCACACAGCGCGCCGACACCCGCTGCAGCTCCTGCCAGACCTCGAGCGGCTCGCGTCCGCCGAGCAGCAGATCGCCGGCCACGAAGATATCGGTCACGCCGCGTTCCTTGCAGGCAGCGAGCACCGCCTTGAGCGCGGCCAGGTTGCCGTGCACATCTGAGAAGCAGGCGATCGGGCCGGCTGCGGTTTTATGGCCGATTCGTTCCAAGGCGGGCGGAGTTGTACGCGCGGGAAGGGATGAACGCCATCGCTTGTGGCGTGGACAGGGGCATCTCGGGCTGCCCCCCTCGGATGCCACGAACTTCGTAGGTAAAGGTAGGTGTAGGTAAGATCTCCAGCGTGGTGAGCCTTTAGATGGTCAAGCCGGGCCCTGGTCGAATGAAGCCGCTCGCGCGGGCGATCCGAAATCGCGTGCTATCGCGCCATGCGACCGACGTGCTCGGCCGCGAGCTCGAGCAGGAGATCTTCATCAAGGCGAAGGTGCTCTCCGAGGGCAGCTGTCGCGCGGCGCCCGAAGGGCACGACAGCTACTTCGGCAGCACGATGATCAGCGTGCCGCTGCACAACCTGGCGCAGGTGACGCGCGGCGATCTGGATCAGAACGCGCGCAATCAACTGGAGCGCGCGGTCGGAGGCTCGGTGCGCGTGCGCTTGCGCGCGATGCGGATCGCGCGCGCGGAGGTTGCGCGGCGCGTACCGCACCGAGTGCTGGGCACCGCTCAGGTCGAAACGCGCGTGCGCCTCACGCGTGATCAGCTCTTCATCGACGTCGACCTCGAGGTCCCGCTGGGCGTATCCTTCAGCGCGAAACGCCGGTGACAGACAACAACGTCATTCACGTCGACTTCGGCCAGGGCAAGGGCGGCGAGCGTCCCCCTCCGAAGCGCATCCTGCCCACCGAGCCTCCGCCCGCAGAGGCCGAGCCAACGCGCGCGCGCGATCCGCTCGGCGACCTGTACACGCTGGACGAGGCGGCGGCGCTGTTCGCGCTCTCGCCCAGTCGCCTTCGCTACTGGGAGCGCAGCGGCTTCCTCACCCGCTCGGTCCAAGCCTCGGGCAAGCGCTACTACAGCTTTCAAGACTTGATCGGGCTGCGGGCAGCCAAGGCGCTGCTCGACGAGGGCGTGCCGCTGCAGAGCGTCCGCAAGAGCTTGGATGCGCTGCAGGGCACGCTGCCCAAGGTCGCGCGCCCGCTGTGCTCGCTGCGCATCCTGGCCGACGGCCAGACCATCGTAGTGCGCGACGATCAAGGCAGCAGCTACGAGCCCGCGACCGGCCAGCTGCGCCTCGACTTCGAGATCAGCGCGCTGCGCGACGACGTCGTGCGTGTGCTGCGCAACCAAGGTCGGGCGAGCGACTTCACGCTGGCTTATCAGAGCTACCTCGAGGGCACGCGCTTCGACGAGGACGAACGCACGTTCGACCGCGCGGAAGCTGCCTACCGGCGCGCTATCGAGCTCGATCCGGCGCTCGCGAACGCGTACACGAACCTCGGTAACCTGATGTTCCGGCGCGGCCGCCCGGCCGAGGCCGAGAGCTTCTACCTGCGCGCCTTGCAGATCGATCCCGAGCAGCCGGAGGCGTTCTACAACCTCGGCTTCATGCTCTACGACCGCGGCGACCTGCCCGCGTCGGTGCTCAACTTTCGCCGCGCCCTGCGCTCCGACCCGTCGTTTGCAGACGCGCACTTCAACCTGGCGATGGCGCTCACCGAGCTCGGCGAGCGCGACGATGCTCGAGCGCACTGGACGACGTACCTGCGGCTCGACCCCGACAGCCCTTGGGCCGAAGTGGCCCGCCGCCATCTGTAGCGCTTCAGCGGTCCCGCTTCGGCAGCGGCGGCGGCACGGATGCCTTCGTCTGCCCCGATCCCGTCGTGCGCGACGACGGTAGCGGAGGTGGCACCGACGCTCGTGGAGCGGGCGCTCCCGAGCTTGTCGCGCGCAACGGTGGTGGCGGCGGCGGAGCGGAGCGCGTTCGCCTCGGCTCGTCGGCGACGAGCGCGACCTCCTCCTCCACGTGGATGGCGTCGGAGTCGTTGAAGGCGTCGATTTCCTCCACGGTCGAGCCGACCATGGCATCGAGGGCGTCGAGGTCGTCGGCTTCCTCTTCGAAGGTCGGCAGCGCAGTCGAAGGCCGCGGCATCGCCGCTTCGAGCTCCGCGAATGTGGCCGGCGGCTCGGGCGGCGCACCGACCTCGGTCACCGTATCCGGCTCGCCCTCGGCGGCATCCGCGGCCGCCGCGCGCTCGCTCGCAACATCATCAGCGCTCGCTGACAGCGTCGCATCGCTCGTGTCGCTCGTGTCGCTGGTGTCGCTCGTAGAGGCCGCCGACCGAGTGTCCGCTTCGATGGCCGCTTCGAGGGCCGCATCGCTGCCTGCGGTCTGTGCCGGCGAGGCTTGCGGGGTGCTCGCGGGCTCGCGCTCCCGCTCGTCGTCCCCCGCGGCGCGCGCGGCCGCCGTCGAGCCCGGGCTGGTCTTGCCCTTCGCGAGACGTTCGAGAGCGGCTGCCGCCTCGGCATCGGTCGCGTCTTGGCGGCGGACCGCCTTCCAGGCATCCGTCGCTTCCCAGCGATTGCGCAGGTCGTTCTCCCAGATGCCTGCGATCTCCTTGAGGAGCGCGAGGCGAAGCTCCGGCTCCTTGGTGCGCTGCAGCTGCTTATCGAGCGCGACCAGCAGATCTTGGAAGCGCCCGGCCGCTCGCAACCCCGAGCGCAGCTTGCGCGCCGCGTCGGCGTCGTCCGGCCGCAGCTGCAGGAGCTTGGCCAGCACTTGCGTTGCGTCCTTCACGCGATCGAGCGCCTCGAGCAGCGCCGCACGGCGCCGGAGCAGCGGCACGGTCACGTTCGAGTCGATCGCCTCGTCGATCAGGCGCGCGAGGTGTCCCTCGACGGCGTCCAGGCGTCCAAGCCTCGAAGCCAGTTGATAGAGCGCGTCGTACAGCGCGTCATCGAGCGGCACGAGCGCGACGCCCTGGCGCAGGAAGTCCAGCGCTCCACGCTCGTCCTTGAGCTCTTCGAGGAGCAGCGCGGCGGCGCGGCGCATGTAGTCGGACGCGACGGCCTGCGGAGCGCGCTCGGACAGCTCGCGGTGCTGGCGAATCAGCGCACGTCGAGCGCTCTCGGCGCCGAGCTCGGGCCGCTGCGCATCCAGCGCGCGCGCGGCGAGCCGCACGCGCTCGCGCAGCTCCGGGGTGCTCGCGGCCGCCAGCGCCTGCTTCAAATAGGACAGGGCGCGCTCGCGATCCCGCAGCCCCGAGTCGCACAAGCTGACCGCCCGCAGCAACGCCTCGACGCGACCGTCATCGTCCTTGGCGCGCGCGCGCTTGCGATCGTAGACGACCAGCAGATCCGCGCTGCGCTTGCGCGTTTGGGCGAGCGCTTCGGCGCGCTCGAGCAGCGCTTGGTCGTCCGGCGTCAGGCTGCACGCGCGCAGCAGGCGGTCGAGCGCTTCGTCAGGCTCGTCGGGCTCGAGCACGCTGGCCTGGCGCGTCAAGAGCAGCGCCTTGTCCGCGTCGTCCTCGGTGTCGCGAAGCAAGCGATCGTAGACCTGCGCGAGCCGCTTCCATGCGCGGTTCTTCGCCGCCAGTCGATCGACCAGCTCCAGGCGACCGCGGTTCTTCAGGTCGGCGGCGAGCATGCGCAGCGCCGCCTCGAACGCTTGATCGGGCTGGTTGAGGTCTTGCTCGAAGACCATGGCAGCCTTTTCCCAATAGTCTGCTTGAAGGGTGTCGCCGTCCGCCTTCTGCGCGAGCCGGACGTACAGCGCCGAGAGCGGCTGCGCGCGCCCCGCCTTGCGCGCGATCGACGCGAGCAGCGCCTCGGCCTCTTCGTTTTGCTCTTCGGTCAGCGGCAAGAGCCGCCGCCACGCCGAGTCGACGTCGTTCAGTTGTTCGAAGGCGACCGCCGCGGCTTCGATCAGCGCGGCGTCGCGTGTGTCGAGCGCGTCTTCCCAGGTCGCGAGCGCGTCGAGCACGTCGACCAGCTCCCCGTAGCGCTGCTCCGCGCGCAGCAGCGGGCGCAGCCGCCGCCGTGGCTCGGGATCGCGCTCGGCCGCCTGCGCCCAGACTTGGAGCGCGCTGATCAAGCGGCCCCGCTGATCGGCCAGCGGCTCGCATAGCTCCGCGAGGCGCTTGGCCTGCGCCGCGCGCTCCGCCGGTTCCGCCGTGAGCGCCAGCTTGCGCTCGAGCGCGAGCGCGAGCGCGTCTTGGTCGCCTTGCTCCGAGGCCAGGGCCGCGAGCGCCGTGATCGACGGCGCGTGAGACGGGTCGAGCTCCGCGACGATGTTGCGCAAGATCCGCAGCGCGTCGCCCTTGCGGTCGAGCTCGTCGCGCAGGATCAGCGCTTGCTCGTGGGCTAGGTCGCGGCGCTCGTCGGCGCTGCTGGACAGCTCGCTCGAGCGCTTCAGCAGGGCGACCAGCTTCTCGTGCTCGCCACGCTCGCGCGCGCGTCCTGACAGGTAGTCGAGGGCCTCGGCGTCGGGCTCCACGGCGAGCAGCTTCTCGTAGGCCTCGATCGCGCCATCGACGTCGCCGACGTGCGTCGCGAGGATCGCGCCCAGCTTGCGGAACAGCGCGGCGCGCGCCTGCACGCCCTTCTCGATGATCGCGCGCTCACGCAGCAGCTCCGCGAGGTCCGCGTAGCGCGCGCCCCTCTCGAACACCTGCACCAGGCGGTCGAGGGCCTCGGCGTTGTCGGGCGCGAGATCCAGCGCTTCCCCGAAGTACTCCGCGGCCTTGTCGGCGTCGCCGACCTTCTCGTCGGCGAGCGCGCCCATGCGCAAGAGCAGCGCCGGCTTGTCGCCGCGTGCGACCTGCGCAGCGCGACGCTCGAGCGTTCGCAGGAGGCGCTCGTGGTTGCCGAGCTCCTCGTCGATGCGCTCCATGCGCTCGAACGCCGCCTTGTCGCTCGGCTTGATCGCGAGCACCGCTTCCGCGGTCCGGAACGCGTCCTCCGGGTCGGACAGCTGCTCGTGCAACAAGGTCGCGAGCTGCGTGAGCGACTTGATCTTGTCGCGATCGTCGGTCGCCGTGTCGATGCGCTCGCGCAAGAGCCGAGCGGCGTCTTCGAGCTGGCCGAGCGAGAGGCACAGCTCGAGCAGCTCGTCGCGGATCGCCGCGTCCTCGGGGCGCAGGGCATGCAGCTGGCGCAGGGCCTCGGCCGTCTCGGCGGGGTCCTTGCGCTTGTCGCGGTGGATGAGCGCGATCTCGTGGATCAGCGCGGCCTTCTCCTGTGGATCGGTGGCCGTCAGCGCCTCGCGCTCGATCACGCTCGCCAGCTCGTCCCAGCTCTCGGCCTTCTTGAGCAGACGCTTGAGGTTGCGCACCGCGTCGCGGTCCGAAGGGTCGAGCGTGACGACGCCGCGAAAGGCCGACACCGCGCCCTCGCCATCCTTCAGCTTCGCCTCCGAGAGCGTGGCGACCTCGCGCAGGCGCGCCTTGCGCGCATCGACCGACAGGCCGGGGCTCCGCGTCGAGGCCAACAGCAGGTCGCGCAGGCTCTTGTAGTCACGGCGCTTTCTGAAGTGACTCTCGAGCAGGTTGAACGCCTCGGGATCGTTGGGATCGATCTCGAGGATTTGCTGGCACGTCTGCGCGGACTCGTCGTGCTGCCGGCTCGCGATCTGCTCGTG
>Ga0190269_10000590_pt1 | contig 18295 bp, 13 predicted proteins | sample Popmic249IS_FD_133749 | JGI IMG/M metagenome (GOLD analysis project Ga0190269, IMG submission 133749) | Populus adjacent soil microbial communities from riparian zone of Blue River, Arizona, USA - 249 IS | ecosystem: Environmental > Terrestrial > Soil > Riparian zone | place: USA: Arizona... | reverse complement strand
CCTGCGTAGCGGGTCGCGCGACCGCCGCTGTGATTAAGCGGAGGTCGGGAGCCGCGGAGCCTGCGTAGCGGGTCGCGCGACCGCCGCTGTGATTAAGCGGAGGTCGGGAGCCGCGGAGCTTGCGTAGCGGGTCTCGCGACCGCGGCAATGATTATAAATGGCGTTCCTGCACGAGTGAGGCAGTGATGGTGGGCGGGACAGGGATCGAACCTGCGACGTTCGCTGTGTAAAAGCGACGCTCTGCCGCTGAGCTACCCGCCCTGGAGCGGCCGTAGTCTGCACGTGTGTCGGCGCAAGTCAACGCGATCGGGAGCGGCCACTGGCCCGCGCGGGAGCGCTCGCGATGCTCTCGAACAGCTCGAGCTGACGCTGCTGCCGCTCGGGCTCGGCGCTCTCCTGCGCCTCGGCGAGGCACTCGGGCCCATCGTTCTTCGGGGAGTTTGCGAGCGCGGAGACGGCCTGCGCCGTGAGGCTTTCCACGTCGGGCCGGCGCGAGAGCACGGCCTCGAGCTCCTGCGGCGTCGCAGCATCGGGCGAGAGCCAGCGCTCCACGTGCTCGGGTGGCAGCGACAGCGGCATGCGCGAGTGCACGGCCTCGAGAAACCCCGCCGCGGGCCGCGTGATCACCGCAAACGACTCCACGACTTCACCGTCCGGTCCGCGCCAACGGTCCCACAGAGCGGCGAGCGCGAGCGGCTTGCCGCTCTGGTCGTGGATGAATAGCGGCTGCTTCTTTCCGTTTGCGCCGGCCCGCCACTCGAAGTAGCCGCTCACCGGCACGACCCCGCGGCGCGAGCGCAGCGCGCGACCAAAAGCCTTCGACGTGGCGACGCCTTCGACGCGCGCGTTGATGAGCTTGTTGCCGACCTTCGCGCCATCGGCCCAGCTCGGCACGAGCCCGAAGCGGCCCAAGGTCAACCGGCGCTCTCCCTCGTTCGTGATGAGCGGGGCGAGCTGAGTGGGCGCGAGGTTGTAGCGCGGGATCCACTCGGACACGTCCACCTGCTGCACGTGGAACGGCGCGACGAACACCGAGAGATCCGGCTCGGTGATGACCAGCCTTCCGCACATCCCGATAGTGTCCTGCACGGCCGGGACGTGCGCCAGCCGTGCAGAGCCAAAGGGCGGGAGCTACTGCTGAGCGCCCGGGGCGTCGACGGTCGGAGCCGGGACGTCGTCGTCGTGGTCGAGTGGCTCGTCCGTGGGGGCAGGCTGGCCGTGCAGCACGAGCTTCCCGTTGACGTACTCCATCGGCGCCTGGCGCTTGCCGAAGATGGCCTCCGGATCGCTCACGCACAATGCTTCACGCAGCGCCTCGTCGGCGTGCTCGATCAGCACGATGCGCGTCATCGCCAGCACGCGCCGCGGGATCTCGCGCAGGTCTTTGCGGTTGTCCTTCGGCACGAGCAGGGTGTCGATGCCGGCGCGATGCGCTGCGAGCGCTTTCTCTTTCAGCCCGCCGATCGGCATGATCCGCCCGCGCAGCGTGATCTCGCCGGTCATCGCCAGGTTGCGGCGCACGGGGATCTTCATCAACGCGCTGGCGATGCTCGTCGCCATCGTCACGCCCGCGCTCGGGCCGTCCTTCGGCACGAACTCGGGGAAGTGAATGTGGAAGTCGTTGTTCTGGTAGAAGTCGACGGGCAAGCCCAGCAGCTTCTCGCGCGAGCGGATGTAGCTCATCGCGGCTTGCGCCGACTCCTGCATGCCCTTCTCGAGCAGGCCGGTGATCACGAGCTTGCCCTTGCCGGGCACCACCGCGACCTCGCACTCCAGGATCGCGCCACCGTAGTTCGTGTACGCGAGGCCGTTCGTGAGGCCGATCTCGTCTTTGCCGCGCGCGCTATCCGGGCGGTACTTGGGCACGCCCAGGTACTTGGGGATGCTCTTCGCGACGATCCGGTACTTCTCTTTCTTGTCGGTGTTGACGACCTTGCGCGCGACCTTGCGGCACACGCTGCCGAGCTCGCGCTCCAGGTTACGAACGCCGGACTCTTTGGTGTAGTGGTGGATCACCGTGCGGATCGCGTTTTCGGTGATCTCGAGATCCACTTCCTGCAGGCCGGCTTCCTCGCGCTGGCGCGGGATCAGATAGCGCACCGCGATGTTGAGCTTCTCGAACTCCGTGTAGCCACTGAGCGAGATGATCTCCATACGGTCCGCGAGCGGCGCGGGGATGCCCGACATGTTGTTGGCCGTGGTGATGAACATCACGTCCGACAGGTCGTAGTCGAGATCGAGGTAGTGATCGTTGAACGTGCCGTTCTGCTCCGGATCCAGCACCTCGAGCAGCGCCGCCGCGGGATCGCCGCGGAAGTCCGACGACATCTTGTCGATCTCGTCGAGCAGGAACACCGGGTTGTTCGTGCCGGCCTTGCGCAGGCTCTGGATGATGCGGCCGGGCAGAGCGCCGATGTACGTGCGGCGGTGGCCGCGGATCTCCGCCTCGTCGCGCACGCCGCCGAGCGACAGACGCACGAACTTGCGACCGGTCGCGCGCGCGATCGACTTCGCGAGGGACGTCTTGCCGACGCCGGGCGGGCCCACCAGGCACAGCACGGGGCCGCGCAGCTTGCCCACGAGCGCTTGCACCGCGAGGTACTCGAGGATGCGCTCTTTGACCTTCTTCAGGCCGTAGTGATCCTCGTTGAGGATCTTCTCGGCGAGATCGATGTCGTAGTTCTCTTCGCTCTTGTCGAACCAGGGGAGGGCGAGCACCCAGTCGATGTAGTTGCGGACGACCGTCGCCTCCGCGCTCATCGGCTGCATCATCTTGAGCTTCTTGAGCTCCTTGCGCAGCTTGTCGGCGGCTTCGTCCGTAACGCGCTTGGCCTTGATCTTCTCTTCGAGCTCCGCGAGCTCGGAGCGGAACTCGTCGCGCTCGCCGAGCTCCTTCTGGATCGCCTGCATCTGCTCGTTGAGGTAGTACTCCTTCTGCGTGCGCTCCATCTGCTTCTTGACGCGCGTGCGGATCTTCTTCTCCACTTGGAGAATCTCGATCTCGGCGCTCATCAGCTCGTAGAGCCGCGTCAGGCGCTTGCCGGGATCCGTCGTCTCGAGGATCTCCTGGCGGTCGCTGAGCTTCACGGAAGACAGGTGCACGACGATGGTGTCGGCGAGGCGCGCCGGATCGTCGATCGTCTGCACCGAAACGAGCATCTCGGGCGGGATCCGCTTGTTGAGCTTGACGTAAGCCTCGAAGGTGGCCTGCACGGAGCGCATCAGCGCCTCGAGCTCCACGCTGCTACCAGCGGGCTCCTCGACGAGGCTGACCTCACACAAGAAGAATCCCTCGTTGGGGATGAAACGCTCGATGCGCGCGCGCCGCTTGCCCTCGACGAGAACTTTGACCGTGCCGTCCGGCAGCCGTAGCAGCTGGATGATCGTGCCTACCGTGCCCATGCCGAAGATGTCCTCGGCTGTGGGATCGTTGGTCTTGGCTTGGCGCTGGGCCGCCAACAGGATCTCTTTATCGTGATTCATCGCCTCTTCGAGGGCGGCGATGGACTTCTCGCGACCGACGAAGAGGGGCACGACCATGTGCGGAAAGACGATGATGTCGCGTAGGGGTAGAAGCGGTAGCACTTTGCCTCGAGAGCGCTCCCCTTGGGGAGAGTTGTCATTGCGGAAGAACATCTAGACCCTTCGCTGCTGGAGCGCGTGGTAACTGCGCGGACCTGCAGGTCGCGCCAGCGAACCCGCCATACCCCTTGAGTATAGCGCAAATTCCAGGCTGGCCGCCGCTCTGCGGAGGTGGCCAAAACTCTTGCAGTTTCAGCCAGTTTGAAGGAGGCGCGTCGCGCCTACACACGCCTACGGGTCGCTCGTGGCACAGGCACACGAGCGCACGACAGTACCAGCGCAAAAAGCGGCGCTCCGCCGTACGGTGCGCCGCTTCGCGATCATGTTTTGTGTTCGTTCGCCTCAAAACCGGAGACGAGCTCTCGCTACGCGAGCTCGGCTTCCTTCTCATACACCGTGATGGGGCCCTCGCCCTTTTCGATCACGTCCGGCGTGATGATGACTTCCTTGATGCCGGGGCGCGAGGGCACGTCGTACATGATGTCGAGCATCGCGGCTTCGAGGATGGCGCGCAGGCCACGAGCGCCGGCATTGCGCTTGAGCGCCTGCTGCGCGACGGCCTTCAACGCCTCGTCCTGGAACTTGAGCTTGACGCCATCCATCTCGAACAGCTTCTGGAACTGCTTGACCAGCGCGTTCTTGGGCTTGGTCAAGATGTCCATTAGCGCGGCTTCGTTGAGCTCGTGCAAGGTGGCGATCATCGGCAGACGACCGATGAACTCCGGGATCATGCCGAAGCGCAGCAGGTCTTCCGGCTGCACCTGCTGGAGCAGCTCGCCGATGCGCTTGTCCTTCCGCGACGGGATGTCCGCGCCGAAGCCGAGGCTGCGCTCACCGATGCGGCGCTCGATGATCTGGTCCAGACCGACGAACGCACCGCCGCAGATGAACAGGATGTTGGTGGTGTCCACCTGCAAGAAATCCTGCTGGGGATGCTTGCGACCACCCTTGGGCGGCACGTTGGCGATCGTGCCCTCGATGATCTTCAGCAGCGCCTGCTGGACGCCTTCGCCGCTCACGTCGCGCGTGATGCTCGGGTTGTCTCCCTTGCGCGCGACTTTGTCGATCTCGTCGATGTACACGATGCCGCGCTGCGTGCGCTCGACGTCGTGATCGGCGTTCTGCAACAGCTGCACGATGATGTTTTCGACGTCTTCACCGACGTAGCCCGCTTCCGTGAGCGTCGTGGCATCCGCGATGGCGAACGGCACGTTCAGGATGCGCGCGAGCGTCTGCGCGAGCAGCGTCTTGCCGGAGCCGGTGGGGCCGAGCAGCAGAATGTTCGACTTCTGCAGCTCCACCTCGTCGCTCGACACGCGCGACTCGATGCGCTTGTAGTGATTGTGCACGGCGACCGCCAAGATCTTCTTGGCGCGCTCTTGCCCGATCACGTACTCGTCGAGAACAGCCTTGATCTCCCGGGGCTTCGGCAGAGGTCCGCCACTGCTCCAGGACTCTTCGCGGTCGACCTCTTCCGCGATGATGTCATTGCACAGGCCAATGCATTCATCACAGATGTAGACGGTCGGGCCTGCGATGAGCTTCTTCACCTCCTTCTGCGATTTCCCGCAGAAGGAACATTGAAGATTACCGTGACTATCTTCTCTGCGTCGATCGACCACAGCTGTGTCTCGCTCTCACCAAATATACACTGGTATGTCACAGAGTCTACCGCCCGCGGCAGACCCCTTCAAGCCGCCCATTTTCGCTGGGCGGCTCCCTGGCATTACTTCGGCAGTTACTTCCGCTCTTTACTGTCTTTCTCGCGCCCGATGATCACGCTGTCGATGATGCCATACGCCTGGGCGTCTTCGGCTGAGAGATACTTGTCGCGCTCGGTGTCCACCTTGATTTTGGAGGCAGGCTGACCCGTGTGCTTCTCGAGGATCTTGTTCATACGCTCGCGAATAAACAGGATTTCCTGCGCGTGAATCTCGATGTCGGTGGCTTGGCCACGGATGCCACCGAGCGGCTGGTGGATCATGACGCGGCTGTTCGGCAGCGCCCGTCGGAGGCCCTTGCTGCCAGCGGCGAGGATCCAAGCCGCCATCGACGCCGCGAGACCGATGCACAAGGTCGACACGGGCGCGCGCACGTACTGCATGGTGTCGTAGATGGCCAGGCCTGCGGTGATCGACCCACCCGGGCTGTTGATGTAGAGCGTGATCTCCTTGTCGGGGTCTTCGCTCTCCAGGTACAGCAGCTGCGCGATGATGATGTTCGCGACATCATCGTTGATCTCGGTGCCGAGGAAGATGATGCGGTCATTCAAGAGCCGGCTGAAGATGTCCCAGCTGCGCTCCCCGCGTGGCGTGGACTCGACGACCTGCGGGTAGGGGATGAACGCCATCGCGCGCTCCGATTTCATGGGTTCGCTGACTCCTGGTTCTCAGACTGGCTTCCAGATTGGCTCTCGGCTTCGACCTCTCTGATCGTAGCCCGTGACACGAGATACTCAAGAAGCTTCTTCTCGAGGAGCTGCAACTCGAGGTTTCTCCGTTGGTCTCCCTGGTGCTCGGCACGCACTTTGGCAATGTGCTTGCCTGTGCGCTCGGCGATCTCGGCCAGCTTGGCTTCGACGTCTTGATCGGTCACGCTGATGTTTTCGTTGCGTGCAATGGCACCGAACAGGAGCCCGGCTCGCACTTTGCGCTCGGCGCGGCGCTTGAAGTCCTCCTGGACCTCCTCGTTCAGGTTCGGCTCCTGTCGAAGCATGTATTGCAGACGCACGTACTGCTCGAGCATCGCTCGCGTCTCCTGATCGATCATGCTCGGCGGCACCGGCACGGGGTTCTTGTCCACCAGCTTTTCGACCAGAGCCTCGCGCATCTGCGAGTCTCCACGCTCGCGCGCGCTGTTTTCGAGCCGCGTCCGCACGCTGCTGCGCAGCGCAGCCAGGGTGTCCTCACCCAGGTCCTTCGCGAACTCGTCGTCCGCCTCCGGCAGCACCTTCGTCTGGATCTGCTTCGCAGTGACGTGGAACACGGCGGTCTTTCCGCGCAGGTCTTCGTACCCGTAATCGTCGGGGAAGCTGACCGAGATGTCGCGCGTGTCGCCCACGTTCAAGCCGATCATACCCCGGTCGAGGTCGGGCAGCAGGTTGCCCTTGCCGAGCTCGGCGCGGCGCTCACTCGCGCTCATGTTCGGCTGCTCCGCGCCGTCGATGCTCACGCGCAGATCGAACGTGATCACGTCGCCGCTCTGCGAGGCGCGCGCCGGCTCGGGCGTGACCAGCTCGGCGCCTTGCTCGCGCAGCCGATCGATCTCCGAGTCGATCGCGCTGTCAGCGATCTTGTCACGGACGCGCTCGACCTCGAGCCCCGACGTCTCCACTTGCTCGATCTTCGGGCGCACCTCGAGCCGCGCCGTGAACGTCAGCGGTTGACCGTCGTTGATGGCTGCAGGTGAGAGGTCCTGGTACGACACCGGCTCGAGCTTGTGCTCTTCCACGGCATGGCCAATACCCTGCCGGATCAGCTCTTGCGTCACCTCGGAACGGATCGACTTGCCGAGCACGTTCTTCACGACCTCCTTGGGCACCTTGCCCGGACGGAAGCCGCGGATATGCGCTTTGCGCTGCATCGCGCGGTAGGCGGACTCCAGATCTTCGTTCACCTTCTGCCAAGGTACTTCCACCTTGACCTGGACGAGGACCGGACTCAGTGTTTCGAGCTGCGACTGCATGCGGAAGCGTCTCCCTACGGATGTTTGAGGCTCGGGCCGTGTCACTCGAAGCGCAAGGTGATCGAGAGATCGAGGCGATCGAGGTGGTCTGAGCGAGCAAGCTGGTCGTTATCAGGATCCCGAGAGGCGGACCAGCATCGGGGCGGGTTGAAAACCACGGTCATGATGAACCGCGGTCGGCAGTTTTAGTGCCCTGGACCGGGGTGGTCAAGGACCGCTCCAGGTGCGGAACGGCGGCGCTCACGTGCGCTTTGCCTGGCTTTCTGGCACCAGCTCCGCCGCGTGGACCAGCTGGATCCCGAGCTGGCGGGCTACCTCGAAGATGCGCTGATCGCGGTAGAATTCGCCGAACACCACGCGCTCCACGCCCGTGTTGGCGATGCACTTGAAGCAGTTCCAGCAGGGTGAGGCCGTCACGTAGATCGTCGCGCCTTCCAAGCGTACGCCGTGCTTCGCGGCCTGGATGAGCGCGTTCACCTCTGCATGGATCGTGCGCACACAGTGCCCATCCTCCATCATGCAGCCCGCATCCTCGCAATGTGGCAGGCCGCGCACCGACCCATTGTAGCCGGTGGCGAGGATCGTTTTGTCACGCACCACGACCGCGCCGACGTGCTTGCGTGGGCAGGTCGAGCGGCTCGCCACTTCGCGGCCGATGTTCATGAAGTAAGCGTCCCACGATACCCGTTCAGTCATCGGTCGGTCTTTGTACCACGCCAGCGCCGCGGCCGTCGCCACGACCGAGAAGCCGATCCCGGGCACCCTCACGGATGTCACCTGGGATGTCCCGCAGCAACAGGACCCAGCTGCCGCGCCGATACACGCCGCTGCGGGCCCGCACATCCGGGCTCCCGTTCTGCAACACGAGCTCCGCCGCGCCTGCCGCCTGCTCGGCGTCGCGCTCCGAATCCCACACGCTCAACCACACCACCGCGCTCGGCCGCTCCTTGTGCCGGTACACGCGGATGCGATCTCCGCCCCAGCCATCCGCCGCGCGCTTGGCATCGTCGAGTGTGCCCGACTGCGCGAAGTACACGCTCATCTCCAGCTCGCCGAGGGTGTCCTCGCGCACGACCTCGTAGCCGGCGTCGTCCAGCGCGGCCACGGGCGGCAGATTGATCTTCGTCGGCATCTCGAGGCGCGCAAAGCGCTCTGGATGCAGCACCTGCTCGGTGGAGACCGGCGGCGTGGTGTGCGCGTGATCGATGGCAGTGAAGCCGCCGCGCCCGTGCAGGCTGGCGCAGAACGATAGCCCATCGACGTACGAGCTCAGGAGCGGCACGCGCACGATCGCTGGCGCTTGCTCGAGCTCGCTGCCCGCGAGCGGGGAGTGGCGCACCACGTCCGAGAACGAGCGCACCTGCGCTGGATTGCCGGTGAGCCGGTGCAGCGGCACCTGCTCGCGCTCGAGCGCGTAGCCGATCATCGCCAACGTCGCATCGCCTTCGACGAGCGCATGGAACGCGTTGGCTGCGTCGGTGTCGCGCTCGGCGTGAATGTGCTTCGACAGCTCCAGGTGTTGATCCTGCAGCGCGTGCACCAGCTCGTGCAAGAGCACGATGCGCGCCTCCGCGAGCTCGCTCTGCGCGGCGTCGTCGTCGTGTGGCCGAGCCGCGAAGCCGCGCATGATGTCGTCGCGCACCACGAGGCGCTTGGCTTCGGAGTCGTAGTAGCCGACCACCTGCTCGCCCATGAGCCGCAAGAGCAGCGCGCGCACGTCGAGCTCCGCTGGCAAGAGGCCGAGCGCCGTGTACACCACGCGCGCCCGCTCGAGCTCTTCCTCCTCGATCTGCGTGCTCACGTATTGCGTGATGCGCTCTCGATTCTCGACGAGCACTGGCACCGGACGCGCGAAGCGCAGCTGGCGCACGCGCTCGGCGGCTGCCATCAGCTCGGCGATCACGCGCGTCTCGGCGAGCGTCGGCTTGCGCTGCGACGCGCGCACGCGACCTGGGCCACCACGCGTCCCGGGCGCCGCGGGCTGCGGCTTCTCCGGGAGCCCGGCCAGGGTCCCGTCCAGATCGTCCGGCTTGCTGGCAGGTTGAGAGGCGCACGCGAACAGCCACAGCGCCGCACCCAGGCACAGAGACAGCGCGTGGCCCCGCGCCGGCCTCTTCATCCGGGGCTCCGCGCGATCACGCAGTGGGTCAGCGGGCGAAAGCCGATCTCCTCGCGCAGGTAGCGCCGCGCAGCGCGGCAGGCGGCCTCGCGCAGCGCGTCGTCCTGGCGCGGCAGCTCGAGCCCTTGCAGCGAGTCTTCGATGCGCTTGCGAATCTCGTCGAGCAGATCGCGCTCGCGATCTTCCCAGACCACACCGCGCGTCAGCAGATGGGGTGGCGCCTGCAGCGCCCCGCGCTCGTCGACGCCCAGGGTGATGACCACGATGCCGACCTCCGCCATCAGCATGCGATCGCGCAGCACGACATCCGGCAGCTCCGTACCGGCCTGGACGTGCACGCGCCCCACGCGGATCGCGTCGCTCGCTCGCGCCGCGCCGTTCGTGAGCTCGAGCGGGGTGCCGTTCTCGACCACGTGCACCTCGGCGACGCCTGCCTCGCGTGCGAGCGCCGCGTGGCGCTTGAGGTGATGGTAGGTGCCGTGCACGGGCACGAAGATCTGCGGGCGCAGCAGCTCGATCAGCTTGCGCTGCTCCGCGCGGCAGGCGTGGCCGCTCACGTGCAGCTTGGGATCGTCGAAGCGCTGCACCACGCGCACGCCGCGCCGCTCCAGGTTGTCGATCAAGCCGTGGATCGCGCGCTCCCGGCCCGGGATCACGCGCGAGGACAGCACGACCGTGTCCTCCGGCTCGAGGCGCAGGTGGTGGTGCGAGCCATTCGCGAGTCGCGCCAGTGCGGCCTGCGGCTCGGCCTGCGAGCCGCTCGCGATCACCACGAGCTGCTGGCGAGCGATGCCTTGGGCAGAGTCCGGCGCGATGAACGTCGGCAGCGGCTTCGGCAGGAGGCCCAGCCGCTCGGCCACGCGCGCGTGCGTCTGCAGCGAGCGTCCGAGCAGCAACACGAACTTGCCCGCGGCCTGCGCCGTACGAAGCACCGCCGCCAGCCGATACACGTTCGAGCCGAACATCGAGACCACGACGCGCTGCGGCGCCTCCGTCAGCTGCCGCGCCAGCGCGAGCGCGACGTCCGACTCGGGACCGGAGGTGCCTTCGACGTCGACGTTCGTGGAGTCGCTCATCAAGAGCTGCACGCCCGCGTCTCCGAGCTGCTCCAGGAAGTCCAGCTCGAAGTGCTGGCCGTCGGGCGGGTTGAGATCGATCTTGAAGTCGCCCGAGTGCACGACGGTGCCGGCGCGCGAGCGGATCACCAGCCCGGTCGAGTCCGGGATCGAGTGGGTGACGCGGTACGACTCGACCTCGAACGCCCCGAGCGCGAGCCGCTCGTGCAGGCGCAGGCTCATGAGCTGCGGCTCGCTGTCGAACGCGAACTCGCTCAGGCGCTCGCGCGCGAGGGCCAGCGCGTAATCCGGGCCGTACACCGGCACGGGCACATCAGCGAGCAGGTAGGGTAGGCCGCCGATGTGGTCTTCGTGCCCGTGCGTGAGCACGACGGCGCGCACGCGCTCGCGATTGTCGAGCAGGTAGGAGAAGTCCGGGTGGATCACGTCGACGCCGGGCTCGTCGTCTGGGAACGTCACCCCGCAGTCGATCACGATGATCGTGTCGTCCAGCTCCAAGGCGAGGCAGTTCATTCCGACCTCGCCCAAACCACCCAGTGGCACGATCCGCAGTCCCAAAGCCATCGCACTCACTTGCAGTGGTCGCCCGGATGAGTCAAGGGCGTAGGTAATCTCAGCGGCGGTCGCGGGACCCGCTCCGCAAGCTCCGCGGCTCCCGACCTCCGCTTAATCACAGCGGCGGTCGCGGGAGCCGCTCCGCAAGCTCGGCGGCTCCCGACCTCCGCTTAATCACAGCGGCGGTCGCGGGAGCCGCTCCGCAAGCTCGGCGGCTCCCGACCTCCGCTTAATCACAGCGGCGGTCGCGGGACCCGCTTCGCAAGCTCCGCGGCTCCCGACCTCCGTGGTCGTGTCCGTCCGGCGCGCATGCTGGTCCATTTGACCCACTCTTTACCCACGTGTTACCCAGCGCAGCGCCTTAGGGTACGCGCGCGCGTCGCGTTCACGTTTCCACCCCGGCCCCTTCGGCATCGCGGAGCAACTTACTCATGCGTCTCTCATCGATTCTGTGTCTGCTCGCTCTCGTCGGCCTGCCCAGCGTGATCAGGGCACAGCCGGCCCAGAAACCGACGGAACAGAACCAGACGCCGCCCGCGGCCGCGGGTAGTCCGGCGCCGGCACCTGTTCCGGCCGCTGGTGCTGCCGCGCCCGTTCCTGCAGCGCCCGCAGCGCCAGCACCTGCTGAAGCCACTAGCCCTGCCGCCGTGCCCGCGAGCGAGGCGGAGGCTGCTGCAACCGCGGCGCCGGCAGAGCCGAGCAGCGCGAGCGACAAGCCCGCGACGACTGCGAGCCCCGCCCCGTCCGCCGCGCAAACCGCGGAGGGCACGCCCGAGCTCTCGGTCCCGACGCCGGGCGAGCTCGGCGATCGCCTGGTCGGCGATCTGCCGCCGCCGCCCGAGCAGAAAAGCGGTTGGACCGCGCCGTCCCCGATTCTCACCTTGCACGGCTACCTGCGCGTGCGCGGCGAGCTGATGGATCGCTTCTGGTTGGGCCGCGGCATCCTGTCGCCGAACGAGATCTCGATGGGCCAGGGGCCGGACCCGTTCTCGCGCTTCCGCCCGATCGAGCGCTCGATCGCCAACCCGCAGTGTGCCGACGAGGATGTCGGCTCAGAGACGGGCCTCGCGAACATCTGCAAGACGAGGACCTTGCAGTTTGCCAGCATGCGCTTCCGCTTTTCGCCGCAGCTCAACCTGAGCGAGGACATCCGCATCAAGAGCACGTTCGACATCCTCGACAACTACGTGCTCGGTGACGGACCGCAGAGCTTCTACGGGGCTGGTGCGGGCGAGACCGGCGCCGTCGTGAGCGGCACGTTCCCCGGCACCAGCAATCCGGCGCTCGGCAGCCTCTCGGGCAACTTGATCGTGCCGCGCCGCGTGTGGGCCGAGGTTCGCAACCGCGATCTGGGTGAACTGCGCTTCGGTCTGATGCCGGACCAGTGGGGCCTCGGCATGCTCTACAACGCGGGCAACGGCCTGGACGACGACTACTCGAGCGACATCGGCCGCGTGATGGGCACGACGAAGCTGGCCGGCTTCTATCTCTCCGCCGGCTACGACTTCCTGAACGAGGGCTTGCTCGGGACTGGCTCCGGCATCGAGCGGCCCGGCTACGACGCCTCGCAGCTCGAAGACCTCGACCAGTTCACGTTCTCCGTCGTGCGCCGCGTACCGGACGAAGACGAAGACGCCGTGCTCGCGCGCGGCGACGTGCTGCTGAACGGCGGTGCGCGCTTCCAGCTGCGGCACCAGGACTCGATCGTCGTCACGCAGCAGGACCGGTCGCGCACCACGAAGACGCTGGACGCCACGCTCTACACGCCCAACATCTGGGGCCAGCTGCGCTACGGCAAGCTGCGGCTAGAGATCGAGGCCGCGTGGGTGGTGGGCAGCATGCGCAACATCCACAACCAAAACTCGAAGCAGTACGTCAGCCAGCTCGGTGCGGCGTTCGAGAGCGAGCTGCGCCTGCTGAACGACAAGCTCGGTCTCTACCTCTACGCGGGTGGCGCGACCGGTGACTCGGAGGTCGACGGCCTGTCCTCCGACGCGAACTTCGTCGATCATGCGGGCCTCAGCAGCTCCGCGAGCGCGGACCTCAACAACAGCCGCGTGTCCACGTTCCGCTTCCATCCGGCGTACCGAGTCGACCTCATCCTGTGGCGCAACATCATGCGCCAGGTCACGGGCGCGATGTACGTCAAGCCGGGCATCGGCTACGACTTCGTGAAAGACACGTTCGGGCAGCTGTTTGGCGCGCGCGTGGATCTGATCTACAGCCGCGCGACCGCGCCAGTGCAGACGTGGGGCAACGATCCCAACCTCGGCCTCGAGATCGACGCGCAGGTCTACTGGCGCAGCGCCGACGGTCCGCACAAGAACGACGGCTATCACGCCTCGCTGCAGTACGGCGTGCTCTTCCCGATGAAGGGCCTGGCGTACGCAGGGCAGAGCGCGTCGCTCGCCAACGCCCAGACGCTGCGCGTCGTGCTCGGCGTCGTCTATTGAACGCAATCGCGCCGCCCGCGGAGCGATAGTTAAATCACAGCGGCGGTCGCGGGACCCGCTCCGCAAGCTCCGCGGCTCCCGACCTCCGCAGGTATCATGGTGGGTAAAGCAGCCAAGACCGTGTACGAGTGCAGCGCGTGTGGCGCGCAGAGCCCCAAGTGGCTTGGCCGCTGCTCTGGTTGTGGCGGTTGGAACACGCTCGAGGAGCAGCGGGTGGCGCCTCGCGGCAGCCGCAGTGCACCCGCTCCACGCGCCAAGCTCAGCGCTCCGGTGGCGATCGGCGACGTGGTCGCGGATGACGCCGAGCGCTTCAGCACCGGCATCTCCGAGCTGGATCGCGTGCTCGGCGGCGGCGTCGTTCGCGGCGGGGTGACGCTGCTCGGCGGTGAGCCGGGCATCGGCAAGTCGACCTTGCTGATGCAGGCCGTGGCCGGGGTCGCGCAGAGCGGCCGGCGCGTGTTGTACGTAACGGGCGAAGAATCCGCCGCGCAGGTCGCCATGCGCGCGCGGCGCCTCGGCGTGCAAGAGAGCTTGCTGCTCTTGGCCACGACGGATGTCGACGACGCGCTCGCCGCGCTCGGCGCGGATCGCTACGACATGGTGGTGATCGACTCGATCCAGACCCTGCGCTCGGCGGAGCTCGAGTCCGCCGCCGGCAGCGTCGCGCAGCTACGAGACGTGGCCGGACGACTGACGGAGTTCGCCAAGTCGCAGGGCGTGTCGCTGTTCGTGATCGGGCACGTGACCAAAGACGGCAGTCTGGCGGGACCGAAGGTGCTCGAGCATCTCGTGGACACCGTGCTGTCGTTCGAAGGCGACGCCACGCATGCGTACCGCATCGTGCGCGCGACCAAGAACCGCTTCGGTCCCGCGCAGGAGCTGGGCGTGTTCGAGATGGCCCAGGAAGGGCTACGCCAGGTGCTCGACGCGAGCGCGCTGTTCATCGCGGAGCGGCCGCTGCGAGCGGCAGGCTCGGTCGTCATCCCGACGACGCAGGGCACGCGCCCGCTGCTCGTGGAGGTGCAGGCGCTCGTCGCACCGGCGCTGTACGGCGCGCCGCGGCGTGTGACCACGGGCCTCGACTCGAATCGCCTCGCCGTGCTGCTCGCCGTATTGCAGCGCCGCGCCGGGATGCACGTGCTCGATCAGGACGTGTTCGCGAGCGTGGCGGGTGGCGCCCGGGTCGATGAGCCCGCGGTCGATCTGGCGCTTTGCGTCGCGATCGTCTCCAGCTTGCGGGATCGCGCCGTTCCGCCCGAGCTCGCGCTGTTCGGGGAGGTCGGGCTGACCGGCGAGCTGCGCGCAGTGCCCCGGCCGGCGGTACGCATCCAGGAAGCGCGCAAGCTCGGCTTCACGCGCGTGCTCTTGCCGCACGCGAACCTCGCTCATCTGACCGCACAGGAGCGCGCCGAGATCGAGCTGTGCCCGGCGCGCGATCTCGAGCAGGCCCTAGCGATCGCGTTCTGAGCTGAGGTGCGACAAGCCGTCCGGCAGCGGGTCGCTCTCGCGATCGAACGGACCGAGCAGCGGGTGGCGCGCGCGGCGCGCAGTCTCGCGCATGCGCTGGCAGTCCTGGGAGCGCAGTCGCTTGGGACCATCGACCGTCCCGCGGCCGCTGTCGGCGTCCATCAGGAGCCACGGCCGGTCGGGCCCGACGTTGTCCGGGTGCAGCGGATCGTTCATCAGCACGTGCCCGAGCTCGTGCGCCAGCGTCCAGGCGAGCGGCGCGTGCCGCAGCCCGTTCCGATCGATCACCACGGTGTTGATGATCGGGCCCGGCGGATCGGCGATGAAGGCCTCGCCCTGGCGCGTCGCAGCGGTGAACTGGTTCACGACGAAGATGTCGACGCTGCGCGGGTCCTCATCGGCCAGCGCTTTGATCAAGGTTCGCTCCTCGAGCGAGCCGACCTGCGCCGTCATGTTGTCGAACTCCTGCAGGCCGTCGCCGAGATCGACCTTGCCGATGCGCAGGCTCTGCCGGGCATCGCTCGACAGCGGAAGTGCGCCAGCCGGCGTGATGCTGACGAACCCGCCGCTCTGCGTGCGGACGAGCACGTCCGCGCTGCGGCCCGCGCCCGAGCGCGCGGACAGGTTCTCGCTGACGGTCGGAAAGTAGCCGTAGCGTGTGAGCTCGCGCGCGATGCTCTCGGCGGTCTCGACGGGACGCGCACCGGCGCGCGTCGGCAAGGGTCCGATCACACGGCCGTCGACGCGAAAGCGCAGCTCGCCACCGCCGCGCGCCGGCAGGCCATCTTCGTTCGCCACGGCGAGCATCGTCGCCGGCGGCGGCGACACGATCTCCATCGCGGCCTCTGCCGGGTCGCCGAAGCTCAGGTTGCACTGCAGCCAGATCTCGTTTGCCGCTGAGAGCTGCAAGCGCATCAGCTTCAGCGCCTCGGCGTCGTCGCGGCCGATGACCGCCGGGCCGTCGTAGCTCGCGCGCAGCACGTGCACGTGCACTCTGGTGCGCCGTGCCGCCGCGTCGACCTGGCGGTCTCCCGGCTGCCCGACGCGCAGGGTCTGGGTGAGGTTCAGCGCGCCGTTCTGGTAGCGCACCACCACGAAGTCACGCAGCGCGACGCGCAACGTCCGCAGCTCGGCGCCGCGCGCGTGCTGATCGATCTCGTCCGCCACGAGCCGCACGTAAGGCGAGCGCAGCGGCAGGCCGCGCTGCGGTCGGGACAGCGGCACGCGCAGGCTCGCGCGCAACGTGCCGCGCTGCGTGCGGCTCTCGAGCGTGGCGAAGGCACCCTGCGGCGCGTTCGCGTCGTCGAGCTGCACGCGCAGGTCGCTGGCCGCCAGACTGGTGCTCGCGTAGGCATCGTCCCGCGGGAGGGTGGGGCCGTTGGTGATGAAGACGGAGACCGCCAGGGAGTCGCTGCGCGCATCGAGGGGGCGGTTGTGCCCGTCGAGCACACACAGCGCACCGCAACGTGACGACGGCGCATGCTCACCTGGGGCCGCGCTCGCCACGGACGCCGTGAGCCACACGAGCAGCGCAGCGCCCAGCTTGCAGGGACCTGGCGTGGGCATCCCCTCAGCGTAGCGTGCGACCCGGTCGCAGCAACAGCTCCGCCTGGGGGGCCATGCGATGCCGGCGAATGCGCTCGGCCTCGATGATGCTGCGCATGCGGAGCGTGGCGCGATCCAGGTCGTCGTTGACCACGACGTAGTCGAACAGGCCGTACTGCTCGATCTCGGAGCGCGCCTTGTTGAAGCGCCGCTCGATGGTGTCGGCGTCGTCCGTGCCGCGGCCGCGCAGTCGTAGCCCGAGCTCCTCGAGCGACGGCGGCAGCACGAACACCCCGATGGCGTCCGGACGCACCGCGCGAATCTGGCGCGCGCCCTGGTAGTCCACGTCGAACACGATGCCGCGCCGCTGCTCGCTGCGCGCGCGCTCGATCTCGGCGAGCGACGTGCCGTAGAAGTTGCCGTGCACCTCCGCCCACTCGACGAACGCACGCGCCTCGACGAGCTCGTCGAAGCGCTGCCGCGACACGAAGTAGTAGTCGCGACCCTCGACCTCGCCCGCGCGCGGTTTGCGCGTGGTGTGCGAGACGGAGAACGTGATGTCCGTGAAGTGTGCGAGCAGATCGCGCGTCAGGGTGGTTTTTCCGGCACCCGACGGCGACGAAATGATCAAGAGCAGGAGATCATCCACCATCACGAGAGTCTACTCCGTTCACAAGACGTTCTGTACCTGCTCGCGCATGCGCAGCAGCTCGGCCTTGATGCCCAGCATCACCTGTGTGCTGGCCGCATCCGGGAGCTTGGCGGCCGAAGTGTTCGCTTCCCGGGTCATTTCCTGCAGCAAGAAGTCGATGCGGTGCCCGACGGGCTCGTCCGAGCCTGCTGCTAGAAGCGGCGAGAGCGCGCGGGCGTGGGCGTCGAGGCGCGTCAGCTCCTCCGAGATGTCCGCGCGATCCGCCAGTACGGCGATCTCGTGCTCCAGGCGTCCCGGCTCGAGCGAAAGGCCCGTGGCTGCCAGCAGTTGCGCCACGCGGGCGCGCAGCTTCTCCTGCTGCAAGCGCACCAGCTCGGGCAAGGTAGGGGTGAGCTCGGCCAGCGCGCGCGTGATCCCCGCGCAGCGCGCCGCGAGATCGCGCCCGAGCAGCTCGCCCTCGGCGCGGCGCATGGCGACCAGCTCGCGGCACGCCGCCTCGGTGGCGGCGCGGCAGGCGCGTGTCAGGTCCTCTGCCGCCGGGCCGCCGGTCTCACGGAACAGGCCCGGTACGTTGCTGAGGAGCGACAGCGGGAAAGGCTCAGAGGGCGCCAGCTCGCTCTGCAGCTGTTGCAAGGCCTCGAACGCCGCGCGCGCGCGTGCCGTGTCGAGCTGCACGCGCGTCGGCGCCTGGCCGTCCCAGCGCAACGTCACGTCCACGCGGCCGCGGCTGATGTGCTTGCGCAGCACTTCCTCGATCGTGCTGCCGAGCACCGACAGCTGCGGCTCGAGGTGCAGTCGCAGCTCGAAAAAGCGGTGATTTACGGCGCGGATGTCGACCGCCAGCAGGCTGCCGCCAGCGGCCACGCCGGCTCCCAGGGGGGCCGTACCTCGGCCGTAGCCCGTCATGCTCTGCATCGGCGTCGGATCGGCCTCAGCTGAGGCCGCGCTTGTGCTTGATCTGCTCCATCACGCGCGCGTACTCGACGTCGAAGTCCGTCGTGCCTTCCGTGAGGTTCTTGATCTTCGAGCGCACCTCGCGATCGAGATCGGAGTCGACCTCCATGTGCTTGCGCAAGATCGGCGTGATCGCTTTTCGCAGCTCTACGTCCTCCGCGAAGATCTCGGCGATGTTCGCGCTGTGGAAGAGCAGGTGCATGATCTG
>Ga0190269_10000589_pt1 | contig 18299 bp, 17 predicted proteins | sample Popmic249IS_FD_133749 | JGI IMG/M metagenome (GOLD analysis project Ga0190269, IMG submission 133749) | Populus adjacent soil microbial communities from riparian zone of Blue River, Arizona, USA - 249 IS | ecosystem: Environmental > Terrestrial > Soil > Riparian zone | place: USA: Arizona... | reverse complement strand
GCCGAGCACGCCGCCCTCGGCGCAGCTGGGCACCATGCCGGGCGGCGGCGGAACCGGGTACAGGTCGCGGTAGTTGGGGCCGTACTCGTCCCAGAAGACGCTGACCTGGCCCTCGAACCGGTAGATCGAGCCCCAGACGTACGGCTTGCCGAGCAGCACCGCGGCGTCGTTCACCAGGTAACGCGTGGCGAAGTTGTCGGTGCCGTCGACGATCAGGTCGTAGTCGCGGAAGATGTCGAGCACGTTGTCCGACTCGAGCCGGGTCTCGTGCAGGATCACGTTGACGTACGGGTTGATCTCCTTGACCGAGTCACGCGCCGACTCCGCCTTGCTCCGGCCGATGTCGGACTGGCCGTGGATGATCTGGCGCTGGAGGTTCGACTCGTCGACCGTGTCGAACTCCACGATGCCGAGCGTTCCGACGCCCGCGGCGGCCAGGTACATGAGCGTCGGCGAACCCAGGCCGCCGGCGCCCACACACAGCACCTTGGCGTTCTTCAACCGCTTCTGCCCGTCCATCCCGACGTCGGGGATGATCAGGTGCCGCGAATAGCGGCGTACCTCGTCGACGGACAGCGACGCGGCCGGCTCGACCAGCGGCGGCAGGGCCACGGGCTGCTCCTTCCATGCTGGGCCCGCATTGAGTCAGCAGGCGTCCTCAGGGCTTCAAACCTGCCCTGCGGGCTCATTGTTCCCGGGGCCGGGCTCACTGTCCCGCGGTCGGCGCGCCCGACAGGTACTTCCCGTTGACGTACGGCCACGCGTTCGGGGCGCATCCCTGCAGACCCAGCGTCTGCTGCTGCATCACCGGCGCGGGCTTGCCCGCCCCGCCGCAGAGCACGTGCCCGTGGCCGAGCTGGTGGCCCATCTCGTGGTTGACGACGTACTGCCGGTACGTCGCGATGTCGCCCCGGAACGCGGGCACCGCGAGCAGCCAGCGCGCGAGGTTGATCACGACCTGGTCGCCGGTGCGGCACGACGTGTAGCCGGCGGGGTCCAGGCCACCGGCGCGGCAGATCCGGTTCGTGGTCTCGGGCGTGGCGAGCAGGATCACCGCATCGACGGTTCCGCCGGTCACGCGCTGGAACCGCCACGTCCTCGCCGCGGTCCAGCCACGCGGGTCCGCGAGCGTGGCGTCGACGGCCGCGGCGAACTCGTCGGCCTGCTGGCCGGAGCCCTGCTCGACCTGCACCCGGTAACGGACGAGGGACCCGGCGCTGCCGCGGACCGGCGTCGTGCCCCGCGCGGTCGTGAACTTCCCGGCCCCCCGCTGCGGCACCGAGACGGCCGTCGGTGTACTCGGGCCGGCTTCCGGCTGCACGGCCTCTCCGCTGGGGTTGGCGCCGCTGGGGTTGGCGGCCGGGACGCCACCGGTGGCCACCGCGGTCGCCGTCGTCGTCGCCCGGCCGCGCTCGGCCGCCTCGTGCTCGGTCCGCTCGCCACGGACGAGGTCGACCAGCACGAGGGCACACGTCAGCAGCGCCAGGAGAACCAGCAGACGGCGACGCCGACGAGCGGCACGCCGCCGCATCGCCTGCCGCTGAGCACGCAGGTACGTGGCCGAGACCGAGTAGCTCGACACCGTCGAGGCGGGACGGTCACCCGGCCGGCGACCGTGGCGCACCTCGGCGCGCAGCGCCCGCCGTGCTTCGTGCGCGGTCTCCGGGCGGTGCGCACCCCGGATACGTCGCTCCCGGAACTCGCCAGGGGTACGGCCGCCGCCCGATCTCGGTGCGGCCGGGGTGGCGTCGTCGTCTCCGCGCACGGTCCGGTCCGCGGTCCGCTCGCTCAGTTCGCCTCCCCGGTCGCAGTGCTCACAGCACTCAACAGCCGTATCCCGTGTTCCCCTACGATGCCGTGTTCACGCGGCGCGTCAGGCCACTACGGAGCGAACACTCCCCTCCAGCAGCGGAACTACCGCGCGAGCAACGATACGGGGGGATTCGAGTTGAGCTGTATGTCCCACACCGCGTAGAACGAGCAAGCGACTGTCAGGTATCGCCTTTGCGGTCCGTGTGGCCAATTTGACATCGACCATCCGGTCCCGGTGCCCCCAGACGACGAGAGTCGGCGCCGTGATCTGCCCGGCGAGCCGCCAGAGGGACCGGCCCGGCGGCACGAGGTAGGACGCCACGAGGCCCCGCACCGAGCCGACGTACGCCTCCGCCCCCCAGGGCACCGAGAGCCGGTGCTCGGCCTCGGCCACCGCCTCCTCCCAGCGCTGCGCCGAGACCGTCGACGGATCGGCGAAGCAGACGTCGACCATGCCCTGCGCCATCTGGTGCGGTGTCGCGCCCCGGAGGATCCGCTCCACGATGCGCTCCACCCGGGGCACGACCAGCACCGGGAGCATGTGCCGGTGCGTGGGGCGCGGGCGGTACACCGGCATCGCGGGGGAGATGAGCGTCAGCGTCCGCACCAGATCGGGACGCAACGCGGCGACGCGGATCACGACCGCGCCGCCCAGCGAGTTCCCGAACAGGTGGACCGGGCCCCGGCCGGAGGTCTCGATCCAGCGGATCACCACTTCGGCGTAGCTCTGCTGGCGGTAACCGCCAGGGAGGGCCGGGCCGCTGTGCCCGAAGCCGGGCAGGTCGATGGCCTGGCCCTCCAGCCGGTCGGACAGCAGGTCCGCCAGGTCGGTCCAGTTCTGGGCGGAGCCACCGAGCCCGTGCACGTAGAGCGCGGGCTCGGCGTCGGGGCCGGTCGCGGGGGTCTCGCGGACGTGGATCGGGATCGTGCCACCCCGCCAGTCGATGTCGACGGTGCGCCCCGGCCACGGCGGGACCTGAGGATCGGACAGGGGTCGGACGACGGAGTCAGGGGCGAGTCGAGCAGGGGTCACCCGATCCAGTGTGCCCGCAGCGGTCTCTACCAGTTACCGCCGTGCCGACCGGATTCCTCGTCCGCGTAGCGTCGCCTGGCCCGGGGGGACGGCTGCTCCCGACGCTCCCGCGGCTCCCCGTTGCCGCCGGGAGTGCCGTTCGCGCCACTGGCGCCGGGAGCGCCGTACTCGCCGGTGCGGTAGCCGCGCTCGGACGGGTTGGGCTCGCGCTGCGCGGGCGGACCCGGCTGCGGGTCGGCCCAGGAGCCGCTCGGGCCGAGCGGGTCGGGCACCATCGGCCAGGCGCCGGTGGGCTCGGCCGCGTGCCGGCGGCGGGGCGGGCCCGAGCTGGCCGGTCCGGCAGTCGACGGCCCCAGCCCGCCGGGACCGTTCGGCCCGCCGAGACCGTTCGGCCCGCCGGGGCCGCCGAGGCCGCTCGGCCCACCGGGACCGCCGCTCAGGCCGCCCGGCCCACTCGGGCCAGCGGGACCGCTCGGGGAGAGTGGGCCGGGGCCCAGCGGCCCCGGCGAGACCGGTCCGGACGGGAACGGCACTCCGGACGCCGGGCCGAGGCCGCCGTACCCGCCGGGACCGGACGCGGGGCCGAGGCCACCGAGATCGCCGGCGCCCGTGGGACGGGCCGGGCTCCCCAATCCGCCGGGACCGCCGCCCAGCCCCGGACCGTTACCGAGCCCGTAGCCGTTCGCTCCGTATCCGTTCGTGCCGTAACCGTTGGGGCCGGTCGGCGCACCCAATCCACCCGGCTGGCCGGTTCCGTTCGGCTGGCCCAGGGAAGCCGACTGACCGGAGCCGACGGGCTCCCCGGCCCCCGGCGCGTCCGCCCGGCCGTGCCGTCCTCGGCCGCCGCCGCTCGGCGGACCGCCCAGGCCGCCGTACTCACGCTCCAGGTAGCTGCCGCCCAACCCGCCACCCAGGCCGGTGGCGGCCGCGGCGCCGTTCGTGCTCCGCCCGTACGGCGACGACACGTTGCCCGGCTGCTCGGGAGCCGACGCCGGCTCGTCCCACCGCGGTGGCGCCCACTCCGCGGCCGGGGCTGGCTCCTCGGATGTCGGCCAAGACCACTTGGGCTCCTCCGGCGGCATCCACTCGGCGGGCTCGGCCGGCGGCGTGAACACCGCGGACGACGTCGCCGCACTCAGGTCGTCGCTGGTTCGCACGTCGGCCGCCGGCTCGGGAAGCCCGACGACCGGGAACGACCCACTCACGCGGTCGAAGGCACCGCGGGGCTCGGCAGCGGCCTGGTAGGCGTCGTAGGCGTCGGCCTGCTCGGCCGGCGACGCCTCCGGTGTGTCCTTGGTGACGTCGTTGCGCACCAGCCGGTCCCAGGTAGCGGCCGCCCAGTGACCGAGGTCGGCTGCGTCACCGGGCCCGGAGGCCAGTTCGAGCTCGCCGGTGGGCGCCGCGATCGACTCCGGGAAGGGCGACGGCGACGGGGAGGTGAGCGGCGTACTCGGCGCGTACTCCGGCTCGGCGGTGTGTGCCGCCCGGCCCCCGGCGTCCGTGCGTGCCGGCGTCTCCTGCTCCGCGTCGCCGCGTGCGGCCGCCGCTGCCGCCCGCCGTGCCGCCCGGCCGCCGCGAACCGGTTCGCGCGTCGTCTCCGACCGGCCGGACTCCAGCCCCAGCGGATCCGGCCCCAGCGGATCCGGCAGAACGGCTCCGGACGGCGTCGTCTCGGCTCGCGAGAAGCCCGCGCCGGGAGAGGAAGCATCCGCACGGGACGAAGCCTCGCCGCGCGCGGAGGCCTCGGCCCTGGACGACGTCTCGGGCCGGAAGGGGTAGGAGTACCCGCCGGTGGTGGACTCGGCGACGAGCGGCTCGGTCTCCGGCTCCGGCTCGTACGGGGACTCGTCCGGGCCGGTCGGTCCGCTCGGGCTCTCCGGGAAGTCGGAGCCGGCCATGATCGTGCGGTAGGTCGCGGTGTTCTCCACCGCCAGCGGCGGCGCCGAGTGCGGGAAGCTCGGTGCCCACGTGGAGGTCGTAGCGCTCTCCGGCAGGAGCGATTCGAAGCGCCGGTTGAGCGCGGACAGCACCGCGCGCACCATCGCCTGCCGGGCGTCGCCGCGCACCAGCGCCGCGCCCGCGAGGCGGTCGACCTGGCCGGGCGTCAGCAGCGTCACGACCGCCACGGCGAGCCGATCGGACCCGATGTCGGTGAGCTCGGCCTGGTCCAGGCCGCAGCGGGCGCGGCCTTCGAGCAGCGCGTCGACCGCGTTCAAGGTGGCTCCGGCCACCGTCCGCAGCACCGTGCGCTCGACGGCCGGTCCGCTCGCCGAACCGACCACCCGGGCCGAGGCCGTCGCGAGCGCGACGTCCACCCGGACGTCCAGGCCGCCGGTGACGACCTGTAAGCGCTCGAGGTGAACGCGGCGCTGCGGGCCGTCGAGCGGGACGCTCCGACCCTCGTCCACACCGTCGTCCACCAGAACCGACCGGGTCTGGTCCACCTCCACGCCGAGCCTTTCGTCCAGGATCCGGGTCACTGACCACGCCACTGCAGCATCGTCCGCACCGTCGACGAGGTCGAGGTGCAGCGTACGGTCCCCGCCCGCCGCCGTCCGAAGCTCGGCGTCACGGACGCCGACCACCGCACGCACGGCGTCGAGGAGCGCGACCACCGCCACCGGCCGGGAACTGCCCGGACGCGCGGGCCGCACCGAGAACACCGCATGCGCCCCGACCACGTGCCGGTTGTGGCGCGGAGCGGTGGTCACGACGTGCTCCTGTCTCGTTCGACCTCGGCGGTGCTCCGAAGGCTCAGGCCGCCGTCGGCGTGGTCCAGGCGGCGGTCCGGCAGGCCGACAACGCCGGTCGTCGTCCTGGCCGCTGCCGCGGTGGCTGCTGGCCTCTGAAGTACGGCCTGCAAGCAGGCTACCGACGGATGGCCCCTGCGGTCAGGCACCTGAGGGGGAACGGTCCAGTACCGAACGGACGAATGGATCGACCGAATGACGGTTCCGGCCGAGCGGGCAGAACGTTCCCCACACCTCGCGTACTCTTGCTACCCGGCGGTAAGTGCGGAGGTTCCGCAAGGCTGGAGGAGACCATGGCTACCCCGGTGAGCAGTGATCCTGTCGCCGCGAGCAGCGGCAGGACCGGCCGCCTGCCCCGTTCGGCGCGGCGTCGCCAGTTGCTCACCGCCGCGCAGGAGGTCTTCGTCGCCAACGGCTACCACGCCGCCGCGATGGACGACATCGCCGACCGGGCCGGCGTCTCCAAGCCGGTGCTCTACCAGCACTTTCCCGGCAAGCTGGACCTGTACCTGGCGCTGATCGACCAGCACACCGAGGCGCTGGTGAACCATGTCACAAAGGCCCTTGCGGGTACGACTGACAACAAAATCCGCGTACACCTCGCCACCAAGGCGTACTTCGACTTCGTCGACGGCGAGGGCGAGGCGTTCCGGCTCGTCTTCGAATCCGACCTGCGTAACGAGCCAGCGGTGCGCGAGCGCGTGGAGCGAGCCTCCCAGCTCTGCATGGAGGCCATCGCCGACACGATCGGACATGACACCGGTGTCTCACGTGAGCGGGCCGAGTTGCTCGCGATCGGTTTGACCGGTGCGTCCGAGATCGCGGCACGGTACTGGCTCAACGCGAACCGGGCCGTACCCAAAGAGGAGGCGATCGGGCTGTTGAGCACCCTGCTCTGGCGCGGCATCTCCGACTTCCCACTGCATCCCGACGCCGAGAATTCCGCTCAGCGCTGACACCGCCGCCCGCGCCGCTCGGCTCGACGTTCGATCGGATAGCGTCTGGAGCGGTCGATGTGAGCGTGGGGTACGGATTCGTACCCGACAGCGAGGAGGCACTGCGGTGGAGGTCAAGATCGGCGTGCAGTTCGCTCCGCGCGAGCTCGTGCTGGAGAGCACCCAGAGCCAGGACGAGGTCGAGCAGGCAGTTGCCGAGGCGCTCGGCGGCCGGTCGGGGCTGCTGTCCCTGGCCGACGAGAAGGGGCGGCGCGTAGTGGTGCCCGCCGACAAGATCGCTTACGTCGAGATCGCCGAGAGCGAGCTACGCCGAGTCGGCTTCGGCACCCCTTAGTGCACGGCCCGCCCAGGTGCGAGCCTGGCAGGCGAGCGCGAGGCCTGGAGTATCAGTGATACGAGGCGGCCTCGCTCTCGACTGCCAGCCTCGTCCTGGACGGGCTCCAGGTTCGAGCAAGAGCACAAACCTCAGATCGACGCCCGGCCGCTGCCATTGCGGCCGGGCGTCGTCGTCAGCTGCGCAGACCCAGGGCGGCCAGCCTCGCGGCGTGGCCGGTGGTCAGGCGCTCGATGAGCGCCGCCAGACCCGCGGGCTCGCCGGGCATCATCGGCCCTACCAGCGCCACCAGCGCCGGCCGCGCCGCCACCACGAGCTGCGCCTGCGTGATCGCTTCGGCGACCAGGCGCCGGGCCCAGAGCCCGAGCCGGTCGGCCACCGCCGGGTCGGCGTCCGCCGCCGCCCGCACCTCGGACACGACGAACTGGGTGTGCCGGTCGTCGTGCAGCACCTCGAGGACGAGTGAACGATCCGGCTCGGCCAGGCGCTCGGCCACCTCGCGGTAGAAGTCGTCCGCGATGCCGTCCCCGACGTACGCCTTGATCAGCCCTTCGAGCCAGTCCCGGGGCCGGGTCGACTCGTGGTAAGCGTCGAGCGACGTGACGAACGGCGTCATCGCCTCGACAACGTCGACGCCGAGTTCGGCGAGCCGGTCGGCGAGCCGCCGGTAGTGCACGAGCTCCGCGGCGGCCATCTCGCTGAGCGCGGCACGGCGCCGCAGATCCGGCGCGAGCCGCGCGTCCGCTCCGAGATTGTCGAACGCCACCAGCGCGCCGTAGCAGAGAACGCCGAGCAGATCGGCCACCGACGGGCCCGTGCTGCCGGGCAGCTGGTCGGATGCTTCGTTGCGACCCGGAACGCTCAGCGGAAACTCCTCGGACGGAAGGGCCATCGGTCGACGTGCACACCGTAGAGCCTGTACCGGCAATGGCGTTGTTCGTCACAGATCGCCGATCACATCAGCACGCGAGCGCGGCTGCGAAAAGCGTCGCGGTAGGCTATGAGTGAGGTGACACCCGTCACCGCACTAACTCGCGCCGTAATGCGCTCCTTCGCGTGCGCGCTGCTGGTCCTCGGGATCTGGCGGCCATGCGCGTTACGGCACCGGCTCGGATCTGGCCGAACCGCCCGGAAATCCCGGGTTCAGACCCACAGACGGTAGTACCAGCAGAACAGCAGTACTGAACATCGAGCGCGGACCCCACTCCAGGGAGTCGTCCCGTCGAGCCCGCCGCCGCACCACGGCGCGCGTGAGGCCTCGGACGACCCCTGTTGCTACCGGATCCACCAGGGCGTCTGCGCACTCGGAGAGAGGCGAAGACCCCTGAACACCAACGACACCCCGGACGCCGACCCGGCGTCCGACGTTTCCGTGACCCAGATCCCCGCGCAGGGGCACCCGACCACCGACGAGGCCGTTCCCGACCCGGTTCGGCTCGAGCACGCCACCACCGGCGCCCCGGAGGACGAGCCGGTGGAGGAGCTCACCGCGACGAAGCCGGTCAGCGAGCAGAACCCGCTCTTCGCCGACCTGGGCGTCCGCACGGAGACCGTGGAGGCGCTGGCCGCCGTCGGCATCACCCGGGCGTTCGCGATCCAGGAGCTGACGCTCCCGATCGCACTCGCGGGCAACGACCTGATCGGCCAGGCGCGCACCGGCACCGGCAAGACGCTCGGCTTCGGCGTCCCGCTGCTGCAGCGCATCGAGGCACCGGGTGAGGGCGAGCGCTCCCAGGGCGGCGCACCGCAGGCCCTCGTCGTCGTCCCCACCCGGGAGCTGTGCGTCCAGGTCACCCGCGACATCGCCGGTGCGGGCAAGACCCGTGGCGTCCGCGTTCTCTCGGTGTACGGCGGGCGGGCCTACGAGCCGCAGATCGCCGCGCTGAAGAACGGCGTCGAGGTCGTCATCGGCACGCCGGGCCGCCTGATCGACCTGGTCGAGCAGGGGCACCTGCAGCTCGGTGCGGTCTCGATCCTGGTACTCGACGAGGCCGACGAGATGCTCGACCTGGGCTTCCTGCCCGACATCGAGCGCATCCTGGCCACGATCCCGTCCGAGCGGCAGACGATGCTGTTCAGCGCGACGATGCCCGGCCCGATCGTGGCCCTGGCGCGCCAGTTCATGCGCCAGCCGGTCCACATCCGGGCCGAGGAGCCCGACGCCGGCCGCACGGTGCCCACCACCGCCCAGCACATCTACCGGGCGCACGCGCTGGACAAGTCGGAGATGCTCGCGCGCATCCTGCAGGCGCGCGACCGCGGGCTGACGATGGTGTTCTGCCGCACCAAGCGCACCGCGCAGAAGGTGGCCGACGACCTGGTCGAACGCGGGTTCGCCGCGGCGGCGGTCCACGGCGACCTCGGCCAGGGCGCCCGTGAGCAGGCACTCCGCGCGTTCCGCTCGGGCAAGGTCGACGTACTGGTCGCCACCGACGTCGCCGCACGCGGTATCGACGTCACCGGCGTCACGCACGTGATCAACTACCAGTGCCCCGAGGACGAGAAGACCTACCTCCACCGGATCGGCCGCACCGGCCGGGCCGGCGCCGACGGCGTCGCGGTGACGTTCGTCGACTGGGACGAGCTCACCCGCTGGACGATGATCAACACGGCGCTCGACCTGCCGTTCGCCGACCCGCCGGAGACGTACTCGACCTCCGAGCACCTGCTCGCCGAGCTCGACATCCCGGCCGAGGCCACCGGCGTCCTGCCCCGCAAGGAGCGCACCCGGGCCGGCCTCGACGCCGAGGAGGTCGAGGACCTCGGCGAGACCGGTGGCAAGAAGGCGACGCGCACCCGCGTGCGCAAGCGCAAGGGCAGCGGCGACATCGACGCGCGCGAGCCGGAGCAGAGCCCGGTCTCCGACGACGCCGAGCTCGACCTGCCGGCCAGGCAGCGCACCCGCCCGCGGCGGCGGACGCGCAGCGGCCAGCTGCTGAGCACGACGCCGCCGCCCGAGGGCACCACCGTGGAGAGCGCCGAGGCGGCGCCCGGCACGGTGGCGACGATCGCGCCGCCGCTCTTCCGCCCCGCCACGGTCGGCGACGACCTGGGTGGTGCACCGGACACCATGGGCGAGTTCGACACCCCCGAGGCGGCCGCCGAGGGCGAGGACGGTGCCGCACCGCGTCGGCGTCGCCGGCGCCGGAGCGGCACCGGACGGACCCGCCGGGCCACCGGCGGCGAGACCGGGGCGGACGCGCCGGCCGATGCGGCCAGCGGCGAGTGATCCGATGACGACTCCGGTGCCCTCGGGCAGCGGCGCGTCCTCCCTGAACGGGTGGTCGTCTCCGGACGGCTCGGCCGGCGACGTCTACTGGCGTCGCCCGGCCGGCTCCGGGGCCCCCGCGATGGGGACACCGACGCCGGGCACCCCGACGCCGGGGTCGGCAGCACCCCGGTACCAGGGACCGCCGCGCATGCACCGGCCGTCTGCGGCCGTGGGGTGGGGGCCCGTGATCAGCTCCGGCCCCGCTCCCCGCACGCTGCCACCGCAGGACCACGAGGCGCTCGACCGGGAGGACGCCCAGGCGCGCGCGGTCACGGTCGGCGTGGGGGTGCTGACGCTCGTCGTCCTGTTCCTGCTGCTGCTCATGATGGTGATCCGCGCCGGTACGGCGGGCGGCGGCGCCTGACCGCTCCGTGCGCTCCGGCAGCGGAGCGCACGGGCCCGGACGTCAGCCGCGGCCTTCCCAGGTCATCCGCGCGCCGGTGTCGCCGGCCCGGACCACCGAGACGGCGGCACCGACCGCGGCGGCGAGCATCGCGACCATGAGCACGACCGAGACGACCGTGAGCACGGTCGACCCGCTGCTGTTGCCGGGCGGCTCGCCCACCATCGACCACTGGTCCCGCTCGTCGTAGCGTGGCGCCTGGCTCCGGCGGTTGTTCCGGATCCGGTCGACGACGAGCAGCACCACCGCGACGACCGCGAGCAGCACGGCCATGTTGCGGGTGTCCAGCCCGAACCCGCCGTGCTCGTTGATCGCCTCCGAGCCGCCCAGGTACTTCGCCAGCCGGTCACCGGTCTCGGCCGCGACGACGGCCGCGCCGGCCCCGGAGACCGCGCTGAGCGCCAGGACCCACCCGACCTTCGGCCGGAGCCGCGGCACCAGGACGTAGGCGAATGCGGCCAGCACCGCGATCGGCACCAGAACGACCGCCGCGTGCACCACCAAGGGGTGGGCCGGCAAGCCGAACACTTTCTCGAACACGGGGGACCTCCGCCGACGGGGTTACAGCCGTACCCTAAGGAACCGGTCGTGTAGCCACACGAGGAACACCAGCAACAGGTTCGGCAGCACGACGAACCGTTCGCGGCATGGGGTCAACCTCACGCGGGACAGCCGGGCGGCCGCCGGGCGGAAAGGGTTGACTGGACGCGTGACTCAGCTCGCCCCGCACCGCGCCTCCCGAGTGGTCTTCACCGTGGACGGCTCCCCCGTCGCCGGCCGGGACGCGTCCCCGTCCGGCCACCGCACGCACGGCACCGCGCTGTTCGTCCCCGGCTACACCGGTAGCAAGGAGGACTTCGCGCCGCTGTTCGACCCGCTGACCGCCGCCGGCTACCGGGTGGTCGCGATCGACCAGCCCGGTCAGTTCGAGTCCCCCGGCCCCGACTCCCCGCTCGGGTACACGGTCGAGCGGCTCAGCGGCGTCGTCCGTGCGGTGGCCACCGCACTCGGCGACGGCCCGGTGCACCTCGTCGGCCACTCGTTCGGCGGGCTGGTGTCCCGGGCGGCCGTGCTGGCCGCGCCCACCGAGTTCCGCTCGCTGACCCTGCTCTGCTCCGGCCCGGACGCGATCATCGGCGCGCGTCGCGACCGGATGGCCCGGCTCGAGGCGCTGCTCCCGCTCGGCATGCCCGCGGTGTACGAGGCGGTGGAGGAGAGCGCGCGCCTCGACCCGAAGTGGCGGGACACGTCGCCGGAGCTGAAGGAGTTCCTCAAGAAGCGGTTCATCGCCTCGTCCGCGGCGGCCCTGCGCGGGATGGGTGACGCGTTGATCTCCGAGCCCGACCGCACCGGCGCGCTGGCCGCGACCGGCGTCCCGGTGCTGGTCTGCCACGGCGCCAACGACGACGCCTGGCTACCGCCCGTCCAAGCCGAGATGGCGCACCGGCTCGGAGCGCAGCACGTCGTCATCCCGGATGCCGCGCACTCGCCGGCGATCGAGAACCCCGCACCCACGGTCGCCGCGCTGGAGCGGTTCTGGTCATCCGTCGATGGCTCGCAACGGGCGATCCCGACCGCTGCGGTGCACACTGATAACCAGTGATCGGACTACCGACACTCGGATGACCTGGAGGACCGATGGGGATCGGCGACCTCGGCCTGTACGGGCCGGAGAGCGTGACCTGGCGGATCCACGCTGACCCGTCGTTCGCGGTCGGTGGCTTGCGGGCACTGCTCCTGCAAGCGTTGCACCCGGTGGCGATGGCCGGTGTGTCGGCGAACTCCGGGTACCGCGCCGACCCGTGGGGACGGCTGCAGCGCACGACCGAGTACGTCGCGGTCACGACGTTCGGGACCACGGCGGCCGCCGAGGACGCCGCGCGGCGGGTCCGCCGGGTGCACCGGCGCTTGACGGCGGTCGACCCCGACTCCGGAGAGGTGTACCCGGTCGACGATCCGGGTCTTCTGCTCTGGGTGCACTGCTGCGAGGTCGACTCGTTCCTCTACGCCGCTCGACGTGGCGGTCTGCGGCTCTCGGATGCCGACGCCGACCGCTACGTCGCCGAGCAGGTACGGCAGGCCCGGCTGATCGGGTTGACCCCGGAGTCCGTCGCCGTTCCCCGGACGACCGCGGAGCTGGCCGCGTACTTCACGGACATCCGGCCGCGGCTGCGCGCCACCAAGCCGGCGTACGAGGGGCTGCGGCTGGTGAGCGTTCCCCCGATGCGCTGGTGGGTGCGGTGGGCGACGCCGGCGGCACCGAGCTGGGGTGCGCTGGTGGCGATGGGCTTCGGGCTGCTGCCCGGGTGGGCCAAGCAGCTCTACACGCACCTGCCCGCGATGCCGGGCACGGAGCTGACGGCGACGGCGAGCCTACGGGCACTGCGCACCGCGGTGCTGGCGCTGCCCCCGTCGGTGCGGGAGAGCCCGCAGCTGAAGGCCGCCCGCGCCCGCGTCGCCGGCGTGCCGATCCGCCGCCTGGAGATGCTCCCGGCTTAGCGGAGGCGTCTGCGTGCGCGCCGGGGAGACCTGCCCACGGCCGCGATGGCAGCCGAGCACGCGAGACCGTTGCCGTGCTCGGCGGTCAGCGGCGTTCCGGGAGGGCCGCCCAGGGCTCTTTCGGCGGCGCGGCCTGCTGGCCTTCGGGGCAGTGGCGGCGGAAGTCGCACCACGAGCAGCGCGACCCCGGCGCCGGCGGGAACGCCTCGTCCGCCGACGCGCTCCCGGCCTTGAAGCGGGTCTCGGCTTCGAGCGCGTCGGCGGCCGTCTGCTCGGCTCGCCGCAGGTGCCGCTCCAGCCGCTCGGGCGTGTGCTCGTGGGTGTAGACCTCACCCGCACTCAGGTGGTGCAGCTCGACCCGCCGGCACGGCCGCCGCAACGTCCGGGCCGCGGCGAGCGCGTAGAGCGCCAGCGCCTGCGAGCCCGCTGCGTCTGCTTCCGACAGCGCCGACCGGCCCGTCTTGTAGTCGACGACGACCGGCTCACCGTCGCGGTCGTCGAGCCGGTCGATGCGGCCGGATACCGCGAGCGTCTCGGTGCGCATCGCGACCGTGCGCTCCAGCCCGAACGGCTCGGCGGCGGGGTCGACGGTCTCCAGGTAGCTCTCCAGCCAACCGGCCGCGATCTGCTTCGCCGCGGCCTGCTGCTCGGCGTCGCGGTAACCGTCGGAGATCCAGGCCTCGTTCAGCAACCGGCGGCTCGCTTCCGGCGTCCGCTGCTGCCTGGGCAGCGACCACCAGGAGCGCAGCACGTTGTGCACGGTGGCGCCCAGGGCGTTGTGCGCCCAGGGCGCACCCTTCGGCGGCGTGGGCCGGTCGACGTAGGTCATCCGGTACCGCCGTGGGCACTCCGCGAACGAGGCCAGTTTGGACGGAGTGCAGGAGAAGAGCCGGGTCGGCATCCCGGCGAGACCGAGTTGTTCCATCACCGTTGATCCTGCCACGGGTGTACGACAACCCGGGGGCCCGATCGCAGAGCGCCGGCCGACGGCACCGGCTCCGGCACCGGCGGCAGGGGGGTCACGGCCGGGGCAGGGGCCACTGGCCGGCAGCGGTGACCGGCGCCGCGCCGGTGGCGCGGGAGACCAGCTCCTCGTACACCTCCGGGCGCGTGGTGTTCTCGCCGAGACGCACTGTCTTGTTCGTGCCGTGGAAGTCGCTCGACCCGGTGGTGAGCAGGCCCAGCTCGGCGGCGAGGCCGACCAGCGACGCGCGCTCGGACGCGTCGTGGTCCGGGTGGTCGATCTCCACCCCGGTCAACCCGGCATCCGCCAGCTCCGCGAACACCGCGTCGTCGATCACCCGGCCGCGCTTGGACGCCTTCGGGTGCGCCAGGACCGTGACCCCGCCGGCGCCCCGCACCATCCGCAGCGCGTCGAGGACCTCGATGTCCCGCTTCGGCACCCGGTAGCGGGCTCCGAGCCACTCCGAACGGAACGCGTCCGGCACGTCCCGCACGACACCGGCGGCGACCAGGGCCTGGGCGATGTGCGGGCGGCCGACCGGGGCGCCGTCGGCGATCGCCAGCACGCCCTGCCAGGTGATCGGGGCGCCGTCCGCGACCAGCATCCCGACCATCTCCTCGGCCCTGGCCAGCCGGGACGCGCGCAACATCGCCCGCTCGGCCGCGAACACCGGCTCGGTGGGGTCGAACAGGTAGGCGAGCAGGTGCAGGCTGATCGACCAGCCGTTGTCCAGCGCCCAGTAGCAGGAGAGCTCGGCACCCGGTACCAGGACCAGTCCGGTGGGCAGCGCCTCCACCGCCGGGCGCCACCCGGCCGTGGTGTCGTGGTCGGTCAGCGCGATGACGTCGAGACCGGCGTCGACCGCGTCGTGGACGAGCTGGGCGGGTCGGACCGTGCCGTCACTCGCCGTCGAGTGCGTGTGCAGATCGATACGCATGGACGGCGTGCCTCGCGAACTCCGACAGACGGACGATGCCGGGCACGGACGTGCCCGGATATCACCCTAACCAGATCGGAGCGGCGACCGTCAGTCGCCCTCGTCGCCGACCGCCAGCATCTCGTCCGGGTCGTACATCACCTGGCAGAAGAGGAGGTACAGCTCGTTGGGGTAGGGCAGCGGTGCGATCTCACGGAGCGCCTGGTCCTGACCGGCCGACTCCAGGACGAACGTGCCGTAGTTGAGCATCCGGCCCAGCGGGCTCTGCTGGTAGGCCATGTCGGTGACGCGCCCCAGCGGCATCATCGCGACCTTGCGGGCGACGATGCCCTCGATCAGCAGCACCCGCTTGTCGGTGAGCACGAACTTGTCGAAGAACCAGTCGGCGATCCGGAAGCCCGCCACGACGACCAGCACGACCCAGAGCAACGCCACCGCGCCGACGACGTACGGCACGTTCTGCATCGCGCCGACGAGGTAGCCGAGCAGCAGCGTGCCGCCGGCGAGCGCGAGCAGCCACTGGCTGATGTGGATCCAGTGCCGGCGCCACTCCCCGCAGTACCGCTCGCTGTCGAAGAGGTACTGCGCGACGTGTCGCGAGGGCTCGAGGATCGGGCGGTAGGGCCGCGGGGGCGGCGGTGGAGCCGGAGCGGACGTCGGAGGAGCCGGCGGCGGAGGGCGGCCGGACGTCGGGTCCGGCGGCGGCGGCGGTGCGGCGCGCGGCGAATCGTCGTCGGTGGGCACGGGCGTGATGCCCAGCCCTGCGGGCGGCGGCTCGTGCAACGTCCGACGACCGAGGTCGCGCTCCGAACTCGACCCAGTGCCTGGGTCGTCTGCCGCCATCGCACACCTCCACGGGGGGACGGAAGTGGACTGCCGGGGAGTGAGTACCCGGCGTCGGTTACTAGAACACGTTGGACACGAACGTCCCGAAACCGGTCGCGATGTCTCGCAAGCCCTCACCGAGCGAACGCAGTAAGTTGGCCGCGTCTCCCGGTTGGGTCACGATGTAGAACACGAGAAACGCAACCGCGATCCAACTGAGGGCCTTCTTCACCGCAGCCCTACCTCCCGCTCGGCAATGAACGACGTTCTACCATCGCGCACGAGCGGGAGCGAACATGTGAGAGCCGTGTCGGCGGGTCAGCTGACTCCTTCCTCCGGCGTCTTCCATTGAAGGTACGGCGACAGCGCCCCGAAGGGCAACGGTCCTGGTAGCCCATCGCGACCGTCCTGCAACACAAAGTGTTCGGCAAACACATATCCGGCCGCTTGGGGCCAGGCGACCGCCCACAGCCACATGCCTTTGGCTTCGCCCACATAGGCACACCGGTCCGGCGCGGCGTCGATCGACCAGAGTGGCGTCGGGTGGCCGGCCGCGACGATCTTCGCGTGCGCGTTGGTGTTCAGCAGCCCACCGCAGAGCATGTCGCCGGGGTCCAGACCGGACAGACCGGCCAGGCGCGCCCCGAGCCCCACCCCCGGCTCCTCGGCGACCACCACGACGTCCGCCACACCGCCGAGCGGCGCCGGTCCGGTGCACGCCACCGCGGTGGCCACGATCGGACGACGATCGTCACCGGCCCACGCGAGGCCGGTGATCGTCCAGTCCGGCAGCATCGGCCAGGGCAGCCAGACCGGCACACCGGCGTCGGCCCGCACCGCGTCCAACACGTCCGCACCGAGCTGACGCGCGACGTGCAGCGGCGGCACGGCACCGTGCACGGGGCATCGCCAATCGCTGTGCATCAGGTCCGGAGCGCGGACCGCGTGCGCACAGCGCGGGCAGCAAGACGGTGTTGACACAGCGCAACCGTCCGCCTTCGGAGGGTCCCCCGTCAAGACCTGACACGTTTAGACAATTCGGCACAGGCTACCCCCGTACCATTTCTACGCTCAGCGAGGATCGGCCCAGCGGCGGATCCACGCGTGCATGGCGATCCCGGAGGCCACTCCGGCGTTGATCGAGCGGGTGGAGCCGAACTGCGCGATCGAGCACACGAGGTCCAGCCCGGCCCGGGCTCCGTCGGACAGGCCGGGGCCCTCCTGGCCGAACAGCAGCACGCACTCGCGGGGCAGCTCGACGGTCTCCAGCGGCACGGCGCCGGGCAGGTTGTCGATACCGATGACGGGCAGCTGCTCCGATCGGGCCCAGGTCAGCAGCCCGGCGACGTCGTCGTGGTAGCGGATGTGCTGGTACCGGTCGGTCACCATCGCACCGCGCCGGTTCCACCGCCGGCGACCGACGATGTGCACCTCGCGCGCCAGGAACGCGTTGGCGGTGCGCACGACCGTCCCGATGTTCAGGTCGTGCTGCCAGTTCTCGATCGCGACGTGGAACGGGTGCCGGAACCGGTCGAGGTCTTCCACGATCGCCTCGCGCCGCCAGTACCGGTAACGGTCGACGACGTTCCGGCGGTCGCCGAGGGCGAGCAGCTCCGGGTCGTACCGCGGATCGCTGGGCCACGGCCCCTCCCACGGCCCGACCCCGACCGGCAGCTCGGCCTCCGGCACGCCCGGATCGGCGCGATAACTGTCGGATACCCGACTGAACAGCGTCTGCTGATCACTGCTGGTAGCGGCCGTTGTGCGGCTCTGCGCTGGGACGACGTCGTTCACAGCCGCCTCACAGGCCTCAGAGCTCGGGGCGACGTCCTTTTCCGGCAATGCCACGCTGCCCACCCTACGAGGCGTCTACGAAGTGCGGACTGGCGCGCCTCGCGGGCGCACGCGGATCTCACGGGGAGCAGACGGTTGACCATCACGGGTTCGGACGGTGTCGCGTCCATCGCGCTACCGGCTCAGCGAGTCGACGGAGTCGTCGCCGACGCGCCGGACGGAGGACTCGACGTCCCCACGTTCGACGAGCGTCCGGAAGCCGACGAGCCGCGACGCGATTCCTGGCTGCGGCGGGCTGCGGTGATCGTCTTGGAGGGCGTGATCGCTTGCGGCGTCGCGCTCGGGTTCGTCGCCTGGGCGCACCGCGTCGACGTCAACCCGCTGAACCAGATCGCGCAGGTCAGCGCGTTGGCGCACCTGCAGTTACAGCTCTGGGTGTTCGGCGCAGTGGCCATCGTCGTCGCCTTGGCCGGTGCCCGCTGGGCCGGCCGCCGGTTCGTCGCGCTGGCCGAGCCGATCGCCTGCGCGATCGTCGCGGGTGTGGCGACCAGCCTGGTCGCCGGCTCGGTGCTGGTGGGACTCGACGGAACACCGTGGGGCATCGGCGGGCGCTCCCACGACTCGAACAACCTGGCGGCGTGGGCGACCGCTCTGTCGGACGGCGGGTCGATCGCCAGCCCGATCTACCCGCCCGCCTACGTCTACACACTCTCCTGGCTCT
>Ga0190269_10000588_pt1 | contig 18326 bp, 14 predicted proteins | sample Popmic249IS_FD_133749 | JGI IMG/M metagenome (GOLD analysis project Ga0190269, IMG submission 133749) | Populus adjacent soil microbial communities from riparian zone of Blue River, Arizona, USA - 249 IS | ecosystem: Environmental > Terrestrial > Soil > Riparian zone | place: USA: Arizona... | reverse complement strand
TTCCGTCGTACCGCGGTCGGGACACCGCGCCGTCGGGTGCTGCGGTCCGTCCTGCTCAACAACGCCGTCCTGGTCGCCCGGCTCCCGCTCCTGGTCCTCCTGGTGTCGGTGCTGGGCATCGGCGCCGTCCTCGCGAACGCCGCCACGCTGCTGGCTGCGTTCCTCCTGCGCTTCCACGTGACCGATCGCCACATCTACGCACCTGAAGGAGCCACGGTGAGAGCCACCACACCTCGCCCGACCGGACCGGTTGCACCTCACCTGCCGGCGGCGCCGGAGCTGCGGACCGCCCGTGCCGAGCAGCTGTGCCCGCGCCGCCAGACCTCCCGCTACCTGCCGCACCGGTACGACGTCGCGGGCGTGCTGACCCTGGGCTCGGAGGTCCCGCTGCCCGAGCTCGAGTGGTTCCGGGCGGCCAGCGTCGGCCGTGACCTCGACATCGAGGTGCGGGTGGGCATGGTCGGGGGTGCCCCACGCCGCCGGACCCGCCTGACGACGTCCAGCACGACGCCTGCCGTGGCCTACGAGGAGCACCTCGGCCGGCGGGGCGCGAACTTCGAGGTCGACATGGGCGACCGCATCCGGGTGACCGCCGGCCCGCTGCTGGCGAGGTCACCGCACGTGCTCTACACCAACGTCGTCGAGGCGCTCCTGCGCTTCGTGATGGTCTCTCGCGGAAGGATGCTGCTGCACTCGGCGTGCCTGGACCTGCACGGCTCGGGGCTGCTGCTGTCGGCCCGCACCGACACCGGCAAGACCGGGACCGTCCTGCGGCTGATCCGCGAGCACGGCGCCACCTTCCTGTCCGACGACATGACCGTCCTTGCCCCCGACGGCACCGCCCGCTGCTTCCCCAAGCCGCTGACCATCAGCCAGCACACGCTCCGCGCCGTCCAGGCCGAGGACCTCAACCGGGCGGAGTGGCGGCGGCTGCGGGTGCAGAGCTGGGTCCACTCCCGTGAAGGGCGGAGCATCGGCACGCGCCTCGCGGAGCACAACCTGCCGATCATGAGCGTCAACGCGCTCACCCAGATCGCCGTTCCGCCGCCGAAGTACGCCGTGCAGCGGCTGGTCGACTGCGACGTCGCAGCCAGCACCCAGGTGCGGGACCTGTTCGTCATCGAGCGCGGCAGCCCACGGCTCGAGCAGCTCGGCGAGCAGCAGACGGTGGACGAGCTGATCGCCAACACCGACGACGCCTACGGCTTCCCCCCGTTCCGGTGGTTCGCCCCCACGGTGGTGCTCGGCGACGACGACTACCTCACGCTGCGAGCCAAGGAGCGCGAGCTCCTCACCCAGGCACTGCGCGGCGTCACCGCGCACCGGCTGGCGAGCGACTCCTTCTCCTGGGCCGACGAGATCCCTGCCCTCCTGTCCGCGCACGGCGGGCACGAGCTGGCAGCGGGGACGGCGCGCGCGGACGCCGAGTCGGCGGCCCGGCTCACCGCGTACCTGACCGCCGGGGAGCGCGCCCTCACCGGCCTGGCCGGAACGCGAGGTGGCCGGTCATGACGAGCAGCCGGCGCTCCTCCTCGCTGCGGGCGCTGCCCGGCACGTCCGCCCGACTGGGCGTGGCGGTGGCGCTGCTCGGCGGCCTGCTCCTGCTGACGCCGCAGCCGGCGAGCGCCGACGGGGTCGTCACCCTGGTCGCCGACGGCTACGTCGACGCCTCGGCGCCGGACAGCAGCTACGGCAAGCGCAGCTACCTGCGCGTGGACGACTCCCCGTCGCGCGTCGCGTACCTCATGTTCGAGCTGAGCGGGGTGACCGACTTCTCCTCGGCCACGCTGCGGGTCCACGTGGAGACCGACAGCACGAGCGCCACCGGGGTGCAGGTGCGGCCGGTCGCGGACACGAGCTGGACCGAGAAGGACCTGACGGCGACGAGCGCCCCGGCGTACGGGGACGTGCTCGACAGCTCGGGGCCCGTGACCGCCGGTCTCAGCTACGACCTCGACGTGTCGGCTGCCGTGCGGGCGAACGGGCGGCTCAGCCTCGCGCTCACGACGCCTGCCAGCACGGCGATCCGGATCTCGAGCCGGGAGGGCGGCCACCCGGCCCAGCTGCTCCTGCCGGCGCCGGAGCTGCCGGACCGCTACGTCGTCTCCGCGCTCGACCGGGGCGGTTACCAGGCCGTCCCCGACGGGGCAGGCACCACCTACACGGGCAGCGTGAAGCACGTCGTCGAGAGCGCGATCCTGGACCTCGGCCGCGACGGGGACGGCGGCACCATCTCGTTCGCCGCCGGCACGTTCGACCTCGGCTCCGAGTACCTCCGGCTGCGGGCGCTCAGGGCCGTCGTGTTCGAGGGCGCCGGGATGGACGCAACCATCATCCGCAACCACTCCGACGCGGCGGCCGACACCGAGCCCTTCAACTTCGCCGGCGCCGACGGCGTCACCATCAGGGACCTGCAGGTGGTGGCCGGCGGCGCGCCTCGCCCCACCAGCGACGCGATCGACCTGGACCAGGGGAACAACTCGGTGCTCGAGCGGGTCAAGGTGTCCGGCTCACGCGGGCGGGGGATCATCTTCGACGGCAAGAACGACGCGTGGACAGCCGACGGCAACGTCGTGCGGGACTGCGTGGTCACCGGCGTCCCCAGCCGCGGGATCGAGCTGCTGGCCTCGAGCCACAACCGGATCGAGGGGTGCCTGGTCACGGACACCGGCGGAGCCGGCATCCATGTCAACAAGGCCTCCGCGACGGCCGACCAGGCCAACAAGAAGTCGTCCGACAACGTCATCATCGGCAACACGGTGCTGCGGGCCGGGGGCGACGGGATCAGCGTCAACAGCGGCGACCGCAACCAGGTGCTGGACAACGTCGTCCTCAACAGCTCGACGGTGACCAGCGGTCGCGACGGCATCCGGATCGGCTCCAGCGACTCCGTCGACGCGGTGGACAACCGCGTCGCCGGCAACACCGCCTCCGACGACCGGACGCCCAAGCTGCAGAGCTACGGGCTGAACATCGCGAGCGCGCGCTGCATCGGCACCGTCGTCGGCAGCAACGCGCTCACGGGCAACAAGAACGGTCCCCTCCGGGACCTCGGCACGGCCACGAGCTACACCTAGACGAGGTGGCCGACGGTGTGCACCACCTGAGGCCCTGGTGAGGAGCGACCATGCGCGGTCCGTGGCAACGCAGGTTCATCGCGACAGCAGGAGGCGTGTCCGCCTGCTTGGCCGCGTCGGTGGCGGTGAGCGCGCCGGCTGGGGGCTACGCCCTCCCCGGAGACCTCAGAGGCGCCATCCTCGGTGGCCACGCGCACGGCGCCACCGCCTCGCTGGCGCACGAGACCGCCGGGTCCGTGACGGTGGGCAAGGTCGCACCCCAGACCCTCTCCTGCAACCCGCCCGAGCAGGTGCAGACCTCCGAGGACCCGCTGGGGCAGAGCAGCACCCTGAACCTGGTGGGTGAGCTGTCCATCCCGCTGCCCGGCAACGGCGAGACGGTGCTGCGGACCGGCGCCGTACGCAACAGCGGCTACGCCGTGCCACGCACCGAGGTCGCCGACGCCTACGAGGAGTCGCGCATCGCCGCCGTCTCCCTGCTCGCCGGGCGCATCCGCGCCACGGCGGTGATCTCCAAGGCGCACACCACGCTCGTCGCCAACGGGACCGCCACGCCGACCCAGAACCACCACACCACGGTCGACAGCTTCCCGGACGAGCCCGGCAACGTCGACGGGTCCACCGGCTCCGTGCTCCTCGACGCCTTCATCGACCTCGACGGCGACGGTGTCGCGGAGATCTCCGGCGACCGCAGCTTCGCACCGAACGAGACCTACGTGCTCGAGGGCGTCGGCCGGGTGGTCTTCAACGAGCAGGTGCTGGTGTACGGCAAGCAGGGCATCGCGGTGAACGCCGTGCACGTCGTCGTGGGTGACCTCCCGGAGACCCCCGAGCCGGAGAGCTTCTTCGGCTTCAGCGGCGACGTCGTCGTGGCCCACGCCGAGACGAGGGTCAGCCCGTCACCTGGGCGGCTCAGCGGTTACGCGTACTCCACCCGCGGCACGGCACGGCCGGTGCTCGACGTCGGCAAGCTGGCCCTCCTCGGGATGCCCTGCCGCGGCACGGGCCGCGACACCTCCGGTGACCTCGTGGAGAAGACCCGGACCCAGCAGACCCTGACCCTCGCCGCCCCGGCGGACTCCGGCTACCAGCAGGTGCTGCACGAGGACGCGGCCCGGTCCGGCGTGGCGGGCGTCATCGAGCCCGACCAGGTCGTGAGCCGCACCCGCAACCGGATCGAGGGGCTGCGCCTGTTCGTCAGCGACGGCGTGCCGGTGCTCGCCGCGGACGTGGTGGAGACCGTCGCCCAGGTCGCGGGCGCCACGGGCACGGGGCTGCGCGGCAGCGGCGAGGGCAGCACCACGCTGAACCTGCGGATCGACCCGGACGGGCCCGGCCCCGAACCGGCCCAGGCCTTCGGTCCCGACGTGCCGCCCAACACGGAGGTGCCGGTGCCGGGCCTCGGAGTGATCCGGCTCAACGAGTGGCGCTGCTCGACGGCACCGGGGCCGACCACGACGCTGTGCTCCGCGCCGTTCAGCTCGCTCGACCCGATGGGGACGCCGGATCCTGGCGACGACGTGGACACCCACTACGCCCAGATCACCACCATCGGCGTGCACGTGACCATCACCGCCGAGCACGGCGTGGCGGGGCTACCCCAGGGCGCCGAGCTCTTCCTGGCCGTGGCCCACGCAGACGCTGCCTTCTGAGCGAGCGCCTCAGCCCTCGCCCCCGTCAGGGGGCGGGGGCGCGGCGCGCCGGCGGGTCCGGGCCAGCACCACGAAGGCGCCTGCCCCGGCCGCCAGGATGAGGCCGCTGACCAACCGGTGGTGCAGGTCGAAACCGGAGCCGGCCTCGCTGCTGTCCACGGCGGACAGCGGGGCCGGCGGGACCTGCCCGCGCAGGCTCGCCACCGCCCGGAGCGCCGCGTTGCCGTAGCGGTGGCTCGGTTCGACGTGGCTGTTCTCGCTGAACTCGTTCCAGCTGATGAGCCCGAGTGCGTCCGGTTGCGAGGCAAGCGCGGCCGCCCACTCACGGCGGAGTGTGAAGTCGCCGTACCGCTCCACGACGGTGCGGCCGCCGAGCAGCCGCGCGTCGAAGCCGGGCGCGACCGGGGCGACCCACAGGCCGCGGTGCGCCCTGACCGCCTCTCCCATGGCGCGCAGCTTGCCGGGGTAGTCGGGGTAGGTGTCCGGGTTGACGCTGGACCAGTAGTAGGCGTTGCCGTCGACGAAGGGGGCCAGTCGCGCGTAGCCCTCCGGGGAGCGCTCGCTCGCCAGGACCAGCAGCCGTTCCCGCCGGGTCCGGGTCACGAGCTCGACCTGGTGCGCGCTGAACTCCCAGGTGCCGGACCAGATCACCAGCGGCTTGTCGAACAGCTCCAGCGCCGGGTGGCCGGCGTAGCGCTCCACGAACAGGTCGAGGTCCTCGGCGACCCGCTCCACCGGGAGCGGCTGCCGCTCGACGTCGAGCCCCTGGTAGACGATCGTCAGCTTGAACGACTCCTCGTCGGCGATGCGCAGGAGCAGCTCGAGCCGTCGGTCCAGCAGCTCGGTGCTCTTCCAGCTCACCGAGAAGCCGGTGATGCCGGCCGCCTTCGCCTGGCGGACGTGGCTGCGGAGCACCTCGGCGTCGTCACTCGAGTAGCGCCCCGCCAGCGGGTAGTCGCGCTTCGCGCGGTCCCAGCTGCGCTCGCTGAACCAGATGTAGTAGTAGGCCAGCAACGGCCGCGGATCTCGCGCCGCGGCCGTGGTCGGCCTGGCTGCCGGGTCCGGCGAGCCGTGCAGCTGCGCGCTCGCGGCCAGGGCCGGTGGCTGGGCCAGGGCCACGGTCAGGCTGGCGGCGCCGGCCAGGCAGCGGACCCGGACGGCCGCCGTCACGACCGGCTCCGTCGTCCGACGCACCCCGGGTGCTGCTGCAGGGACCGACGGGGGGTCGCCCGTGGGAGTTGCCACACCCATGACTCCGGCGCGGACATGGGCAGGGAGCCGGCCCGGGTCGTCACCAGGGTCGTGACCAGGGTCGTGGTCCGGCACCCCGGGTCGTCCCCGCAGCGCAGGTAGGCGACGGTGAGCTGCGGCAGCGGCCGGGGCGCCCTTCCGGCCGGGCAGCTCGCCGCGACGTCCCGCTGCACTGCCCGCCGGCCGGCTCGCCCGGCGCGGCGGCGCGGCCGCAGGTGCGGGCGGCGGACGACGAGCAGCGCCGCTGCCACGGCCAGCCCCGAACTGCCCAGCACGCCGAGGTCCAGCCAGGTCGTGACCTCGAGGTCCACCTCCTGCGGACGGCTGAGCGCCAGCGGGTGCACCACCGAAGGCGCCGGTGCCTCGAGCCGCAGGGCGTACTCGCCCCGCGGCAGCGGCCGGAGGCTCACCTCGCCCCGCGCGTCGAGCTCGTGCCGCGTCACCCTGCCGTCAGGATGCGTGAGCAGCACCGCTCGTCCGGTCGGGGAGCCGAACAGCGCGTCCCTGGCCCGCACGCGGATCGGGAAGTAGAGCAGCTCCACCGGGACCGTGGGCCGGTCGGCCGGGACGAAGCGCTGCTGCCCCCGCCGGACCACGTCCGTCCCGTCCACCCGCACCGACTCGACGCCGTAGAGCAGCTTCTTCACCTTCAGTCCCGTGACGGTCGTGATCACCCGCTCGCTCTGCAGCCAGAGCGAGGCGGAGCGGCTCCGGCGTACCTGTCCGGTGCTGCTCTTCAGGGCGAACCCCTCGAGCTGGCGCACGTCGACCGGCTCGCCCTCCAGGCGGTGGAAGCGGAACGTCACGAGGCGCTCGACGTTGTAGACGGCCACCAGCTCGCTGCTGCGGGACTGCGTCGTCCAGCGGGCGAACCGCTGCCGGACGCCGGGCGCCACGGGCACGACGTCCCGGAGCTGCAGCCGGTCACGCAGCCGCTCCGGGCAGCCGAACGCGCCCGAGTAGCCGCCCCGCCCGTCCCCGGTGAGCGCCCGGCCGTCGAGACGGAAGCCCGCCGCGCGCAGCGGTGGGACCGTGCGCACGACCACGTCACGTGGCTGCTGCTCCGACCCGGGTCCGCAGCGGACCGTGCCCTCACCAGGGCCGGCCGCGGCCGCAGGTTGCGGTTCCGCGAGCAGCACGATGCCGGCCGCGAGGAGGCAGAGCACGCGCCTCACGAGTCCCCCCGGCGACCCCGGGTCGCGCGCCGGGCGTAGACCCCCGCCAGCAGCGGTACGACGGCTGCGACCGAGTACGCCGCGTAGACCATCTCGCGGCGGGCCCGCTGGAGCACGACCGGGGTCCGGGTGGCGGGGAGCAGCACCGGAGGGCGGGGGCCGGCGGAGAAGTCGAACGCCGAGAGCAGGTCGTTGGCTCGCCGGTCCCGTTCGGCGAGCGGCGCCACGCCCCAGTTGCGCTCGATGAACTTCAGCCCCGAGGTGAAGTCCCGCACGACCGAGTCGACGTGGCCGCGCCGGGCGTAGGGGCTGACCAGGAGGGCCGGCGCGCGGAAGCCCAGGCCGTACGCGTCGACCGTCGGCGGGACCACGTGGTCGTACCAGCCGCCCCAGTCGTCGTAGGTCCACAGGAAGGCCGACGACGGCCACGCCGAGCTGCGCATCAGCGCGTTGATGAGACCGCGCACGAAGCGCTCCCCCGCCTGGATGCTGCCCGGAGGGTGCTCCGAGGCCCCTGACGGAACGATGTAGGAGACGGCCGGCAGGGTGCCGTGGGCCAGGTCGAGGTAGTACTGCTCGAGCGGGACGATGTGCTTGCGCAGCTCGGGGCGGTCGAGGAAGCGGGCGTAGTCGAGGACCGGCGCCCAGATGACCTGGGCTCCCTTGTCCGTGTCCTCGAGGGTGCGGTAGGTGCGGTAGGTCACCGACGGGTCGTAGGACTGGATGTAGAACTTCCAGTCCACGCCCTTGTCCTGCAACCGGTCGAAGATGGTGGGCAGGTCGCCGAAGCCCTCCAGCGGGATGCTGTCGGCCCGCGGGTTCCCCGGCGTACCGGTCACCCAGTACAGGTGGTTCCACACGCTGCCGCCTCGGGCACTCGTGAAGAACCGGTCCATCAGCACGTACTCGTCGGCGACGTTCCAGTAGTAGGGGATGTCCCGGCCGTCGTAGTACCCCATCGCCAGGTCGGTCGTGATCCCCTCCTCGCGGAAGGCGCTGACGAAGCCGTCGGCATGGCCGTCGTTGAACTGCTCCTCGAAGACCTTCTGGCTGTGCCCGAGGTCCTGGATCGGGCGGCTGCCGATGTGGAAGGGCTTGACGCAGCCGCGGGCCGGGTCGTCGACCGAGACGGGCTGGCAGGTGCCCTCGGGGATGCCGTCTGCTCCCGGGTAGGTGCCGAAGTAGTTGTCGAAGGAGTGGTTCTCCTGCATCAGGTAGACGAAGTGCTTGATCGGAGTCCGCGTCGGTGTGCTCTGCGCGGGCGGGCCGGTCCGGCCGACCGGTGCGATGCCCTCCGCGTCCTTCCCCGGCATCAGCCCCTCCTCCAGGGCGCCGGCCGGGCCCGCGGGTTGGTCGCCCTCACCCGCACGGGCCGCGAGGGCGCCCGGGGGCGGCAGGAGCGACAGCCCCGCGACCAGCAGCAGCGCCACGAGGAGCAGCCTTCTCACGGCCGCACCTCGTAGATGACGATGACCGGCCGTGGAGCGCCGCCCGCCGCCGCGGTCACGATCTCGGTGTGCACGACCCGACCGTGGTAACGGGCGACGTAGCGCATCAGCTTCTGCGAGAAGAACGGCGAGCGCCCGGCGCTGAAGGAGTCCCAGACCAGGTACTGCAGGTCGTTGTGGCGGATCATCAGGTCGGGGTTGGGGACCGGCTCGTAGACCGGGTTGCGGTGCAGCGGGTTGGGGCTCACCGACAGGCCGTAGGCCCTGCGGTGCCCGTAGAACTGCAGGATGTTCGCCATCGAGGGACCGACGGTGAGCAGGCGCGACCCCACGGGCACGTGCTGCCGGATCCAGAGCCCGGCCTCGCGCCCTCCCGGAACGCCACCCGAGCCGGCGAGGAAGGTCGAGCCCCCGGAGACGTGAGTCCTGGCCCAGCTGGGCAGCGCGAGCGAGACCAGCAGGGCGCCGGCCGCCACCGCCGCGCCGCACCGGATCACGACGTGCCTGGTCGGCCATCGTCGCAGCAGCAGCTCGGGCAGCCCGACCAGGGCACGGGCAGCCAGCACGGCGAGCGCCGGCGCGATGGGCAGCAGGTACTGGAAGCCCTTCGTCGGCCAGGCCTGGAAGAACAGCGCAGGGACGCTGATCCAGCACAGCAGCAGCGTCTCCCGCCAGGAGCCCTGCGACCGCAACCACCACAGGCCCGCGCCACCGGCCAGGAGCGTGCCCCACCCCACCGCCGCCGGCACGGTGGTGACGTAGAAGTCCATCGTGTGGTTCGGGCGCCGGAGCAGCTGCCACGCCAGGAAGGAGCCACCGGTGTCGACCGAGCCCGCCAGGACCATGGAGACGGGAAACGCGAGCAGCGTCGCGAGCCACACGAGCCCCGCCCCGAGGAGCGCGCGCACCCTGAGCCGGATGCTCGGGGTCAGCGCGAAGAAGGCGTAGGCGGCCCCCAGGAGGATCACGCTGGTCTCCTTGGAGAGCATGGCCAGACCCAGGCTCCCTCCCCCCGCGTACAGGAAGGCGGCGTGACCCGTCCGGGCGTAGCGCGCGAGCATCAGCAGGGTGACCGTGGCCCAGAGCGTCATCGGCCCGTCGAGCAGCACCTGCCGGGTCACCACGACGTGGTACGGCATGCAGGCCATGACGAGCGCCGCGAGTGCGCCGGCCGCCGCGCCGTACAGCTCCCGTCCGAGCAGGTAGGTGACGAGGACGGTCGCGACGCCGAGGAACGCGCCCAGCGCCCGTCCACCCACGTCGGAGACCCCGTCCTGGAAGGCGAGGGAGAGGACCGTCTGGAAGAGCAGCGGATGGGCCCGGAAGACCGGGAAGTACGGGATCAGGTCGGGGTCACCGGCCAACGAGGCAGCCTGGCCGGCGTACACGGCCTCGTCGCTGTTGTAGCCGACCGCGTCGAGGTCGGCGAACCGCAGCACGGCCCCGGCGGCGAGCGCTGCCATCACGGCTGCCCCCACGGCCGCTGGCATGGCCGCCGGCCCGAGCAGGGTGCGCGCGGCGCGGGTCGACAGCCGCGGTGCCGCCTTCGGCACCGGCGGCGCCGGGCTCGACGCGCGGCGGACCACCTCCGGCACGGGCGTCGTCACCGAGGCGGTCATGCCGGGCTCACCGGGGGCGCGCAACGGGCGGAGCGTCGCAGGTCAGCCGCATCGCGCGGGCGTAGGCGGCTGCCTCCAGCTGCGAGTGGAGGGACAGCTTGTGCAGCAGGTTCTGGACGTGCGTTCGCACGGTGTTGGGAGACAGGTCCAGCCGCCTGGCCGCCTCGGCCCGTCCCAGGCCCATGCCCAGCAGGGCGAGGACCTCGCGCTCCCGGCCGGTCAGCTGCTCCAGCGCCTCCTCGGTCCTGGCTCGCTCGTCGCGGCTGCGGAGCATCGCCGCGAGCACCGGACCCAGCATCGGCCCGGGCAGCCGGATCTCGCCGGCCATGAGCCTGCTGACCAGGTCGACCACGTCCTCCGGGCGGTCCTCCGGGACGCAGACGCCGGCGACGCCTTGCAGCAGCAGCCTCGACACGACCTCGGTGTCCTGGTGGTCCAGCAGCACCGCGACGCGGGTCGGCGGCACCAGCGCTCCGAGCACCGCTTCCACGGCCCCCTCCTCGCACAGGACGACGTCCCAGCAGTCGCGCAGCACGGCACCCAGGCTGCTCGGGTCCAGCAGCGACTGGACCCGGCCGATGCCTGGCTGCCCGTTCATGAACCGCACGAGACCGGCCGCGAACAGCCGTCGCCGGTCCACGATCAGCACCTGATGGCTCATGTCGCACCCCCCGCACCGCAGCCTGCACTCCTGACGGCGGAGGGCGGCTCATCCGTCTGACGGCGCTTTGCCTACGCAGCCTGCATGAGACGCGGGTGCCGCCACGGGGCTAGTACCCGAGGGTGCAGGACGGAGGAGCCAGTTGAGCGGGCACGCGGGCGAGCAGGCAACCACCGGGTCACTCCCCGGCGTGCTGCTCGCCCCGGCCAGTGAGCTGCTCGGTGCGGTGCTCCGCGCCGCTCTCCTGGACACCGGCCGGGTGGAGGTGCTCGGCCTGGTGCGCCCGGAGGACGCGGCGGGCACCACTGCCGCCCTCCTGCCGGACGTCCTCGTGCTCACCGCCGGCCGGGATGCGGACTCGGCGCCGCGGCTCCTGCCAGCAGTGCGCAGGGCGGCGCCCGCGACCGCCGTGCTCGTCCTGACCCCAGCGGCCGACCCGGACACGCTGCTCGCCGTGATGAGTGCCGGTGCGGCCGGCTGCGTGTCGCTGGACGCGGACGTGCCGGAGCTCGAGCAGGCTGTGCACTCGGTCGCGCGCGGCGAGGTGGCGCTGTCCGGCAGCCGGCTGGCCAGCGTGGTCGACCGGCTCGCCCGCCCGACCGGCGGGACGGAGGCCCGGGGCAGGGCGTCCACCCTCACGCCCCGCGAGCTGGTCGTGCTGCGGTGCCTCGCGAACGGCGCCACCACGGCCGAGATCACCGAGGCGCTCGGCTGCAGCCCGCCCACGGCCCGGACGCACATCCAGAACGTCCTCGGGAAGCTCGGGGTGCACTCCCGGCTGGAGGCGGCTGCGTATGCCGAGGCTCACGGCCTGTGGTGACCGTGGGGACCGAGACGGCCGGTGGCCGTCAGGGGGGGTACGACGCACACCGGCCGTCTCGGACTGCGGGCCCCAGCGCCCACAGGGCATCATCACCTCGCGTTCCGGCCCGGCGAGTCCCTCGAACGGCGTAGGAGCAGCTACGTGTTCGGACGGCTTCGGGCAGCTCGATGGCGTCAGGAAGGCGTTCGTGGGCCACACTCCGGGTGTGTTGCCCGTGCGCGTCCTGGTGGTGGACGGCCACCGCGCCTTCGCGGAGGCGCTGGCCCGGCGGCTCTCCGCCGAACCCGACCTCGAGGTGGTGGGCGTGACCACCGAGCCCAACGAGGCGGTCCGGCTGGCCCGCGCGCTCGCCCCACACGCGGTCGTGCTGGACATGGAGCTGGGCGCAGGGGCCGGCAGCCTGGGCCTCGCCCGGTCGCTCGGCCGGCAGCAACCGGCCCCAGTCCTCGTCGCCGTCGCCGGGACCGCCACGCCGGAGCGGCTCCTGGCAGCGGTCCGGGCCGGGGTGAGGTCGTGGATCGCCAAGGACGCCCCCAGCGCCGAGCTGGTCGCGGCGCTGCGCGGCAGCGTGCTCGGCGAGAGCCACGTCTCTCCCCGTGTGCTGACCGGGTTCCTCGCCTGGGTCGCCGACGGCGCCCGGGACGGCCGGGAACCGCTCCGGAGGCTGACCGCTCGCCAGCACGACGTGCTCCGCTGCCTCGTCGCGGGCCTGAACCGGGACGCGGTCGCCGCCGAGCTGCGGCTCTCGCCGCACACCGTGCGCACCCACGTGCAGCAGCTGCTCACCGCCCTGGGGGCGCACACGGCGCTGGAGGCGGCCGCCCTCGGCCGCCAGCACGGCGTACAGCCCTGGGGCGCTGACGAGGTGGAGCCTCCTGACTCCTCTCCGTGACGGCCCCTGTCCCCTTTGCGACAAAGGGTTGACTTGCGGTGACGCTCGCGGGACAAACCGGTGCGTACGTCGTGAACGACCCGAACCGGATCGTCGCGGCAGCCCTCGTGCACCGATGAGGGGGGGATCTGATGATGCCTGACGTGTGCACGCCTTTCCCGGTTGCCAGCAAGGAGGCCACTGCGCTCGACATCGCGGACGACTGCCACGCGGTCTGCCACGACCTGAGCGGGCACCTCGCCACGATCGCCCTCGTCCTGCGGTCCCTCGGGGCTCGCGAGGACCTGCCCGCCGCCGTCTCCGAACGGCTCGCCAGGCTGCTGCCGGAGGTCAGCGACGCCGCGGAGCTGGTGCGGCGCGTGACGACCCACGCGCGCCGCGTGGCAGTGGTCGACCTGGCGCAGGCGCTGCCCGGCTGGGTGGCCCGCGCTCGGGGGATGCACCACCTGCCAGGTCCCCCGCAGGACGGGCGGACGGATCGACGAAGCACGGATGTCCGCGTCCACACCGGCGGCCACCCCGTCTGCGTGCGCGGTGACGCGCTCGAGGTGGCGAGGCTGGTCACCAACCTCGTCGACAACGCGCTCAGGGCGGCGGGGCCGCAGGGACGGGTGGTCGTGGGTCTGCGGCTCATCGGGGCCGCCGAGGGAGGGCCTCCCAGAGCCGTGCTGACCGTCGAGGACTCCGGCCCCGGCTTCGGGTCGGCGCCTGCCGGAGTCGCCTCCCTGGGGCTGCACGTCGTCCGGGCCGTCCTCGACGAGCTGCGCGGCACGATGGCGGTGGGCCGGTCCGCGCTGGGCGGGGCCTGCATCGAGGTCACCCTCCCGGCCGCGGCGCCATGAGCGCCCTTCCCTCGGTGGTCGTCTGCGACGACCACCAGCTCTTTGCGGAGTCGCTGGCCTGCGTGCTCGCCGAGGAGGGCTACGAGGTGGCCGCCGTCACCCCGGACCCGGGCGCTGCCGTGGCGGCGGTCGTCGCCAGCGACGCCGGCCTGTGCGTGATGGACCTGCACTTCCCCGGGCAGGAGGCCGACGGCATCCGCGGCGCGCGGATGCTGCGGGCGGCCCGACGGGAGACCGCCGTCGTCCTGCTGACCGGCCAGGACGACCCGGAGGCGCTGGCGCACGCCGTGGCAGCGGGGGTTCGCGGCATCGTGCGCAAGGACCAGGACGTGCAGACGGTCCTGGACACGGTCCGCCGCGTGGCGGCAGGACAGGTGTCCATCCCATCCGAGCTGCTGCGGCGGCCGAGCGGGCGGCGCCCACCTGCTGGTGACGCCGCCCGGCTGGCCTCGTTCCTCACACCCCGCGAGCGGGAGGTGCTGGCGCTGCTGGCCGCCGGTCGCTCCACCGCGCAGGTCGCTGCCGCGCTCGGCGTCGCGACCAGCACCGCCCGCACGCACATCCAGAGCGTCCTCACCGTCCTGGGGGTGCACTCACGGCTCGAGGCGTCCGCGCTGGCGGTCCGGTCGGGGCTGGTGGCGCCGGATGCGCCACGCCCCCTGCTGGGCGAGGTCACCTCCCGCCCCGCCTGATCCGTCCCCGCAGACCACCGCGGCCGCCCGCCGGAGGGCGCTCAGGCGTCCCCGGCCGCTCGGGCGGCGCTCTCCGGCTGCGGCTCGAGGCGCGAGACCGTCTCCACGACGTACCGCGCGACGTCCTGCACGGTCAGCCCGACCTCGGCCAGCACCTCGGCCCGGCTGCCGTGGTCGAGGAAGCGCTGCTCGATGCCGAGGTCACGAGCCGGTACGTCGACGCCGGCCGTCCGCAGCGACTGGGAGATCGCAGACCCCACGCCGCCGACGCGGCCGTTGTCCTCCACGGTGACGACGAGCCGGTGGTCGCGCGCCAGGTCCACGAGCGCGGTCGGCACCGGCTTGACCCAGCGCGGGTCGACGACGGTGACCGAGATCCCCTGTGCCGCAACGCGTTCAGCGGCATCCAGCGCGAGCCGCGCCATCGCCCCCACACCCACGAGGAGCACGTCGCGGCCCTCGCGGAGGACGTCGACACCGCCCACCCTGCGCACCGCCGGGAGGTCGTCGCCCACCGGCCCCTTGGGGAACCGCACCGCGGTCGGCCCGTCGGCGACGGCCACTGCCTCGCGCAGCTCCTCGACGAGCGTGGCCGCGTCGCGCGGCGCAGCGACCCGCAGGCCCGGCACGACCTGCAGGATCGACAGGTCCCACATGCCGTTGTGCGAGGCACCGTCGTCGCCGGTCACGCCTGCGCGGTCGAGCACCAGCGTGACCGGCAGCCGGTGCAGCGCGACGTCCATGAGCGCCTGGTCGAAGGCACGGTTGAGGAACGTGGCGTAGATGCAGACGACCGGGTGCATGCCACCCATCGCCAAGCCGGCGGCGGAGGTGACGGCGTGCTGCTCCGCGATCCCCACGTCGAAGATCCGGTCGGGGAAAGCGTCGGCGAACCGCTGCAGCCCCACGGGCTGCAGCATCGCCGCGGTCAGCGCGACGACGTCGGGTCGCTCCTCGCCGAGCCGGACCATCTCGTCGGAGAGCACGTTGGTCCACGTGCGCGTGCCCGAGGCGACCGCCTTGCCGGTCAGCGGGTCGGTGTCGGGGCCGACGCTGTGCAGGCAGTCGGCCTCGTCGTCGACCGCCGGCTGGTAGCCGAAGCCCTTCACCGTGACGGCGTGGACGATCACCGGGCCGCCGAAGTCGCGCGCCTTGCGGAGCGCGTTCTCCATCGCCTGCTCGTCGTGGCCGTCGATCGGGCCGACGTACTTGAGCCCGAGGTCCTCGAACAGCACCTGCGGCTGGACGAAGTCCTTGACGCCCTTCTTCATGCCGTGCAGGGCGGTGTAGAGCGACGGCCCGACGACGGGCGTGCCCTGCAGCGCGGTCTTGACCTTCTCCAGCGCCCGCTCGTAGCCCTGCGTCATCCGCAGCGCCGCCAGGTGCTCGGCCAGGCCGCCGATGGTCGGGGCGTAGGAGCGGCCGTTGTCGTTGACGACGATGACGACCGGCAGCTCGGAAGAGGCGATGTTGTTGAGCGCCTCCCAGCACATGCCGCCCGTGAGTGCCCCGTCGCCGACGACGGCGACGACGTGCCGGCGCTCCCCGCGCAGCGCGAACGCCTTCGACAGCCCGTCGGCGTAGGACAGCGCGGTCGAGGCGTGGGAGTTCTCGATGACGTCGTGCTCCGACTCCGCCTGCGACGGGTAGCCGGACAGCCCACCGCGCCGGCGCAGCCGGTCGAAGCCCTCGACCCGGCCGGTGAGCAGCTTGTGCACGTACGCCTGGTGGCCGGTGTCCCAGAGGATCTTGTCGCGCGGGCTGTCGAAGACGCGGTGCAGCGCGATCGTGATCTCCACGACCCCGAGCGACGGGCCCAGGTGGCCCCCGGTCTTCGAGACCTTCTCGATCATCACGTCGCGCAGCTCGCTGGCGAGCGCGGGCAGCTGCGCCGCCGGCAGCCGCCGGAGGTCGGCGGGCCCGCCGATCTCGTGCAGCAGGCTCACGCGCGCGCTCCTCGCCTCGGGGTTGCCGGCCCCCCATCCTAAGGGCCGCCTCACGGCTGTTGCGCGCCTACAGCCGGGGCACCCAGCGCTCGCCCTTGAGCGCCGCCTCCACCAGCGCCACCGCCTGCTCGGTCTGCGCGAGCCGGCGGCCCTCGCGGTCGTAGACGCCCACCGCGGCCTCCACGACCTCAGGCGGTACGACGCCCTTCAGCTCCGCTCGCACCGTCCGCCAGCCCTGCCTGGCCGCGGCGACGGCAGCCGCTGCGTGCTCCCGCGCGAAGCGGGCCAGCACAACCGGATGGGTGCGGAGCACGTCGTGGGCGCGGTACTCCGGGGGGCACTGGTCGAGCAGCCAGGCCACCGCGCTGGTCTCCCACTCGGGCGCCTGCGGCGGCAGCACCTGCTCGGGCCAGCCGGGCGGGACTCTGGTGGCGGAGGCGTCAGAGGGCACGCCCACCAGCGTGCACCTCGGCGACGACGCTCTCCACCGCCGGCCGGGCCGCCGCGGCCCAGGTGTCGACCAGCGACAGCCGGGTGCGTCGCTCGAGCAGGTCGTCGGCGCCGAGCGCGCCCTCGGCCAGCAGCCCCCAGAGGAGCTCGACCCCGAGCACCGGTACGCCGGGAGCGACCGGCTCCAGCAGCCGCGGATCCTCGACCGCGAGCGCCGCGACGTCGGGCGCCTCGCTCCCGTAGCGGCGCACCAGCCGCGGCCCGGCCGGCCCCAGCTGCGACGCCCGGACCCGGCCGGCCCCGACCAGCGGCAGGGTCGTGGTGCGGCACGGCACGTCGGTGAGCAGGTCGACCGCGTCCTGCGCCATCTGCCGGTACGTCGTCAGCTTGCCCCCGAGCACGGTCAGCAGCCCGTCCTCGAGGCGGACCACGTGCCGCCTGCTGAGGTCGGCGGTGCGCCCCTCGGCCCCTGCGACGAGGGGCCGGACACCGGCGAACGTGCCGACCACGTCGGCCCGGGACAGCGGGCGCTCGAGCCCGCGGCTCAGCGTGTCGAGCAGGAAGGCGATCTCCGCCTCCTCCGCTCGCGGCACCTCCGGCAGCGGCCCGTCGAGGGGGTCGTCGGTGAGCCCGACGTAGACGAGGCCGTCCGGGTGCGGCAGCGCGAACACGAACCGGTTCTGCTCCCCCGGCACGGGCACCGTCATCGAGGCGGTCGGCCGTCCGAGCGCTGCTGCGTCGAGGACCACGTGCACGCCCTTGCTCGGCTGCAGCCGCACGCCGGGCGTGATCGTGTCGGCCCAGGCTCCGGTGGCGTTCACCACCGTGGTGGCGTCGACGGCCAAGCTCTCGCCGGTGACCTCGTCGACGAGCCTGCCCGCAGCGTCGTACCGGACGCGGGTGAGGACGCTCGCGCCGAGCGCCGCGGCCGTGCGCGCCAGGGCGACCACCAGCCGGGCGTCGTCCTCGAGCTGGCCGTCCCAGTTGAGCAGCCCACCGCGCAGGCCCTGCCGGCGGACCGCGGGGACGAGCCGCTGCGTCTCGACGACGCCGAGCCGGCGCGGCGGGGGCAGCACCCGCCCCGAGGTGCGCGCGGCTCGGCGCAGGACGTCGGCCACCCGCTGGCCGGCGTCGACCAGCAGGCCGTCCTTGACGTCCACGTCGTCGCCGAGCGGGAGCACCATGGGCAGCGGCCGGACCAGGTGGGGGGCGGTCGTCGTCATGAGGGTGCGGCGCTCGCGGGCCGACTCCCAGGCAAGCCCGACGTCGCCGGACGCGAGGTAGCGGAGGCCGCCGTGGACGAGCTTGCTGCTCCACCGGCTGGTGCCGAACGCGAGGTCGTCCTTCTCGACGAGGGCCACCGACAGGCCGCGGCTCGCCGCGTCGAGGGCGATGCCGCACCCCGTCACGCCGCCGCCCACCACGAGGACGTCGACGCGCTCCCGGCCGAGCTGGTCGAGCTCGCGGTCACGGCGGGCGGCGTCGAGGCGGGAGGTCATCGGAGGTAGCCGTCCAGGAGGGGCCGCAGCTCGGCCAGGGTGAGCTCGTCGACCAGCCGGGCGCTGAACACGAAGGACTGGCAGGTCAGGAGCAGCGCGGTCGCCATCCGGTGCGGGTCTCCGGCCCGGACCGAGCCCTCGGCCTGGCCCTCCTGCACCTGGGCGGCGACGAGGTCGAGCGCGACCTTCTGGGTCGAGCCGAACCGCTCCGTGACCAGCGGCATGAGCAGGTCGGGGTCGAGCTCGAGCACCCGGCGGTAGACGGCGTTGCCGTCGATGCGCCCGACGACGAGCGTCGC
>Ga0190269_10000587_pt1 | contig 18327 bp, 15 predicted proteins | sample Popmic249IS_FD_133749 | JGI IMG/M metagenome (GOLD analysis project Ga0190269, IMG submission 133749) | Populus adjacent soil microbial communities from riparian zone of Blue River, Arizona, USA - 249 IS | ecosystem: Environmental > Terrestrial > Soil > Riparian zone | place: USA: Arizona... | reverse complement strand
GATGCGAGCGAGACGACTTGAGCTGCGTGCATCATAGCTCTGTCAGAGCTCACGCTCTTTGCCTTTTAAACGCGAAAGGCGGAACTTAATCCGCCCTCGCAGGGGTGTCAAATGCAGGTTTCCGCCTACCCCGCCGTCCAGCGCCGGGGCAGGAGGAACATAGCGGCGGCGGTCGCGGAGCTCGCCCGGCAAGCCCCGCGACTCTTGGCCTCCGCTTACTTGGCTGCCAGCGCCTTGTCGATCTCAGTCTTGAAGGCGTCGAAGGGCTGCGCACCCTGGAGCAGCTTGCCGTTGATGAAGAACGAGGGCGTGCCGATGCGCGCCCCAGCCTTTTCGACAGCGTCCATGTCCGCCTGGACCGCGGCCTTGTGCTTGTTGGTGTCCAGGGCGGTCTTGAACTTCGCCATGTTGATGCCGCCCACCTGCTCGGCGTACTTCTCCAAGTCCGCGCGGCTCAGCGCCTGTTGGTTCTGGAACAAAATGCCGTGGTACTTCCAGAACTTCTCCGCGCCACCTTGCGCAAACACCTCGCTGGCCGCCTCGGCCGCGGGCATCGCATTCTGGTGGAACGGCAGCGGGTAGTTGCGCCAGACGATCTTCACCTTGTCGCCGTACTGCTCCTCGATCTGCTTCACGGTTGGCTCGACGCGCGTGCAGAACGGGCACTGGAAGTCGCTGAACTGCTGGATCACAACCTTCGCCTTGGGGTTGCCCTTGGTGGGGAAGTTTCCGTCAGCCGCGATCTTGTAGACCTTGTCCGCATCCGGTGCCGCAGCTGACGGCTCCGGCGCTGCGCCCTCGAGGAACTTCTGCTCGGTCGCGCCCTTCTCGATGATCTTCGCGTACAGCTGACCCTTCGGGGTGCCCGACGCTACCAGCTGCTTAGCCTTTGCGAGCTCCTCGTCGATCAGCGTCTTGAATGCGTCGAATGGCTGCGCACCGCGCAGGCTGCGACCGTTGATGAAGAACGACGGCGTGCCCGATGCGCCCAGGTCACGCGCGAGCTTCTGGTCCGCGTCGATCGTCGCTTTGTGCTTCTTGTTGTCGAGCGCTTCCTTGAACTTCGCAGCGTTCAGGCCGAGCTCCTTGGCGTAGCCGTCGAGCTTCTCGCGCTCCAGTGCGTTCTGGTTCGCGAACAGCTTCTCGTGCATCTCCCAGAACTTGCCCTGATCGTGCGCGGCCAACGAGGCTTCCGCAGCGATCGCAGCGTTGTTGTGGAACGGCAGTGGGTTCTGCTTGAACGCGACGCGCACGTCCTTGCCGTAGGTTTCGACCACTTGCTTGATCGTGCCCTCGACGCGGCTGCAGAAGGGGCACTGGAAGTCGCTGAACTCCACGATCGTCACGAGCGCGTCCGCGGGGCCCTTCACCGGCGCATCGCCGACGGGAACCTTGTACACGGCCTTCGGATCGGGCTGACGGCGCGCCTGTTGCGGCGCGGCAGCGGCCTTGTCAGCCGACTTCTCGGTGAGCGCGTTCTTGGTGAGCGCGGTGTAGACGTCCTTCTTCGCGACGCCGCTCTTGATCAGCTTGTCGGCGCGCTTGAGCTCGTCGTCGATGATCTCTTTGAACTTGTCGATCGGCTGCGCACCCGAAAGGAAGCGGCCATTGATGAAGAACGCGGGCGTGCCGCGTGCGTCGAGCTTGCTCGCGAGCTGCTGATCGGCGTCGACCTTCGCCTTGTGCGTGTGACCGTCCATCGCGGCCTTGTACTTGGTCATGTCCAAGCCGAGCTCTTGGGCGTACGAGTCGAGGTTGTCGCGCGACAAAGCCTGCTGGTTTTCGAACAGCTTGCCGTGCGCCTTCCAGAACTTGTCGTTGCCGCCCTGCGCGTGCGCCTCGAGCGCGAGCTCTGCGGCGGGCAGCGCGTTGGAGTGGAATGGCAGTGGGTTGTTGCGCCACACCACGCGCACCTTGTCTTTGTAGTCCGAGAGCAGCTGCGTGATGGTCGGCTCCACGCGCTTGCAGAACGGACACTGGAAGTCGCTCACTTCTACGATCGTCACGAGCGCATCGGGGGAGCCTTTGCTCGGCTGTGCAGCCGTGACAGGCACCTTGAAGCGCTGAACACCATCATCCGCAGGCGCTTGCGCGGCGCCGGCCTTGTCGCCGTCAGCCTTGCCTTCTGCAACTACCTCTTCACCGCCTCCACCAGAGGAGCCGGAGACGATGTAGCCCATGACCACGCCTGCCAAAAACGCAAACAGTATCGATACGAGTGCAGATCCTTTACTCATCGGTTAGTTCTCCTGGACCGGCCAATACGCTGAGCATACGAACCGCATCCAAACGGGTTGCGAACAGAATCTTTTGCTGCACGCGCGCAGAGAGCTGCGAGCGCTTGCTACGACACAGAAGCCAACGTCGGGCAGCGCGGTAACAGCTTCGAGGTTGTTACTGCTGGCCCGGGGGTAGTACCCGCGCTCGCGCAGCCTCTTTCGGGCGGTGCGCGCGCGGACCTGACATGTGCGGGAGAGGCCGCCGGACAGGCGCGATTCGCTCGCTCGCCTTTTTGTGGCAAACGCAGCGTACGCGCAAAGGGCCCGGGCAGCTCGCCCGACTAGGCGCGAGGTGGCCGTTCGATCGAGAGGCCGACGCCCGCTCTTGCAGCTCCTAGCTGCGCGGGACGAAGCTTGTCGCTGCCGCTGTCAGCGGCGAGGTCCGGCCATCGCTTGGCCGTGACGTGTTGCACAGGCACGTGCGCACGCGGGCCATCGACCGGGGCGCTCTGATCACGCGGCGCGCAGCGGGGATCGTCCGGAGAGATACACCATGCCACAGGCGCGTCGTCTTGCTCAGCTGCCGCTGTTCGCGGCAACACCGGTGCGCCACTGTCTTCCGCAACGCTGACCGCAAGTGTGTTTTGCGAGAACGCTCGGCCGAGCGCGAAGTCTTCCCACGACATGAGCTGCGAGCCATCGCCGCACATTGCGGTGCCGAGCTCCGAGCTGAGCATGAGACGCGCGTGCGCGACTGCGGGCTCTGAGAGAGCCCAAGCCGACCACGAGAGCGCGATCGCGATGACCCAGCGGGACATGAGACCGGCAGTCTAGCGGTCGTGCTGTAGAGGGCAAGTACTCGCCAGAAACGGATGTGTCATGGTGCCGCGACGATGGCGGGCTTTGTAGGTATCCATACCTACACGGGAAAGTCGGGCAGCACTCTTTGAAGACATTGTTGGAGCGGCGCGAGCTCCGGCAAGCCATGCAAGGCGCGCGCGACGTATTCCAAGCTCGCAGGATAGTACGCTAGGAAGCTCGGGTTCTTTCGCACTCGGTCGATGAAGACGAAGCGTCCGGCGTCCTTGAGCTTGCGCTGGACGGCGATCAGACGAAAGCCGCGTACGAGCGCGCTGTGCTCTGCTGCGCTGTATGCGCGGGCCGTCGCGTAACGCTGGAGCATGGCCGCTTGCAGCTGCGGGTCCACGGCGACGTACGAGTCACAGAGGAGCGCGACGAGATCATAGGGCGCTGGTCCGACAAAGGCGTCCTGGAAGTCGATGATCGCGAGCTCACCATCCGGCGCCCACATCAGGTTGCGCGACTGATAGTCGCGGTGGACCAAGCCTATGGGCAGTGCGACGATCGCGGCTGTGAGCGCGTCGAAATGGGCGTCGAGCTCGCTCCGGTCTGCCGCTGTGAGCGGCTGGTGCAGCGCCTCCAGGCCCCACTCGCGAAAGTGATCCAGCTCCCAGCGCAGGAGCGCCCGTTCGAAGTGTCGACGCAGTGCGATGCACGAGCTCGGTTCTGCGCTCGCGCCAGCTTGATGAAAGCGTGCGAGGTTGTCGATCGCAGTGCTGTACAGCTCGTCCCAACGCGCACGTGGTCGACTATGGAGCCGTGCGTCGAACGTTTCGTCGCCTAGGTCTTCTAACAACATCAAGCGCTGCGCGAGCTGGGCGCTTGGGTCGCCGTAGATATGCGGCGCGCGCAAGCCGTGACGCGTGATGAACTGTTGGATGTCGACGAACGCGTGCGCTTGCTTGAGCGCGACGTCGTCGGGGTCGTCCGCGGGCAGCTGCATCGCGATCAAGCTGGCAGGTTGGTGCTCTGCCGGTGCGAGCTCGATGCGGTAGTAGCGACGGGTCGAGAGCTGACCTTTGAGCGGTGTCAGCAGCCGCGAGCGGCTGCCTGGCCAGGTGGCTTCGAGGACTTCTTCGAGATGCGGGACGGTCTCGAGCATGCTGGAGCCACGCTTCGCACGCGGACGGACTGCCCACGTGCGCTGCGTTGTGCGCCGCCGCTAGCGGCGTGGTTGGCGCTCTGGGCGGGATTGGCGGGCGGGGATGATGCGCACGCGACGCTCGGCGCCTTGGCCGTCCGAGCGCGTGCTAACGCCCGGAAACTTGGCGAGCGACAGGTGGATGACGCGACGATCGCGCGGGGACATCGGCTCGAGCGTGATGATGCGGCTCTGCGCCACAGCGCGCTTCGCCTCGCGCCGTGCCATCGAGGCAAGGCCGTTCTCTCGGCGCTGCCGGTAGTCACCGGAGTCCAACACGATGTGGCGACGACCATCGGGGAAGCGATTGACGATCTTATTGATCAGAAACTGCAAGGCATCGAGTGTTTGGCCCTTCTTGCCAATCACACGGCCTGCATCCTCGCCTGCACAGTCGAGAATCACCTCTTCGGCGTCCTCGCGAACAGTGACATCGACCGTGAGGCCCATGCGCTTCAGGATCTCGTTGAGCATCTCGGAAGCGAGATCGGCTTTGCCGTCCTCACGAGGGTCGTGATCGAGTGGAAGTGCGCGGTCCTCTCTGTCGTCTCGGTCGTCGCGATCGTGACGTGACTCATGGATCTCGTCGTCGAGATCAGAATCTGAATCGAGGATGAGTGCACCATCCAGCTCGGGGGGTTTCCTACTTTCTGCCACGGCGCAACCTCCGTTGGGCGAGTTTATCTGTCGACCCGGCTTGCGCTTCTTGTGCGGTGTCGGCGTGAGCCGATGACGCGTGTGTTGCGACTTGAGCTACTGAAGAAATAGAGGCGTTCTTCGCAGTCGCGGACACGTTGGCCTTCAGTCGGGCTTCAATGAAGCGCTGTTGCACGATGCTCAGCGCAGAGTTGGTGAACATGTATAGGCACAATCCGGCCGGCAAGAAAAGCATGAAGCTCGTGATCATGGTGGGCATCATGTACAGCATCATCTTGGCCTGCATCGGATCGGTGCCCGTAGGAGGCGCGAGCTTCTGCTGCACGAACATTAGGACACCCAGCGCCAGCGGTAGGACAAAGTAGGGGTCCGGCGACGAGAGGTCCTGCCACCACAGCGCGAACGGCGCGTTGAGCAGACGAATGTTCGACGAGAGCGACGAGTACAACGAGAACCAGATCGGAAGCTGCAAGAGCACAGGGAAGCAACCCGCCATCGGGTTCACGCCCTTCTTGCGATACAGCTCCATGACCGCTGCGCCCTTCTTCTCGCGATCATCGGCGTAGAGCTCGTTGATGCGATCCATCTCGGGCTTGAGCTCTTTCATCTTCGCCATCGACGCCATTTGTTTGTGCGTCAGTGGGTAAAGAACGAGCTTCACGAAGAACGTGAGCAGGATGATCGCGACACCCCAGTTGCCCACCCCGCCGTGGATCCATGCGAGCAAGTTGGTGAGACCGTCGGCGAGCGAAGTGAAGAAGCCCGCGTTGATCGCGCGCTTCAGGTTGTGGCCTGCGAGCGACAGCTCTTCGGGAGTCTTCGGACCGAGATACGCGAGCGTGCGGAAGATCTTCTGCTCACCCGGCGCGATGGTCTGCTCTGGATAGTGCAGCACCGCGCTGAACAGTGACCCGAGCGCCTCGCCTTTTGCGTCGCGCCCGCGATCGGATGCGGAGATCTGGCAAGTGGCACCTTTGTTGTCGAACGCGACCAGCGCATTCAAGAAGTACACGTTCTCGATCCCAGTGAAGTGGATCGCGTTCGACCAGCTCTTCTGCTCTTCGAGACCCTTGCGCTCTTCGCGCTCCAAGTCTTCACCGTGCGCGCACAAGCCGCTGCTGAGCGCGCTCGAACGCGCAGGCAGGAGCGGCACGCCGCCGCTCTCAGCTTCACGAGGCACGTAGTGGTAGGTCGTCTCTTCGAGGCTCAGCTTGCGCGCGGTGTTGCCGCGATTCGCGATCGCGGTGGTGACCCAGACCTGGTAAGGGCCGGAGCCGGCTTCGAGCTTGCGCGTGATCGCGAGCTCGTCTGCTTCGGTCTGCAAGCGCACGCTGCGCAAGCCATCGGCCTCGATGCGGTACACCGGGTTTTCGCCGATTTCCGCGCCGCGCACGCGGAACGTGAGCGGATAGAACGCAGGCTTGTCCGTCGTGACGACGTCGACGGCCTGGCCTTTGTTCTGGAACTGCTCGTCCTTGAGGCGGAAGCTCTTGATGCCGCCCGTGACGTTCGAGACGCGCGCGCTGAACTCCGAGGTCTCGATGTTGTAAGTCTTCTCTTCGACCGGCGGGGCTTTGGCGGCCTTTGCGCGCGGCGTCCCGGCCTGCGGGCTGGGGCTCGGGACGTTCTGCGCTTTCGGCGCGAGCGCCGTGTCCTTAGCCGCCTCCTTCGGCGCCATGACTTGCATGAGCATGGGCACCGAGACAGCGACTGCTAAGAGCGCCCAGTAAAAAAGCGAGGTGTTCTTTCTCATGGAGTTCGTTCGAAGTTCCGCGCGGGCAGCGCGGCCGAGCCTGGGGTTGCCTCAGGCGGCAGGTCGATGCCGCCTGGGTGAAAGGGGTGGCAGCGCGCGAGCCTACGCGTGCCGAGCCACACACCTCGGAGCGCGCCGAAGCGTGTGATGCACACGAGCATGTATTGCGAGCAGCTCGGGCTGAAGCGACACACCTGCCCGAGCAACGGCGACAGAGCGCGTTGGTAGCCACGGATCAGGAGCACGAGCAGGCGAGCAATCATGGGTCGCTAGACTGTATAGGTTCGGCCTGCAGCTGCCGCACGGCGCGTTCGATCGCGTTCTGTGCCCGTTCGAGCTCGCTGAGGACCGTTGCGTAATCTAGGCGGTCCGCACCGGGTCGGGCCACGAGAACAACGTCACATTCGCGAGGAAAAAGCTCGCGGTTGCGGCGAAATACCTCGCGTACCAGGCGCTTGATGCGGTTGCGCTGGACCGCTCCGCCGACCCGACGCCCGGCGGTCACGCCCAAACGGGGCTCTGTCCCGCCGTCGCGCCGGCCGCTGCGCACGAGCAGCACCACGAAATGCGCCATATGCACCCGCCTGCCGCGCTGCTGGACGCGCATGAACTCGCTGCGCCGCAGCAGGCGATCTGCCCGCGGGAAGCGGAAGGCCCCCTGCGCGTCGACAGCATGGGCATCAGACGCGATTTCGTTGGGAACCGGCATGAATCGCGTGGGGCGGCTGGTCGCGCCGAGCAAAACGACCCGACGGGAATCACCCCTGGAACCAAAAAGAGCTACCACCGTGGCGGCGGGAGGCAACGCTCGTGGCGCGCCCGCCGTCCGAATCGGACGGTCGAGCGCCGGTCACGTAGCTTGCCGGGCGGCGAGGCCGCCGATCGCCTACTTCTCGTAGACGGTCACAGTCAGGCGACGGCGACCCTTGCGGCGGCGATTGTTCAGAACTTTCCGGCCGTTCGCGGTCTTCATCCGAGCCCGGAAGCCGTGGGTGCGCAAACGGCGCTTACGATGAGGTTGGTATGTACGCTTCACGAGAGCCCTCCCAAGAGGCAAAAACGGGAGCGGGACGAAAGCATGCGCTCAAACCCCTGTCAAGGCGTGGGTACACATAGCGTCATGCCGGCGAGCAATCCTGCATCTGCGAAGCTGTAGTAGCTCGCGCTGCCCAAGATGACGTGGTCTAGGACGGCCACGCCCAGAACCTGCCCTGCGTGGCACAGGCGCTCCGTGATGGCGATGTCGGCCTCGCTGGGGTGCGGGTCGCCGCTCGGATGGTTGTGGACGAACACGACGCTCACCGCGGCGGCTTGGAGCACAGGTCGGAACACATCGGAAGGCGCGATGGCACATGCGATCGAGCCACCGATACCGATCGTCAGCTCGGCGAGCGGATGATTCTTCGCATCGAGCGCGATCGCGAGGAAGTGCTCGCGCGGCTCTTGAGCGAAGCGCGGACGCAGCGCCGCGTCGATGTCGCGGCTGCTCGCGATCGCGCGCGAACGCTCGAAGGGGCGCGACGACACGCGCGCGCCGAGCTCGACCGCGGACAGGAGCCGGCAGGCCTTCGTGACGCCGATGCCTGTCTGCGCGCCGAGCTGCGCGACGCTGAGCCGCGCGAGCCCGTGGAGCCCACCTGCTTGCTCGAGCAGGCGCTCGGCGGTGATGCCGACCGGCATGTTGTGGGAGCCCGTGCCGAGCAATACAGCGATCAAGTCGCTGTCAGAGAGCGCAGCGCGCCCGTACATGGCGAGGCGTTCGCGCGGACCGATGAGAGTGCTTGCGGGTTCTAGCGTGGCTTGCATGCGCCCACTTCGAGCAAGCGCCGTTCCGCCCTCGTACGCACGCAATTCTCGACATATGCCCGACGTGGAAGCTGGCGGACCGCCTGGCAGACGCAGGCGCTCGCCACCGTGAGCCGCGCACGACTCGCCGCCATCAGCGGCATACGACCTACGCGCTCGTACACGCTCGCATTGGGTACCCGAGCGTTTTGCGGTTCAATAGCGAGTGGCAATGCCGCGAAGCTGGATCGCATGTTGGACGAGCGCCTTTTTCATGGCACAGGCCTGCGAGAGCGGCGCGCTCGCGCCGGATGCTGGGAACGCAGCCGCTGATGGCGGCGGATACACCAGCGAGCCTGTGCCTGCGAAAGAGGAGGACGGACTGCCCGTGTTCCACCTCGGCGTCGCCGACGACATCAATGACGACGACTACACGCCGGCCACGCTCGTCTACGCCGGACGCGAATACTCTGGTGTGCAAGCGAAGTATCGCGGCGCGACCTCGCGCACCTACCCGAAGCGCAGCATCACGATCAAGCTCGACAAGAGCGATCGCTTCACGGACGAAGCTCGCGGATTTCGCAGCGCACGGCGGCTGGTCCTGACGAGCACGTTCGATGACAACTCACAGATCCGGCAGCGGCTCGCGTTCGAGCTGTGGAACCGCTTCGATCCAGAGCACATCCCCATCCAGCACTTCAACGCAGTCGTGTATCTGAATGGAAGTTACCACGGCGTATACGTCGCGACTGATCATGTGAACGACGACTTTCTCGAACAGCGTGGGTTGCCGCCCGGCGTCAACATGTACAAAGCCCGCTTGAAAGAGGCTAACTTCCGTCTGACCGATCGCAACGGCGAGCCCAAACAGCGGATGCGTGCGGGCTACACCAAAGAAGAAGGCTACCCACCCGCGGGCGAGCCCGATGCGTACGCGGATCTCGAAGACCTGGTGTCATGGGTGGCGACCTCGAGCGACGCTGACTTTCGCGACAACTTCTCCGCGCGCCTCAGGCCCGAGCTCATGCACTGGCTGATCTTCGTGACGCTCAGTCAGGCTGTCGACACGACGTCGAAGAACTACTACCTCGTGCACGACCCACGCCCGGATGCGCCCGACCCGCGCTGGCGCTTTGTTCCCTGGGACTTCAACGCGAGCTTCGGTCAAGGCACGAGCACCCAGCGCCGGGCCCCCGACTACTGGCCGCTCGCGCGCTTCGCACGCGCCAATCGCTTGTTCGATCGCATGATGCAGGAGCCGACGCTGCGCGCGCCGCTCCTGCAGCGCTTCCGCGCGACCATGCAGGACGTGTGGACCGAGGACGAGATCGCGCTGACGTTCGAGCGCTTTGCGAGCGAAGTCGCGCTGGCCGCGGAGCGCGACGAGCTGCACTGGGGCGAAATCCGGCACGCGTACTTCAGTACTCGCAGCGACTGGACTTCGCCCGCCAAAGAGCTCGCTTACCTGCGGGCTTGGCTGCCGGCTCGCTGGCGCCTACTCGCGGAACAGGTTGCGGAGTGAGTGTGCTCAGCTGCGGACCGCGCCGACCAGCGCGTGATGCGCTGCGTCGACCGCTTTTTCGGCCGCGGCGTCGAGCGTGAGCGCGCTACCCTCGACCTTGAGCTGCGAGTCGAGCAAGAACAGTGTCTGCAGCCGGCGGCTGCCACGGAAGAAGTCGTACAAGCCTTGAAACGCGCGGTCGACCGTCGCGCCGTGTGCGTCGAGCTTGGCCGTGGCCACAGCCAAGAGCGCTTTGCCCTCGAGTCCATCGGGTGCGATCAGATCGATGATGGTCTTGAGACCACCCGAGTAGACCGCTTTGTACACAGGCGTCGCAAACACGAGCGCCTTGGCGCTGCGCACCGCTGCGAGAAAGGCAGTGACGTCCGGGGCGTCGAACTTGCCAAGCACGAGCGCTTCGGCCGAGAAGTCGCGCAAGCCGTAGTGCTTGACCGAAAGACCGCTGCCCTGCAGGCGCTTGGCCAGCTCTTCGAGCAATGCTGCGCCCCGTGAGCTGCCGCCCGGGCTGCCGGCGATGAGAAGGATCTCTGCTGCTTCGCTCATGGAATCGACTCCGTCTTGTTGCGTAGGGAGGCCGGAGCGTCCATTATCGCAGACCGTTTGTCCAGCGGTTTCAGGAGGCGCTACGCTCCGACGATGGGCCGCTTGCTCCCGACGCTGGTCGTGACGATGTTCATGCACGTGACCTCGCCTGCCCATGCCGACACCGAGTCCGTTGCACGCGCGCTGCGCGAGGCAGCGCTAGCGCTCTTGGCCGCGACGCCGGAGGCACAGCGCGATGAGCTCGTGCAGCCGTGGAGCGACAGCGCCCGCTCCAACTGGCACTACACGCCGCGCGCCCGTGCGGGTGTTGCGCTCAAGAACATGTCCGAAGCGCAGCGCGCGGCGGCGCAGCAGCTGCTGGCAGCAGCCTTGTCCGACCACGGATTGCAGACGGTGCGCGCCGTGATTGCGCTCGAGATCGCGCTCCGTGAGCTGGAGAGCTTCAGCAGCAGGCGCGACCCGACCAACTACGCGTTCGCGATCTATGGCGAGCCAGCTCCGGACAAACCTTGGGGCTGGCGCATCGAGGGTCACCATCTGTCGCTGCACTTCACGCTCGATGGTGCGCGCGTAGTGTCGAGCCTGCCGCAGTTCGTGGGCGCGAACCCTGCAGAAGTGCCGCGCGACATCGCGCACGGACCGCGTGCGGGACAGCGCGCGCTGCGCGAACAGGAAGACCGCGCGCTCCAGCTGTTCGGTTCCCTCACGCCACCGCAGCGCAAAGCGGCGATCATCGCAGCCGAGCCGTACGGCGACATCGTGACGAAGAACGCGGCGAAGGTCGACCCGCTCGCGCCGCAGGGCGTTGGGTTCCAAGAGCTGGATCGCGCACAGCAGGCAGCCCTGTTGCGTGTGATCGATGCGTTCGCGACAATTGCGGCACCTGCGATCGCTGAGCAGCGACTCCAGCGCGTGCGCAAGGGCGGCCTCGAGCAGATTCGTTTCGCGTGGGCGGGCGGGCAGACGCGCGGGCGACCGTACTACTTTCGGATCCAGGGCCCCGCATTCTTGATCGAGCTCGACAACAGCGGGGGCAATCACATCCACTCGGTATGGCGCGACTACGATGGCGATTGGGGTCGCGATGTGTTGGGCGAGCACTATCGAAACGCGCGCGGCACCTCGCACAAACACTGAGGTTCGCGCTATAGCGCGTCCATGAGCACCGAGCGTGTGGATGTTCGGGTCGGCGATCTGTGCTTCGAGTGCGACGTGGCAGGCGAGCGCTCTGCATCACTCGTGCTTTTATTGCATGGCTTTCCCCAGACGAGTCATACCTATCGGCACGATCTGCCTGCGCTCGCGCGCGCTGGTTTTCACGCGGTCGCGCCCAATCAGCGTGGGTACTCGACAGGCGCGCGCCCGAACAGCGTGGAGTCGTATCGGGTCGAGCTCTTGATCGCAGACGCGCTCGCGATCGCCGATCACTTCGGGGCAGCTCGCTTTCACTTGGTTGGCCATGATTGGGGCGGCCAGCTCGCTTGGTTGATCGCAGCGCGGCATCCCGAGCGCTTGCGGTCGCTCACCGTGTTGTCGCGTCCCCACCCTGGCGCTTTTCGCGGCGCGCTCAAGAACGACCCCGCCCAGTCGCAGCGCTCGCGACACCATTCGCTGTTCCAGGATCCCGAGAGCGCGCGACGCTTACTCGCGGACGATGCAGCGCGCTTGCGCAAGCTGCTTGCCCGACAGGGCGTCGGGCCCGAGGACATCGCCGCGTATCTCGAGCGCCTGAACGACGAACCCGCGCTCGACGCCGCGATCAACTGGTATCGACCCGAGTCCAATCGCGCGTCCGCGAAAGATGTGCCGAACGTGAGCGTGCCGACGCTCTACATCTGGGGCGACCAGGATGCGACCGTGGGCCGTGCAGCCGCCGAGGCCACGGCGGCATACGTCGACGGTCCGTATCACTTCGAAGTGATCGCAGGCGCGGGGCACTTCATCACCGACCAAGCAGGCCAGCGTGTCAGCGAGCTGCTCGTCGCGCACGTACAGCAGCACGATCACTAGCACTCGGTGCAGGAAACATTGGCGTCACGTGCGTGCCGCGACGCTCCAGATGGTCTTCTATTCGAGACATTTTGGCTTGAGCGCAGCGTGACGAGCGCATACGGTCCATGTATGTCCCTGCTGTTCAGTCCGCTTCGCCTGCGCGAGCTCGAGTTTCGAAATCGCGTATTTGTCTCACCGATGTGCCAGTACTCGTGCACTGACGGCTTCGCGACGCCTTGGCACCTCGTGCATCTCGGCAGTCGCGCGGTGGGCGGTGCCGCGCTCGTCATCGCAGAAGCGGCTGCCGTCGTGCCGGAAGGTCGCATCTCGCCGCACGACCTCGGGATCTGGTCGCAGCAGCACGCCGATGCGCTGCAGCCGATAGCGGCCTTCGTGCGCGAGCAGGGATCGATCGCCGGCATTCAGCTGGCACACGCGGGCCGCAAAGCCTCTACTGCACGGCCGTGGGAAGGAGGCGGTGCGGTGCCCGCTTGGCAGCCGGTCGCCCCGAGCGCGATCGCGTTCAGCGAGCGTTACCACACACCGCGCGAGCTCAGCGCGAGCGAGATCGAGGCACTGCCAGACCAGTTCGCACAAGCCGCCGAGCGCGCGCTTGCCGCGGGCTTCGAGCTGATCGAGCTGCACGCCGCGCACGGCTACTTGCTGCACGAGTTCCTCTCGCCGCTGTCCAATCATCGGACTGACGCTTATGGCGGCAGCTTCGAAGCGCGCGTGAAAGCTCCCCTCGCGGTGGTGCGCGCGCTGCGCGAGGTTGTGCCGAAGCATTTGCCATTGTTTGTGAGGATCTCCGCGACCGATTGGGTGGAGGGCGGCTGGGATCTGGAGCAGAGCGTGGCGTTCTCGAAGCTGCTCAAAGCGGAAGGCGTCGACTTCATCGATGTATCGAGCGGCGGGCTCGCGTCGAACCAACAGATCCAGCTCAAGCCGGGTTACCAGGTGCCGTTTGCACAAGCGATTCGGCACGAAGCCGAGATCGCGACCGGCGCGGTAGGTCTCATCACCGAGCCGAAGCAAGCCGAAGAGATCGTGGCGAATGGACAAGCGGACGCGGTGCTGCTCGCGCGCGCGTTCCTGCGTGATCCGTACTGGACGAGGCGCGCCGCGCTCGAGCTCGGCGCCGAGTCTCGCTGGCCCATTCAGTACGCGCGCGCCTGAGCTATGACGCACGTCCCCATTCGACTCTATCTCGCGCGGCACGGCCGCACGGCGTGGAACCTCGAGCGCAGGTTCCAAGGCACGACGGATATTCCGCTCGACGATGTCGGTCGCGCGCAAGCGCTCGAGCTCGCCGATGCTTTGCGCGGCCGGTTCGAGACCGTGCTCGCCAGCAACTTGGCGCGCGCCAGCGAAACCGCGCAGATCGTCGCAAACGCGCTGAACCTGGAGTTGCTCGCGAGAGATCCCGATCTGCGGGAGCGTGGCTACGGCAAGTTCGAAGGCCTGACGGCCGACGAATGCGCCGCGCAATACCCCGAGGTGTGGAATGATCCGAAGCGCGACCGCAACTTCCTGCCACCGGGCGGCGAGCCCGTCGAAGAAGTCGCAGCACGTGTGACGCGCGGTCTATTGCGTTGCGTCGAGCGCCTGCGCGGTCGATATCAGAGTGCGCTCGTCGTCAGTCACGGGACTGCGCTGCGCCTCTTCCTCGAGCAGCTAAGCGGAGCGCGCGTGACCTCGCTCGCGAACCTCGAATACCGCGAGGTCGTGCATGACGGAACACGCTTCACGTTGGTCGAGCGGGCCCCCGCGATTCCATGACGGGTCCTGGATACTCCGCATGCGACCGCGACTGAGCACGGGCACGTAACACCTCGCCGCGCTCCTGCAGGGCACCGGCGTGGCGCAACAGTTGCAGCTGAGAGCAGCCCCCCGTACCCAGGAGCAAGCATGAATATGACTCGCTTTGCAGCGACGCTCGCGCTGGCAGCGCTCGCGCTGCAGTCTTCCGCGCAAGCACAAGCGGCAGATACACGTACCAACATCCTGCTGATCGTCGCAGATGATCTCGGCTACTCCGATCTCGGCGCGTTCGGCAGCGAGATCAAGACGCCAAACCTCGACGCGATCGCGCAGAAGGGCCGGATCCTCGGCAACTTCTACGTGACGCCGACTTGCTCGCCCACCCGCTCGATCTTGCTGTCGGGCACCGACAATCACCTCGCCGGTCTCGGCACGATGGCGGAGTCGCTCACGCCCGAGCAGGAGGGCAAGCCCGGTTACGAGGGCTCGCTCGATACACGCGTGGCGCCGCTGCCCGCGCTCCTGCAAGAGGCGGGGTACCGCACCTATCAATCGGGCAAGTGGCACCTCGGTGGTGCGCCCGATCGCCGTCCGAATGCGCGCGGCTTCGATCGCTCATGGGCACTCGTGCAGGGCGGTGCGTCGCACTTCAAGCAGTCGGCAACGAGCGCGCTCTTTCCAGGGGCGCCGGAAGCGATCTATCTCGCAGACGATCGAGAGACGACGCCACCCGATGGATTCTTCTCCTCGGCGCATTACACCGACAAGCTGATCGAATTCATCGATTCGGAGCGCGCGAGCGCCAAGCCGTTCTTCGGTTATCTCGCGTACACCGCGCCGCACTGGCCACTCCATGCGCCGGAAGCCAACCTCGAGCGCGTGCGCGGCCGCTACGACGAAGGGTACGACTTGATCGCGCAGCGGCGTTTTGCGGCGCAAAAGAGGCTCGGATTGGCGGCCGCGAACGCGAAGCAGCCACCCTTGCCTCCCGGGATCAAGCCGTGGTCGGAGCTGAGCGATGAACAAAAGGCACGCTCGGCGCGCACCTACGAAGCTTACGCGGCATTGGTCGAGAACCTCGACGACAACGTCGGACGCCTGCTCACGCACTTGCGCGAGACTGGCGAGCTCGACAACACGCTGATCTTCTTCCTCGCTGACAATGGCTCCGAGGGCAACGATGTCTCCCTCGACCCGAACCCGGGCGCGTCCGAGGCAGTCGCAGCCTGGCTCGCGGAGAACTTCGACAACAGCCTGGAGAACATTGGGCGCCCGAACTCGTACACTTGGATCGGCGAAGCCTGGGGCCAAGTCGGCTCCCTTCCGAATCGCTTGTACAAAGGCACAGTGACCGAAGGCGGCATTCGCGTGCCGGCGTTCGTCTCGTATCCCAAGACGATAGCGGCTGGTGTCACGACAGAGGTCAGCACCGTGCGCGATGTGCTGCCGACGCTGCTCGAACTCGCTGGTACGCGGCACCCCGGCATCGCTTGGCGCGGCAACACGGTGTTGCCGGCGCAGGGGACCTCGCTCCTGCCGCACCTTACCGGCAAGAGCCCGCACGTGCATCCGGCGGACTACGCGTTCGGCACCGAGCTGTTTGGCCGCAGCGCGCTGCGCAAAGGCCAGTGGAAGATCGTGCGGCTCCACGCACCCGTTGGCGATGGCAACTGGCAGCTGTACAACCTGGAAGACGATCCTGCGGAGCTCAACGACCTCGCGAAGATCACGCCGGCGCAAAGCCGACGCAGCGAGCGTTACGCCGCGAAGCTCGCGGAGCTTCAGCTCGAATGGCGCGAGTATGTCCAGCAGAACAATGTGATCGAGCTGGGCTACGACTTCGGCTACGGGTACGGCCCGAGCGAGTGAACGGACTTCGTTCACTGCAGCTGCTAGCGGCAGTCAGCGTGGTCGTATCCGCGCTGGCTGCCTGCTCCGAGCGTGCGGCCCCCGTGCCAGCGGCGCCGGCGCTAAGGCTGGTAGGGAGCGCGGCTTGTAGCAGCTGTCACGCAGCCGAAGCGCAGCGCTGGCGCAGCTCGCATCACGCCGCATCGATGCAGCCGGCCACGCCCGAAACAGTGCTTGCCACGTTCGCTGGAGACAGCCAAACACACGCAGGTTGGGAGCGTACGCATGGACGCGGGGGCATTGTCCAGGCGCAGGATACGTCGTGGGATGTTCGTTATACGTTTGGCGTCTATCCGTTGCAGCAGTATCTGCTGACCGGCCGCGACGGGCGCTTGCTGGTGTACGATCTGGCTTGGGATGCACGGCCTGCCGCTGAGGGCGGACAGCGCTGGTTTGCGCCTGCGGGCTCAGCGCCCGAGGCCGATTCGAGCTTGCCGCCGTGGGCGGCACATGCACAGAGCTGGAACGGGCAGTGTGCGGCTTGTCATTCGACGGCGCTTCGAAAGGGCTACGACGCGGCGAGCGATCGCTTCGAGACGCGCTGGGCGGAGCTCAACGTGGGTTGTGAGGCCTGTCACGGGCGCGGCTCACGACATGTCGCCTGGGCCAAGCTCGACCCGAGCGCACGCGAGAGCATCGCGCATGCAGGTTTCGAGACGCAGCTGACGGCGGCGAGCCGAGATCCGTTCCGGTTCGAGCCCGGGGCAGCGATCGCGAGCGGCCGCGGCATGACGGCCAAGATCTCGGATCCCGGCGCTGAGCTGAACCGCTGCTTGCCGTGCCACGCCCGCCGCCGCGAGCTCAGCACCGCACCCGCGCTCGCCGGACGCGTGCTCGACGACTACGCGCCGAGCTTGCTCGAGCCCGGCCTCTATCATCCGGACGGGCAGCTCGACGACGAGAACTTCGAGTACGGCTCGTTCGCGCAGAGCCGAATGCATCAGGCTGGCGTGACTTGCTCGCACTGCCACGATCCGCACAGCGCCAAGCCCAGAGCCGAGGGCAACCAGCTGTGCGCGGCATGCCATGAGCCTGCGCGCTTCGCAGCCAGCGAGCATCACCACCACCCGCTCGACTCGCCTGGCGCGCAGTGCGTCAGCTGCCACATGCCCGACAAGACGTTCATGGGCGTCCATGCACGCCGTGATCACGCGCTCCGCGTTCCTCGGCCGGATCTGAGCGTCGAGCTCGGCACGCCGAACGCTTGCAACCACTGCCACAGCGATCGCGACGCGCGCTGGGCAGCGCAGAGCCTCGAGCGCTGGAACATCGCCCCGCCTGCGAATGACCTCGCGGGGCAGCTCGCGCGCGCGATGGCAGCAGCCAAGAGCGGCACCGCGAACGCTCGGCTGGTTGCGCTCGGCGCGCGCGCGGAGCTTGCCCCGATCCAGCGAGCCAGCGCGCTCGCGCTGCTCCGGGGACGGCTGCGTGCCGATGAGCTCGAGGCGCTGCGCCAGTTTGCGCGCGATCCCGATGACTTGGTGCGGCTCGGCGTCGCTTGCGCGCTGGCACAGATCGAACAGCCTGCCGCTGTCGGCGGCGAGCTCCTGGGTGATGCGACCCGTGCCGTCCGGATCGAAGCCGCTCGTGCGCTCGCAGGTGTGCGGCTCGACGGCGCGCTGCGCACGCAGCAAGCGCAGGCCCTCGAGGAGTGGTTTGCAGCGCGACAGAGCGAAGCTGAGCGGCCGGAAACACACGTCGACATGGCGCAGGTGCATGCGCGACTCGGGCGCGCGGCAGACGCCGAGCACGAGCTGCGACATGCCCTCCGGCTCGATCCGCGTAACCTCGCGGCGCGCATCAACCTAGCCGATTTGCAGCGGGCGCTCGGCCGCGACCGGGAGGCCGAAGCACTGCTGCGCGAGACCGTCGCGTTGACGCCATCAGCGGCAGTAGCTTGGCACGCGCTCGGCCTCGCGCTCGTGCGCTTGGATCAGCGCGCCGCGGCGCTCGCCGCGCTGGGGCGCGCCGCGGAGCTCGCACCCGAGGAAGTCGACTACGTCTACGTGTACGCGATCGCCGCGCGCGAAGCGGGCCAGCTCGCGAAAGCGCGAGAGGTGACCGAGCGGGCTTTGCGCGCGCATCCTGGCTCCGCCGAGCTCGCGGCCTTGCGGCGCGAGCTGCAGTAAGGGCTAAGCGCTAGCCCTTCTTCTTTGGGTTCTTGGACTTTTCGTCCTTCTCGTTC
>Ga0190269_10000586_pt1 | contig 18333 bp, 14 predicted proteins | sample Popmic249IS_FD_133749 | JGI IMG/M metagenome (GOLD analysis project Ga0190269, IMG submission 133749) | Populus adjacent soil microbial communities from riparian zone of Blue River, Arizona, USA - 249 IS | ecosystem: Environmental > Terrestrial > Soil > Riparian zone | place: USA: Arizona... | reverse complement strand
GGGGAGGGGCAGCCCGCAACCCGGTCAGCCAGGCCCGGCGCTCGGACCCTCGAAGGCAGCGGATGTCCTTCGGCGCCTCGATGAAGTCGACGCGCACGCCGTTGCGCTTGGCCTGGACCGCCAGGGCGTGCTCACGCCGGATCGCCGGGTACCACGGGCTCTTGGCGACCATGATCAGTCGTCTCATGCCACGGCCTCGACGGCGGTGCGACGCCCCAGGCGCTCGGCCATGGCCGCGAGCCCGGCGGCGGACGCCGGCCAACTGTGACCGTTGAGCAGGGACGCGGCGGCGCGCGACATGCGGGCACGCACGCCGTCCTCGGTGAGGCTGTGCAGGGCGCGAGCGGCGGCCCGGGCGTCGCGGGACACGACGAGACCGGTCCGGCCGGCGGCCACGGTCTCCGGCAGGCCGCCCTCGTCGGAGACGATCACCGGGCTGCCGCACGCCTGCGCCTCGATGCTGACCAGTCCCAGCGGTTCGGCGGTGGCGAGGTAGAGCGTCGCGAACGCCGCGCGGTACAAGCCGATCAGCTCCTCGTCGGTGATGGCCGTACGAACGTCGAGCTGAACGTCGTGCTTGCCGGCGAGCGCGCGCAACCGGTCCCGTTCCGGCCGGTTGTCGCGGTGGGCGACGACCACGACGGGCAGCCGCAGACCGCTCAGGGCGGCGGCCTCGATCGCCAGGTCGTGGCCCTTGCTGGGGATCAAGGAGCCGACGCTGAGCAGGTGTGCCGGCTCGGAGCCGTCCGCGGTCATCCGAGCGGGGGCGCCGCACGGGAGCACTTCCGCCGTCCTGCCGTACGAGTCCAGGATCCGGGCAGCCGAGTACTGCGAGTTCGTGGCGATCGCGTCCGCCTCCGCCATGGCCGTCCTGTCGATCTGCCGCTCGCTCTTTCGCAGGCCGGCGTACAGGGCCCGGGTCCGGGGATTGAGGCTGGACCGCAGAGCCGGCTCGTAGTCGATGCGGCGGGGCTCGTCGCAGTAGCGGATGACCGGCGCCGCCCGCTTGCCCAGCGGCACCGCGCCGCGGAGCACGGAATCCGGGTTGGCGAAGATGACGTCGGCGCCGTCCCGCTCGGCCAGCGCGCCGAGGACCCGCCAGACGTCCTGCAGGGTGCGCAGATCACGGTGCCGCTGCAAGGGCCGGAGCACGGGCGGCAGCGTCGGCGCCACGAGCTTCAGCGGCACCACGTACGGACGAGCGGTGACCGGGACCGCGCGGGACGTGGTGAACTCGACGACCTCGGCCTCCAACGCTGCGACCTGCTCGGCAAGCCTTCGATGCGCCCCGCCGTTGGTGAGGTTGTGCACCACCGCGACCCTCACGCCCGGTCTCCCCTCATTGCTCGTGTCCTACCGTCTTCCGGGCTCGGGAACTCAGCTGCCACGGGCGCCGAACGCCTGACCGACGGTCCAGATGAGGACCTTGACGTCGAGCCACAGGCTCCAGTGGTCGATGTAGTAGTTGTCGTGGCGGACCCGGTCGTCGATCGAGGTGTCGCCCCGCAGGCCGCTCACCTGGGCGAGCCCGGTCAGCCCGACGGTCACCCGGTGACGGGACTCGTACTCGGGGAACATGGCGCTGAACCGCTCCACGTAGTGCGGGCGCTCCGGCCGCGGTCCCACGAACGTCATGTCGCCGCGAAGGATGTTGAAGAGCTGGGGGAGCTCGTCGATCGAGGTGGCGCGGATGAACTTGCCGATCCGGCTGATGCGCGCGGCGCTCTCACCCGACCAGGCGGTGTCGGAGCTGGTAGCCGGAGCCGGCCGCATGGACCGGAACTTGTACATCGTGAACAGCTTGCCGTCGCGGCCGACACGGACCTGCTTGAACAGCGGGCTCTTGCCGTCCTCCGCGACGATCAGCAGCGCCACGAGCGCCATCAGCGGCGCCAGCACGATCATGCTGAGCATGGCCATCACGAGGTCGAAGCAGCGCTTCCCGAGCCGCTGACCCGGGCTCCAGCCGCGGCTCACGCGGATGATCGGTACGCCGCCGATGTGGTCGTTCGTGCCCGGCGAGCCACCGAGCTCCCAGCTGCGCGCCATGACGAAGGCGACGGGAGCGCCGACCCCGTGACGCAGCCCCTCGATGAGCCGCTGGCTGCTCGACGACATCTCGTCGAGGATGAGGATCTCGATCTGCTTCGCCTTGACGACCTCGACCAGGTCGTCGACGGTGCCGAGGTGGTTCCAGGCGTCGCCCTCGACGTCCGCCTCGGCGGGCCGGTCGGCGAGGTAGCCGAGGACCTTCAAGCCGTAGCTGCGGTGCCGGCTCAGCACGCCGACGACCTTCTGGGCGCGGGTGCCGTTGCCCACGATCAGGGTCGGGTGGGCGACGGCTCCCGAACTGCGGCCGACCCGTACCGCCGCGAAGATGAGGCCGCGGATCAGCAGCATCGCGCCGATCATCAGGACCGCGCCGCCGGCGTGACGGCGCAGCTCGAGCGGCACCCCGAGCAGGGCGGGAATGGTCAGGGCGATCGTCATCGCGATGAAGAAGTGGCTGATCAGCTGCGGCATCTGGTCGAGCAGGGTGAGGTGCAGCCGCGGGCGGTAGAGGCCGGCCGACGCGTGCGAGACGACGGTCAGCAGCCAGCCCACGAGGAGCGGCCACGTCCACTGCTCCCACCAGATGCCGAAGGAGACCGCGACCACGAGGTCGCCGAGGATCAGCTGCCGGCCCGTGGTGAAGCGGCTGGTGAACCGTCCCCATGCCGACGTCCTCAACTCGTCGGCGAAACGCAGCGGGCCGCCGGCGCCGATCTGGTTTTTGGACCGCTGCGGCGGGGCGCTCACCGAATAGACGCCAGTGCGCCCGGATGTCGAATTCGGCTTTGTCTTCAGCTCGTTCATCACGCTTCACTTTTCGGCGACGAGGTAGTTGCTACGAAACGCCAAGAACATTCCCGCAGAACCGTACCTGCAAGGCATGGAACGCAGAGTTTTTCTGACGCCCTTAGAGGGAAGCCGAGCGGGCGGTTCATTCTGCCGGTTCGGCCCACAACCTCCGGGCGCCCGAAATGCGGCCTGCGGAGCCGTTCGAGGACCACCTGGATTTGAAACGGATTTGCATTGCGCCGTCCCATGCCTCGGACGGTTATCGATAAACCGGCTTGCCGGTCACTTCCGCCGGACGTCCGGTCGATGCGGTGGACCGGCCGGCCGAGGGGCCGAACCGTCCCGCTCCGGAGGCCTAACCGGCAAGCAACCCACGGTCCTCATGAGCGGGTGCGGACCCGCCGATCTGCGATGCGACGGGCAACGCAGCAGATTGGTGACCTTTAATGCGCAAGCGAATGACCAGCATCGCCACGGTTGGGCTGGCCACGGTGTTGAGCCTCTCGGTGACGCTCTCCCAGCCGTCGCTGGCCGAGGCCGCCACGAAGTCCAAGGCCGCCGCCACGAAGTCGAAGGCCGCGGCCAAGAAGACCAAGGCCCCCGTGAAGAAGACCAAGGCTCCCGTCGTGAAGCCCACCCGGGCTCCCGCGAAGCCCACGCCGGCGCCGGCGAAGCCCAAGACCACGACGAAGGCGACCAGCACGGCCGTCGTGCTGTCGGCGACCGACATCCGCTTGCTCACCTTCGTCGACTCGACGATGGCCCGCCTGCGGTCGACCGCTCCGGTCGGCGCCGCGCCGGGGACCTGGAAGGGCTCCGGCGGCTGCTGGCGCTGCGACGCCGGTCCCGCCATGGCGCTGGCGGCGGCCTCGGCCCTCACCGAGGACCCGGTACGCCGCGAGGAGGCGGAGCGGATCTTCGACTACCACCTGACGACTTATCAGCGCCCGAACGGCGCCTTCGGCACCACGGTCAACGGCTCCGACATCGACACGACTTTCTTCGCCAACGAGCTGGGAATGAGTGCGATCCTGCTGAAGCCGACGATGGATCCGGCGCGCTATGCCCGGTGGTCGAACGCCGTCGCCCGGGCCGCTGACTTTCTCATTGTGAACAAGAATCTCGCCTGGTACACGAACGGCAACATCGTTCTCAGCAACGCGCTCACGATGGCGTTGGCGCACCGATTGACGGGTGACGCGAAGTACGCGACGGCATATGAGACGGCGATCACTTTCGCCGCTTCTCCGCCGCAGTGGCGCTGGCCCGGCCGCGGATTGGTGACCACGGTCAAGGGTGTGCTCGCCGACGGCTCCGACAGCAAGGGTTACTTCACGGAGGAAGGCGCCCGCGGAATCGGCTACGACCCCGAGTACACCCACGTGCAGATGGACTTCCTCGGCTCGATCATGCTGGTGAACGGCGACAGCCGGGCGCGGAACTACCTCAACATGGTGACCAACCAGCTCAACGACCGGCTCGACAAGGCCACGTGGCGGCTCGACAACAGCGGCGGCACCCGCAAGGGCCAGGTCGGCACCACGTGTCCCTTCGACACCGGGGCCTACCAGGTGCTGGGCAACCTCGGCGGCCGTGCCGACCTGCAGTCCTCCCTGCGGTCGCACGAGGACGCGTTCGTCAAGTCGTACGCTCCCATGGACGGCGATCGCCTCCGGGCCGCGTTCGGCTGGACGGCCGCGATGGCGATCATGAGCCAGCCGGCCAGCTCCCGGCTGCGCTGACCCCGTACCCCCGCGCATATGTTGCCGGCGTCGATCATTCGGCGCCGGCAACATGCGTTGTCCGCGGGCGTCAGCCGTTCGACATCGTCCAGTCCAGGATGTCCTGGGTCGCGAAGGCGGAGCCGGTCGCCCCGGTGAAGCCGACGTTGACCGGGGCGGTGCCCACGGCCGCCGCGACGTCGACCTTCTTGTTGATGGTGAGCGCGCCCATGCCCGGCTTGGCGGCGGAGTTCACCCAGACCTTCATCGAGTGCGCCTTGGCCTCGTACGCGATCGTCACCTTGAACGTCGAACCGGCCATGGCCAGCGGGGCCCGGGCCGCGATGTTCGAGACCTCGGAGTTGCCGCCCGTGACGACGTCGATGTGGTTGGCGTTCATGTCGAACGGGTTCGCGAACGTGTCGAACTCCACCGCGAGGCTCGGCTTGATGCCGCTGTAGCCGAGGCCGCCGCCCACGCCGCCCACGATCTTCTTGCCGGTGCCCTGAAGCACGAAGGCGATGCCGTCACCCGCCACCGTCGAGTGCTTCATCTGCACGGTGAAGGTCGTGAGGAAGGATTTGGTGGGGTCCGTCTGGACCGGGGCCCATGCCGCGCCCCGCTGACTCTTCTTGTTCGCCGTGAGGCGCAGGGCCCTCGGTGACCCGACGGCGGGGGACACGAGAACGGCCGAGCCGTTGAGCGAGAGCTTCGTGGCCCCGTTGAAGTTGACGTAGCTCACGATCGTGGCGGAGGCGGCCTGAGCTGCCACCCCGGTGCCCGCCACCATCGCGGCCGCGGCGAGCGAGGCGCCGAAGGCGCGAGCGATGTGATTCCGGTATTTCATGGGAACTCCTGTACTGGTTACTGGCGTCCGGCCGGTGCTCACCGGTCCGTGATCTTTGGTGCGAAAGCGGGTCAGGCGCCCGAGGCGGGCCGGCCCATTCCGCGGTAGGTCCAGCCCGCAGCCGTCCAGGACCCGGAGTCCAGGCAATTGCGGCCGTCGATGACGTTCAATCGGCCCGCGACCGAGGCCAGCGAGGCTGGGTGCGCATTGCGGAATTCGGCCCACTCGGTGAGCACGCAGACGAGATCGGCGTCTCGGACCGCGTCCTCCATCGACTTCTCGTAGCGCAGGGACGGCTCGACCCGTTCGGCGTTCTCCCGGCCCTGCGGGTCGTAGACGCGCACGTCGGCGCCGGCCTTCGCCAGGGAGGCCGCGATCGCCAGCGCCGGGGCGTCCCGTACGTCGTCGGAGTTGGGCTTGAAGGTGGCACCCAGCACGCCGATCCGCGTTCCGGAGAGGTCCGGCCCGGCCGGGCCGGGGCGGCGCTCGAGCAGTTCCGCGGCGATCTGCAGCACCCGGCCCCGGCGGCGGAGGTTGATGAGGTCGACCTCGTGCAGGAAGCGCAGCGCCTCACCGGCGCCGAGCTCCTGGGCCCGGGCCTGGAAGGCGCGGATGTCCTTGGGCAGGCAGCCCCCGCCGAAGCCCACGCCGGCCTGCAGGAACCTGCTGCCGATCCGCGGGTCGTAACCGATCGCCCGGGAGAGTTGGGTAACGTCGCCCCCCGCCGCCTCGCAGACCTCCGCCATGGCGTTGATGAAGGAGATCTTCGTGGCCAGGAACGCGTTGGCGGCCACCTTGACCAGCTCCGCGGTGGCGAAGTCCGTCATCACGAGCGGCACTTCCCGGTCCTCGCTGACGGCCAGGTCGAACACGCCCTTGTTGGCCGCGTACAGCATGGCCCGGGCCCAGTCGCTTCTCGCGCCCACCACGATGCGGTTGGGGCGCAGCACGTCCTCCACCGCGAAGCCCTCCTGCAGGAACTCCGGGGACCAGGCGACCTCGACCCCCAGCCGCGGGTCGGCGTGCTTGCCGATGAGCCGCTCCACCCATTCCGCCGTGCCGACCGGAACCGTCGACTTGCCGACCACCAAGGCGCGGCGGGTCAGGTGCGATGCCAGGCCGGTGACCGCGGTCTCCACGTAGGAGAGATCTGCTCCCATGCCGCTCGAGCTCTGGGGCGTGCCGACGCAGATGAAATGGACGTCACCGAAGTCCGCCGTCTCGGCGTAGCTGGTCGTGAACCGCAGACGTCCGGTGTCGAGATTGCGGCGCAGCAGAGCTTCGAGGCCGGGCTCGTGGAAAGGAACGGTGCCGCTCGAGAGCGTGGCTACCTTGTCGGCGTCGACGTCGAAGCCGACGACCTCGTATCCCAGTTCCGCGAAGCAGATCGCATAGGTGGCGCCCAGATAACCGGTGCCCAGGAACGTGAGCCGAGGGCGTTGCGCGCCCGACGGCGGGCTCACCTGGCCGAGCGCCGGTCCGATCTGGCCGGCAGGGTAGGGAATCGTCATGACCGTCCTTCTGCCGCGAGGGCGATTGCGGATCAGGCGGGGTAAGAGCTGCATCCTCACCGGCGAACGGCGACAACTCTGCCTCCGGAGACAGAACGAGGCACCGGCCGCGCCGAAAGGGAATCGGCCGCCATGCTGGCCGGATGCGGCAGAGCTGTACCTGAAAGTTCCTGGGGTGATGACCGAAAGGTCAGTGCGCCGCGCCGGTGCCCGATTGCATTGACGCAGGACACTGTCGTCAATCTCACGGTGTCGCTATGAATGAACGAGCTGTGTCACCTGATCGGTGTCGTACAAACGCCCGAGTGTGGTGGCCCGGACAGCGGGGCATCACGCAGAAGGATGAACGCGGGTGACGGTTCGGTGTCCCTCGTGCGGGAGTAGCGACCGGCGGAAAAGAGCACATAAGATCGGCGCTGAGTGCGGGCCCAGGAGTCGGCCGAGCTGACTGCGTCACCCGATCAACGCTGATCACAGGTCTGTGGGTTTTGACCGATGCCGACGGCGTCGTGCATCGTCTCGTCCGTGCGATCCCGGTACCGGGCAAGCAATAAAGGCTGTCCGGGCCGCAGTTCCGTCCATGGCAGGCGTCGTTTCACTGCTGTGTGCCCGGGAGGCCGGCCGGCACCCGCATCCGCATAACGCGATGCGGCCGCCGGCCCGTGCAGGACCCGCCTCGGACGACGACGAAAATCCCCACCTCGAGATGAGAGCAAGCGACTGATGAGTCCGTCGAAACAGCGTTACAGCACCTCTGGCTCATCGGCCGGACGGGAGCCCTATTCGCCTTCCGAGGCGGGTCGCGCGGGAGGCAATCTCTACCTCAAGGGATCCGATTTCCTGCTTCCCGACGAGCCGCGGCTCTCCGTCCTGTGGCGGGCCAAGTGGCGTATCGCTCTCTGTGCTCTCATCGCCGCCGTTGTCGCCGCAGTCGTCGCCCTGCTGCCGCAGACCCAGTACAGCGCGCAGGCGACCGTTCGCATCTCGCTGCTCTCCGCGAAGGGTGTCCCACGCGAGATCGTGCTGGCGCAGAACGACCTCGCCGCGCAATACGCCCTGCTCGCCACGTCCGCGCCGGTGCTCGCCGCCGCGGAGGCCCTCGCCGGCGGGCCCGTCGGAACCGTCGAGGCGACGCCGATCAACGCTTACAACATCGTCGGCATCACGGCGACCTCGTCCGACTCCAAGACCGCGGCGCGGCGCGCGGATGCGGTGGCCCAGGCGCTGGTGACCTACGTCAAGACGTCCGACGCCGAGGCCGCAGCCGCCGCGGCGAAGGTGATCGAGCCGCAGCTCAAGCAGCTCGACGAGCAGATCGAGGACGCGCAGGATGCGGTGACCAAGCTGCAGTCGCAGCTGAGCAAGTCCAACAACGGTGGCTCCGGAACGCTGCAGGCCCTGCTCAACAGCCAGCTCTCCCTGCTGGGCACGCTGGTGGCCAACCGGTCGAACATCTTCACGTCGGCGACGCGGGACGCTGCCGCTGCCGCTCCCCAGCTCACCCTGCTCGACCGGCCCACCGAGGGTGAACCCGAGCCCAAGCACGCTCTGGTCTACGCGCTGGTGGCCTTCCTGCTCACCGCCCTGGCCACCGGCGAGATCTCCGTGCTCCTCTTCCGGCTGCGCACCCTGAGCCAGACCGGACAGGGCCTCCGTGGCGAGCGCAGCCGCGGCTCCTCGACCGGAGCGCAGCGACGCCCCGACGAGAACGACAGGCAGACGTCGCTCGTCTTCGACGGCTCAGGCCATTCGTGATCGCCCCTGGCATGACTGTCGAGGTCGCCCGGCGGGTGGAGACCGCGCGGCTCGTGGCGCTGATCGGCGCGCTGGCGATCGGCCTGCTCAGCGCCAGCGGAGTGGTGACGCAGCTGCTCTTCAGCCGGCCGACCACCGTGAAGTACGCGATGACGGTGGCCTTCGCCTGCTATCTGATCATCGTCATCTGCGCCCGGAAGCCGTTGCTGGTCATGACGGTGGTCACGGCTCTCGTCGCCCCGTTCTCGGCGACGGCCGACTTCTCGGGCATCCAGGTCACGCTGGGGCTCCTGACCTTGCTGCCCGCCGTGCTCGTCCTGCTGCTGAACAGGGTCACCCCGTGGCAGTCGGTCGAGGTACGCCGCAGCTCGCTGGCGGTGGCGGTGCCCTGCATGGTGGCGGCCCTGGCCATCCCCTTGCTGCACGCCAACGAGACCCTCACCTGGGCTGTCGGCCTCGCGGCGATGCTGGGTACGGGATGGCTCGTGGCGAGCGTCGCCCGGAGCGCCTTCAACCGGCGCACGATCGCCGTCGCCCTGGTGATCGCGACCGCCGCCCAGGCCTCGATCGCCATCGCCGAGTTCATCAGCGGCCGGCCGTTCAACCTCTACAGCCAGGCAGCGAACTACGGCTCGAACTACTTCTACCGCTACGGCAACGACATCACGGGATTCGCCTTCCGGCCCTCGGCCGGCATGCCGGATCCGAACTCCCTGGGCAACGTCCTCGCCCTCGGCTGCCCCCTGGTCCTGGCGCTGCTGATGACGGTCCAGAACCGCAAACTCCAGGCGTTGCTGGTGGGAGCGGGGATCCTCAACCTCATCGGGCTGGCCGTCACGCTCTCGCGGATGAGCTGGATCGGGGCGGCGCTCGGACTGATCCTCACGGTGGCGCTGCTTCCCGGACGCAAGCGATTGGTGGCGGCTTCCGTCGTCGTCGCCGGGGTGGTGCCGGCCGTCGTCGTCGCGCTCGCTGTGGGCGGCACGAGCATCGCCGACAGATTCGCCACGGTGGCCGAGCCCACCGCGGCGACGACGGAGACCCGGCAGGAGGACCTGACCCGCGTGGCGATCTGGGAGACCTCGATCGAGGTCCTCAGCGCGCATCCCTTCATGGGCGTGGGCATCGACCGGTTGCCCGCCTACATCGTGGCAGCGGTTCCGGAGGCTTCGGCCGCCAGTCACGCCCATTCCACGTACCTGAACATCGCCGCGGAGGCGGGCGTGATCGGAGCGGCCGGTCTGCTGTTCCTGGTCCTCGCCGCGGCCAAGGACTGCTTCCACGGCCTGCGCAGCGATCGTGCGCTCTACGCGGGAGTCGGCGGAGCCCTGCTCGCCATGCTCACCGTCTGGACGACCGACTACACCATCAGATCCACACCGGTGGCGCTCATGTTCGCCGCCGTCATCGGACTGTGTGCCGCTGCCCGTCATCAGTCGGTGCCGCGATGATGGAGAAGATCGCGAAACAGGTCGCCTCGTCGAGCGCCTCCCTGGTGGTACGCCGGATCTCGGTTCTGGCGACGACGGCCGTGTCGACGGCAGTGATCGCCCGGATGCTGGACACCGAGGACTACGGGCAGCTGCAGGCCTCGCTGGCGGTCTGGGCCATCGCGCTGACGACCTGTGAGTTCGGCTTCGGTCCCGTCCTCAGCCGGGAGTTCACCGCGCAGGCCGAACGCCGCCCCGCCCTGCTGCGCGCCGGCCGTGATCTGCAGGGCCTGCTCGGTCTGCTCGGCCTGCTGGGGTTCGTCGGCGCCGGTGTGGTGGTGGGCGTGCACTCGACGCAGGGGCAGATCTACCTGGCTCTCGCGCCGAGCGTCGCCTTCGCTGCGTACAGCGGTGGCCGTTCCTATTTCCTGGCGGTGTTCGAGACGCAGCGGCTGGTCCGCATCGACGTGACCGTCGCTCTCGTCCAGTGCGCCGCCGTCGTGGCGGTGGCCGTGACCACGAACAGCCCGGTCCTCATCGCGTTGACCACGGGCGTCGCGATGGCGGTGAACACGGCCTGGGTGGGTATCGCCGCGCAGCGCCGGCTCGGCGCCGTGCGCGCTGATCGTGCGACGTATCGCACCCTGACCCGCCAGGTTCTGCCGCTGGGCCTCAGCAGCGTGATCTCCCGGATCTACCTCAGCATCGACCTCGTGCTGCTGGGATGGCTCGCGCTCGACTCGGAGACCGCGTACTACGCGGGCGCCGTCAAGATCGTCGCCTTCCTCAACACCCTCACCGGGCTTGTCGTCTCGGCGGCGCTGCCCGGCCTCTCCGCGCTGCGTGACGATCCGGAGGCGATGCTCAAGCTCGCCGGTCGGCTGATGTCCTGGGTCAGCGTGACGGTGCTGCCGTGCTTCGTCATCACCGCGGTCTTCGCCCGGACCGCGTGCCAGGTTCTTCTGGGCGACAAGTTCGAGGACGCGGCGCCCCTGGTGGTCATCCTCGTCGCTGCCGGCATCGTCGCCGCCGCCAGCCAGGTGTTCGGTGCGCTCCTCACCGCGGTCGACGTCGTGAAGCCGATGCTCTTCCAGAACCTGGTCGGCGTCATCATCAACGTGGCCGGGAACCTCGTCCTCATCCCCCGGTACGGGGCGTACGCCAGCGCCGGTTTCACCCTCCTGACCGAGCTGATCGTCTGCGGGGGTTCGCTCCTGACGCTCAGCCGCAGATTCCCCGTGGGCGCATCGCTGCTCGTGACCGCGCGTCCGCTGGTCGCCGTCGCAGTGGCGGGGCTGACGGGAGCCCTCCTCGTGGACCAGCCGTGGGCCGGGATCCCGGCCAGTCTGCTGGTCCTCGCGGTGATGTTCCGCCTGCTCCACTGTTGGCCGGCCGAGCTCGTTCCGCAGCGCTTCCGCCGGCCCTCGGTTGAGCCGGCCGTCCTGGCTGCTTCCGAGCAGCCTCGCTCCTAGGACTCGGTGATGAACAAAACGAACGGCGCCAGGTCAGAGCTGGCCGTGGTGCTCGCCACCACCGCGGTGGAACGCGGCGGTGTCTGGAAGCACATGCTGGACCTCGGTGAGGCGTTGCGGGCCCGGGGGGACGCCGTCGTCATGGCGGTGCCACCGGAGGCGACCGCTCAGCGGGACGAGGCCCAGGACAGGGACTTTCCCTGCACCGATCTGCGCGGCTCGCTGGACCGCGCGGCCGACGTGTGGCACCTGCACCTGCCGAAACCCTTCGACCGCCGGACCCTGCCGCTGCTCTCGGCCGCCCGGCTGAGAGGGAGACGGGCGTTCGTCACGGAGCACCTGGCCCGGCATCCGTCGTCGGACCCCGCCCTGCCGTGGGAGCCGCACATCAAGCCGGGCCGCCGGAAGCCGGGCGCGTACACCGCGAAAACCATGATCAAGAAGGCCGAGTCGAGGGCCGCGAACCACGTCATCACGGTGAGTCAGAGCTCGCGCGACTTCCTCGTGAACCGCTTCGGGCTCAGCTCACGCCGCTGCTCGTCGGTGGTCAACGGGGTCGCGGCCGGCCCTTTCGTCCCGCTGCCGAGCTTCGACCACGGTCTGAAGGTGATCGCCATCGGCACGGCCGGCACCCGGAAGGGCCATGACCTGATCATCGATGCGGCGCTGCGGTCCCGCGGCCGCTGGACGGTGGACGTCTTCGGGGCCGGCTCGGAGCTGGTGGAGATGCGCCGGCGGGCCGAGGCCACGGCAGGCCGGGTGGTCTTCCACGGCTGGACCGATCAGACCGCCCGGCACATCGAGCAGCACCACCTCATGTGCATGCCGTCGCGCTACGAGCCGCTCGGATACGCCGCCGTCGAGGCCATGGCGCTGGGCCGCCCCGTGATCGCGGCAGCGGTCGACGGGCTGACAGAGGTCGTCCAGGACGGGTCGACCGGACGTCTCGTGCCGCCGGGCGACGCCGAGGAGCTCGCGACCGCGCTGGACCACGCGGCCGCGCACCCGGAGGTGGTCGCGAGCTGGGCGGCTGCCGCGCATCAACGGGCCCGCACGAGGTTCGACGTCACGGACATGGCCGACTCCATTCGGAAGATTTACACGGGGAATCGCTACGCGGAGGACGACCACCGATGAAAGTTGTGCACGTCAGCCCCATCGCCTTCGGCAAGAACGGCGTCTTCGGCGGTGGGGAGCGGTACCCCTGGGAGCTCGCACGTGCGATGTCGACCAAGGTGCCGACCACCTTCCTGACGTACGGGGAGAAGGAGGACGAGTTCCGGGAGGGAGCCCTGACGGTCAAGGTGCTGCGGACCCGCTTCCAGTACCGAAGCGCGCTCAACCCGGTGGCATCGGGTTTCCGGCACGCGATCACCAAGGCCGACGTCGTGCACACGCACCACCTCGAGAACCTCGTGACGGACTTCGCGCTGCTGCGGCGGCACGGGCGGCAGCGGGTCTTCAGCACGGATCACGGCGGAAAGGCCGCCCAGCTCCCCGCCCAGTCCCGCCTGCAGCAGCGCCTGGACGGGCTCCTCGCCGTGAGCCGGTTCTCCGCGAACTCGTTCCCGGCGCTGTCCAGCCGGTCGACCATCGTGTTCGGGGGAGTGACGACGTCCAAGTTCTTCCCGGACGACACACCGCGTACGCACAAGGTCGTGTTCGTCGGCCGGCTGCTGCCGCACAAGGGCATCGACGTCCTCATCGAGGCCCTGCCGGACGACTTCGAACTCGACGTCTACGGTCGCAGCTACTCCGCTGAGTACCGCGCCGTTCTCGAGAAGCTGGCCGCCGGTAAGAAGGTCACGTTCTACGAGGACGCAGATGACGCGGCGATCCAGCACGCGTATCGCAGCGCCCGGGTCGTCGTCCTTCCGTCCGTCTACCGATCGCGCTTCGGGCCGGCCAGCCCTCGCGCCGAACTGCTCGGCCTGACGCTGCTCGAAGCCATGGCGTGCGGTACGCCGGTCATCGCGACCGACGTGGGCGGGATGCCGGAAGTGGTCCGCGACGGTCAGACCGGCTACGTCGTGCCACCGTCCGACCCGGCGGCCCTCCGGCGAGCGCTGGTGGACCTCGCGGCCGACGACCAGCTCTGGGCTCGGATGTCCCGGCAGGCCGCGCGCCACGTCCTCGACAACTTCACGTGGGACGTCGTCGCGGACCGCTGCCTCGCCGCGTACGAGGGCGTGCGGTAGCGCTGCACGGCGACGCAGGTGTACGACGCAGCCCGCGGCGGGTCACCGCCGCGGGCTGTTTCTCGCTCTCAGCGGGACAGTGGCCGGGCGGGCGCCCCGACCACGGTCGTCGCCGGTGGAATCGACTTGGTGGCCACGCAGTTCGCGCCGAGCCGTGCTCCGTCGCCGATGGTGATGGCTCCGAACGCCTTGGCCCCGGGACCGATGTACACGTCGTCGCCGACCGTGGGCGCCACCCCGTGGTGCTCGCCCAGGCAGGTTCCGGGATGGATGGTCGCGTTCGCGCCGATGCGGCTCTTGCCGCTGATCACGATCGTTCCCCAGTGCGGCAGCTTGAGCCCGGGCCCGATGACGTTCGTGGGGATGTTGAAGCCGAGCCTGGTCCCCGCGGCCTGAAGCCGCCATCGCGCCGCGGCTCCGGCGAGTTTCCAGACCGGCCCCCGCTGATTCACGACGTACTCGGTCAGCCGCAGCCGTACCTGCCATCGGGCCGACGGCAGCCGGCCGAGTCCCAGCCAGCCGCGCGGCCCCGGGCGAAGGTCGTGCCGCCGTAGGTCGGCTGCTGTCCATTCGCGCAGGTCACGTATCGAAACGATGGGCACGGGAAGCCTCCTTGGATGGGCGTTGGCAGGGGCGTGCCTTCAGCAGGGCCGTGATCCGCCGGCCGGCCGGGACCTCGACGGTCAGGTGCAGCAGGACCGCGGCGACGGCCGACACCCCGAGACCGATGGCGGCTCGCGAACCGAGGCCGGAGTGCTCGAGGCGCAGCAGAACGAGCCCGTGCACCAGGTAGAACGCGTACGAGGCACGACCGGCGAACTGCGGCCAGGTCCACTTCGGTGCCGCGGTGCGCCGCAGGTCGCGCCGGGCCAGCCAGATGATCGCTCCGGCGGCCAGCGGCGCCGTCCACACGTTGGCCGCGGGCCATTGGGGGAGGAACAGCGCGCCGGCGGCCGCGAAGCCGACGGTGGTCGCGGTCAGCCAGGAAGGCATCCGCCGGCCCTCGATGACGAGGCGTGCGGCGACCACGCCCATCACGAATTCCGGGAGGCGTACCAGGGGGTTCGCGTACAGCACCTGCAGGAGGTCGCGGGTGGCGGGCTGGGTGACGACGGAGATGACCACGACCGTGTAGACCGTGAAGGTCGCGCCGAGCGCCCAGGCCACCCAGCGGAACGGCACGTCGCGGATCAACCGCCACAACGCCGGGAACAACGCGTAGAAGAAGATCTCGCAGGACAGCGACCAGGTCACCCCGTTGATGCCGGCATAGACGGCCGGGTCGGTGAACCAGGCGTGGATCAGCGTGATGTTGGTCAGCACCGCGAAGGGATCGCGGCCCTTCCCGCTCACCAGGGACCAGAGGACGACCGCCGCGAGCACGACGACGTACGTCGGGTAGATCCGGGCGAGGCGGCGGATCAGGAAGTGGGTCCGTGTCTGCCCGGGATCGTAGGTCCAGGTCAGGATGAAACCCGAGAGGACGAAGAAGAGCGTCACGCCCGCGTAGCCGTATTGCAGAGGCCGCAGCCAGGGCACGTCCGACCAGGGGTGCAGGTGGTAGGCGAAGACGACCAGGGCGGCCAGCGCCCGGATGGTGGTCAGGCTGGGTAGGTCGGGACGCCGTGGCTTCGCCGAAGGCGGGTACGGGAGGGTGTCAGAGGCGACCAGCGCGGTCCGGGCCTGCGGCATGTCTTCGTAACGACCCGCCGGCCGGTGCAGATAGGAGACGCGGCCGTGATTCGGCCGTGAGGCCATCAACGGCGGCTGATCGACGGACCTCGCGCGGATGGCGCCGACGCCGCGAGCGAGTTCTCAGACCCCGTCGAACTCGAGGGCTTGGTTGCGCAGCGGCCGGCTGTTGATGCGGTGGACGAGGTTGAGGACTCTTGCCCGTTCGCGGCGGTAGCGGCGGGGGGCCGGGGGTTCGTGGCGGAAGGTTGCCGTGGCTCGGCCCGTGTCCCAGGTCAGGTTCAGGAGGTCCGGGTGGCGGCTCGGGTCCTTGTCGTGGCGGCGGGCGAAGCGGGTGCCCGGGATGGCCTTGAACGGGCTCATCGAGATGCGGTCGAGGAGGTGTTCGTGGTCGCTGAGGAAGCGATGGGTCTGGGCCACGTCGTGGCTGGTCTCGCCCGGGTAGCCGAGCATCATGGTGGTGCGGACGCTCAGGCCCGCGGCGTGGGCGTCGTGGATGAACGCCGAGGTGCGCTCGATCTGGGTGCCCTTGGCCATGCGGTCGTTGACCCGCTGGCTTCCGGTCTCCAGGCCGCAGCTGATGCGGCGCATACCTGAGTCGTAGGCCCGCTGCAGTTCCTCGCGGCTCAGGCCGTTGTCCCCGCTGGACTGGACGTGCACTGTGCCGACCCACGTGCCTCCGGGCACCCGGTTCTGGAACTCCGCGGCGATGCCTCGCCACATCTCCAGGTCGCCGTTGAGCTTGATGTCGAGGAAGGCCACCTGCTTGGCCTGGTGGCGTGCCGTCTGCTCGCTGATCTCGTCGAGGACCGCCTCGACCGGACGGCTGCGGAAGGTACGGCCGTTCGCCGTCTCGATGTCGCTGCAGAACAGGCAGCGGCCCCAGCTGCAGCCCCGGCCCGTCATCACCGGGACGACCCGGGTGCGGTACAGGTGCCACGGGAAGTCGCTGAAGTCGGGAACCGGCAGAGCGGAGAGGTTTGCCAGCGGCGGCGCGGGCGGTCCCTGCCGTCCGTCCGGGAGGAAGACGCCCCGGTGCTGGGTGAGGTCGTTGCCGGCGACGAGGTCGGCGACGATGCCGGGGAGGGAGAAGTCCGCCTCGGCGCCCACGATCGCGGTCAGGCCCCGGATGCCGAGCCAGTCGCGGGCCACGTCGGGGTCGTTGAAGGCGGGACCGCCCAGGATGACCGGAACGCCGGAGCGTGCGGCGAGGTCGCAGATGCCCGCCACGGACGGTCGATGGTCGAGGTACGCGGACAGCAGCAGGACGTCCGGGCGGCGCTCGGCGACGGCGGACCTGGTCTCCGCCAGCACTCGAGGGTTCGCCGCCTGACGCCGGGCGAGGTATCTGCCGCGCAGCTTGTCGCGCAGCGGGGTGACGACCGGATGGGTCGCGAAGAGCGCCCGTTGCTTGAGGTGGGTCTGCAGGTTCTGCGGCCGCTCGCGCACGTACGGTGGCACGCCGTGCAGCAGGGGCGAGAGCACCTCGACCCCCATGCCCGCCTTGCGCAGAGCCGCGACGAGGTAGCCCACGCCGAGGGTGGGATACCGCGAGAGATTGTTGAGGTCGACCAGCAGAGTCCGTACGTGCGTCATGTCCCGTGCAACGAGTCGTTGGTTGACGGGGGCAGTGGATCGCGCGACGAATCGGCCGTCAGGGCCATCAGTGTCGGCCGATCGAGTGACCTCGGGCGGATGGCCCGGGCGAAGGCCGCCACCGGTCCTGCGCCCGGTAGCGGCCTCTGGTGACCTGCTCTACTGCATGACCTTCAGGGACCAGTTGTTGATCTCCTGGACCGACACGTCCTCGCCGGTGCCGCCGGTGAAGCCGACGAAGGCCTTCTTGTAGCCGAGCGCCTTGCGCAGGTCGATCTTCTGCTCGAGGACCTTGATCTCCTGCCCGCCCTGCGCCCGGACCCGGACCTTCAGCGTCTTCGACGGCGCGAGGTACGTGATCCGCACCCGCACGGCCTGGCCGAACATCTGGATGGGCGAGGAGGCCACCATCGGCTGGGCCGCGTCCGAAGCGCCGCCGGTGACCACGGCGATGTGGTTGTTGTCCACGTCCGAGGGGTTCTTGAAGGTGTCGAGCTCGACCGCGACGCTGTGCGTCATGCCGCCGTAGCCGATGCTGCCGCCGTGCCCGCCGATGGCCGTGGGGCCGTCGTTCTGCAGGACGAACGCGACCCCGTCGGCGTGGCCGACGGCTCCGGTCATCTCCACGTCGAAGGCGGTGTCGAAGGACATCTTGGGGTTGATCTTGGTGCGGGCCCAGGCCGCGCCGGCCTGGCGCTTGGTGTCGGTGGTCAGGCGCAGCGCGGATCCGTCGACGGTGGCCGAGCCGGCGAGGCGCAGCGACGGGCCGGCGCCGAAGTCGGTGTAGCTGATCACCTTCTTGTAGCCGGTCGGCGCCGCGGCCGCGGCGGTCGGTGTCGCGGTGCCGGCCAGTGCGGCGGCCATCGTGATGGCCGCGCACGTTGCCAAGCGCTTTCGCATTCTTGGTCCCCTCGTACGGTTGGAACGGTCGAAACCACCTTTAACCGCACGATTAGGCGAAACGCCGGGAATGCCGGGGCCTCATACTTTCGGCCTAAATAGTCGTGGCCGATCAGGTCTAGTTCTGCTCGGGAACCTTCGCTCGCGCCACACGGTCCGGGCCGAGCTGGTATGTGGACACTTCCAGCAGCTCGTCGGGCAGGTGGTGGCGGCCGGAGTCGGACAGGTGCTCCCAGTTGGCCGAGCCGGCCAGGCCCTCGAGCCACAGCCGGTGAGCCTCTTCCAGGGCCTCGGCGTCGGACGAGGACGACGGGGTCCGGGGTGACGGCACGGCGCCGGCGGCAGGGGAAGGCGCGGCAGGGGAAGGCGT
>Ga0190269_10000585_pt1 | contig 18349 bp, 14 predicted proteins | sample Popmic249IS_FD_133749 | JGI IMG/M metagenome (GOLD analysis project Ga0190269, IMG submission 133749) | Populus adjacent soil microbial communities from riparian zone of Blue River, Arizona, USA - 249 IS | ecosystem: Environmental > Terrestrial > Soil > Riparian zone | place: USA: Arizona... | reverse complement strand
CCACCACGAGGTCGGCCCCTCCCAGCACGAGGTCGACATGCGCTACAAGAACGCGCTCGAGATGGCCGACGACTGCATGACCTACCGCATCGTCGTCAAGGAGTACGCGATGAAGTACGGCTACCACGCGACCTTCATGCCGAAGCCGCTGTTCGGCGAGAACGGGTCGGGGATGCACGTCCACCAGTCGCTCAGCCGCGACGGCAAGAACGCCTTCTACGACGCCGACGACCCCTACTACCTCTCGCCGGTGGCGAAGTCGTTCATCGCCGGTCAGCTCAAGCACGCGCGCGAGATCTCGCCCCTCTTCGCCCAGTGGGTGAACAGCTACAAGCGGCTCGTCCCCGGCTACGAGGCGCCGGTCTACCTCGCCTGGTCGCGCCGCAACCGCTCGGCCCTGATCCGGGTGCCGCTCTACCACCCCGGCAAGGAGGGGGCAACTCGGGCCGAGCTCCGCTGCCCGGACCCGGCGGCAAATCCCTACCTCTGCTTCGCGGCGATGCTGCAGGCGGGGCTGGAAGGAGTCGAGAAGGGCTACGAGCTGCCGGAGCCGATGGAGCAGAACCTCTACCACCTCTCGCAGGAGGAGCTGGCGCAGCAGGGGATCGAGCAGCTGCCGGCGACCCTCGGCGAGGCGATCGAGATTGCCGCCGAGTCCGAGCTGGTTCTGCGCACCCTCGGCGAGCACACCTTCCGCCGCTTCGTTGAGATCAAGCGGCAGGAATGGGACGACTACCGGGTTCAGGTCACCCCGTACGAGATCGAGAACTTCCTGCCGATTCTCTAGGGGGGCGGGGGGAGGGGTGTCCCTCTCTGGACACATCTCGCTATGGCTCGATGTTGAGTGTCCCGAGAGGGACACCCCTCCCCCCGGTCAGAGCTGGCGGCGTAGTTGATCTGGGTCGTTTACCGGCAGCTTGCAGGAGAAGTTCTGGCAGACGTAGGCGGCGGAGCCTCCGTCGACGGTGGTGCGGTCGCTCAGGAGTGGTGGCTCGTCAGTGCCCTCCGGGCCGCCGGCTAGGACTAGGTGGAAGAGGGGCTGCTGACGGACCACCGCGGTTAGCTCGCCGAGCTTGTCGCCGACCAGTGCCACCTCGCGGGTGGGGGAGAGGTGGAAGTCGAGGGCCCGCAGCATGTGGGCGAAGGCGTCGGGGTGCTGGACCGCCGGTTGGGCGAAGAGGGCGAAGACCCCGGTCGCGGCCTCTTCGAAGCGCCGCTCTCCCGTCAGCGCCGCCAGCCGCAGCAGGCCCATCGCGGCGGAGCTGTTGCCGGAGGGGATCGGGTGGTCGCCGACCTCCTTGCGCCGCGCGATCAGCTCCTCATGGTCGCTGGAGGTCGAGTAGAAGCCGCCGCGCTCGGGGTCGCCGAAGCGCTCGACCGTCGTCTCCGCCAGAGATCTCGCCTCGGCGAACCAACGCTCCTCGAAGCTCGACTCGTACAGCGCCAGCAGCGCCTCGAGCAGGAAGGCGTGATCCTCGAGATAGGCGTTGAGGTGGGCGCGGCCGTCCTTGTAGGTGCGGAGGAGGTGGCCGTCGGCGTCGCGCAGCTCGCCGAGGACGAACTCCGCGCAGGCGCCGGCTGCGTCGAGGTAGTCCTCGCGCCCGAGCACGGCGCCGGCGTCGGCCAGGGCCGCGATCGCGAGGGCATTCCAGGAGGTCAGCCGCTTGTCGTCGAGGCCGGGGTGGACCCGCTGCGCCCGCGCCTCGAACAGAGCCCGCCGCGCCTGCGCCAAGCCGGCGGGCCCGGCCCCCTCGGCACCGCCGGCGAGGTGGAGCACGTTCGCCCCCTCGAAGTTCCCTTGCTCGGTGACCCCGTAGTGCTCGATCACCGGCTCAGCTGCCTCGCCCAGAACCTCGCGGATCTCCTCGGCCGTCCAGACGTAGAACTTGCCCTCCTCGCCCTCGGAGTCGGCGTCGAGCGCCGAGTAGAAGCCACCCTCGGGCCCGCGCATCTCCCGCAGCATCCAGTCCAGCGTCTCCTCGCAGGCGCGCCGGTAGCGCTCGTGGCCCAGGACCTGCCAGCCATGCAGGTAGGCGCGGGCCAGCAGGGCGTTGTCGTAGAGCATCTTCTCGAAGTGGGGGACGAGCCAGACCGCGTCGACCGAGTAGCGGGCGAAGCCGCCGCCGAGCTGGTCGTAGATGCCGCCGGCCAGCATCCGGTCGAGGGTCAGCTCGACGGCCTCGGTCTCGCCACGCGCCATCAGCAGCTCCAGCGAGGAGGCCGGCGGGAACTTCGGCGCGCCGCCGAAGCCGCCGTTGCGGCGGTCCGCCGCAGCGAGCAGGCGCCGCACCGCCTCCTCCAGCTCGGCCGCTCCCGGCAGGTCGCGCGGCTCGACCTCGCCGATCGCCCCCAGCCGCGCCCGCGCCAGGGGCGCTTTTTCGCGGATCTCCTTGCGCTGGGTCTCGAAGGCGTGGACGACCGCTTCCATCACCATCCGGAAGCTCGGCATCCCGCGGCTCTCGTCCGGCGGGAAGTAGGTGCCGCCGTAGAAGGGAACGCCGTCGGGGTCGAGGAAAACGGTCATCGGCCAGCCGCCGTGGCCGGTGATCGTCTGCACGGCCTCCATGTAGATCGCGTCGACGTCGGGGCGCTCCTCGCGGTCGACCTTGATGCAGACGAAGTGCTCGTTCATGTAGGCGGCGGTCTGGGGGTCCTCGAAGGACTCGCGCTCCATCACGTGGCACCAGTGGCAGGCCGAGTAGCCGACAGAAAGCAGGATCGGCCTGTCCTCCTCCCTTGCCCGCTCGAGGGCCTCCGGGCCCCAGGGAAACCAGTCGACCGGGTTGTCCTGGTGCTGGAGGAGGTAGGGGCTGGTCTCCTGCGCGAGGCGGTTCGGCATCGCTCTCAACCTACCCGGCAGCGGACAAGTCAAGTATTGGGCGCTGGCGCTCGCGGAAACTTGGGTCGGGTTTCCCGTTTATGGAAGAGAAACCCTTTCCTGCCGGGTAACCGAATACCGTCACTCTCGTGAAGAACAACCAGGGACAGGGGCAGCAGGACACGGCTGTCGAGGCCGTGCTGGCGAAACTGGCGCCCGAGGACCGGGCGGTGATCCAGGGCGCGCTGAAACGGGCCGAGAAGACCGAGGCCGAACTGCGCTTCCTCGCCGACCACGACCCCCTGACCGGGCTGGTCAACCGCCGCCGCTTCCGGGCCGAGCTCGACCAGTACGTCTCCTTCGCCGCCCGCTACGGCGGCCGCGGCGCGGTGATGGTGATCGACATCGACGGGCTGAAGGAGGTCAACGACCGCGCCGGCCACCAGGCCGGCGACACCCTGATCCGCCGCGTCTCCGAGGTGATGCGGGAACGGGTCCGCGCCACCGACATCGTCGCCCGCCTCTCCGGCGACGAGTTCGCGGTGCTGATGCCGCAGACCGACACCGCCGGCGCCCTGCAGCTGGGCGAGGACCTGCGCGCGCAGGTCGCCGAGGGGATGCCGCTGAACACGGAGATCGACGGCGCCACGATCAGCGTCGGAATCGCGATGTTCGGCGGCCAGGGCGAGGTCGGCGCCGAGTCGGTGCTGGTCGCCGCCGACCAGGCGATGTACGAGGCCAAGGGGGAGGGACGGAACCGGATCACCCTCTTCCACGCCGCCGGCGAGGACGGCGCGGCGGCGCCGCGGCCGCAGACCACCAGTGCCCGGATTCGCGACGCCCTCACCCAGAACCGCCTGCGCCTGGCGACGCAGCCGATCCGCGACCTCGCCTCCGGTGGGATCGAGCGCTACGAGCTGCTGCTGCGGATGACCGGGGAAAGCGGCGAGCTGCTGCCGGCGGCCGACTTCATCGACGTCGCTGAGCGCTCCGGGATGGTGCAGGAGCTCGACCGCTGGGTCGTCACCCAGGCGCTGGAACTGATCGGCGAGCGCGAGAAGGCCGGCTCCCCCGTCTCCCTTCACATGAACATCTCCGGCGCCTCGGTCACCGACCTCTCGGTGCTCGAATTCATCGAACGGCGGCTCGACGAAGGCGAGGCGGATCCCGCTCGCTGCACCTTCGAGATCACGCAGACGGCGAGGGTCGAGGACTACGAGACCGCCGCCGGCTTCGCCGATCGGTTGACCGAGTTCGGCTGCGAAGTCGCGATCGACGATTACGGCGCCGGATTCGGGCCCTTCGCCTACCTGCAAAAGGTCCCGTTCGACGTGATCAAGATCGACGGCGCCTTCATCCGCGACCTGCCCCGCAACGATGCCGATCAGCTGACCGTGAAGGCGATCGTCGACATCGCCCGCGGCCTCGGCAAGCGCACGATCGCCGAGTTCGTCGAGGACGAGGACACGCGGACGCTGCTGCAGGAGTACGGCGTCGACATGGCCCAGGGCTACCACCTGGGCAGGCCGACCGACGTCGCCGAGGGCCTAGCTCCCGCGTAGGAGCGCCCGCCTGATCTTGCCGCTGCTGGTCTTCGGCAGCTCGGCGGCGAACTCGACGATGCGGGGGAACTTGTAGGGGGCGGTCTCGCGTTTGCAGTGCTCCTGCAGCTCGTGGACGAGATCCTCGCCGGCGCCGTTGGCGGGAGCGCTGTCGCGGAGGACGACGATCGCGCGGACGACCGAGCCGCGCTCGGGGTCGGGGGCGGCAACCGCGGCGGCGTCGGCGACGGCGGGGTGGGAGAGGAGGGCGGACTCGACCTCGGTCGGGCCGATCCGGTAGCCGGAGGAGAGGATGATGTCGTCGCCGCGGCCCTCGAAGTAGAGATAGCCGCCCTCGTCTTCCCGCACCAGGTCGCCCGTCTCCCACCACTCGCCCTGGAAGCGCTCGCCGTCCAGGTAGCGGGAGAAGAAGGTGGGGGAGGAGGCGGCGCACAGCTGCAGTTCCCCCTCGACGATCCGCGTCTCCATTCCCGGCAGCGTCCTGCCCATCGACCCCAGCCGCACCGGCTCCCCGACGAGGTTGGCCGTGACCTGCCCGGTCTCGGTCTGCCCGTAGCCGTCGGCGGGCTCGAGCCCCGTCGCCTGCCGGAAGGCGGCGATCGTCTCCGGGTCGAGCGGCTCGCCGGCCGAGACCATCCGCCGCAGCTTCGACAGCGGCCGTAGGGCGGTGCGCCGAGCCAGCATCCGGTACTCCGTCGGTGCCTGGCAGAGCACGTTTACGCTTAGCGCCTCGGCGAAGTCGAGCCGCTCGGCGGGGTCGAACCGCCCGTCGTGGATGACCGCGGCGGCCCCCGTGATCCAAGGCGCCAAGAAGACGTTCCGGGCCGACTTCGACCACCCCGTCGCCGTCGTGCACCAGGCCAGGTCCCCCTTCCGCGACCCGAACCAGTGCTCCGCCTGCACCCGCTGCCCCATCAGGTAGCGGTACCCATGCACAACCCCCCGCGGCTCCCCCGTAGTGCCAGAGGTAAAGACGATCAAAGCCGGATCCTCAGCCCCCATCTCCTCCACCGCCACCGGAGCCTCCTGCGGCAGATCCTCGTCGAGAACGCGGGCGACATCGGCCATCGTCATCACCGGCACCCCGCCGGGCATCTCCTCCAGCAGCCCTTCCTCTCCGACGCACAACTTCGGATCAGCCGCCGCCACCCGATGCTCCAGGTCGTGCCGCCGCAACCTCGTGTTGCAAGGCAGCGCAACCGCCCCCATCCGCCAGCAGGCAAGCAGCGTCAACACCCACTCGATCCGGTTCCCAAGGAGCGTCATCACCACATCGCCCCGCCTCACCCCCCGAGCGGCAAACGCCCCCGACAGCCCCGCCGATTGCGCGATCAGTTCCCCGAAGTAGTGATCCCGCCGGTTCCCTTCGGCATCGATCGCCACGACCCCCAACCTCGAGGCCGGCGACCGCTCCATCAACTCCTCAATCAGGTTCACGGACCGAGAGTCTGCCAACCACTGTCAGAAAGGGACCGGGGGGTCCTCCTCCAGACACTCAACATCGAGCCATAGCGAGATGTGTCTGGAGGGGGACCCCCCGGTCCCTGACCTACCTACCTGGCTACCGAAGTTCGGCAGACGTCTTCTTCAGCAACTGCCGGGCGATGATCAGCAGCTGGATCTGCTGGGTCCCCTCGAAGATGTCGAGGATCTTCGAGTCGCGGGCCCACTTCTCCAGCAGCTCGTTCTCGCCGTAGCCGATCGCACCGCACAGCTCGACGCAGCCAAGGGTGACGTCAACGCCGGTACGCCCCGCCTTCGCCTTCGCCATCGAGGCCTGCAGCGAGTTCGGCTTGGAGTTATCGGCCATCCAGGCGGCCTGGAGGGTGAGCAGCCAGGCGGCCTCGTAGTCGGCCTCCATCTCGAGGAAGCGAGCGGCGGCGGCGTGCTGGTTGTTGGCGGGGACGTCGTAGTCGATCGTGACGCCGGCCTTCTTCAGCTGCTTGCGGGTCTCTTCGAGCGCGGCGCGGGTGACGCCGACGGCCATCGCGGCGACCAGCGGCCGCGTGTTGTCGAACGTTTCCATCACGCCCGCGAAGCCCTTCTCTTTGACCTCCGGGTCCCCGAGCAGCGCCTCTTTCGGCACCCGGCAGTCCTGCAGGGTGAAGTTGGCGGTGTCGGAGGCGCGGATCCCGAGCTTGTGCTCGAGCCGGTCCAGCTTCAGGCCCGGGTTGTCGCGCTCGACGATGAACGACTTGATCGCCGCCCGCCCTTTCGAGCGGTCGAGCGAGGCCCAGACGACGATCAGGTCGGCCCGGTCGCCCGAGGTGACGAAGATCTTCTCGCCGTTGAGGACGTATTCGTCGCCGTCGAGTTCGGCGGTGGCGCGGATCGCGGCGGAGTCCGAGCCGGCTTCGGGCTCGGTGATCGCCATCGCCGCCCACTTGCCGCCGTACTTCTTCAGCTGCTCCTCGGTCGCAACCGAGGCGATCGCCGAGTTGCCGAGCCCCTGGCGCGGCATCGAGAGCAGCAGGCCGACGTCGCCCCAGCAGAGCTCGATGATGCCGAGCACGGTGGAGAGGTTGGAGCCGTTGCGGTTCTCGCCGTCGGCAGCCTTCTCGCGGCGGACGCCGGCGGCACCGGCGCCGCCGATGTCGGAGCCCTCGTTCATGCCGTCGATCAGCGACGCCAGCATGTCGAGCTCTTTCGGGTAGGAGTGCTCGGCCTCGTCGTATTTGCGCGAGATCGGGCGGAACACCTCGGTGGCGACCTGGTTGGCCTGGTTCGCCAGCGGCTTGAACTTCTTCGGTATCTCGAGATTGATCATCTTCAGTTCCTTTCGCTCCTCAGGCAGTGCCTAGACGAGCAGGGCGCCCTCCATCACGCCCGCAGCTCGGAGGTCGCGGTACCAGCGCTCGACCGGGTGCTCCTTGACGAAGCCGTGACCGCCGAGCAGCTGGACGCCGTCGGAGCCGATCTTCATCCCCTTCGTCGTGCAGAGCTTGCGAGCGATCGCCGCCTCGCGGCCGAAACTCTCGCCGCGGTCGGCGCGGCTTGCCGCCCGGTAGGTCGCCAGCCGCATCGCGTTCGACTCGATGCCGATGTCGGAGACGGCGAAGGCGACGCCCTGGCGGTTGGAGATCGGTTCGCCGAAGGCCTGGCGGTCGTTGACGTAGGGGATCACGTAGTCGAGGACGGCCTCGGCGGTGCCGCTCGCAAGCGAGCACCAGGCGATCCGCGAGCGGTTGACGCAGGCGGCATAGTCCTTGGCTTTGGCGTTCCCCTCGCCGAGCAGCGCGCTGCCCGGCAGTTTCACTTTGTCGATCAGGAGGCGGCCGGTGGCGGCGGGGCGCAGGCCCATCGCCGGCTCATCCTCGATCGAGAGGCCTTTGGCTCCCGACTCGACCACGAACAGGGCCGGGCCGATGCCCTCGGCGTCGGCTGCGACAACGAACAGCTCGCAGTCCTTGGCGCGGGCCAGCAGCGACTTGGCGCCGGTGAGGACCCACTCGTCGCCTTTGCGTTTCGCCTTCGTCTCCAGCTGGAAGGGATCGAAGAGCGGCCGTGGCTCGAGGATCGCCAGCGCCGCGGCCGGGATGTCCTCGCCGGTGAAGGCCGGCAGGTAGGTCGCCTCCTGCTCGGCCGAGCCCCAGAGGCCGATCGCGGTCGCGACCGCGCCCGGAGCCATCGCGGCGTAGGCAATCCCCATGTCGCCGTGGGCGAGCGCCTCGCCGATGAGGACGCTGGTCACCGCCGACTGCTCGGTCATCACGCCGCCGAGCTCCTCGGGGACGCCGAGCATGTTGACGCCGAGCTCGTTCGCCTGGTCGAGGATCTCCTTCGGCGTCTCGCGCTTCTCGTCGGCCTCCAGCGCCGCCTTGCGGATCTGGTCCTCGGCGAAGGAGCGGCCCGCCTCCTGGAACATCTGCTGCTCGTCGTCGGGCGAGAGGTCGAAGAGCCCGGTCGACTTGCCCTTCTTCTGGCGGGCGGGTTTGCCCAGCTTCTGCGCGGCCTTGAAGGTGCGGCCGGCCGCGGTCGCGCCCTTGAAGCCGTTCTTGGTCCCCTGGAAGAGGGCCTGCTCTACCTGCTTGCGGATGCGGATGCGGTCCAGCAGGTCGGAGCCCGCGAGGCGGTTCAGCGCCCGCAGGCCGTAGCCCATCCCGCGCTCCGCCATCCCCTTGTTCTCGGTGGTGGTCGTCACTTCGTCGTCTTCCTTCCGGTTTTAGCGCTAGTGGAACTGGTCTTGGCTTTCGAATTCGAAGCCGTTTTCAGCGGCTGCACGCGGCCGTCAAGGTGGGGCGTGCCCTTCTTCGCGTCGCGAACGGCGAAGAGGATCTCCTCGCCCTCTTCTTCGGAGGCGAACTCGACCCGCGCCGGCAGCAGAACCGGCTTGCGGAAGCGGACCTCGACCTCGAAGCTCTGCGGCAGCTTGCTTTCGAGCTGAGCCAGGGCCCGCGCCTTCGTCCACATCCCGTGAGCGATCGCGCCGGGGAAGCCGAGCGGCTTCGCGGTCAGCGAATGCATGTGAATTGGGTTGCGGTCTCCGGAGACGCCGGCGTAGCGGCGGCCGAGGTCGCCGGGCAGCTTCCACTCGGCGCTGGCCGGCGCGTCGGCGGGCAGCGACTCGAAGCCCTTCTCCTGCTTCGGCGCGTCGCCGTTCGACTTGCCGCGGCGCAGCATCGTGCTGACGCTCTCCCAGACCACCTTGCCGTCGACCAGGACCTCGGTCTCCAGCGAGAAGGTCTTGCCTTTCGGGTGCGGCTGCAGCTTCGTCGGCCGCACCCGGATCGTCATCTCCTCGTGGACCCCGATTGGCCGTTTCTGCGAGATCGAGTTCTCGACGTGGACCAGGCCGACCGCTCCGAACGGGAAGGAGCCGTCGCTCATGACCGCCATGTGCAGCGGGAAGGCGAGCATGTGCGGGTAGGTCGGCGGCAGGGCATCGCGGAAGGCGAAGCCGCAGACCTTGGCGTAAGCGGCGACGTCCTCCGGCTTGGCGACGACCCCCGTCAGCTCGAGGTCGAGCCCGTCGGGGATCTCGCCGCCCCCGCCCGGGACGAACGGGAGCAGCGAGGCGCCGGGGATCATCGGCAGCGCCGCCCGCGCGTAGAGCGGCAGGATGCTGGGGGAGCTGTCGAGGGTCTTCGCCATGCGTTCAGGCCCCCAGCAGGCTCTGGCCGCAGACGCGGACGGTGTTGCCGTTGACGCCGGTCGAGGCCGGGCTGGCGAACCAGGCGATCGTCTCGGCGACGTCGACCGGGAGCCCGCCCTGCGAGAGGCTGGAGAGCCGGCGGCCGGCTTCGCGCGGGCCGATCGGCATCGCCGCGGTCATCTGGGTCTCGATGAAACCCGGGGCTACCGCGTTGATCGTCGCTTTGCGTTTCGCCAACTCCGGGGCCATCGCTTCGACCATCCCGATCACGCCCGCCTTGGAGGAGGCGTAGTTGGTCTGGCCGTTGTTGCCGGCGATCCCGGCCATCGAGGAGACGCCGACGATCCGCCCGTTGCCGTTCAGCAGTTTCCCGCCGAGCAGGGCGTCGTTGATTCGCTCCTCCGAGGAGAGGTTGATCTCCATCAGCTGCGCCCAGCGCTCCTCGGGCATCTTCGCGATCGTCCGGTCTTTGGTCACGCCGGCGTTGTGGACGACGACGTCGACCCCGCCGGAGAGCTCGGAGGCGATCGTCTCCGGCGCCTCGTCGGCGGTGATGTCGATCTCGATCGAACGGCCGCCGATCGCGTCGGTTACCGCCTTGAGGTCGGCGGACATCTGCGGGATGTCGAGGCCGACGACTTCGGCCCCGTCGCGGGCGAGCGTGTTGGCGATCGCGGCGCCGATCCCGCGGGAGGCGCCGGTGACCAGCGCCACCTTGCCGGCGAGTGGCTGCTCCCAGTCGATCCTCGGCCTCGCGGCGACGCCTTTGCCGACCCGGATCACCTGGCCGGAGACGTAGGCCGATTTCGGCGAGAGGAGGAAGCGCAGCGTCGACTCCAGCTGGTCCTCGGCGCCCGGCTCAACGTAGACGAGTTGCGCGGTCGAGCCGCGGCCGCCGATCTCCTTGCCGAGCGAGCGGGTGAAGCCCTCCAGCGCCCGCTGAGCGATGTGGGCGGGGATGGAGCCGGCTTCCTCGGGCGGGGTGCCGAGGACGACGACGCGGCCGCTGCGCTGCAGGCGGCCGACCGCGGGGTAGAAGAAGCGCTGCAGCTCGACCAGCTCGGTCGAGTCGGCGATCCCGGTCGCGTCAAAGACCAGCGCCTTTGCCTTGCCCTCGGCCCCGGCCCGTTCGGCCTTGATGCTGTCGAGGATGCCGGCGACAGCCTTGCCGAGGCGCCCGGCGGGCGCTCCGTCGTAGAGGACCGGGCCGGCGACGACCGGCTGACCCTCCTGGTAGCGGTCGAGCGAGACCGGCTGCGGCAGCCCGAGCTGCTTGGCGATCGTGCCGACGAGCGGAGCGTTGACAACCTGTGAGTAGCGGTCAGCCATCGTTACTTGGCACCTCCCGGGGCCTCGAGGATCGCGACGACACCCTGGCCGGCGGCGGCGCAGATGCTGATCACGCCGCGGCCTTTGCCGTCTTCGTTCAGTTGCTTGGCGAGGCTGGCGACGATCCGGCCGCCGGTCGCGGCGAACGGGTGGGCGGCCGCCAGCGAGCCGCCGTTGACGTTGAGCTTGGCGCGGTCGATCGGCCCCAGCGGTTTTTTCCGCCCGAGCTTCTCGCTGCAGAACTCCTTGTCTTCCCAGGCCTTCAGGGTGCAGAGAACCTGCGCGGCGAAGGCCTCGTGGATCTCGTAGTAGTCGAAGTCCTGCAGTTTCAGTCCGGCCCGGTCGAGCATCCGCGGCATCGCGTAGGCCGGCGCCATCAGCAGGCCTTCGCGCTTGTGGACGTGGTCGACGGCGGCGGTCTGCGCCTCGGATATGTAGGCGAGGATCGGCAGGCCGCGCTCTTTCGCCCACTCCTCGGAGGCGAGGAGGACAGTGGAAGCCCCGTCTGAGAGCGGCGTCGAGTTGGCCGCGGTCATCGTCCCCTCGGGGCCGCCGAAGACCGGCTTCAGCTTCGCCAGCTTCTCCATGCTCGAGTCCGGCCGCAGGTTCTGGTCGCGATCGAGCCCGATGTACGGGGTCATCATGTCGTCGAAGAAGCCGCGGTCGTAGGCGGCGGCGAGGTTCTTGTGGCTCGTGACGGCGAGCTCGTCCTGCTCCTCGCGGCCGATGTCCCATTCGGTGGCCATGATCGCGCAGTGCTCGCCCATCGAGAGGCCGGTGCGGGGCTCCTCGTTGCGGGGGATCGCCGGAACGATGTGGCCGGGGCGAACCTTGGTCAGCGTCTTCAGCTTGCCGACGGTCGAGCGCTCGCGGTTGGCCTCGAGCAGGGTCTCGCGCAGGTCCTCGTTGAGCGCGATCGGCGCGTCGGAGGTGGTATCGGCGCCGCAGGCGATGCCGGAGTCGATCTGGCCGAGGGCGATCTTGTTGGCGACGAGGATCGTCGTCTCGAGGCCGGTGCCGCAGGCCTGCTGAACGTCGTAGGCGGGGGTCTCGGGGGCGAGGCGGGTGCTGAGCACGCTCTCGCGGGTGAGGTCGCGGTCGCGCGAGTGCTTGAGGACGGCGCCGCCGGCGACCTCGCCGAGCGTCTCGCCCTGGAGGCTGTAGCGGTCGATCAGGCCGTCGAGGGCGGCGGTGAGCATGTCCTGGTTGCTCGCGTGCGAGTAGACGCTGTTGGAGCGCGCGAAGGGGATCCGGTTGCCGCCGACGACGGCGACTTTGCGGGTTTTGGCGTTCATTTGGGGGAGGGTCCTCCTTGGGATGAGTTGGAAGCGGGGGTGGGGGCCGAGCGGCCGCGGAGGCCGGGCTCGACGGTGGAGACGAGGAGGGCGGCGGCGTCCTCGGCGGTGATCGCCTCGGTTCGCAGCCACCAGCGCGCGAGCGCCTCGGAGGCGCCGAGCAGGGCGGCGGAGAGGGCCTCGACTTCTACCTTGGCGCCCTCGCGGCGCCGCATCGGGATCTGCGCCAGCAGCGAGGCGGAGACCAGCTCGACGATCTGGCCGCGATACGCCGCGACCCGGTCGAAGACCTCGCCGGCTTGGGGGAGGGTCTCGTCGAAGAGAACCGCCCAGGCGGAGCGGTCGCTGTCGAGGAATGAGAAGAAGGCGCGGACGCCGGACCCGAGCGCGTCGCCCGGGTTTTCGGTCTCCCGCACCGCCGCGGCGATCGTCGCGATCAAGGAGTCGCCCGCCCGCTCCATGCAGGCGATGTAGAGCCGCTCCTTGTTGCCGAAGTAGTTGTAGAGCAGCGGCTTAGTAACCCCGATCGCCGCCGCGATCTCCTCCATCGTCACGGCCGCGTAGCCGCGCTCCGCAAACAAGGCGTGCGCCGCCTCCAGCGTCTGCTCCATGCGGTCGTCCCGCGAGAGCCGAGTGCGAACCGATGCATCCATCGGTGCAGACGTTACCGCAATATAAATTTATATCGACGTAACGTGATGGTTCTCACGTATATCCCTTGAGAGCTTCGCGGCAGGAGCGGCGCAGCTGCTCGGTCCCCTCTCGTTTCGCCTCATTGGCTTTCGCCCGCTTTCGGACGGCCGACTGTCGGTGCGAGGCCGGGGGACCGTTGTTAGCGCAGCGCCCCCGGCCGCTATCTGTCTGATGTGGCCGAAGAAGCTAGGTCGGAGCAGGAACCGAAATCGTTTCTACAGAGAAGGGGTATGCGTGAGCGACATCACGGCGAGCGTGTAAATAAGCAGGCTTGTTAAGTAAACCGAGGGTTTGGGTACGCAGCAGTGTCTCAAGAGAAATGCAGTTCTCACGAGGAGTAGAACCCATGCTCAAGTTCAGATACCTATCGGCAGCAGCGGTCTGCGTGCTGATCTTCGGGGTCCCCAGCGCATCTGCGGCAACGTGGACGATCCAGCTGACTCCGAACGCGAGTGGGGCCGATCACAGCAATCTCTACGACATCAGCTGCGATCCGAGTGCGGCCACCCCCTGCGTTTCGGTGGGGAAGCAGGAAACCAGCGGGAAAAGTGCCTCCTATGCGCAAGCTTGGAACGGGAGCACCTGGACCAACATCACGGCTGGCATGCCAGAAGGGGCGACTGGGGGCGAATTGCAATCAGTCGAGTGCTTCCGTGTGTTGGGATTTTTCGGTTGCTACGCGGCCGGCTCATACACGAGCAGTGGGGTGATTAAGAGCCTCATCGTCGGCGGATCCAACACCGCTCTAAGCAGCGTGCCGACGACGCCGAATCCAGAAGGTGCCAGCGAAACCGCTCTCAAAGGAATGTCGTGCAGGACCTTTACGGTATGTGTAGCGGTCGGTTACAGCGTCAAAAGCGGCAAAAAAACGGCTTTTGCCCTGCGTCTCGTCGAATCAAAATGGGCGACTCAGTCGATTCCGGAACCGGAAGGCGCCACTTCAAGCGAACTCCATGGGGTCGACTGCCCCACGACGACTTTCTGCGTGGCGGTTGGCAGCTATACCGACGGCGGTGGCTCTATCTGGGCATGGTCGGCCACTTGGAACGGGACGATTTGGACGTTGGGAACCGTCGCGAAACCCACGGGCTCGATCCGCACCGTTCTTCTCGATGTTTCTTGCAGCACCGCTTCGGCGTGTGCAGGCGTAGGTATTTACAGGGATTCCGGTGGCCTGCAGACATCGTTCGTAGCGCGCTGGAATGGGACTTCGTGGTCTCATCAGAGCAGCGCGAACCCCGTCGGATCGACCAATACGGTGTTTCAGGGCGTCTCGTGTGTCGCCAGCTCGCCGTGTGTAGCGGTCGGCGACTGGAACAACGGCAAATCCTGGCAGCCGATGGCGCAGGAATGGAACGGCAGCGCTTGGGTGCTCGACACCACCCCTAACCCTACGGGAGCGACCGAAACGATCATCGAGGGGGTTGCCTGTCGGACCGGCTGCCTGTCCTCCGGTTGGTACGCCAACTCTGAAGGAAAACGGAAAACGCTCGGCGAGAGCCGATAGGAGATGTCCGAGAGGGGAAGAGTGTTCTCCTCTCCCTTTGGACCCACCATCAAGCTGCCGGGCAGAGGGTGATAAGTCCTCTGCCCGGCAGCAGGTTCTGCGGAGGACGGGGGACTTGAACCCCATCCGGAGTGCTACTCCGGACTCACGATTATCAGTCGTTCGCGGCGCCTCGCCGCTTCGTCCTCCGGTTCTATAAGGCGCGAACAGCAGAAGTTCTCCCCCCCCTCCCCCTCCGTCAATGGATCACGCGATTCGGTAATCTCGGTGGACGGTTATCAGTCGTTCCGGGGGTAGCTCCCCCGCACGGAAAAAGACCCGCTTCGGCGGGTCTTCGTGATCCGGGGATACCAGTAAGAGCCGGCGTCTCAGCTCTCGGAGAAGCCGAAGCGGAGCTGCAGGCGCCGCAGGGGCGCGGGAGCCCACCAGTTCCACTCGCCGAGCAGCTGCATCAGCGCCGGCACCAGCAGGGCGCGGACGATAGTCGCGTCGATCATCACCCCGACCGCCATTCCGATCGCGATCTGCTTGACGAAGAAGACGCTGCTGACGCCGAAGGCGAGGAAGACGACGGCGATCGCCAGCGCGGCGGCGGTGATCACGCGGCCGGTGCGGGCGATGCCGGTGGCGACCGCCTCTTCGTTGGAGTCGCCGCGGTCGTACCGCTCTTTGATCCGCGCCATGACGAGGACCGCGTAGTCGGTGGCGAGGCCGAAGAGGACGGCGAAGAGGAAGACGAGGCTGGTCACCTCGATCGCGCCGGGGCCGGTGTAGTCGAGGGGCCGGTCGAGCCAGCCCGCCTGGAAGGAGAGGACGAGGATCCCGAGCGTGGCGCCGAGGGTGAGCGTGTTCATCAGCAGCGTCTTCAGCGGCAGGAGGATCGAGCCGGTGAGCAGGAAGAGCAGGACCAGCGTGGTCAAGGCGACGAGCGCCACCACCAGCGGCGCGTGCTTAGCCAGGCTCTCCTTCTGGTCGATGAAGCCGGCGGTGTTGCCGGAGACGAGTGCAGCGGTGCCGGCGGGCGGGCTGAGATCCCGGATCGTGTGCACCGAGTCCTGCGAGTCGCCGCTGAGGGCCGGCCCGGAGAGCGCGAAGTTGGCGAAGGCGATTCCGTCGGCGGGAGCGAACGGGCTGCCGCCGACGACGCCGTCCACGGCTTCGATCCGGCGCGCGAAGGCGGCGAGCTCGGCCGGGCCGGTCGGTCCGTCGACGGTCACGGTCACCGCCTCGGTGACGTCGCGCGGGTAGTGGGCCTCGAGTTAGCGATAGGCGTCGTAGGAGGGCTGGCCGGGCGGCACCGCTTCGGCGCTGGGGCCGGTCAGGGTGGTCCAGAGCAGCGGCACCGCGGCCGCGAGCAGCAGTGCCGAGCTGCCCAGGGCAAACATCACCGGCCGGCGCATCACGCCTCGGGCGAGGCGGTACCAGCCGCCGGAGGTATCGGAGACGGCGGGGCCGCGCCGGACCGAAAGCGCGTCGATCCGCGTGCCGAGCATGGCCAGCAGCGAGGGGACGACCAAAAGTGCCATCAGCGCCGAGAGGATCGCCACCGAGGCGCCGGCGACGGCCATCGAGTAGAGGAAGCGCTGCGGCATCACGATCAGCGCCGCCATCGCGGCGGCGACGGTGAGGCCGGAGAAGAGGGCGGTCCGCCCGGCGGTCTGCACGGTGCGGCGGTGGGCCTCCCGGCTGGGGCCGTCGCGAGCCAGTTCCTCGCGATATCGCGAGACCAGCAGCAACGCGTAGTCGACTGCGAGGCCGAGGCTGAGGCCGGTGGCGATGTTCAGCGCGAACAGCGAGGTGTCGGCGAAGCCGGACATCACCCGCAGGACCAGCAGCGTCCCGACGATCGAGATCACGCCCATCAGCAGCGGGATCGCCGCGGCGATGACGCCGCGGAAGACGAACAGCAGCAGCAGGGCCAGGACCGGAAAGGCGATCATCTCGGCCTTGGTGAGGTCCTCCCGGGTCTGATCGTTGGTCTCGTCGAAGCCGGCCGCAAACCCGCCGACGGCGACGTCGAGGGGGCTCGCGGCGGCGATCGGCTGCACCTCTTCGGCAGCGATTCCGCCCTTGTCCTCGGCGTCGTCGGTCGCGAGGAAGGCGGTCAGCGCCAACGACTCGCCGTCGGCGGCGAGGAGGTTGGCGGCACCGGGGTCGCGGAGCGGGTTGACGACTCGCCCGACGTATTCCACGCCGGCGAGCCGAGCGCTAAGTTGGGCGACCTGGCGGCGGACAGCCGGATCGCTCACGTCGAGCTTGCCGCCTTCCGGCGCCCGCACGACCAGAACCAGGGCGGGGTTGGGGTTGTAGCCGAGCGACTCGCGCAGCAGGTGGTTGGCCCGCTCGCTCTCCGAGGCGCTGTCGGTGAAGCCAGCCGCCTTCAGGTGCTTCTCGACGTCATGGCCGACGCCGGCGGCGATCAGGGTGAAGAGGGCGACGACGGCGAGGACGAGCTTGGGGTGCTTCCAGGTCAGGTCGGCGATCCTGGTCATGCGGCGGGACTGTACCAGAAGTCAAAGTAGATGCTTGGAGAGGCAAAGCACTCTTGCTAGCATCGCTCGCATGCCGCGTCGGTCATACGCCCAGGAGTGCAGCTTCGCGACGGCTCTCGACAAGGTCGGCGAGCGCTGGTCGTTGTTGATCGTGCGGGAGCTGCTGCTCGGGCCCCTGCGCTTCTCCGATTTGGCGCGCCTGGTCGGCCACGCCCCCACCGACGTCCTCACCAAGCGCCTGCGCGACCTGGAAGCCGACGGCATCGTTCGGCGCCGCCAACTCGACCCGCCCGCCTCGGCCACCGTCTACGAGTTGAGCGACTTGGGGCGGGGGCTCGAACGGCCACTGGTCGAGATGGGCCGCTGGGGGATGCAGCTCCAGCGCCTGCCCGACGTGGTCGGCCTGCCCGCGACCTCCCTGGCGAATGCCCTGCGGGCGATCCTCCAGCCGCCGCCCGGGGTGGCGATGACGGTCTCCCTGCTGAGCGAAGACCACCACTCCCACGTTCGGATCGAGGGCGGTCGCGTAGTCGCCGCCCGAGGGGAGGCCGCGGCCCCGGACCTCACCCTCATCGGCACCCCGGTCGACGTGCTCGCCGGCCTGGTGGTCGGCGGACCTGCCGAGGAGCGAGTCGAAGTCCAAGGCGACCGCTCGCTGATCGGGCAGCTGCGCGCGATGGTCGTGATCCCGGACCGTTTGCGCGAAGAAGCGACCGCGGCCTTCGCCGCGCCGGTCGGCTCGGGGCGCTAGCTGAGCTCGGTGCCGTCGTAGAGCTTTTGGACGTGCACGGTGCCCGGGGGGCTGGTTTCGATGCAGAGGCGGCAGAGGACGCACTCGTCGACGTTCTCATCGACGATCTCGACGGTGCCGCCGGCATCTTTGTAGATGTCGACGGGGCAGACTTCCTCGAGCTTGGCGGCGATCGCTGCGTCGTTCTTGATCGAGTCCTCGACCTCGATGTCGATGAAGACTTTGTTGAGTTGCTCGGGCATCAGGCGGTCGCTCCCAACTTCTCCTTGACGACGTCGGGGATCTCGTCGATGCGCTCGACGACGCGGATGCCGGCGGCTTCGAGGCGGGCGATCTTCTCGGTCGCGGTGTCCTCTTTGCCCTCGACGATGGTGCCGGCGTGGCCGAAGCTCATGCCTTTCATCTCGTCGTCGTCCATGAATTTGCCGGCCATGAAGGCGACGATCGGGAGGCGGCTGTTGTTGTCCTTGACCCATTCGGAGAGCTGGGCCTCCATCCGGCCGCCGGGCTCGGTGTAGATGACGATCGCCTCGGTCTGCTCGTCGGCCTCGAAGTAGGGCATCAGCTCGGCGTAGGTGGAGCCGATGATCGCGTCGCCGCCGATCGAGATCGCGGTCGAGACGCCGAGACCCGCCTGGGTCAGCGAGGACGAGATCTCGGTCGTCATCCCGCCGGAGCGCGACATCACGCCGACGGGGCCGGGCGTGTAGGCCTTGGCGGCGTCCTTGGCCGGTCCCCCGATGCCGCCCATCTTGATCACGTCGGGCACGATGATCCCCAGGCAGTTGGGGCCGATGATCCGCGCCCCGT
>Ga0190269_10000584_pt1 | contig 18360 bp, 17 predicted proteins | sample Popmic249IS_FD_133749 | JGI IMG/M metagenome (GOLD analysis project Ga0190269, IMG submission 133749) | Populus adjacent soil microbial communities from riparian zone of Blue River, Arizona, USA - 249 IS | ecosystem: Environmental > Terrestrial > Soil > Riparian zone | place: USA: Arizona... | reverse complement strand
TCGGCCTCGACCGAGTGATCGGTACGCACTGCGATGCCTCTACCTCCGAGCGCGCTCACACGCTCCGCAGTCTCCTCGATGACTTCGCTGCGCTTGCCCGCAGGCCTGCCGCGCGCGCTGCGGCCGCTGCAATAAACGGTCGCGCCTGCCTCGCCGAGCATGCTGGCGATGCCGCGTCCCGCGCCGCGCGTGGCGCCTGCCACGAGCGCCACGCGACCTGCGAGTGGGCGTTGCTTTTGCTGGTCTACCATGAGCGGCAGCCTAGCGTGCCATATATGCCAAACCATGGCATATATAGCGCGTGTCCGCAGAACGGTTGATCGATCTCGTCCAGCTCCTCCAGACACACCCGCGGCGCAGCGTGCGCGACTTGGCCCGTGATCTCTCGGTGTCCGTGCGCACCGTTCACCGCGACTTGGACGCGCTCTCGCTGGCCGGCGTGCCGGTGGTCAAGATGCGCGGCGCGGATGGTGGCATCGCGCTGCGCGACGGATTCCGCATGCGCCTACGCGGCATGACCAGCGATGAGCTCGCGGCTCTGGCCGGGCTCGGGATCCCGCACGCGCTCGAGGACCTCGGCCTTCGCGGCTCGCTGCGCACTGGCTTCTCGAAGCTAACGGCGGCGCTCGGCACGCGCGACCAGCCGATCTTGGAGCACGCCCGCAAGCGCTTGCACATGGACTCTTCCTCGTGGTTCGGCGAGCGCGAGCAGGTGCCGCATCTGGCTGCATTGCGCGATGCCGTGTGGCGCGACCTGCGCGTGCGCATCCGCTACCGCGACATGGACGGCAAGCTCACGCGCATGCTGGTGGATCCGTACGGGCTCGTGATCAAGGCCGAGCGTTGGTATCTGGTCGCCGCCGCTGTGAGCGGCGTGCGCGTATATCGCTGCGCGCGCATCGAAGCACTGGAAGCGCTGACGCGCAAGTTCAAGCGTCCCGACCGCTTCGAGCTGAGTGAGTACTGGGCCGAGCACTGCGCGAGCTTCGTGCGCACGCGCCCAAAGCTCGACGTGCTGCTCGAGCTCGATGCAGACGGCGAGGCGCTGTTGCGTCGTGAGCGGCCGCCGAGTGACTGTGCGCGGATCGATGCCGCACCTCCGACAGCAACAGGTACGAAGCGAGTCGAGATCGATTTCGAGCGCAAGGCGATCGCGATTTCCACGCTGGCGGTGCTCGCACCCCACGTGCGCGTGATTGCCCCGGAGAGCCTGCGGGCTGAGCTCGAGGCCATGGGCACGCGCCTCGTCGCAGCCTACGGAAACCCCGGATAACACTCGTTCCCAAGGCTCAGAACACCTGACGTTTGCAGCTCCTGGCATTTGGTCCATGCTGCGAGCAGGACAGCGATGGAGACTGACAGCGAACGGCTACAGCATCGGACCGGGCAAGTGCTCGGCGCGCAGTTCCGGCTGCAGCAGCCGCTCGGGCGCGGCGGGATGGGCCAGGTGTACCTTGCGGAGCAGCTCGAGGTCGGTCGCCCCGTGGTCGTCAAGCTGCTGCATGCGCAGGCGCTCAGTGGCTCGACCGGCGAAGCGCGCTTCAAGCGCGAAGCGGAAGCGCTCGCGCAGCTGAATCATCCGAACATCGTCCAGCTGTATGCCTTTGGTCGCAGCGATGATGGCGCGCCGTACCTCGCGATGGAGTACATCGCAGGCCGCACGCTCGGCGATATCGTCGGCGAGCGCGGCGCGCTTCCGGAGGCGGAGGTCTGCGAGATCCTAGAGCAGCTGTGCGAGGCGTTGATCGAGGCGCACCGGCAAGGTGTCGTGCACCGCGATCTCAAGCCCGACAACGTGATGATCAGCACGACGCACGCGGGTCGCGTCAAGGTCCTCGACTTCGGCATCGCCAAGCTCACGCGCAGCGCCGCCAAGCGCATCACGCAGCATGGCGAGATCCTCGGCACGCCGCAGTACATGGCACCCGAGCAGCTGAGCGAGCAGGGTAGCGACGAACGCACAGACATCTACGCGCTCGGATTGATCGGCTACGAGCTGCTCACCGGTGAGGTTCCCTTCGAAGCCGACACGGCGCTCAGCCTGATGATGAAAGTGCTCAACGAGCCGATCGTACCGCCGCGGTTGAAAGCGCCCGAGCGCGGGGTCTCGCCCGCGCTCGACGCGTTGATCGCGCGCTGCCTGGAGAAGGACGCAGCGCGGCGCTTTCAGTCTGCAGCAGAGCTGCGCGCAGCGCTGGCAGCAGCGCGAGTCCCGTCACCGCAGCCATTGGCGGCGCGCCCGGTGAGCTTGTCACTCGCCGTTCCTTCGGATGCGCTCGCGGCTCGCTACCGAGCCCCACGCCGCTCTGGCGGCATCCTGCTCGTCTGGACCATCGCGCTCGCGCTGGGTGCGACCGGCGCGCTGTACTACGGTGGCCATCTGCCATGGCCCGAGCCCGTAGCCGATAGCGGCGAGCCCGCGCAGGTCCAGTGGATCCAAGGCATCCCCTTCCCCGCGGGTGCCGCCTACCCGAGCTTCGAGCACGACTTCATCGAGGCCCACGTCGCCGCGAGCCCCGAGAGTGTCATCAGCTTCTACCAAGCCCAGCTCGCCAAGCGCTGGCCCGGCTACCGCGCCCTGCCGCAAGGTCTCATGTTCGACGACAAACACGCGCCCATCGAACAGCTCACAGTAACCCCGCTCGACGACGAGCCGGGCAGCCGCATCATCATCACTCGCCGCACGCGAAGCGAGTGAAGTAGAGTCACTGCAAGGTGGCCTGCATGGTGGCGGTTTGCCATTCGTTGTAGCTGTTGAGCACTTCGAAGCTGAGCGACGGGCTGCCGATCAGCGTTGCAAGCTCAGTGTCAGGTGACGGTGTCAAGACGATGTCAGTTTTCCCGAAGCGCAGCTGCTCGAAGCGTGTCTGCATACGCAGCGCGCCGTGCTTACCGTCTGCGAACCAGCTGGCTACGAAGCTGATCGGCGGGTCCGCCGGCGCATTGGTGACGTTGCCGAACAGCGGGAACGCAGGAAAACGCGGCGCGCTGACATCGACGCTCAGCGTGCCCGTGCCACCGATCGACTCGAACGCGAACTGCAGCTGCTGATCGTTGCCGTTCTGGATGCCCGCCGCTTGCAGCTTTCCGTGCAGCTTGCCGGAGTCAGTCACAAACCACAGTAAGTAGTTGTTGATGTTCGCGGATCCGTCAGGTCCCTCTAACATGACGCCGATCTGCGCTGTGCGCGCAGGTCCTGATTTTTTCCCATCGACCGAAACCTCAGCACAGCTCGCCACCCGCACGACGAGCTGAGCGTTCGTGTCTACGACGGCGAGTGTGTATTGGCTCGGCACCAAGCTGCGCGCACGCTCCGCCGGCACGTACCCGATACCCACAAACTCGCCGCAGCGATCGAACGTCGCACTGAAGTCTTTGTTCCCCGCGGAAGCTGGAACGCTCGCGCACAACAACATGATCACCACCACACACGAAACGGTTCGCATGATTCCCTCGCAGTTGAGTGTTGGACAGCGGTGTCTACAACGACGCAGCGTGGGCAGAGCGTGACTGCTCGACTGCTTGCTCGACCACTCGGTACACATTGGCAATCGTGAAAGGCTTACTTAAGCTCGGGCACGAGGTGTGCTCGAGAAACTCGCGCGCGTGATCGGTGAACGCGCCACCCGTCATGAAGATGAAGCGCTCGGTCAGCTCCGGGCGCTGACGGCAAGCGGTGCGGTACAGCTCGGGGCCGGTCATGTCAGGCATCATCAAGTCACAGAGCACTGCGTCGAACTCCTGCCCGGATTGCAGCAGCTCGAGCGCCTCGCGTGCCGACACCGCGACCGTCACTGCGTAATCGAGCATGATGTCCCGCAGCGTCTTGCCGATCGATACTTCGTCATCGATCACGAGCAGCTGCAGGCGCTCGGCATGCTCGGGGTGCTCATGCGAGAGCGGCCGCAGATACTTGGCCGTGATGGCATCGCGGTTGGTGCGCGGCAGCTCGATGAGCACGCGACAGCCATGGCCGAGCTGACTCTCGATGCTGATCGTACCGCCCAGCTCTTCCACGATGCGCTTGGAGATCGCGAGGCCCAAGCCTGAGCCCTCGCCGCGCCGCTTGGTGGTCGAAAACGGCTCGAACACGTGGGGCAACACATCAGGCGGAATGCCCACGCCCGTGTCCGTGATCTCGATCTGCGCGACCGTCTCCGACACGCTCTGCGAGCGCACCGTGATCAGGTGTCGCTTGCCGTCCGACTCCGGGATCGCTTGCGCGGCATTGATCAACAAGTTGACCAGCACCTGCACCAGCTTGCCCTCGCGGCCCATCACGTGCAGGTCGTCTTCGAGCGAGCGCTCCAGCCTCGCGCGATGACGGATCTGGTTTTGCGCGATGTTGATCGCCGAGCTCGCCGCTTTGTACACATCGATCGGCTCAGGCTTTCCGGGTGCATCGGTGCCGCAGTAACTTCGTAGCTCCTGCGCGATCTGCTGAATGCGCGTGGCGCCGTCGAGCGCGTTCAAGAGCGCGAGCTGGGTGCGCTCACCGAGCTGCGCGTTGTCCTCGAGATAGCGCAGGTTGAGCAGCACATACGACAAGGGATTGTTGATCTCGTGCGCGACGCCCGCGGCGAGCGCGCCCAACGCGGACAAGCGCTCAGCACGCGCCAGCTGCTCCTGCGCGATGCGCTGCTCCGTGATGTCGCGCGCCAGCACGATCATCGCTGGCTTGCCCTCGAACGAAATCTCGCCCGCCGTGGAGATCTCGGCGAAGCGCACCGTGCCGTCCTCGCGCACGAAGCGCGCGCACACCATGCTCGTCTCGTGCTTAGTCACGAAGTCAGCGCGATCATCGTGGTAGATGAGCTCGGCGTAGGCCAAGCCGATGACGTCGTGCTCGCTGCGCCCGACGAGCTCGAGAAAGCTCGCGTTGACGAAGTAGAGCCGCCCATCGCGCAGCACAGCGACTGCCTCGGGCACAGCGCTGAGCACGCTCCGGAACTCGTGGTGCGCGATCGCGAGCGCGGCTTCGCGCTCTGCGCGCTGCTCCAGGTTGCGGCGCACGGCGATGTTGCCGCTGAAGCCTTGGTCCGGTGCGTCGAACTGACTGACCATGGGCTCGCAGAACACGCGGCTACCGTCGCGGGCGCGACAGGCGAGTGCACCGGTCCAAGCGCGCCCCTCCGCGATCCGCGCGAGCGTAAACTGATAGAACGCATTGTCGTGCAGCGGCGCGACGGGATCGCGAAACAGCCGGCCGACGGTCAATCCGATCACGTCGCGCGCAACATATCCGAACGTCTCCTCCCACGCGGTGTTCGCGTACAGGAGCCTTGCTTCGCTGTCGGTCAGCTCGATCGGATCCGCAGCCTGCTGCACCGCTTGAAACACCAGATCCGCCATGCGCCGGCGCCGGTCGAGCGACAAGCCGTGCTCCAAACAACCCTGCAGCTCGCGCAGCGCTTTGAGATCGAATGAGCTGCCAGGCTCGTGCAGCACGATCAGCAACGTGTCCGACCCCACGCACAGCGCGGGCGTCACGTTCAACGACAGCAGCGTCGCCCGTGCGCAGTCAGCAAACGGTCCACCGAGCGCGTCCAGCTCTTCGGGGCTGAGCTCGCGCAGCGTGTGCAGCTCTTGCTTGTGTCGCAGCGCTTCGAAAGTCTCGATGCTGAGCGCACCGGGTGGACGCTGCCATGGTGCCCACGCTCGCCAGCGCGGCGCGACGACCGCCTGCTCGGCGGCGAGCTCTGCCAGCGCGATCCCGCGCAGGTGGAGCAAGCTTCGCGCGTCCTCGAGCAGCGCCCGCAGCTGCTCCGCAAAAGAAACTGGCGCAAGCTTCTCGATGGAGAACGCTTCGAGCATGGTCGGAGATATATCGACCATAGCTACCTTCCCAGCGCTTCGCCAGCAACACGTGCATCGCGCTTTCATCTAACCAAGCTGAGACGTTTGACATATCAGATACTGTCAGGTCGATCGCACCATGCCGCATCCGCCGCCGTCAGCGTCAATTCCGTCCACACGGCTCGAAGTGTCACAGCGCAGTGTGAGTCTGTATGACATGACAGAACACCAGCCTGGCGAAAATTACTAAGAATACCAGGTCCGCCGCCCTCAGCTGCCGAACGTCTAAGGGCAACCCTTAGTGCGGATCCGGGATTCCCTTAGAAGCCGACGCGGGAGAGCCCGAGGCTCGCACAGCTACCCCGCGCAGTGGGTCAAGCAGCGGTCGACGGCTGCTTCGGAAAGCGAACCGTGAAGCGCGTTCCATCGCTGCCGTTCGAGCGCACATCGATCGTCCCGTCGTGCGCGACCACCAGGTGCCGGACGATGAACAGGCCGAGGCCGAGGCTGCCGCGGCGCTGGCCCGCGCTTTCGCCGCGTCGCAGCGGAGCGAACAGCTGCGGCATCAGCTCAGCTGGGATAGGCGGACCGAAGTTCGTGACGGTCAGCACGGCGTACTCGATCTCACCGCGCGTCTCGACGAACACCTTGGTCGTGGGCGGGCTGTGCTGCAGCGCGTTGTTCACCAGGTTCAGGATGATCTGCGCGACGCGGTCTTCGTCCAAGAACGACACGGCAGTCCCGAGACGCTCATGCTCCACCGTTCGACCCGGCCAGGTGACACGCACATCATCGAGCGCCTGCGCGGTGATCGCGTGCAGATCGCGCTCGCCGCGCAGGAGCGTGATGCCCGAGCCGCGCGCCGCGGTGAAGTCGAGCAGATCTGACACTAAGCGGTCGCAGTGGCGCGAGGCTGTCGTGATGCGCTGCAGGGTTCTCCTCTGCGCCGAGCTGATGTCGTCCGAGAGCAGCAGGTTCGCGGCCATGCTGATCACGTTCAGCGGCGTGCGCAGCTCGTGGCTGACGACGCCGAGGATCAATGCATCGAGCTGCAGCTGCAGGTTGAGCGATGCCGAGCTCAGCACGAGCGCCTGCGAGTTGCCAGTCGGTGCAGATGCCAGCGCCACACACAGCAGCACAGGCACCGGTGCGCGGCTGCGCGCGAGCAGCTCGCAGTCGAGCACCTGGCCTGGCGGCAGCGTCCGCAGTCGCTCCAGCGTGGTCTCTGAAAACAGCTGATGCATCGAGAGGTCGCCCGAAGCGACGAGCTGCTGCGTATGGCCGGAGACGCCGAGCACAGCATCGCTGGCGCTGACCACACGACCACTTTGATCCCACTCGATCCCACCCAGCACAACGCAGCCAGGCTGCTTCCGTGCCGCAGCCGCCAGCTGCGAGAACAGTCCCCGCTGCGCGCGCCTGTGGCCCAGGTGCCTGCGCAGCGTGTAACGGTGTGCGTGCCGCGATCGCTGCCCGGGCCCTTTCACAAGTGCCCCCCGCGGCGCTCCAGCAAATCCTCCAACAGCTGGTAGCGCTGCAGGTCGTCGACAGACAGCAGGGCGACGGGCGACTTGCCGCGGCGCTCGATCAGAACCCGCTCGCCGTCGTCACCGACCTGCTCCAGCAGGTCGGCGAGGGTCGCGCGAGCTTTGCTCGACGACACACGTCGGAGCGCTCTGCGCGAGTGTGGCATGACGGGGACCGTATCCCCTTTGCACGAGTTGTACAACTCGTGCAGACCGCAAACTGGCTACCTCAAAGGAGAGCCCCGTTGCTCGAGCAGAATAGACACGCTACGCCCGGGCCATGACAACCCAGCGACAGCGCCGCCAGAAGCACGTGCACACCTTTGTACCGGGCCTCGACAGTGTCCTCGGCGGTGGGCTCCTGCGCGGCGGCCTGTACGTGGTGCGCGGCGCTCCGGGCAGCGGCAAGACGATCTTGGGCAACCAAATCTGCTTCGCGCATGCGCGACGCGGGGGACGGTCAGCGTACGCAACGCTGCTGGCCGAGTCGCACGCACGCATGATGCTGCACTTGGAAACGCTGGACTTCTTCGATGAGGAGCTCGCAGACAACCGTGTGCGCTACCTGAGCGCCTACGGTGCGTTGATGAAGCACGGTCTGCGCGGCGTCTTGGACTTCATACAGAACGTCTTGCAGGATCGCCCCAAGGCCACAGCCAAAGCGAAGAGCAAACGGGCCGAAGAATCGAGTGAAGCGATCGTAGTTATCGACGGCTTCCTGGTGATCAGCGATCAATCGGCGAACGTGACTGAGCTCAAGAAGTTCATGCAAGAGCTTCAGCTGTACGCCGATTTGATCGGTGCGACAGTGCTCTTGCTCGCGGGTCCTGCCGTCGATGAGTCCCGCCCGGAGTACACGATGGTGGACGGCATCATCGAGCTCAACGAAACCACGCACGGCCTGCGTACGCAGCGCGAGCTGCGCGTTCGCAAGCTGCGCGGCGGTCCACACCTGCGCGGCAGTCACCTGTTCACGATCACCGATGCGGGCATCACGGTCTATCCACGAACCGAGTCGATCTTCGGCGCGCCATCGCATCTCGAAAGCGCCGGGAAAGATCTCGTCCCCACCGGCATCTCAGAACTAGACAAAATGCTGCAGGGCGGTCTGCGGCGCGGCACCACCACGCTGGTGTTGGGACCCTCCGGATCGGGGAAGACCACGCTCGCGCTGCATTATCTCGCCGCGGCCCCCAAGGGCGAAAAAAGCCTGTATTTCGGATTCTATGAGACACCCGAGCGGCTGCTCAGTAAAGCGCGCACCCTGGGTCTCAAGTTGGATCGCAGTATGCGCAGCGGTGAGTTGCAGATCGTGTGGCAGCCCTCCACCGAGCAGAATGTGGACGCTTTGGTGCAGCGCTTATTTTTCGCGATCGAGCAGATGGGCGCCACACGCGTGGTGATCGACGGGCTCGATGGCTTCCAGCGCGCCACACTGCACGTCAATCGCGTGCACCACATCTTCAGCGCGATGGCCAACGAGCTCCGCGTGCGCGGTGTCACGGCGGTCTATACGTACGAAGTTTCTAACATTCTGGGTGGCAGTCAGCTGCCGATCACGGGCGTTTCGGCGTTGGCAGAGAACCTGCTCTACATGCGCTTTGCCGAGCTGCGTTCGCGCATCTACCGGCTGCTATCGATCCTTAAAGTGCGTGACAGCGCATACGACACGTCACTGCGCGAATTCCACATTACCGACCAAGGCATCCGACTGGAGACATCGTACGCAAGCGCGGAAGCGCTTCTCGCAGGCACACCGATCGAGCGATGACGACGAGCAAACCCAAAAGAGCGCGTGGCAAAGGGCCACCCGAGCGTAAGACCATCGTCGTCGTGGATGACGAAGTGGGTACGGTCGACGTGCTCGTTGCGGCGCTCTCGGCTAGCGGCTTCACGGTCAAAGGGATGACCGACAGCAGCGAAGCGCTCGCCAAGCTGCGCGCCGCACCGCCGTCCGTCGTGCTCTTGGATATGATCATGCCTGAGCTCGACGGCGCCCAGCTGCTACGCAGCATTCGAGCCGAGCCGCGCCTCAAACAAACGCACGTGATCATGCTGAGCGGTCTGCCTGAGTCGATGGTTCGGCGGCGCTGCAGCGGCTACTCCGGCTTTCTGCGCAAGCCCTTCACGCTCGATGAGCTGCTCGCAGTGCTCGAGCGCCTGAAGCCCCTCCATTAGTTTGACGACGAGCACCGGGGGTGCGTTACATTCGCGCGTGTTGCCCATTTTCAATCGACGCACGTTTGTATCACTGGGCTTGTACGCGTCGCTTACACTCTCTACCTCACTGCAGCTAACATTCGGGCCCGAGGCCACGCTGCGGCTCGCTGACTACTACACGCGCGACGCAGCGTCTCGCGACGAACAATTCCGGGGCTGGTATCCGGACTTCGGGAGCCTCGCGAACGACAGCCAAGCGGTGCATGCGCTGCGTCACGGCGAGCTCTGGAAGTTTTCATCGCTCTGGGGTGACACCGCGTTTTACGTCAGACAGGCCACGCACCCTGAGCAGTCTGTTCCACCTTACAAGTATCGTTTTTTGCCGACGACCATCGTCGGCGCGCTGCACGAGAGCACACAGCTCAGCGTCGAAGCAGTGTTTGTGATCTTCAACGTGCTGGTCTCTGTACTGTGCGCGCTCTTCTTCGAGGTTCACTTGCGCACGCACTTCGGCTTCTCGCGCGTAACCAGCGTGCTCGGCGGCTGCCTCTTCATCACCTCTTCCGCCATCACAGGCACGCTCGCTTTTCCGATGCTGGAGCCTGCGAGCGCATTGTGCAGCTGCTTGCTGTTCATGGCCGCATACTCACGCAACGCGCTCGGATTCGCGTGCGCTGCGCTCGCTGCCGTCGCGACCAAAGAGATCCTCGCGTTCTCGGGCCTTTTGTGGTGGCTGCACCGCGAACCGGGCGAGTCAAAGTGGGCGAGCGCGCTGATGGCGACGATCCCGGTCATCGCGTTCGGCGCTTACCGTTTGCTCTTGGGCGGCAGCGCGGTCGAGGTGAACTACGGGTACAACCTGCTCGAAGGCGAGTTTCCGAAGTACGGGCAGCGATTGTTCGGGTTGCGATCGAGCGCGGGCTTACTCGTGCAGATGTTCCTCGCGTTCGCGTTCATATGGACTGGCTTGCTCAATGCGTTGCAGCACCCGCTCCTGCGCCGCAGCTTGCCGGTGATCCCACTGGTACTCTTCGCCTCCGTCTTGCTATCGAGCCGGATCACGCGGGTGATCGGCGTGCTCTACCCGATCGTGATCCCCGCGTTCCTACTCTACTTCGACACCGGCACGGCTAAGAACAAAGCGGAGCCCGCCTAGGCCCGCTCGAGCAGCGCAGCGGTGCCCATGCCGCCCGCCGTGCACACGCCGATGATCGCGCGTTTTTTGTTGTGCCTTCCTAGCTCGAGCAAGGTGCTGCCAACATAGCGCACCCCCGACATGCCGTACGGGTGCCCGAGCGGCACAGCTCCACCGTTTACGTTGGTGATCTCCCAGGGCGTGCCGAGCTCGCGCTGGTTGTACAGGGTGGTGACAGCGTACGCTTCGTGCAGCTCCCAGAGATCGACGCTGCCAGCGGCGACGTCGTGGTGCTTCATCAGCTTGCGGATCGCTGGTGCGATCGCGATCGACATCTCCTCCGGCGCGACCGCAGCGACTTGCATGCCGCGGAACAAGCCCAGCACCGGGATGTTGCGCTTCGCGGCGAGGTCCGCGTCCATCAGCACCAGCGCAGCAGCGCCATCCGACAGCTGCGAGGCGTTGCCTGCAGTGATGAAGCCATTCTCTGCGACCGGCTTCAGCTTCGCCAAACCTTCGAGCGTGCTGTCGGGTCGTGGCCCTTCGTCTCTGTCGAGTGTCACGTCGACCTGCTTGCTCTCGCCGGTCGTTTTGTCCGTGACCTTCATCGTGGTCTTGAACGGCAAGATCTCCGCCGCGAACACGCCGCGCTTGATCGCTTCACCCACGCGCTGCTGGCTCTGCAACGCGTACGCGTCTTGGTCCTCGCGCGAGATGTTGTACTTGCGCGCGACGTGGTCCGCAGTTTGATTCATGCCCCACCACACTTCGGGCATCGTCATCTGCAGCGGCTCGTAGAAGAAGCCGTTCAAATTGAGCTGTGTCTGGGTGAGGCTGATGCTCTCGACTCCACCCGCAACCATCACCGACGCTTCACCCGTCGCGATGCGATTGGCCGCAAACGACGCCGCATTCACGCCCGAGCCACAGTAGCGGTTGATCGTGATGCCGGGGACGCTCTTCGGAAGCCCGGCGTGCAGCGCTGCCGTGCGCGCGATGTTGTGACCGGTCGCGCCTTCGGGCAAGCCACAGCCGATGATCACATCCTCGATCTCGGCGGACTCGATCGGCACCTTTGCGATCACGTTGGAAAGCACGTGCGACAACATCGGAATGCCGTGCGTTTGGTTCAGCGCGCCGCGCATCGCCCTGGCGATACCGGTTCTTCCGTATGCGACCACAGCTACGTCTCTCATGTCACTGCCTCCATCGCATGGATCTGCCAGAGCGTGCGCGGCGCGTCTACCCTACCTTCGTGTTATGCGTTGGGCCGACGCTCTGTCACAAGCAGCAACACGCCGCTCACCACGAGCAGTCCAGACAAGAGCGCGCTCGGCCCGAGTCGCTCGCCGCCCAAGGTGGCGCCCAGCGCGATCGCGAGCACCGGATTCACGTAAGCGTAGCTCGTCGCAAGACCTGCTGAAGCGTTGCGAAGCAGGTACAGCGCCGCCGAATATCCGATGATCGATCCGAACACCACCAAGTACCCGAACGCGAGCAGCGCACTCTGCGCAGGCACAGTCGTCATGCGCTCCCCGAGCGCGAAGCCGCCGATCAACAGGCTCGCGCCGCCGCCCATCAGCTGCGCCGCGCCGGCCATCGCCCCAGTGGGCAAGTTGCAGCGACGCGTGAGGAGCGACGCGACGGCCCAGCCGACCGGAGCGAGCACGAGCAGCCAGATCGCCGAGCCGGCGGTGGCCACGCTCGACGCGCACATACAGACCACGCCTGCAAAACCCAGCGCGAGCCCCCCGCACTGGCGCAGGCTGGGCCGCTGGCCGAGGCCAGCTTCGAACGCGGTCAAAAACAGCGGCACGCTCGCGATCGACATCGCCGTGACGCCGGAAGGCACCTCGCGCGCGGCGATCGCCACGAAGCCGTTGCCCATGAAGAACATCGCGCAGCCGGTGGCTGCGGAGAGCGCCCATTGTCTCGCGCTCGGGGCTGCGGCGCCTCGTGCTCGCAGGAACGCGTACATCACGACACCCGCGAGCAGAAAGCGGGCACCGCTCGACGAGAGCGGCGGCAGGTCGACCACCATGTAGCGCAGCGCGAGATAAGTGGAGCTCCAGATGCTGTACACCAGCGCCAGGGACAGCACGACGCCACGCGGCAATGTCGGAGTGCCGAGTGACGGCGCCGCAGGGGCAGCGCTGCTAGCAGAAGTAGAAAGGCTGGTCATGGCCCTACCCTGCTTCGAGCTGGCCTTTCGCGGTAGGTACAGTTGGAACGAGAGTGGACCGGTACAGATTGCACCTGTACCGCTACTGTGCGAGCGAATCTGTACTGGTCGCGCGAAAGCCGCGAGCGTAGGCTTAGGCGCATCATGGACGATCTCTTGTATGTGCAGGTTGCGAGCCACGTCGAAGCGCTGATCGCAGCGGGCACCTTGCGCTCGGGCGACCGCCTGCCGTCAGTGCGCCGTTTCGCCCGCGAGCGCGAAGTCAGCATCGCGACCGTGCTCGCGGCCTATCGCTCGCTCGAGGAGCGTGCCTTGATCGAGACGCGGCCGAAGTCCGGCCACTTCGTGTGCCAGGCTGCTGTGCGGCCTGTCGCTACGCGCCCGCAGCGGATAGCTGCGCTCGCACCCACTCGCGTGACCGTGTCGGACGTGGTCTCGACCTTGGTCCGCAGCATGTCGGACCCACGCGTTGTGCCGCTGGGAGCGGCGCAGCTGGCGCCCGAGCTGTACCCGATCCGCACATTGAACCGGCTGCTCGGCGGGATCTTGCGCGAGATGTCGAGCGCGGGGGCGAGCTACGAGCCGCCACCCGGCCTACTCACGCTGCGAAGGCAGCTGGCCAAGCGTTCGCTGACTTGGGGAATGTCGGCGAGCGAGGACGACTTCCTGGTCACTTCGGGCGCGATGGAGGCGCTGCACCTCGCGCTTCGTGCGACCACGCGGCCCGGGGACAGCATCGCCGTGTCGACACCGATTTACTTCGGCATCTTGCAGCTGCTGGAAGAGCTCGGCCTGCGGGTGGTCGAGATTCCCTCGCATCCCGAGCACGGTATGGACCTGTCGGCGCTCGAGCAAGCGCTGAAGAAGCTGAACATCAAGGCATGCATTGCGATCCCGAGCTTCGACAACCCGAGCGGCGCGCTCATGCCGACGGCGGCGCGTGCGCAGCTCGCCGCGTTGATCGAGCGCCACGACGTGCCGTTGATCGAGGACGACATTTACGGCGACCTCGCGTGGGATCACTCGCGACCGAGCCCAGTCAAAGCGCACGATCGCAGCGGCCTTGTGCTGCACGTGGGCTCGTTCTCGAAGACGCTGGCTGCGGGGTATCGCGTGGGATGGATCATGCCAGGCCGCTACGCAGAGCGCGTCGCGCGGCTCAAGTTCTCGCACAGCGTGGCCACTTCCACGCTGGAGCAGATGGCCGTCGCCGAGTACTTGAGCCTCGGTGGCTACGACCGGCACCTGCGCAAGCTGCGCACGCGGCTCACCCAACAGGTCCGTGCGTTTCGTGAAGCCATCGCGGCGTCCTTTCCCGTTGGCACCACCGTGTCCGACCCGCGCGGCGGTTACCTGCTGTGGGTCACGCTGCCGCGCGAGGTCGATGCCATGCAGCTGCAAGCGGCAGCCGCCAAGCGCGGCATCGTGTTCGCGCCGGGCCCGGTGTTTGCCGCCGGTCAGCGCTACAAGCATCACCTGCGTTTGAACTGTGGCTTTCCATGGTCGGAGAAGATCGCGAGCGCGCTGCGCACGCTGGGCGAGCTCGCGATACAGCAAGCGAGCGACCACCGGCGCGCCTGCTGAAACTCAGCCTGCGGAGGACAAGACGTCGCGAATCGAAGGATCGCGCTCGAACTGCGCTTTGGCATACGGGCAAGTCGCGATGATTTTGGTCTCGGTCTCACGCGCCCAAGCCACCAGCGCATTCAGCAACTTGCGCCCGACGCCCAGCCCTTGCAGCTGCTCGTTCACCTCGGTGTGATCCACGATCACCAGCTTCTCAGCCGCGCGCGAGTACGTCATTTCAGCCAGGCGGATGCCCTGCTTCGCGAGAAAAAACGCACCTCGACCATCGTCTTCGGTGTGCTCGATCTCCAGCTTCTGTCCCTGCTCGCTCATCCAGACCTCCTCTTCACCCAGTGCCTTACTCTGAACCGCCGCAGGGTGCCACAAGGCATCATCGGGGCGCGTCTTGGACGCGTCCTGTGCACCTGGCTTTTGCAGCTGGCGGCGCAAACCAAGGTCACGCGCACCAGCGGGGCTTGTTGGCTTCGTGCTCGACCTCGTTGGCGCTCAGCCCGAGGTCCCGTTGCATCCACGAGTCGAGGTGCGCGAGCTCGCTGCGTTCGCGGGCGCGCCGCTGCCCGTCTGCTCCCTCCGCGCGGCGCGCTCCATGCTTTCGAGGCTGCGGCGCGGCTCTCGAGCCTCAAGGCCGCTGCCGCAGAGCTGCACGTCACGCCAGGAGCTGTGAGTCAGCAGATCAAGTTGCTCGAAGATCGCCTCGGAGTCGCGCTCTTTCTCCGCCGCGCGCGCGGTCCAGCTCACCGAAGCGGAGGGACTGCTCTTGCCGCCGACGCAGCGCGCGTTCCGCTTGCTTTCGGATGCGGTGGTTAGGGTGCGCGACAGCGACGTCTCCAAAGTGCTCACCATCAGCCTCTTGCCGTCGTTTGCCGCGCACTGGTTTGTGCCGAGGTTGGGCTCGTTCAGCGCCTCGCGGAGAATGGCCGCTGCGACGTGTGCCACATCGAAGGTCGGCTCGACGCGCTTGGACATGTACGCTTGCAAGGTTCCGGCAGAGCTATCGGCTGTCATGTCGGTCGCCGCGTTGCCAATGTCGATCTGACCACACGCGATGTCGTAGGCCCTACCCTCGATGTCGAGCGACTTCGTGACGCCTGATACCGCGTGCTTCGAGGCTGTATACGCGATCGCATAGGGCCGCGGCCTAGTCGCTGCGCGCGAGCGCCAGGGCCACCGCTTTGCCGCTGCCCGAGCCGCCGCCTGTGACGAGCGCAATCTTCTCCATGCATCGCCTCCCAGCGGGTTGCTTCGAGGTGACCAGCCGCGCACCACCTAGTCTTGTATAAAAGACACCTGTTCAAAGCACCTACCTCGCGTTAGCGTCCCGCATGGTCGACTTTTATTTCGGTAGAAACTCGGGCAACGCTGCCCGCACCGCGCTGGCGCTCTATGAGGTCGGAGTGCCTTTCGAGGCGCATCCGCTGGATCTACGCAGGCCGCGCAGCCCGGACTATCTCGCCAAAAATCCTTTGGGCAAAGTGCCTACGGTGATCGATGGTGCGACGACGCTCTGGGAGTCGAACGCGATCAACTGGTACCTCGCCGAGAAGTACCCGCAAGCGAAGCTCTTGCCACAGACACCAGAAGGCCGCGCGTCCGTGCTGCGCTGGGCGTTCTACCAAACGTCGCACGTCTCGCCTGCAGCGACCGCGGTTCACCGCTCGATCAACCCTGCGCACGTCCGCTATCTCAACCAACACACTGACGCGCAAGAAGCCGAAAACGGCCGGAAGGAGCTCGCGCGCTTTTTGCCAGTGCTCGAGACTGCGCTCGAGCGAGCGGACTGGCTCGTCGGTGAATACAGCCTCGCCGACATCGCATTCGCTCCGCACCTCGGCTTCCTCGTGCAGTACGGCTTCGACTTCCCCGGCACGCCGCGCGTGAAAGCATGGCTCGAACGCATCCGCGGGCGTCCCGCATGGCAGAAGGCTCACGCGCTGATCTTCGACGGCTACGCCGCGTAACCTGCCGCACGCCGGAGCAGCGCCCCTCGGCTCGTGCCGCTCACAGCCGCATACGAACAAGACTCTGCGCGGCATGGCCGTGACTGTGAAGTCCACGGCCATTGCAGCAGCTCCACGGGCAGTAGCGCTGCTTAGCCACAACCCACTATCCTCTACGCGGCAATTCGCACCAAAACGTAAGGACGCTCGCCGAGGGGGCGCAAACATGGGCCGGCTGACTCGCGAACGGCTCCTGGGCCGCGGCGACTCGACGTATACTAGCGCGATGCCCCGCCCCGAAGAGCTCACCAAGCACTGGGATCCTCCAGCGGACCACGATCCGTGGGTCGGAGAGGCGACAAAGCCAGGACCGATTCTGATCGTCGACTACGACGCGACTTGGCCGTCACAATACAAGCGCGTCGCCGCGCACATACGCGCGGCGCTCGGAGACGCGGTGCTCGCGATCGAGCATGTCGGCTCGACCTCGATCCCGGGCCTCGCGGCCAAGCCGATCATCGACATCGATCTCACGCTGCCAGATCCAGTGAATGAAGCCGCGTATGTGCCGGCGCTGGAGCGTGCAGGATTTATCCTTCGGAGGCGCGAGCCTGCTTGGCACCAACATCGGCTCTTGAGGCTCGATGAGCCGCGCACGAACTTGCATGTGTTCGGGCCCGACTGCCCGGAGCTAGTCCGACACCGCATGTTCCGCGAGTGGCTGATCGCACATCCTCACGAGCGAGAGCTGTACCGGCGCACGAAGCTCGCAGCTGCGGCGATGTTCGCGGACGGCTCGGGCACGACCTTGCAGTACAACCGGCAAAAAGAGCCGGTGATCCGCGAGATCTACGATCGCATCTTCCGCTCGCAGGGTCTTTTGCGCTGAGCCCCGAGCTCAGTGCGCCAGCAGATACAGCCACACTTCCGCGTAAGGCAGCTGCTTGAGCGAGCCGTGCGCCTGCCCTTGGGCTGCACCATTCGACGGAGCGAGCGGCCGCTCCGAGACCAAGATCTGCGGCGCCTGTTTCTGCGTCGGCGGCTCTCGATCGAAGCGCACCGGCTCAGCTGGCTTCGCCCCGTGCAGCGCGCGGTTCGCCGCGATCTGGAGCTTCACGTCGTACTCGTCTTGTACATGCAACAGTGCACGGTACCGGTCGTGCGGCGTGCGTGACGGGGCGCTCAACCAAGCAGCAGGCCGGGCGAGCTCAGTCAGGTAGTCTTGCGGTCCTGCGACGGCCAACACCTTCGCGACCTTGTGTTCGTGCGCGAGATACGCCGCGTGGCCCGCGCCTTGCGAGTGGCCGATCAAGATCAGCTTGTCCCAGACAACACCCTGCTTGCTGCTGAACTCGCCCCAGCCCTCACTGCCGCGCGCAGCGGCAAGGTGCCGCAACGCCGCGACGATGCGCGCTTCGATGCTGCTATCGGCGGCGACAGTCAGCGTCTCGTCGACCGACCCGCCGCGCACGATCGCGCGACGGTACGCGTCGAACGCATGCACATCGTTCGAGCCACGGAACTTCGCGGCCATGGGCGTTCTAGCAACGTCTCGAAAGCCAGACAACGTCTTCGTACCATGGCCCATGCGGTGCGCGCGCAGTTCACATTGGCGACACGCGTGGCCGGCGCCTCATCGCGCCATGATCGCTCAGGTTCGCATTGCAGCCATCAGCTTCAGCCGAACGGATCGGATTCTCAGTTCCGATCCGATCGAGCGATTTCTCTCGGAATGCAGGCAATGCGCTCGCACCCGCTGTATCTTGGTGGGCGGCCGAGGGGTCACGCGTGTTTGCGCCGCGTGCATGCCATGGATTGGTTGGCTTTGTGGAAGCTGCAGGGGCGCAGCGTGAAAGGCAGACCACAATGCGGATCCGATCTCTGATCCTATACGCAGGCTCGATCAGCCTGCTCATGTTCGCCGCTGCAACTCATCGCGCTGCCGCGTGCTCGTGTGTGTTGCCCACGGTCGAGTCGAGCTACAAACAATCGAGCGATGTCGCGTTTGTAGACCTGCACCGCACGTACGTGTCGGGG
>Ga0190269_10000583_pt1 | contig 18386 bp, 14 predicted proteins | sample Popmic249IS_FD_133749 | JGI IMG/M metagenome (GOLD analysis project Ga0190269, IMG submission 133749) | Populus adjacent soil microbial communities from riparian zone of Blue River, Arizona, USA - 249 IS | ecosystem: Environmental > Terrestrial > Soil > Riparian zone | place: USA: Arizona... | reverse complement strand
CACCCTGAAAAATTTCCCTGCGTTCGAACCCATGGGACTGGGCTTATTGGCGAGCGAAATGGGCAAGACAGTCAGCGCGATCCATCCCGAATACAATGGCGACTTCACCCTTGGCGGTGGCATGGTTGGAATCACGACCACTACCTTCACCTGGAACGGAATTCACTGGACATCCGAATTTATCTTCGCGCGCTTTTCGCTGATTGTGCTCGCCCTCACACTGACATTCCTGGCTGCGCTTTTCTTTGACCGGTTTGATCCATCACGAAACAAACCAAGGCGGATGAAAAACAGCGCCTCAGATTTTACGGCTGTGGCGGTTCCAACGTCCCAGGCATTGCCCACCCTTCATCTAATTCCTCTGACATCGGACCCATTGGGAAACAAAACAGCGAATCGATTCAGTTTCTTCACAGTTCTCACCATTGAATTAAAACTGCTGCTCAAAGGGCAGCGCTGGTGGTGGTACGCCGTCACCACAGGATTGGTCATCGCCTGCGCTGCGAGCCCGTCGGTAATCGTCCGTGAGATTATTCTTCCCATAGCCTGGGTCTGGCCCATCCTCATTTGGTCTGCCATGGGTAGCCGCGAAATTCACAACAATGTTCAGCAGTTAGCCTTCTCCTCTGCTTTGCCTTTATGGCGGCAACTCCCTGCACAATGGCTGGCTGGATTTATCGTCACCTTGATTATGGCAAGTGGCGCGATCGTACGCTTCGCGACAGACGGCGATACGATCGGATTAATTGCTTTGCTTTCAGGCGCGCTCTTCATCCCGTCCCTGGCGCTCGCGTCAGGTGTATGGAGTGGAACCAGCAAACTCTTTGAGATCCTTTACATACTCATGTGGTATCTTGGTCCACTCAACAAAGTCACAGAGCTGGATTTTATCGGTTCGCACAGCAACGGGTCCACGCAGTTCTTCATCCCATTTTCAATCGTATTGATTGCCTTGGCGATCTTTGGCAGGTCACGGCAATTAAGAAATTAACAAACGGTGAAAGTATGCCTCATACGGTTATTTACAATTCAGAATTACACATTATTGAATCAAAATTGCAGGGAAAAATGACTTTAGGCGAAGTTGAGGAAATCATTACCAAAACCGCAAAAGTCGCCAAAGAGAAAGACTGCCGCTTCATCCTCAATGATTTTCGTGAGGTGTCACGGAAATTACCACTTTGGCAGATTTACGAATTGCCTGATCGCATAAGGACGATATTCACATCTTTTGGCACGAACGTATGGCTCTATAAGCGAGCGAATGTTGTAGCGAACGATTGGGATGAATATATCTTTCATGAAAATGTCATGGTCAATCGTGGACAAAAAGAAAAGGCGTTTACTGATATTGACGAAGCAAAGAAATGGCTCGCGGACAAATAGCGCCTTTCCACAAAGTTGGCAATGTCCTCGCCGTGATGGATACTACCAAATGAGAAGAGACCGCGAAAGCATTATCGATCAAAAGGAAAAAAGAAATGAATACAAAATTAGGACGGCTAGGTCGAACCGTAGTTTCGATCCTTGGGTTGATGATTGTTGGAGCCATTTACGAGTCTTTGGCAGAAGCGTCTGATACAAAGACATACCCCCCTCCGGGCCAATTGATCGACGTTGGCGATCATCGCCTGCACATCAACTGCATCGGCACGGGAAGTCCCACTGTGGTGATCGTGTCGGGGTTGGGAGATTGGTCAACATCGTGGGGAGTGGTACAGACGGAAGTGGCGAAGACTACGCGGGTCTGTACCTATGATCGAGCTGGCCTGGGCTGGAGCGATGCAAACTCTCTTCCAAGTGACGCAGCACCGTTCGCTACGGAGTTGCATACGCTGCTGCAAAACGCCAATGTCCCGGGACCCTATATCATGGTCGGCCATTCGCGCGGAGGCTTTATCGCGCGTATTTTTGCCCACGACTATGCCTCAGAAGTTGCCGGCGTGGTGTTGATCGATTCGATGAACCCAAAACAAGTCACTGAGTCGCTGTCGAATAGACTCGCTCTGTTCTCTTCTCTTGAAGCTGCCCTAGCGCGTGTCGGAGTAGTGCGGTTGATTGTGAAGCTGCCTGCCATCGCTTCTGGTGCGCCACCGAATGGAGAAGCCTACTATCCGCTCTTTAGCCGCCCGGGATCTTTTCAAACGACTGCTAACGAATACCGAGCATTGCCTGCCTCGGCTGCACAGGCAGCAGCTGTGAAATCCTTTGGCGATCTGCCTCTGATCGTTCTGACTGCCAAACGGAACAACAATCCAGGCTGGTCAGAATGGCAGACAGAACTGCTCCAGTTATCGTCCAATAGCCAGCATTTGTTCGCAGAAAACAGTGGCCATGTGATCCAATTTGACGAGCCAGATGCTGCTGTCGATGCGATCCTGAAGATGGTAGAACTCGTTCGTTAGTCTCTGCAGAAGTAAATTAGAAGTGAGATCATGAATCAACATGCAACATCCCAGCTTAGAAAGATCATTTTTCTAACCATGGCGATTCTGGGCATCTTATTATCCGTTGCGAGCGTCGGACCAGCTTTAGCTCAGTCTATGCCTGCCAACTTTGATGCCGTTGATGATTACATTACCATCAAGATGAAAGAACTGGGTATTCCTGGCGCAGCCCTTGTCATCGTGCAAGGCGACCAAATAGTTCATCTAAAGGCTTTTGGAGTGGCCGATGCGTATGGACGCCTGGTCGCGCCGCAGTCACCGTTCTTCACCGGATCTACTGGTAAATCGTTTACTGCCCTTGCCATCATGCAGCTGGTGGAAGCAGGCAAGATCGAGTTGAATGAGCCAGTACAAATGTACCTGCCCTGGTTTCGCGTCGCGGATGTGGATGCATCGAAGACGATCACTGTCCGCCAACTTCTAAATATGACCAGTGGTCTTCCCCAATCGATTGGGCAGGAGCAAATCGCAAACTTCGACTTGAGCGATTCTGCCATTGAAAACAATGTACAAGCATTGGCGAATGTTGATCTCAGTGCGGCACCAGGCGAGCGCTATGAATATTCCAACGCCAACTACGTGATACTAGGTATGATCATTCAGACAGTGAGTGGCGAATCCTATGAAGATTACATCACTGGACACATCTTCAAGCCTCTGGATATGCAGAACAGCTTTACTTCAAAATCGGAAGCGCAGCGGAATGGGCTCGTTGTAGGTTACCAGAACTGGTTTGGCATACCCGTAGCGTCGCCCAACCTACCTTTCTCCCGAGGGACACTCCCGGCGGGCCAGCTCAATATGAGTCTAGAGGATTTTGGGCATTATCTCATCGCACAGCTGAATGATGGGAACTATCAGGGTGTATCTGTGCTGTCTCCAAATGGAATCGCTACCTTACATCACCCGGATGTCCCGATGTCGGACTCCACCCATTTCTACGGCATGGGCTGGGAAGTGCAGCACTTCCAGGATGTGGAAGTAATAAGACACAATGGGCAAGTTCCAGGATATACGACAGATATGTTCCTTGTCCCAGAAAAAAATATCGCGATTGCAATGTCCATGAACACGTATAGCCCGATGCTAGGCGTCCGTGTAGCAAGAGTCCCAAGTAGCGTACTGCGAATGCTGCTCGATCAGGAAGTCATTCCGGGATACGAATTTCCTCATATGCGGATCATCTATGCCTTCGTGATGTTAATTCCTTTCCTGCATATCATCGCCGTCTTAGCTACACTCCGCCGCATACGTCTCTGGCAAAACAGCTCGCAGCCTCCAAGGCGGATGCAGGTTGCACGCTATATCGCTTTGTCGCTCCTTTGGAATGCTGCTATTGCTTATATACTTCTTGTGATTTTACCTAAGGCATTCGCGGCTAACATATCCACTGTTATTCTTTTCCAACCAGACGTTGGTTGGGTAGCGGCGGTGAGCGGCGTCTTCGCGATAGTCTGGGGAGTGTTGAGAACTGGTATTGTTATTTCAACCTATCGCCAGGTTTTCGAAAGGCATAAGAAAAAACAGCTTTCAGGCATTGCTACTTAGAACAAACCCGCAACGCGTCCACCATAAGTAGGGACAACATCCTCACACCGCGAGTAACCAACTGACAGCGACCTGATCCCACTGTCCGCCTGGGAAGTCCCGTAACAACTTGTTTCCAAAATAGACTATTTATGTCATAATGCCTGAACTTAAAGGAAGATTTATGACATCTAAGCCGAGTGGAACTGTTACCTTTCTTTTTACAGATATCGAAGGTAGTACCGTACTCGCGCAGCGATATCCGGACAGGCTGCCTGCGCTTCTCACGCGGCATCGTGAGATCCTGCAAGGGGCTATCGAAGCCCAAAACGGATATATTTTTCAAGTTGTCGGAGATTCTTTTTCCGCGGCGTTCCACTCTGGCAGCGATGCATTGCGCGCCGCACTCGATGCGCAAATACAGCTTCAGCATGAGGATTGGAAGGGTACCCCGATCAACGTGCGAATGGGCATTCATACCGGGGTTGCAGAATTAGCATTTGACCCTCATACCCAAGGTCCTTATGCGGGATACGCCACTATTGCACTAACGCAACGCATTATGTCGGTGGGACACGGGGGACAAATCCTCGTTTCGCAAACCACTTATAATTTAGCACGGGATATCCTTATAGAGCAAAGTGAGTTCATCGACATGGGTGAACATCATCTTAAGTCCATCCTTCGACCCGTGCATCTCTATCAAGTATGTGTCCCAGGTTTGGCACTGCAATTTCCGCCTCTAAAAACGTTGGATTATTCTCCGCATAATCTCCCTGAACAATTGACATCCTTCGTTGGTCGTGAAAAAGAAGTGGCAGAAGTCAAGGATTTGCTGGATGCCGCGCGGCTCGTCACACTGACGGGTTCGGGAGGCACAGGCAAAACGCGGCTGGCGTTACAAACAGCCGCCGAGCAGATTGGTAACTTCCAGGACGGGGTTTGGCTGATCGAACTTGCCTCCTTGCAGGACCCCACCTATATCATTTCGACGGTTGCATCCACTTTCAACTTGCGCGAAGCACAAGGTACGCCATTGCTGGACATGGTCACCGACTTTCTGCGAATCAAACACCTGCTGCTCGTCCTGGATAATTGCGAACATCTTGTTGCAGCATGTGCCGAGCTTGCCGACCACCTCCTTCGTGCTTGCTCAAAACTGAAACTCATTGCAACGAGCCGCGAATCTCTGGATATTAATGGCGAGACAATATACCGTGTGCCATCTTTGAAAGAAATGGAAGCGACTCAACTCTTTGCGGACAGGGCAAGAAAAATCGATGCACGCTTTCAGTTGACGGAACGGAACGCTGCTGCCATTTCTCAAATCTGTGAGCGCCTAGATGGCATTCCCCTGGCGATCGAGTTAGCCGCGGCGCGCATCAAATTGTTTACACCAGACCAGATCGCGCAACGCCTCGACGACCGGTTCAAGCTGCTCTCTGGAGGGTCGCGCACGGCGCTACCGCGTCAGCAGACTTTGTGGGCTCTGATCGATTGGAGTTATCAATCGCTCACCGAACTCGAACGGCAAGCACTATGTCGCCTGGCAGTATTTGCAGGGGGATGGTCCTACGAGGCAGCAGAAGCTGTCATCGGTGAAGAGCAGGCCATGGACGGCTTATCTGGCCTTGTGAACAAATCACTGGTTAATGTTGAGCAGCACGAGTCGGAGATACGTTATCGTTTTCTGGAGACCATCCGTCAATATGCCCTGGAAAAACTGTTGGAATCGCATAATGCAGCCGAAGCGCGTGTTCGTCATCTCGATTATTTTTTCAGTTACGGACAACGTGCAGAAGAAAATCGTCTCAGCAGCCCAACAGCCACGTGGCAACAACAGATTGAGACTGAACAGGATAATTTGAGAGCGGCTTTGCGCTGGGCAGTAGAAAGTCAACCCCGGGTCGCTTTGCAGTTGGTGTACGTATTATCCAATTTCTGGCTGACACGGGGACTGATGACGGAGGGATGCGATTGGTGCCGAGCAGCCCTCGCTCGCGCCGAATCGTTATCACACCAAACTGACGTGGTTTTACCCCTGACGCAGGCATATCTGGCTTTGGCTATGCTGTCCGTGAATCATGGTCAGCATGCCGCTGCCCAGACGGCCGCGAAGCAAGGTATACAGCTTGCGCGTACATTAGATGATCCGATCTGGCTGGTGCGCTCGCTGAATTTTCTAGGATTAGCTTCTGCCTATGCAGGAGATGATGCGCTGGCATTCAGCTCACTGCAGGAAGGCGAGGCACTGTGCCGAAAATGGAATTACCAGCAGGACCTTGCATCGGTTTTGCAGTCCCTGGCGTACATCACATTGGAACTACGAGGGCAGCGTGCTGTGGAGCAGATTCAAGACTATCTCGAGGAAAGCCTGTCCATCTCTCAGAGTTCCGCAAACCTCAATGCATTGGTTATGACGGAGGGAACCTCGGCTCGGCTGGCGTTGTATAAAGGCAATTTCCAGGAAGCTCGAAAGCATGCCGACCGCATGCTGGCATTACACGAGGAAATGGGGGACCAACTGAGCATCACCTCGCATAATAGCGAAGTGGCGCACGTCTTGCGGCAATACGGAAACCTTGAGGAGGCGCTCACCCTGTATAAGACGACCATCCAGGAATGGCGGGAATTTGGGCATCGTGGAGCGGTGTCCCACCAGCTAGAGTGTCTCGCGTTTATCGCAAAAGCAAAAGAGCAGGGAGAACGTGCTGTCCGATTGATGGGAGCGGCTGAAGCATTACGCGAAGTCAGCAGTTCGCCCATGACTCCCAACGAACATATGCTGTATGACAGGGAAGTAGCGGAGCTGCGTACAGGACTGGATAAGCCGGTCTTTGCGGCGCTGTGGGCAGAAGGACGCACAATGACGATGGATCAAGCGATAGCCTATGCAGTGACGGAGAATCGCGAGTGATTATCTGAACTGTGGATCGGGCGAAATCCATCGAGTCCGCCTAATCAATGAGTAAGAATAAACTTGAAAAAGTCAACTCCTGCCCCTTTATTTTCTATACCAAACCGCCTACAGTTTTTTACAAAACTTCTACCCATAGACATGATATACACGCTGGATATCCTTATGTGATGCTGTTTACTTAGATTACCAATTGGTTGGCGATGTTGTTTTTTCTTTCTGTGGGATCAGTCAACTGCCCGTTGGACTCGTTGAAATATCCATCCCACAGACTATCCTCTCGGTTAGTCTCAAACTCCCCCAGCGACAGGGGAGTTTTTCATTCCCGATAACTATGATACATGCGAAAGGAAACACGACCATGAAAAGATTTGTTTTATTTTTTTGTTGGCTCGTTGTGCTGTCTCAGGCATGTGACGTGTCGGTAAATATCACACCCAGTAAGAACAAGGAAGATCACCTATGAAAAAGCTGACCCTCGCCGCTGCCCAAATCACCTGCCAGGATGGCAGGCTGCAAGAAAACCTTGCACGTGCCGCTCAAATGACTGAACAAGCCAAGGTTCAGGGCGCACAGTTGGTCTTGTTCCCAGAATTCATGCCTCAAGGATATTTGTTGACCTCTGCACTATGGGACTTTGCCGAGCCCTTTGACGGTCCCACCACCTGCTGGTTGAGCGAAACATCCCGACGGTTGGGAATCTACCTCGGAACGAGTTTTCTCGAAGTTAGGAATGGACATTTTCTCAACACCTTCGCTTTGGCAGATCCTTCAGGCAAAATTCTCGGCGCGGTGCGTAAGCGCAACCCCTCCATGTGGGAAGCGTATTTCTTCAAAGGGGAGCGAGGAAATCCCTATCTGGATACCGATCTCGGTCGAATTGGCGTGGGGATTTGTTTCGACAATCACACGTACGAAATAGCCAGTGCCGTCTCTCAGAGCAACATTGACCTGATGTTGATGCCACATTCCTATTGCACTCCCACCCAACCGACCAAAATGACCTCTCAGGCTGATATCGACCGATTGAACGGACTGCCCGTGCGTGTGGCTCATCTGTACAATGAATGGTTCGGCGTCCCGGTGTTGATGTGTAACAAAAGCGGCGCATGGGATTCACCCGTCCCCGATGCGACGCTTGGCACTCCGAAAGATTTTCGCTTTTCGGGTCGTTCCACTTTGCTGGATGCCGATGCGACCCTGCGCGGCGAACTTGGTGACGAGGAAACCGTGTTGGTCGGAACGGTCACGCTCGACCCATCGCTCAAAAAGCAGACCCGCCCACCCAAATTCAGCCGCTATATCTATCCCGGCTCACCCGGGCGCGAGATCATCCGACTGATGGAATTTCGTGGCAGTCTCTCCTATAACTTCAGCGCTTTGCGCAAACAAAAAGCGTCTAAATATCTTTTGGAAAAACCGCGATGACAACCAACAGCACTGCCGGAACCATCCCGTCTGGCGATTGGAAAAGTATAGCCCGAAAGTGGCGCGCAACTGGTGAATGGGGAGAATATGCCAGCAGACATGCCTCCAATGCGCTAGTGACGATCATGCAGCCCGAACGCGGCGATGCAGGCCGCTACATCCTGTGCGTTGGTGCCGCCCACCAGACTGCGCAACAGGATTTGGCAGAAGCCAGTGCCACACTCGAACAACTAAATTCTCAGGACCCGGCTTGCGCCTACCTGAAATCCCTCTTTGAAATGGCTGAAAAAGGAGCAAAATATGATCACAGAGATCATCGAGTACAAACTCAAAGAAGGTGCCGATGAGGAGAAGTTTTTGACGGGGGCCGGCATGCCAGATTGCCCAAACGGCTCCCAGGATGAGACTCGCCCAGGCGAAAGCGGACAGAAGTCGCCATAAATTAAGAGTGCGGCATCATATTGACCTTCATCCTCGAGCATCAGGTAATCCTGGTACCGGTAGTAAATGTCCAGGTTGTTCTGTCGGGCATACTGGGCGGCATAATCAATGGAATTGTGGGAATAATCCACTCCCGTGACGCGCAGGCGTGCCGCGTACAGCCCGGGACCACAGCCCAAGTCCAAGACTGAAACCCCTGTTTGAAGTCCGAGAATTTCGATCAGCCAATCCACCGAGCGTTGGATGGTTTCGGGGCGACGACTGGCTAGATCGCTGTTGGGATCGAGATGTGCTTTCAACATTTGCTCTGAAATATGGGGGTCATTCCAGAAGAGCAGTTCACCCGGAGTGAAAGGAATGGGTTTTTGTCGTAACTGCAAGATAGAATCTATATTCATAGGTTCTCAAGATTGTCCAATGAACTCTTCAAGGCCGTCACCGTTTTCAATGAGTTCTTTCAACCTTTGCATGAAGCGTGCAGCCGGACCGCCATCAACAATGTCATGATCGATACTGACCGTTACGGATAAATACTCGCGGTCTTCCAACTGACTGTTTATAAAAGCAGGTTTCTTTGCCACGCCGCCGAGTGTAATTTGGAGCGTGTGATTGGAAACGGGAATCCCCCAGCCGCCGCCATTACCGAACATGCCGATGGACGTCAGGGATACTGTGCCATTCATTTCTTTCAGCATACGCGGGCTTTTGAAAAGAACCCCTAAAAAGAAACGCCTGATGAAAGCAGGCAGCAACACAAACCATCCGATGAAATTCGCCTCACGTCCACGCTCGTGTTCGGTTTGGAAGGCGCGTATCTCCTCATGGATGACTCGCAGGGTTTTCCTGTTCACCGAGCGAATGATGTGCGGACGAATGATCCTGCGCCCATCCTCTTCGACTTCAAACATGGTGTTCACATCCACATCGTCGAAGATGACCAGTTTTTCACGCCATGTTCGATAGGCTTGCATGTGTTTGTTCATATCCACCGCCCGCCCAAGACAAGCCATGACAAAGGCTGTGAATGACAACGCCTCGCCCGTCCTTGCTTTGTGATCCCGGATCAACCTGCGCGTATCGGTAACATCCATTTCAACCAAACCGTGGATAAGATGTTTCTGACGCGCCATGCGCCCACCGTCCACCATCAAACGACGGATTCTGGGGAAAGGGATGATTTGATGATTTTCGTTATTCATGATTATGCTCCCAGATATTGTTTTACGATTTCCACAGCGTTGCCGACTCCATCTTCAGAGCGGACCAACCCCCCGATCGACTCTGCTCTCTGCCTCATCTTCGGATCATGGGTCGCTCTCTGAATTGCTTCTGCCAATTTAATAGTAGTCAACCCTTTGACCGGGATCGGCTCCGTTCCTGCGCCCAATGCCTTGACCCTGTTTCCCCAAAAGGGCTGATCAACGGTAAAAGGCACGATCACGGCAGGCACGCCGGCGCGCAATCCTTCCGCCGTCGTCCCGGCACCGCCGTGATGGACAACTGCCGACGTCCGAGGGAACAGCCAGTCATGCGGAGCGGAATCCAGCACAAACACGCTCTCAGGGACTCTCATCACGTTCATGCCGCCCCAACCCGTGGCAATCACGCCACGACGACCGCTTTTCGCCAGAGCTTCAAGCACAACCTTTGCGAAGTATTCAGGATTACGCCCAGACATACTTCCAAACCCAACATAGACAGGTGGCTCGCCTTTGTCCAAAAAGGATTCCAACTCAACCGATGGCTGCCATTCAGATCGGGAATCCAGAAACCAATATCCGGTTATATGAACATGATTTGGCCAGTCACGTGGATGAGAAATTACCGTCGGACTATAGGCACTCAATAGCGGCGTAGAGGCCAGAACATGATGAAAATCAGATGCGTTGAATTTCGTCAGCCCAAAGCGCTCCCGGAAAGCGTTTACGAAGGGGCGATACCATTGCCAGATCACTTCCAGCATCGCAAAGCCAGAGAAGCGATTGAGTGCTCCTCCAAGATTCTTTTGGACTGGCCAGCCTGGAGCGGGAAAATTTCGAGTCGGGAGTACCGGGGTGGGCTCGATGAGCATGAGCGGAATGCTGCGAATCTCAGCAATCGTTTTTCCAAGTGGCGCAAACACCGCCAGGGTAATGAACAGATCTGCATCAAGACAGGCATCCAACGCATTTTCCATCATTTGGATTGCAATGGGGCCGAGCATTTTCCGCATGGCAAGAATGGATTGGATCGGATCCGCTCCCCCTCTTTCCATAAACTTGCGTCCGGTCTCACCCGTCATGATCTGCTGAACATCTCCCCGTAATGGATGAAAATGCAAGCCATGTCGTTGAACAAAATCAGCGAAGTTCTGCGGAGCAGCCAGAAGTACCTCGAAGCCTGCTTGCTGCAATCCCCTTCCCAGTACAAGACAGGGTTGGATATCACCCTGGGAGCCTGCGGCCAAGATGGTGATGCGCATGGGTGGATACATCCTTTCAGAGTTGGGTCAAGCCATTAGGCAGCAGATGAGATGTCACGCAGGCTTGATGCGACAATCTTGAACGTCGATCCAGTCTGAACGTTAATTACTTCCGATTCCGTTGGTGGATTGTTTTTTTACAATGAAGACCAGCATCACCATGATCGTGATAAGAACAACGAGCACCGTAGCGATCCCAAGCGAAGCATGGAAACTGACCGAACTGGGAACCGCGCCGTTGGACCTGATCCACAAACCACAGATCAGTTCTGACAACGCCATGAGCATGCTCAGGGAGGATAAGAGTATCGAAGCTGTTTTCATTTTTTCTCCATTTGTGTATTTGATTTGTTTATTCTTGAATTAATGGTTCAACGCCATCAGTGGTCTCGCTTGTTTCGGAAATTGGCGAGACCGAAATGAGTGTTAGATTCAAATCACGAATCTTGTTTAAAACGCCATGCAGTGCCGACTGGTCAACCAGAGCCCGACTCAGGAGCACCTCGCCATCCTCCAGATTGGTCAGTATCCAACCATCGAACCATTCAGCCCAGCAGGTATTAAGATGGTTGCTGATTCGGATCTCATATCCCGTTGATAGCTCACGATTTTTTCCCTGCCTGTTCGCCACGCTTCGCGTCGACTGGCTGTTTCTTTTTGGTGCAACGTTTTTCTGAGCTGGCATAGGTGACAATCTCCAAAACTTTATCGAAATCACTTTGAACTGATGCCTGGATGATATCGGCAACCTCATTAGACTGCGTACTATCGAAAGATGGGTTTGGGGGGTTGTTTCTGAAAGGCACCAGGAATCAAAAACGCCCATAATTTTCAGTCATGGGCGTAGTCAGTGCTGTGGTGCGGGTTTAGATCAAGTGGTGTTCCTTGGCCGCCGCGATGGCCTGGGTGCGGCTGTGAACCTGGAGTTTTTCCAGAACCGTATGCACGTAGGATTTCACGGTCCCTTCCGCGATAATCAGTGTTTCGGCGATCTGGCGGTTTGAAAGTCCCGCGGCTATCAGCCGGAGGACATCCATTTCGCGCTTCGTCAGCGGCTCAACCGGTCCACTCTGTGAAATTTTCGTTGCAGTCTGTTGGGGTAAACCATTAAATGTTTCGAGCAGTTTTTGAGCATAGTCCTTATGGAGAGTCCAGGGTGTATGGAGATAGGTAATCAGAAGCTGACGGATCGGTTCCCCAACATCGATGAATGTCCGAACATATCCACCAGGTTCGGCCAGGCTGATGCATTCATCCAAAGTTTTGAGCGCTTTAAGCTGCATCCCTTGCATTTGGAGTCCACTCGCTTTAAGAGTTAAGACCTCAACCAACGCGTTCACGCGCTCAGACATTCGGGTGTTAATTTCCAGGCAATCTAATAGGTTCAGCGCTTCCACAGGAGAGGCAGTCTTATTGCGCTTTGCTTTTTCTATCCACACCCGGGCTAAGATGATCAGGTGCATTTCGCGGATCTCACTAATCTCACCGCACTTCTCCTCGTCGGACGGCATAAAGGGGAGCATGGTCTTCACCCATTCATCCAGCACTACCCAGTTATCTTGTGCCAACCAGACACGCACCATGGCTCGATCCACAAGGCGATCCACGATGCTGCGGCCAAGTTGTGTAACCTGTCCCTTTTTCCGCTCCTGATCCGCCTGCTGAACAGCCTGGATACTACCCTCCAGATCACCGCAAGCCAGAAGGATTCGAGCCAGAAATGCATTGGCAGCGGCAATATGGTTATGGCTTGGCCACCATTGGGTGTACTCCACCGCCTTCCTGGCATGGGTGAGCGCCTCCTCCAGTTGGTTTTGCTCCAACAAGATCCCGCTCAAATACGCTTCATCCCGCGATAGATTCCCCTGGTTATGGCTACCGCGCGCAGATGCAATTTTGAGCGATTCATGAAGAATGCTTCGAGCAAATGAAAGGTTCCCAAGCAACAGTGTGGTGACGGCCAGGTCTGTCCAAATGTCACGCAAGGTCATCCCCGATTCTTTTCCAAACCGGGTCGCCTCAGTCAAAGCATTAAAAGCCGGACGCAATTTCCCGAGGCTTTGATAGGCAAACCCTTCCAGCCAATATAGCCAGGCTTTCGTTCGGGAATCAATATCGGGTACTTCTCGTAAAACGGTCTGTACCAATGCCAGTCCCAGGGTTGGATCGCCTGATACCACGGTCAGATAACCTCGCAGCATCGCCGCCATTGCCCGAATCTGGTTCACCTCCGCCCCAGTCAGGTCTTGGTTCTTCTCAGCTATGTTGCTTCCCCAGGCGTGAACCACCGACTCAGCAGTTTCCAGGAAAGGCTCAATTCTGTCCATCTGTCCGGCATGAGCTAATGCTTCGGCGACCCCAATACATAACTTCGGTCGCTGGTGGATCAATTTCCGAGGAAGTATATCCAGCCATTTTAGAATAGTGGAAAGCTGTCCCTGCTCCAGGTAAATTTGCAGGTTCTGCTCTACCAACCGGGCAGTGTGTTCCCAATTTTTAGCCTGATTGGAATGAATAACCGCATCCTCGATCCAACCGTTTTGCTCGTACCAGATAGAAGCTCGCAGATGCAGCAGGGGAACCAAATCAGGTTCGGCTCGTTGGAGACGGGCGCGAAGCAGGTCTGCAAAGAGATGATGGTAGCGGAACCAACAACGTTCTCCGTCAAGGCTTATTAGGAAAAGGTTGGCACGATCCAGGTAGTCGAGGCTGTCACTAGCTGGCGTTCGGCTCTCACCCAGCACAGCATCACATACAGAAGCCGACAATCGATCTAGAATCGAAGTGTTTAATAAGAAGCGAACGACATCGGGAGGTTGACGATTAAGGATCTCTTCAACCAGATAATCCAGGATATAACGGTGACTGCCAGAAAACGATTCAACAAACTGATCGATATCCTCTCGTCCATGGATTAAATGACTTCGCAGCGCAATCGCAGCCATCTGCAATCCGGCAATCCAGCCTTCGGTGCGCTCTTCCAGGGCATGGATGTTGTTCAAAGAAAGCGGCAGCTCCATGACTTGATTAAGGAACTCAACCGCTTCTGTTGTACTAAAACGCAGATCCTCTGCACGAAATTCGAGCAGTTCGTTACGGGCTCTTAATCGCGCGAGTGGAATGGGTGGATCCGATCGGGTCGCGATGAGCACATGCAAGTTTGCCGGCAGGTGATCGAGAAGAAAGATGATACTATCGTGGATGGCGATACTGGAAATGAACTGGTAATCGTCAAGGATCAATGCAACCGGAGAAGAAAGCCGATTCAGATTATTGACCAGAAGCGTCAAGATGGATGAAAGCGGAGGAGATGAGAATGTGTTCAGGTGCGGCTGAACGATTTCGAATATTCCAGGTTGTATATCTTCCAAGCTGGCTGTCAGGTAACTTAGGAATCGGAGCGGATCGTCATCCGCCGCGTCAAGTGATACCCAGGAAAAAAATGTTGGATTGCTGCTGGTGGATGGATGACCTACAGGAATCACTCGCGGGTTCTCGATCCATGAAGTCAGTAAGGTGGTTTTTCCATAGCCGGCTGGTGCACAGACAAGTGTCAACGAATGATTGAAACACTGGTCTAATCGAGAAAGCAGGTCAATACGGCTAACCAGCCTCTGACGAGATTGGGGAACGAAGAGCTTGGTTGAAACCAGATGAGCGGCTTTTTCGGCCATTGATGCCTTTATATAACCTGAGTGTATATTCTGATGATTTTCTCATTCTACAGGAATTTTCGCAACCTTTTGTTGTGCCATCTCCAGAATCATTTTATTGTGATTAGATTCATCATTTCATGGGGAAAACCAGGATGCTTCTGCCTTGCAATCGGTAATCTGCGGTATCTCGCCCACTCGCATATCCATCTTGCGGATGTGTCTGATGAACCGTTATTCGAGAATCGCTGTTGGGTATCGATGGGATCCAACAATAAACCAGAGATATGTTTTTGATTTTTGGTGACAGTCGCTTCGACACAAGGCACCAATTGTGTACATCCCCAGGCCATCTGCAGGGTGTGCATAATTGAACTAACCACAAGTGTTACGGTGGGTAGATGTGCAGGCGATCAACACTGTCGGTGTGCGCGGATAGAGCCTGCGGATGCGCTGGACACTGGCAATCCATCGACGGTTTCCCAGCGTTCGCGGATCTCGTTGGCAACCTGTTTCATCTTTGCTTCTGCCATGGGCTTGTACGACTCATACGCTAGATATGAAGTCTTATGCAGGTCATCGGGTGTTGTTATGCCACATACCATCCGATAATGATCGCCGCCGCGCCGGGGAAGTTAGTGTGATCTGTTCGAGCAGGTTATGGATTTAGATAAGTAACCCGAGTTGCTACCTGGAGTAGCAGGGATCGAAAAGTCCATGAGTTTGCGATACAGTTGAGGTATCCCGACCACGACTGTAAAGGAGAAACCCATGGACACCCAAATTGTAGTCGTTTTTTGTTTGTGTGATGGCATGCTCAAAGCGTTACATCATCGTGAAGATGCACAATGTCAGATGACGGATGCTGAAGTGATGACCACTGCGATTGTAGCCATGCTGTACTTCAAAGGGAACTTTCGTCTTGCCAGCCAATATTTGTGTGAATATAGGTATATTCCAAATATGTTGAGCCGCAACCGTTTCAACTGCAGGCTGCATCGGATTGCCGAGCTATTCCTGACTTTGTTGCTCTTGTTGGGAGAACTTTGGAAAAATCTGAATGAGAGGTCCGTCTATGTGATCGATAGTTATCCAATCATCATGTGCGACAGCTATCGCATTCCACGGCCGAAGATCTATAAGGGCGAAGATTTCGAGATTATATTCCGAGCAAAAAACGCTATTTCTACTCTATAGACGGCTCTATTTACATAAAGCTACATGCTTTCAATATGCGTGTTTTGTAAGTTTTCAGCTATGACTGACTGCAAAGACCGGATGATTCCGAAACAGCAACCTTCACGAAGGTCATTACACATATTTCCCACTTTTTGTGGAACAGCCGAGTTGGTGATACCTTCGTTGAACAATTTGTGCCAGGTGAACGCGTGATTTGGGTCGGATTTTTACTGTCACTTGCCATGATCAACCGATACTAACAGGTTGCAATAGACCCGAGATGCCCCTCCGGTATTTGGTCACAGCTACATGGTTTATGACTATCTCCGTGATAGCCACAGGTATGTATGCAATTGCACTATTTAGAAAAAGGGCGCGCGCTTCCAGCCAGGAGTGTTTACTTGATCCAACAACTGGAACATCCTGGGTAAATATACCCAGGATGTTCCAGTTGTTTAGATTATCTTTATCTACTGGTGATGATAGACATCCCACTTCATATAATTGGAGAGCGCTTCGGTCAAGATGGGAGCAACACTTCCCATAGTCATGGCAACGTGATGTTCGAATCCTGAACGACACAAATGAGCAAGCAGCTTTTGCAGATCCGGAACATGCACCACGGCGCGGTGACCAAAGGTCTCAAGTGTGTCATCGGTCAGTTCTCCCTCGCCTGTATAAGCACGGATCACACCATGAGTATCGTCCGTACTCACACGGGCGTAGGTCATGGGACCAGCCGCTGCACGCCCCGCCATGGCGCCAAAGGTGTTTTCTTCACCGATTGTGGTTCCCAAAATAGGTGCGGTCTTGATCTCGATCTCTGGCACGAAGGACTTGGCCCAATTGCCGCAGTGGAACAACACGCATCGATCCGGGTCATCCGCATAGTTGTTGTTCCAATCCACCAGTGCCCCGGGGAAGGACGACGCTAATTGCAGTGCATACATGGAGACCACGCCCGTAATATCCGTCTCACAAGCAGAGGGCATCAGTTGATCGCTCATCATGCTCATCAATGTACAGGCATTGATGCCGTAGTTCTGCTGGAGCGACGTCCAGCACTGGAGTGCTGTTGCTTGAAGATCGTTCACCTGCATCCAGTCATCAATGACGATGCCCAGTTTTGCCATCCGAAGCAGAGCCGGCGATGGCACAGTATCGTGTTTGGCGTATGCATGAATGGACTCGAGCTTCGCTTTCACAGATGGAGCATCATCTGCCAGACGATTGGATTTTCCCAGAATCTCGGATAGGTCCACTGTTGTGACAGTAATACCGGTCGCCTGCAGGATCTTTTCACTATAGCGAACGGTGTTGAACGCCCCTGGGCGCGCACCGATCGCGCCCAGGCGGGCGCTGCGCAGTCCCTTGACCACGCGACAGACACCCACGAATTTTGCAAGGTCTTGCTTAAAAGCAACTGAGGATGGCTTGATCGTGTGAATGCTGGTCAGGCTGAAATCATAGCCATACTGTCGTAAATTATTACAGACAGAAATTTTGCCGCAAAAAGCATCACGCCGGCGTTCGACATTGAATGCATCCAGATCATCAGGATATGCTTGAACAAGGATCGGTACGTTCAATCCCGAAAGTTTGATCGTATCTGCCACACCTTTCTCATCGCCGAAGTTCGGCAATACAACCAGAACACCATCGATCCGTTCGCGGTTTACCTTGAACAGTTCGGCGCAGGCCCTGGAGTGTGCGTATGTCTCCACCGATCCTAGCTTGGTCTCGTTCTCTGCAAGCATCACTGCATCAATATGCATTTCCTGGAATACTGTCAGGATCTCCTTCCGAGCTTCGGTTACCAGGTGATCCGGAAAAAAGTCGCGGTTGCCAAAAATAACTCCTAGTGTTGTGTTCATTGAACTTTGCTCCTTACTTAATTTTGGAATGAGGATGCTTGCAGAACTACAAGGTAAAGCCCCAGGCCCCTGCCATAAGAATGACATTGGCAAAAGGTGTGAATTCAGCAGTGCGGATGATGGCTTTTGTGGAACCTGTCAGTTTCTTGAATTCCTGATGTGGCAGTGTTTCAATAGGAACATCTTTAAGCAGTTTTCTTATGCCATCATAGATATGCGGGCTTTTGGTCAGTATGTCCTCAGAAACGTAGGCTTTCTCGACGAACATTTCAGAAAGTACCACCTCGAGCGTTTCCAAAAAACCAGGGACTCCGGGTTTGAGCGCAAGGTCAATTCGCTGGGTTGTGTCGGGGACAGGCAACCCCGCATCTGCAACGGTCAGCATGTCAGAGTGTTCGAGATGGGCGATCACCGTGGAGATGGGGGCGTTAATGACTCCAGTTTTTTTCATTTTGATGT
>Ga0190269_10000582_pt1 | contig 18405 bp, 15 predicted proteins | sample Popmic249IS_FD_133749 | JGI IMG/M metagenome (GOLD analysis project Ga0190269, IMG submission 133749) | Populus adjacent soil microbial communities from riparian zone of Blue River, Arizona, USA - 249 IS | ecosystem: Environmental > Terrestrial > Soil > Riparian zone | place: USA: Arizona... | reverse complement strand
GGCGCGCGATTTTCGTGCAAGGCGCCCGGAGCGAGCGTCCCGTCGGCGTACCAGGAGGAGAGGGTCTGCCCGTGGGTCAGGCTCGAGTCATACATATGCCGCCACAAGGTGCGAACGCTGTGCCAGGGCAGGCCACACCCGCGTAACCGTGGACGTGGACGAAGAGCCGTCCACGTCCGCGGTTACGTGGCTTGGGCGCTACACGTTTGCCGCAGTGTGGCTACCGGCACCCGCTACTGCACGCGGCTCACGAACACCTTATAGCTCGCCGGCATCGCCGTCAGCGGCTGGTCCCAGATGAGCGCGCCCGAGCCCTGGCTGTCGAGGCCCACCTCCACGCGCGAGGGCTTGAGGGGCGTGCTGTCGCGCTTCACCTCGATGGCGCTCGAGATTTCGTGCGTGTCCGCGCGCACGTGCACCGCGCGGATCGTGCGGCTCGTGCCGGAGAAGTCCGAGAACACGCCGAGGCCGCCGCCGGTCTCATCGACCGCGAGATCGATCAGGTCGAAGTAGATCGCGCCCCAGCCGCTCATGGTCGGCGGCGGCGTAGAGCTCTGCGAGCTGAGCGGCACGGCAGGTGAGCTCCACTTGTTCGTGCCCGGATCGTACATCGAGCCCCACACGTTGAGCGCGCTCGCAGCTTGCTGGATCCACATCGCGAAGCCGCTGCCACCCGGCATCATCGCGACGCGAGGCAGCATGAACGTCGGGTCGGATGCCGCGCTCAGCACGGCCGTCGTGCCCCAGCCCTCACCCGGAGTGAACACGCTTGCGGCCACGCTCAGGCCGCTCGTCATCGGCGCGCCGCGCTGCCAGATGCCGATGCCCTTGCCGCCCGGCTCGAACGCGACGTCCGCGAGCCCCGAGCCGAGGCTGTCCAGATCGCCGAGCGGGCGCCAGAACGGCGTCGTCGCGCTCACGTCGTACCGCGCAGCGTACGCCTTGCCGATGATGTTGGGCGTGCCGGAGTCCGTGACTGCCGCCGCGCTCCACACCACGGTCGCGCGGCCCTGGCCGTCCACGCCCACGCGGCTGATGGCGGCATTGTCGGCTCCGTCGGCTCCCGCGAGCACGTAGTTGCCGACCCACGTCTGCGTCGTGCGGCCGAGGAAGCGGCTGACCACGACCTGCGAGCGCACGCTGGTCGCATCTCCGCCGAGCTCCGTCCAGCTCGCGTAGCCGTCCCCGCTCGCAGACAGCGCAGCGGTCAGGAATTCCGCGATGCGACCCGTCGGCGTAGCGAGCGTGCCCGGCGCGCCGAACCGACCATTGCGCCGCACGGCATAACGCACCTCGCTCTGGCCCGAGGTGCTCTGCAGCCAGACCACGAAGCCATCGCCCGTGGTCGGGTTCAGCGCGAGGCGCGGCGTGTCGAGGCCCGAGACGCCGGCGGTGATCGGCAGGGTGGCGATGGTCCAGCCGCTGTCGGGATCGAAGCTCGCGCTCCACAGGGACTGCGTGCTGTCGCCCGTGATCCAGACGGCGAGGCCCTTGCCGGGCTTGCCTGCGCTCGCGCCGAAGAACGCGATCTGCGGCTGACACGGCACCGCCGAGCTGTAACTCGGCGTCAAGCTCTCCGCGGGCAGGATGCGGCCGCAGCTGTGCTTGTCGGGCTTCGGCCAGGTCTCACCCGCGCACTCGCAGGCGAAGTCGCCAGGGAGGTTCTGGCACTTGCCGCCGCCGCAGCGCTGCGGCTCTGCGCTGCACTCGTCGATGTCCGCGCACGGTTGTCCCGCGGCGGCGCTCGCGTAGCCCGGCTCGCACTCGCAGCTACCGGCGGCAGTGCACGTGCCGTGATCGCCGCACGCCACGGCGGCGCAGGGGTCCACGCTGCCCGGACCGCCTCCGCTCCCAGCCTGCGGCTGCGCGGACCTTCCTCCGGATGGCTGCGCGCGCCCGCCGCTACCAGCTGCAGGCAGGCTGCCCGCGGCCCCTCCGCGGCCAGCGTTCGTGCCGACGTTGATCATGCCGTTGCCCGCGACGGATGGCTCGGCGCCGCCCGTGCCGCCCTCCGTGTTCCCGGGCACGTTCATCGCGGGCTCGCCGTCTTGCTGGCAAGTGATCGGCAGCTCCAGATCAGCCGACGCGCGCAGCGCATCGGCGTCGATCTCGAGCGGCGCGCAGCCCACGCGGCATGCGCTCGCGGGCTCGACGCAGCTGTTTTGGATCTGCAGGCGCAGCGTGCGCGAGCGACCGGCGACGAAGCCAGCGGACACCTCGAAGCCGAACAGCGCCTGGTCGGAGCTGCCCGGGTTCTCCGCAGAGAACGTGACGGAGAAGCGCCGCCCGGCGTCGCCGTTCTTTGGGGCCAGCACGAGCTTGATCGGCCAGCCGTTTTCAGGCGGCAGCGCGACGGTGTGCAGCAGCGCTTTGTCGCTGCCGCTGCTCACGGACACCTCGCCCTTGCCGGCGGCGATGGCCTCGCGCACACCGGCCTCGGCTTCGATTAACACGATCGTCTGAAGCGGATCTTCGAGCTCGCGACAACCTGCCGCGCACCACGCGAGCGCGCACAGGCTGGCCCATCTCAAAAGACTGCGGGCACACGGCGTCATGGCAACACCCCTCGCGAGAGGATCACGCCGCCCTCGCCACCCGGCTCATAGTCGCGCACTTCGTGGGGCTTGTTGGCGAGCAGCACGCCGGCGGTCACGCCGCCTGCCACCACAACGCCCACCGCAGTCCAGAACCACCAGCGCGACAGCAGCCCGGGGCTGTCTCGCAGCGGCGCAGGCGCGGGCTTGTCTTCGCCGCCATCAGCGGCAAGCGGCGCGATGCTCTGCGCCGCAGCCGCGGGCGACACCATATCGGCGCGCTGCACGCTGGCCGGCGGCGCGACAGGACGCGGCCTCTCGCGCAGTGCGAGCGTCAGGGTCTGCTCGCGCCCGGCGACCAGCTCCACGCTGTCCTCGTGCGGCTCGTGCTCGGGCGCGCGTGCCCGCACGCGATGCTGGCCGGGCGTGAGCCAAAGGACCAGCTCCCGTGTGCGCTGCTCATCGACCCACAGCTCGTGGTCGGGCGGTGCAGCTGGGCTCCACTGCAAGCGCAACAGGCCGAGGCTCGAGTCCATCCACGCGATCAGCTTCGTCACCTCGTCCCGCTGCGCCGAGGTCAGCGGCTGGTTCTTGTCCGTGAGCGCAGCGGATAGCCAGCGCCGCGCTTCGGTGTAGCGCTCGAGCCGCAAGGCCGTGATCCCCAACCCGCGCGACACGCGTGCGTTGGGGCGCAGCGCGTACGCCTCGCGAAACAGGTCGTGCGCGCGCGCATGGTCTGCGGCCTCGAACGCGCTCACCGCTCGATCGAGCAACTCCTCGTATTGGGCGGTCGCGCCGGGCGCGGGCTTGCCCTCACCCGGCTGCGCGGACACCGGCAGCGGCCCGAGCAGTCCCAGCGTGGCGAGGCTCAACAGCGCGCAAAGACGCGCGTAGCGTGAACGTCCGCAGGCGCGCGCATCTTGGCCTGTGGCAACGGGGTCGAGGCACTGCATGATGGTGTCCCGGGCGATGTCGTTTTCTCCGCGCAGCATCACCAAGCTCCAAGCTGTCCCCAAGCCGGTGGGGTGCACGTGACAGTTGCATTCGCCCCCTGGCGAAAGCTCCAACGTGTGCGATATTTCGCTCTTGCACCAGAATGGACCGTGGTCCAGTGAACGCAGCGTTGACACTCCCGAGCATTGGAGACCTCGTCGACGGTCGATTCCGTATCGAGCGCAAGCTTGGCGAGGGCGGCACCAGCACGGTCTATGAAGTAAGTCACGTCATCACCGACAAGCGCTTCGCGATCAAGTGGCTCCTGCCCGAGCTGGCGCTCGACGACGGGGCGGTCGATCGCTTCATCCACGAAGCGCGTGTCGGCGGTAAGTTTGCGCATCCGCATGCAGTTCAAGTCTACGACATCTGCAAGGCGAACGATTCGTTCTACATGCTGATGGAGCTGCTGGAAGGCGAGTCCCTTCTGGCGCGTCTCGATCGCGCGGGGCGTCTGTCCGTGCAGGAGTCTTGCCGGATCGTGGTGGCCTGCGGCGAGGTTCTGGCCGCTGCGCATCGCAAGGGCATCATTCACCGCGATCTCAAGCCGGCCAACATCTTTTTGTGTCGTCCGCAGGACGCGGCGAACGAAATGGATGTCCCGAAGCTGCTCGATTTCGGGATATCGATGATCTGCTCCGATTTGCACAACCTGTCCCTGGTCAGTACGCCGCGGGGCAGTGTGATCGGCACGCCGCTGTACATGTCGCCAGAGCAGATGCTGGGCCAGCACACCGACGCGCGCTCGGACATCTATGCGCTCGGCGCGGTGCTTTACGAGCTTGTGTCAGGTCAGCCGCCGTATCAGGCGGATAGTTACGGTGAGCTGGTAGTCAAGGTGACAGCTGCGGCGGCACCTCCACTCGAGGCGCTGCTCGCCGTGGACCGGCGTTTCGCCGAGATCGTCGCCAAGGCCATGGCGCGGCAGCCGGATGACCGCTACGCGAGCGTCGAGCAGCTGATCGCGGACCTGAAGCCGCTCGCGCTGCCTCCGCCACTCGAGCCGGTTCCCGCAGCGCCGCCGACGCGCAGCGCTGTGACCGCGACGAACGTCGAGCGGGCTGAGCTCGCGTTTTTGCCGCCGCAGGCTCCAGAGCCGGCCGGCCCACACGCGATCGAATTCACGCCCGCCTACGGCACGCAGCTCGGTCTGCCCGCGCAGGTATTGCGTCGCGGCCCGACCGCGGCAGGGATCGCGGCGCTGTGCGCAATCGCGCTCGGCGGGACGGCCTGGTATCGGGCCGCATCCAGCTCGGCATCGGTTCCAGAAGATCGTCTGCGACCGCGCCCGGTCAGTGCAGCGAGCGCGGAAGAGCCCACTGCGGCCCTCGATCCGTGGAACCGAGGCTCGGAGGTGCTGACCGGCCGCGCGCCGCCGGACGATCTGCCGTCGCCGCGTGCGCGCGCAGCTCGTGCCACTGGCGCCGTCTCGAAGTACGCGACCCCAGCCAAGAAGCCGCAGCGCGTGCCGGCGCCTGCGACTGTGACGCCCGTCACTGCCAGCTCGAGCGCCAGAGCTGCGGCGCACGTCGCTGAGCCGGCACCGCCGGCGAAGCGCGTCGCGCAGCCCGCCGCGCGTGAGCCGCAAGCTCCTTCGACCTCCAGCCCCGTGGACCAGGTCCAGATCCGTCGCAGCGACTTCGAGGGCCAGCCCCTCGGCGGCCCGCCGGCTGCGCACGTGAGTCGCAAAGACTTCTGACGCGCTGCGCCGTGCGCGCGCCATGAACGAAATGGTCGGTCGCATGTCGGACCCGCGACGGCTCGCTCGTCGTGATGGCATAAACCCCTGGGGGAGCATGACCATCCGAACCGCAAGAACGACTGCCATCCGACTTCTTTGCCTCAGCTTCGTATCTGCACTCGCTGCTCAGGTTGCCGCGCAGGAAAATCCGCGCTGGACGGCTATCTGGACCGCGAGCCCGCAAGCCATGTTCACCGCGCAGGAGGGGCTCGATCCAGGCGTCCCGAGCAGCTTGGCGGATCAGACCGTGCGACAGGTGTTGCGCGTGAGCGTCGGAGGTCGCGCGGTGCGAATCGTGCTGACGAACGCGTATGGCAAGGCGCCGCTGATCATCGGTGAGGCGCGCGTCGCGCGCAGCGCGAGTGGGGCCGCGATCGCGCCCGGTAGCGACCGTGCGCTGACGTTCGGCGGCGAAACGCGCGTGGTGATCCCAGCGGGTGCGCCCGCGATCAGCGATCCGGTCGAGCTCGACGTGCCCGCGCTCGCTGATCTGACTGTCAGCTTGTACATCCCACAGGCCACGCCGCTCGACACGTTCCACTGGTCAGGTGGACAGACCAGCTATCTCGCGGCGGGCAACGTGACCTCCGCAACGAGCTTCACGCCGAGTGCCACGTTTGTGCCGCGGCTCTTCGTGTCGGCGGTGCTCGGCAGCGGCAGCGGAGCCATGCGCGCGGTGGCAGCGTTCGGCGACTCGATTACCGATGGCTCTTCGGCCACGGTGGACTCGAACCAGCGCTGGCCTGATCTGCTCGCCCAGCGCCTGGCACCGCAGCGGATCAGCACGATCAACGCGGGTATCTCCGGCAACCTGCTCCTGCGGGACGGCATGGGGATCAACGCCCTGGCTCGCTTCGAGCGCGACGTGCTCTCGCAACCGGGCGTCGAGGCGGTGATCGTGCTGATCGGCATCAACGACATTGGAGGCTTGCAGAGCCCCACGGTGCCGAGCCACACGGACTTGATCGCGGGCTATCGCCAGCTCATCGCGCAAGCGCACAGCCGCGGCGTACGTATCTTCGGCGCGACGCTCACCCCGTTCGAGCGGGCGCTCGAGGGCGTCGCCGATTACTACTCGCCGGAGAAAGAGCGCGTGCGCAGCCTGTTCAACGAGTGGATCCGCACGAGCGGCGAGCTCGATGGCGTGGTCGACTTCGACCTCGCGCTGCGCGATCCAGAGCAACCCGCCCGGCTGCGGCCTGCGTACGACTCGGGCGATCACTTGCATCCGAACGACGCCGGCTACCGAGCGATGGCCGAGGCCATCGACGTCGCAGCGCTACTGCGCCGAGCGGGACCGGCGAGAGGGGCGCTCTAAAGCAAGCAGCCGGCCACGAACCTCACAATCAAGCACGGGCAAGACGAGCCCGTGCTTGATTGATTGCGGCCTACGACAGCGACTTCTTGAGCGCGCTCAGAACATCATGCGTGCGTTGCTGCTCGGGCATGATGCGCTCGCGAACGACCTGACGTGATGCTGCATCCAGCTTGTCGACGTCACGCTTATAGTCGTTACGCCCGTGATCTTCACCCTCCTCGAGGGCAGCGATCGCAACCTTCTCACCCAACGTCGCCGCACCACCTTCGACTGCCTTCGCAAACGCGCCCCACACACCGGAGCCCGTCGATGGCGTGCCGCCGAGCGTGCGGATTTGGTCACTCAAGAGCGTCACACGTTGCTTGTGCGATTGCATGCAGTCCTGGAGCTGCGAGGAAACCTGCGGCTTCTCAACTTTCTCGAGCGCCTGACGGTAGGTCTCGACGGCGGAGATCTCGCCGCGCAGGAATGAGTTCAAGACGTCTACGGACTGTTCGCGTGCTTCAGCCATGTTCGTTCTCCTTGTCGTTTTTCCGTTTCGGAGACGTAGAGACCTGTAGCGCCATGTAAAGTCCGAGACGACGGACCTGAATCACTTTCGCGAGGGCTTGCCGTGGGTGGCCAATCTGCATGTCACGCACGCCCAACTGGGCTAGGCTGTGGCGATCTGACATGACCCATATGTCCACTGCTCCCGCTATTTCGCTGCGTGGCGCCGTCTCGAGCGACACGGACGACATCGCGCGCGTGTGGCACGCCGCGTGGCGAGACGGCCATCTCGGTCACGTTCCGCCGGAGCTCTACCCCTATCGAACATTCGAGCACTTTCTTTCGCGCGTTCCGCCGCGCATTCCGCGCACGACCGTGGCGAGCTTGGCTGATCGCGTGGTCGGTTTCGTGTGTGTCCACGACAACGAGCTCGAGCAACTCTTCGTCCTCGCCGAGGCACGCGGCACCGGCGCAGCGAGCGCGCTACTACGCGCAGGCGAACAGCGCATCGCGAAGGAGTTCGACACAGCGTGGCTCGCAGTCGCAGCCGGCAATCAACGCGCACGCCACTTCTACACACGCGAAGGCTGGAGAGACTACGGCCTCATCCGATACGAGGCCGAGATCGCGGGAGGCACAATCGTGCTCGACACCCACCGCTACGAAAAACGCGTCGCTTGATCCGTGGACGTGTTGCAGACAATTGACTGTCATGCGGCTTTACTGCGAGTTGCGCGGTGCCAGCGCGCTCCCGCCTAGCTCCTGCAGTGCGGGTACCAATGCGCCGACGCCTGCCATCGCCGGGCAGGCAGCGCTCGCCGCTGACGGAGGCAGCTCCGCGCGCGCAGGATCGCCGCCGACGGCGGCGGCGAGCACGACCAGCGCTGGGCGATGGCTGGTGGTCGTGCTTCGCCCGGACTCTTTAGCATCGGTGCCGGTGCCCAGTGCGAGATCGCGGCATCGACCACAGCTACATGCAGCTTGCGGGCGTTGCTCTCGATCTCGGGTTCCTGCAGGGCCGCGCGCGGCAGCTCGGGCTCCGCCTGGGACCACCGGCCGTAACGGAGCGCGGGTATCGTCTGCAGCGGCCGGGCCTCTGCGGAGGTGCCTGCGCTCGGAAGTGCGATGATGCCGCGTCGCTCGGCTCGTAAAGTCGCGCCCGTTTAGTTCCGGCCTGCGCCGCCTTGGCCGTTGCCGCCGCGATCGTTGTTGCGGGGCTCGCAGGTCCAGATGGGCTCGGAGTTGCGGCAGCGGCAGTCCTGTTCGTCGTAGTTGCAGCGTAGGCCTGACAGGCCGTCGCAGGCGCTGCCTTCCGCGGGCGCGGCGCTCGGGCAGTCGGCGCTCGAAGCTCTGCTGCCGGCTCCTGCCTGATCATTGCCGCGACCCGGGCGCGACCTGCCGCCTTCGCCGCCGCCGCCCGCTTCGGGGCGGCCTCGCGGCCCGCCGTTGCCCGCTTCCGGGCGGCCGCGTCGTCCGCCGCTGCCAGCGTTCGAGCGGCCCGGTTTGCCAGGCTCGCCAGCCTCGGAGCTGCCGCCGCTGCCGGCTGCAGGCGTGTTCGGCGCCGCCGTGCCGCCGCTGCCGGATGCGCTTGCCGTCGCGCCCCCACTGCCGGCACGCGCTGAGCTGCTGCGCCCCGCGCTGGATGGCCGCGTCGGGCGTGCGCCGGCGTCCCGGTCTGCGTGGTCGGCCCCGGCGTCTTCGGTGTCGTTTCTGGACGCAGGGGGATTCTGGGGCGCGCTATCAGCCGCGTCGTCGCCGCCGCAGGCGGCAAGGAACAAGCAGGCGAGCACAACTCTCGAGTCCATCACGACGGGCCTCCGGCTGACAGGGCTCGCGCATCGTTGCCGCACACGGCGGCGTACTCCAGAGATGCCCGAGCTCGGCTAACACCCGGTACGTGCCTACAGCGACGCGGAGCGGTCCACATTCCTGGTGGACCGAGGCTGCTCGCCGGTTGAAAGAAAATCAGCTCAGCCGCGGGCTGTCACCGAACGGAAACATCACCGCAGCCGCTGGCTGCAATCACTGGTAGTAGTAGAGCCACATGAAACACATCTCGTCCTCCGCAGCGGTGCCGAACGTGACGATGCGGTTGGTCGTGTTCATGTAGCGGCAGGTCAAGCGCAGTCCATCGCTGCCGTCGAACGTCAGTGGGGTGGAGAACTGCGTGAGCGGGGGCTCCGCCCAGTCGAGCGACTCGTGCAGCGGCGTGACCTCCGCGGCGCCCGAGCTGGCCACGCGCTCGATCGTGGAGCGCACGCCCAGCTGGTGCGTGTGCGAGGTCAGCGCGAACACGCGCCAGGTGCCACCCTGGGCAGGTTGCTTCGAGAAGTACGTCGCGCTACCGGGCTGACCCGGCTGCAGCATGATGCTCGTCGCCCCGGTGAAGATGCTCTTTGCCTGCTTCAGGGTGCCGCCCGTGCCGGACGCGAGATTGAGCTCGACCTTGCCCGCGATCTCCGCCGGCTTGGTCCCGACGTTGATGTAGTGCAGCTGCAAGAAGATGCGCTGGTGCGCGTCGAGCTTGTACGCGACGCCGTCCGGCAGCTCGAGCACCGTGTCGTGCTGCTGTGCGATCAAGAGACGCGTGGTGTCGCCGGCCATCGTGGGCGAGCAGCTCTGCGACGTGGTCTGCAGCGCGGTTCCTGAGTTCGCGCGATCCACAATCAGATGGTGGCTGCCATCGGTCAACGTGGCATGCAGCGAGTCCACCCACACGGGCTCGGTGTTCGGCAGCTCCACGACCACGCAGTGGTGCTGCTCGTCGCCGCTCGCGACCTGATGCATGGTGATGGAAGCGGTGAGCGTCGTGGAGGTGCCGCTCGCCGCACCGACACCGCCGTGCAGCGAAGCAGCGCTGCCCCCGCTGCCAGCGTTCGCTCCAGCTGCGCCCGCCGTGCCGCCGGCACCCGCCCGTGCACCAGCCGCCGCACCGCTGCTGCCCGCGACGCCGCTGCCGGGTGCGCCACGGCCCGCTGCGCTTCCCGCAGTCGACCCGCTACCCGCCGAGGCGCCCACTCCCGCTCCGCTCGCCCGTCCGCCCGCGCCGCCATTCGCTTCAGCATTTCCTGCGGCCGCACTGCCAGGCACACCGGGCGCGCCCGCGCCGCCGCTATGAGCGGCAGGCGAGCCAGGCTCCGACTGTGTGCACGCCGCACATGCCAAACCAAACGCCACCATCGCAGCGCCGCCCACACGCGACGTCCGCCTCTGCACGAGCTTCGAGTAAGCCATGCCTCAAGCTTGTCTCAAGCCACGGACGATGCCAATGCCGCCGCATGGGAGCGCGTTCTCGATACCGATGCCATCCGGCATGCCGCCGCCATGAGCAGCACCCAGGTCGTCAGCTCGCGTCCGCAGCAGGCAAAGCCGCCGACGCCTCAACGCAACCCAAAAGGTCAGCGCGCTGGGGGCGCCGCTGTTCGCGTCTCGCCGTCGACGTTTTCGCCCGCGAGGAACGCTTCGAGCTTCGGCGCGATCTCCTCCTCGAGGATCGGCCCCTCCCAAAGGTGGCGCAGCTGGCCGCTGGCATCGAACAGGAACGTGGCCGGAATACCGCCGCGCCAGTTGAGGCTCATGCCGCGCTTGAACGCTCCCATGCTGCCCGCAGCGACCGCGAGCGCGGGCAGGGGACCGCCCCAATCGCGCATCTGCTGCACCGCCTTCTCGTAGTCTCGCGGCTCATCCGCGGACACGAAGCGGAGCGGCAAGCCGCGGCTCGCGAAGCGCTCAGCCATCTTCATGAGCAGAGGGACCTCTTCGCGGCACGAGCCGCACCAGCTGGCCCACACGTTCACCACCAGCCCGCGCGAGCCCGGCACCTTGGCGTGCGCCAGCACGTCGCCCGCGCTGACCGGGCGCACGCCGTCCGGCTGCGCCGCCGAGGGCTGCGGCCGCTCGGAGCGCGGCACCACCTCGTCGCCACCACAGCCGAGCAGTGCGAGCCCGGCTGCGGCCGCGACGAGGCGGCCGCGTCGCATCCATCCAGATCGCACGGCTCAGTGCCCGTGCACGGGCTTCTTGCCGCTCGATCCGATCGGGTTCACTTCGATCACGTTGCTCGGCTTCGGCGCCGCTGCCGTCTTGGGGGGCTCGTCCTTCACGAACTTGTCCGCCGTCGACAACATGCGCTCACCTGCGAACTGCGACACCACGAAGATCGGGTCCTTGCCGATACGCTTCAGGTAGTAGCCTTCGCCTTGCTTCTGCCCCACGTGCAGCACGATCTGCTGTTCGCCGGCATCGGAGGTCGTCGTCAGCTTCACCACACCCTCGGGCTTTGCGCCGACGCCCGCAGCATCCTCCGTGACGCCATCAGCGGCGAAGTCTTGCGCGCGCATCGTGGTGGCCGTGCCGACCAGGCTCACGATCTTACCGGACTCGAAGTTCGGCAGGGGCTTGTCACCGGGCGCCTGCTTCCACTCCGTGCCGTCCTTCACGAAGCTGTAAGTGCCCTTGGCGTTCTGGAACGAGATGGCCTTGACCTGCTCGGAGCTCGCCTCCACCACCACCTTGTCGCGCCAGTCCTTCACGTCCTTCTCGAACGCGTATTTGATCGAGCCCTTGACCACCGCGACGATGTCCGACTGCGGCTCGCGCAGCATCGTGTTGCCGCTGCGGTAAGCGCCGATCAGCACGTCGAGCACGGGCTTTCCGTCCTTCTTCGCGACCACGTGCACGGCCTTCGGCTCGGTGACCTCGAGCTTCTCGTGGTTCTCCTTCTTCGTGGCGCCGACGCCGATCACCTCGAGCTCTTCGAGCTTGCCGAGGGCGGTATCGATGGACGAGGTGTCCGCCGCAGCCGTAAGCGGCGAGGTCAGCTGCCAGGTCTTGTCGTTCTTCTTGAACGACACGGCCTTCTTCTCGGGCGCGCTGATGCTGAGCTCGTCGATCTCGTCCTTCTTGAGCTTCGGGAGCTTGACGCTCACGTCGCTCGAGGCGCGAGCGTCTTCGCTGTCCCGCGCGTTGAACTGCCACACCGTCACCGCCAGCAGCACGGCGAGCACGCTGAATGCTAGCAAGAGTTTATTGCCGGACATCTCTCTTGGATCTCCCTACCTACAGCTTGAGGTTGGCTCGGGTGGCCTTGCGCACGCGCCAGCGGATCACGCCAAACAGCGCGAGCGCCAGCGGCAGACCGAGGGTGTTGGCCCAGCGGTACGTGGTCTTCTTGCCGTCCCAGGCGGCCATGCTCTCTTTGCGCTCCTTGAACGCCTTGTCCGCTTTGTCCTGGTCCTGCTCGCCGATCGCTTCACGGATGGTGGCCTCGGCCTCCTTCACGTTCTGCGGCACTTCGAGCGAAGGATCTTCCACGCTCTTGGCGCGGATCTCGATGAGGTCGCTGTCCTGCGCGATCCAGTCGACCGCGTTCAGCGCGAGCGCAGCAGCGCCGCCCGGGATCTCGCGCTGACCGCCCTGCGGCTGCGGCAAGAACTCGTCGCGCATGAAGTAGCCGGAGCCGAACACCAGCACGTGTACAGGCTTCTCGGAGCGCGCGGGTGCAGTGATCGCGGTGGCACCGGCGTCGCCGCCTTCGGGCGAGCTCACCGGCGCTGCGGCGAACGCCGAGGGCAGGTTGCCTTCGAGCGCCACGCCGAGCACGTACGACTGCCGCTCCTTCGGCACGTCCCAGCGCTCGCGTGCCTTGAGATCGATGCTCGCGCCTTCCATCAGCCACGCGTACTTCGTGGACTGCGCTAGCACGGTGCGCTTCACCTGCTTGTCGCCCTTCAGCGTGTCGCTGAGCACGATCGGCGAGGCGTACGGCACGGCGGTCTGATCCAGACGGAACAGCACCGGATGCTTCTTCTGGTAGTCCTCGAACGAGACCACGGGCACAGGCGGGTAGGGCACCGCGATCGGAATGCCGAAGTTCGTGGGCATGCGCGCGCGGCCGCACTGCGCGTCCGCCACCAGCTTGCCCTGCAGCGACACGCCCCACTTGTCGAGCAGCTTGTTCAAGCCCGTGTCCACGGCCGCGCCGGTCGGAGCGCCACCGGTCACGTCGACCTTGATGCCGCCGCCGAACACCGCGAGCGAGCCACCGCGCATCACGAACTGGTCGATGTAGCGCAGCTCGGTCTCCGTGAAGGCCTGGTCCGGCTGCACGATCAAGAGCGCGCGCAGATCCTTCGAGATCTCCTTGTCGGCCTTCACTTCCTGCACGTCGTACGTCGGCAGGTAGGCCTTCAGCGCGTTCAGCTTCACGCCGCCCTGCTGTGGGGGCATGCCCATCTGCATCTGCATCGGGTTGGGCGGCGGCTCCTGGTTCTTGCCGGCGATCACGCCGATCTTCACCTTCTCGCCCGTCAGCTCTTTGATGATCTGCGTGATCTCGTACTCGAGACCATCGGTGTCATCGACCTGCGCGATGGCGCGCGTGTCGCCGAGATAGCGGAAGGCCACGCCGCGGTAGCCCTCGTGCACGCTGAAGCTGTCCTGCTCCAGCTTCTGATCTTGCACGCGATGGATGCCGTCGCGCTCCGCTGCCTGCTTGTCCTCGTCCTTCGCCGGATGCACGAAGCGCAGCGAGATCTTGCCCTTGCTCGCGTCTTTGTACTCGGTGAGCAGGTCGCGCACGTAACGCTCCGTGGCGTTGTGCGGCGGCGGCAGATCGGGGCTGAAGTACGCCACGATCTCCATGCGATCCTTGAGCGAAGACGCCAGGTGCATGGACCCCTTGGACAGCGAGAACAGCTCGCGCTTGGTCCAGTCGGAGCGCAGGTTGAAGAACAGGCCGAGCACGTTCAGCAGCACGAAGATGCCGCCGAGCAGAATCAGGAACGTAGCGGATTGGCCCGAGGCGCGGGCTTGGTTCTTCTGGGTCATGGGTTCAGCTCCAACGCCGTGACTCGAGTGAACGGAACGCCAGCGCGAGGCTGAAGCCGATCACCGTGAGGAAGTAAATGATGTGGCGGCTGTCGAGCACGCCGCGCACGATGTCCTGGAAGTGGTAGTCGAACGAGATCCACTCCACGACCGAAGCCGCGCCCTGCGGCACGAACGGCAGGAAGCGACCGATCATCCAGAACGCGAAGCAGATGATGCCGCTCGTGAAGAACGCGATCAGCTGATTGTCGGTCCAGCTGGATGCGAGCACGCCGAGCGCGAGCATCGCGCCGCCCTGCAGTAAGAGCGCGACGTAGCCCGCGAGCACCGGTCCCCAGTCGAGGTTGCCGAGCGTGGATACGCTGATCGGGTAGGCCAAGGTCGCGAGCAGCAAGATCACCAGCACGCCGAGCGCCGCCAGATACTTGCCGATGATCACCTCGGGATCGCGCACCGGCATGGTGAGCAGGATCTCGATGGTGCCCTGGCGCTTCTCCTCGGCCAGAAGGCCCATGGTCAGCGCGGGCGCAGTGGGCAGCAGCAAGATCGACATCAAGTCGAACATGCTGCGCACCGAGGCGCGGTTGACGAGGAAGAAGGGATTCCAGAAGAAGAAGCCCATCAAGAGCAGGAACAGACAGATCACGATGTACGCGGCGGGACTGTTGAAGTAGCCGCGAAACTCGCGCTTCGCGATGGTCAGCGTGCGTTGCATGTCGACTCCTGTAAATCTTTCCGGAGCGCTGCGCTCAGGCAGCCGCCTTGGTGCTGCTCTTCGCCTCGGGCTCGGGCCCCGTGGTGAGCTCGCGGAACACTTGCTCGAGGTTCTGGCCCTCGCGCTTGAGACCAAGCAGCGTGTAGCCCTTGTCCACTGCAGTCTTGAACAACACGGGGCGCAGATCCTCCGCGCCGCGCGGCACGATCTCGTAGCTGAGCTCGCCGTCGTCGTCTTCGAGCAGGCGCGCGCGCTCGACGCCGCCGAGGCTCTTCCAAGTGGCCTCGACCTGTTTCGCGAAGCTGTCGTCGCCCTGCTTCTGCACGGTGACCACGCAGCGGCTCTTGCCCGCGCGATCGCGCAGACCTTCGGGCGTGTCGTCCGCGACGATCTTGCCCTTCGAGATGATCAGCACGCGGTTACACGCCACCTGCACCTCGGCGAGGTTGTGCGTGGACAGCACCACGGTGCGCTCGCGCCCGATCTCCTTGATCAGGTCGCGGATCTCCACGGCTTGGTTCGGATCGAGGCCGGTCATCGGCTCGTCCAAAATCAAAATGGGCGGCTTGTGGATCAGCGCTTGCGCGAGGCCCACGCGTTGTTTGTAACCTTTCGACAGCGCGCGGATCTGCTTCGCGATCACGTCGCCGAGGCCCGTCTCTTCCACGACTTGCTTCAGCGCCTTGCGCACGTCCGCGCCGCGGATGCCGCGCATCTCGGCAGCGAACTCCAGATACTCGAGCACCATCATGTCGGTGTAGAGCGCGGTGCTCTCCGGCAGATAGCCGAGCGACTGGCGCACGCCGAGCGCATCGGCGGTGATGTCACAGCCGTTGATCTTCGCCGTGCCCTCGGTCGGTGACGTGAAGCACGTCAGGATTTTCATCGTCGTCGACTTACCGGCGCCGTTCGGGCCCAGGAAGCCGAGCACTTCGCCACGCCTGACCTGCATGCTCACGTTCTCGATCGCGGCTACGCCGTCGTAACGCTTCACGAGGTTCTGGGCTTCAATCATCACGTCGTTCATCGAAACCTCATCAAGTCGACTCGACCTTGTCGTGCGACAACGGCCCCGGCTTCATTCCCGAGCCATCCAGCGTCGTTCCCTCGCAAACTGGACGTCTCGGACCGGAAGGGCCGGCATCCTAACCGCCGCGCAGGGTCAGTCAAGATCGGCCGCCCGCGCGTTAAGTCTGGTGCCTGGGCGTTTATTCCAAAGCGTTTGTCCGACTTCGAGCCAGAAACGCCCACACCCCGAACGCCCCAATCAACACGCGGGCTTACCGGACATACGTCCAGCTCACCTCGGGCTTGATCTCGAGATGGACGTGATTGTCGTGGGCCTTGTTGTAATGGGGGGTGAGCACCACCTGAAACAGCTTACGATCCGCGGCGGAACAGGTAATCGTGCGCAGCAAACGCCCGGGCCGCGCTTCATCCGGACGTGTCGGACACGGCGCCTGACCACGTTTTCGGCCCTCCCAATCGCCCCGCACATCGACCACCGCGCCGCTGTGCAGCACGAAGCGAGCGGCGTCGATCGCCAGCCCGTGAGCGTGCCCACTGATCGTATCCGTGCCGGCGATGGTCGCGTTCGGTCGATACATCGAAAAATATTCGACGCGGCGCACACCCGCACGGCGCAGATCGCGAGCCCAGGCCTGCAGGGTGACCGCGAGGCGGCAGTCCAGGATGGCGAACGTGGGGCTTTGATCCTGGGCCACGAAGCTCACGCCCTCGATCGGTCCTTGCAAGCGAATCGGCCAGCGCACGCCCGGCGCATCGCGTTCGGCCACGGCGACGAAGCGAATCCCCGCCTGGTGCAGCGCCTGATGACAGCTCGCCACTCGCTCAGGCAGCTCGGGCGCAGGCACGATCGGCTCGACGACGGAAGGCCTGTGCGCCTGCACCTCTTCTTTCGAGCCCGAGCCCGCTCTCCTGTCCCCCGCCGCCATCGGCTGCAGGGCGCGCGCGCTGGAGCTGCTGTGCCGATACGCTCCCGACTCCTGCGCGCGCACCGACACCGCGCGCGCCGTCGAGTGCTCCTCGAAGTCGATCACCGGGAACAAACAACCCGACGCCAGCGCGCTCAGGCACAGCAGTAAACACAGCGACGTGGCGCGCAGCGGGGACACCCTCCAATTCGAGCGCGCCCCGCCCGCCGCGTCAAGAAACAGCCCTATTCAGGCTAGAGAGGCTGCTTACTGCGCCTCGAGGTTGGTCAGCACGAACTGCAAGCGCAGACCAGTCGCCTCTGACAGCTTCGCTGTCACGCGTCCGCCGCTCAGGTTGGCGCGCTCGTATTGCCACTTCGTGCGCGTGCTGTCCTCGCCGTAGCTGACCTCGCCACCCGCCTCGATCTCGTAGCCGATCGATGGCTCACCCCAGCCCGCAGGCAGGCTCGACAGTGGGAACGACACCTCGATCGGCGCGCTGAGCGGCGGAGAGAACGAGAACGTCGGGCCCAACGGGCGCTCGCTCTCCTTGTTCAAGAACGCCGTCGTCTTGGGCGCGACTTTCAGCACGAAGTCTTGGCCGCCCTCCACGGCACCCGCCGGGATCACGACGCGCGGGCCTTCGCTCAGCTCGAGCGTTCCACCGCCCGCTCCGATCACGGCGTGCACCGAGCCGCTGCCGTGCTTCGAGACGGGGCCCGCAGGTCCCGAGGCCGTGCGGCCTTTCACTTCCTCATTCGCGGTGCTGGCAGCCGGTGCTGCCGCCTGTGAGCCACCACCGCAGCCGAGCATCAGAACCATCGAGAGCCAGAGCCATCTGCCATTCAGGCACGTCATGACGACCTCCCGCAACACGCGCAAATGCGCAACGAAACTGGGTACGAGCGCGGCTGTATCGATTTTCGCCGCATCGTCCGTCGAGCATATGTGGCGAGCGTACAAATGGCGAGAGATCTGCGCGGGACCGCAACGCGCTCCTGCTGCAGGCCGACGCATCCCAGGTCGTGGTAAGTGGCTGCTCGCTCGCGTTCGCGAGCGTCGTTTGGAACGTGTTCTACGCGTGGATCCTCGTACGCTGCAACGCTGCATCGCCGCGCGGGTGAGGGCTGCGTTCGCCCCGTGAATAGGGACTTTGCGCATCCGGCCGCCGGCGTCTAGGTTGCGAGCCATGGCTCGAAGGCAGCTCCAGGGACTCGTGTTGTTCTCGCTACTTGGCGCCGGCGCGTGCGGTTCCGATGCGCCTGCGGGGGAGAGCTCTGCGCAGGGCGCTTCGGGCAGCGGTGGAGCGGGGTACGTGGCGGCTGGAGCAGCTGGCAGCGTTGGCAACGCGAGCGGATCGAGCGCCGGCGGCGCGAGCGCGGCGGGCAAACCGGCGAGCGCGTCTGGTGTGAGCGGCGCGGGCGCTACGGGCGGCGCCGCAGCGAGCGCGGCGCCTGCAGCCAACGGCGGCAGCAGCGCGGGTGCAGCAGCGGGGGCAGGCGCTGTGAGCACGCAGCCGCCAGCTGTAGGCGCGCCGGCCGGCGTGGCGCGTCCCACCGAGTGCAACGGCATGCCGCTGCCGGAGCGCGCGCTCGGCAAGGTCATGCCGCCGTTCGCCGTCGGTCCGGAGAGTGCGGGTTTGCCCGCGTACTGGCCGACGAGCGGCTGGAAGACGGAGACCCCAGACAAGCTGGGCTTCGACGCTGCGAAGCTCGCCAGCGCGGTGGACTTCAAGACTCAATACAGCAACACGCAGGCCGTGTTGGTGGTGCGCCACGGCTACGTGGCGGCCGAGAAGTACACGAACTTCAGCGCCACGCAGCGCCACGAGAGCTACTCCATGGCGAAGAGCT
>Ga0190269_10000581_pt1 | contig 18417 bp, 17 predicted proteins | sample Popmic249IS_FD_133749 | JGI IMG/M metagenome (GOLD analysis project Ga0190269, IMG submission 133749) | Populus adjacent soil microbial communities from riparian zone of Blue River, Arizona, USA - 249 IS | ecosystem: Environmental > Terrestrial > Soil > Riparian zone | place: USA: Arizona... | reverse complement strand
GAGATAGATCGAGCGCGTGTGCGAGCTGTTCTCCGAACGGCCGTCGCGAGCCTGCGTGGTCGCGGCTGAACGCCGCCGCAGCGTCCGATCGCTGCAGCGGCGCGATGTGTCACGCAGGATCGTGGCAGCAGGCTTCGATGTTGTGCCCGTCCGGGTCCAACACGAACGCGCCGTAGTAGTCCTTGTGGTAGTGCGGTCGCAGACCGGGCGCGCCGTTGTCGCGGCCACCCGCGGCGAGAGCAGCCTTGTAGAACGCGTCCACCACCGCGCGATTGTCTGCGCGGAACGCGATGTGCACGCGCGGCTGCTGCGGGGTTCCCTGATGCAGCCAGAAGTCGGGCTTCGGCGGTACGCCGAGCCCGAGCACCACGGCTCCACCCGTGTGCTCGATGGGGATCTCCATCAACACGCGGTAACCCAGCGGCTTGAGGGCTTCTTCGTAAAAGCGCCGGCTACGCACCGGCTCACTGATGTCTACTCCGGTATGGTCGAGCATGCCCAGGCTTGTAACATGCTGGGGCTGATCACGGAGCTTACAGTTTGACGACTTGCGTAACGGTTTCGCCGGGCGCGACCTTCACGCGCAGGGTTTTGCTGGCGCCAAGGCTGGGATTCGTCAAACGAATGACATGGCGGCCCGGAGTCAGCGGCACGCCCATGAGCGGCGTGTGTCCGACGTGACGCTTGTCGATGTATACTTCGGCCCACGGCACGCTGTTGAGCTTGAGCAGCCCGGGCGCGCCTTTCGCACCCGACTTCGTGGCATCGGCGCGACTCTCTGCGCGCGCGGGCGCGGTCGAAAGTGCGGCCGCGCGGGCGGCGGCGCGAGCCTCCCTGCGCGCTTGCCTGCGCTCCAGTCGCTCCTGGCGACGTTGCCGCGCCAGCTCGCGCGCGCTCTTACGGTCGTCGCCGCTGTTGGCGGCGGGATCTGCGGCGGGCGCGGGCAGCGCCGCTTCGACGAGCGGTTGTGGGGCTGCCGCTGTTGGCGGCGAACTTGCGGCTGGCGGCGGCGCTTCGATGCGCGTCTCCTCGAGCGCGAGCACCACGCGCTGGTCGCCGCCGCGCGCGTCAAACGTGAACACGCGGCGCTGAGCCGTGAAGCCGCTGCGCTCGGCCGCGAGCACGTGCTCGCCGTGCATGAGCCCGCGGCGTTTGCGCACGCCGGACGCCGCCGTGAGCGGCTGGCCGTCGAGCGTTACGTGCGCATCGGCCGGACTCACGTCGACCACCAGCGCGGCGTCGTCCGAGCCCGGCGCGAGACTCGAGAGGCCGATCGCCAACACCAGCAGCGACGCCGCGCCCGCGAGGACGCGCTTGTCGGAGAGCAGGCGTCGATCGAGCTGCGGGAACGCGGGCCGAGCCCGGGGCTGCGGCCGCGGCTGGGGCGGAGGCTCGTCGCTGATGCCCGGGTAGTAGTGCGGATCGTGAGCGCGCTCGGGCAAGAGCGGGGCTCCGAGCAGCACGTCTGACTCGCGCGGGACCGGGGGCGGCAGAGGTCGCTTGGGCGTGACGCGGCTCGAGCGCTGCGCGATGAGCGCCGCCGCGGGCAACGCCGGGGGTTTCGGCCTCGCGGGGCTGGCGGGCACGGAAGCGAGCAGGCCGCTGCCGGCATCGGCTCCCGTGGCGACACTCGGCTCGGTGGGCTCGCGCGCCGGCGTCAGGTCGCGCGCCACGGTGCCGCTCGCGGGCAGCTCGACGTCCGGGCCCGGCTCGGTCGTGCCCGCGTCGTCCTGGGACGTGGGAGGGGCGCCCAGCGCTTCATCCAAGCTCACTGCCTTGGTGCCCAACTGCATACTCCAACTCCGTTCCCGCAGCCCAAGCCCGCGAGTTGGACACGCTCCAACATGCGCGTCCGCTGGTCAAGCCAAGCGTTTCCTGATTCCGCGGCCGCTGCCCTCAAGGAGGGTACAGAGCGCGGCCCTTGCCGCGGATGGCTGCAGGCCGCAGCGTCTCAGGATGGCGGCATTTCTCGCGACCCTCAGGGCGGCAAGCTGCTCCTGAAGAGGCTCTCGCTGCTGTCCGAGACCAGGCGCCAGAAGTCGGCGCTGACGCCGATGAACGGACCCAGCTTGCCTTGCTCCGTCGCGAATAGCAGCACGGACAAGCTGAGATGCGGGAGGCGCGAGTACAGCTGCGTGTGGCCGAAGTGCAGCGTCCCGCCGCCGCCCATGCCCCAGCGTGAGCTCGTCGTGACCGCACCGGTCGCGGACAGTCCGACGAACCAGCTGCGCGTCTCCCCGTAAAGCGCGAAGCCGAGCACATGGACGAGCAGCGCCGGCGTGACCGACGCCTGCTTGAAGCGCCGCGCATCGACCACGACGGCCAGCTCCGGATGCAGCACGATCCACTGGGTCGCGGGCGCTTCGTCCCAGCGCAGCGTGCCCGCGCTGTTGAGCCACGCTTCCCAGGGATACTGCGAGAAGCCGTGCTCCAGGTAGTTGGACCAGCTGCGGCTGATCTGCGTCAGGCGCAGCGACGTCCGCGCGACGGCGCGCAAGTGCGGCTCGCTCGTGAGCGCGCGCAGCGCCTCGAGCGCGGCTCGAAACTCACTGGCTTCGGCGATGCTCACGAAGTGCAGGCGCGGTCCGGCGACCGGAATGGATAGCCCTGGCACACCGGCGCGGCTCTCGCCGAACGCGCCGAGCACGACTTGCGCGCCCGCAGGCGCATCCTGGAAATACAGGCTGTTGGTGGTGTAGGCCGTACCGGCGCAGGACTCCGCGAAGCGCGAGCTCCCGTCGAGACGCGCGAGCGGATAGCGGTTCTTCAGTGCACCCACAGCGACCGGCTTGTCCGCAGCGAGCTCCGCGAGCGCGGCGTCGAGCAGCGCGAGCTCGTCGAGCAGACGCTGCCTGAGCGCCTTGCCTCGTTTGCTTTGAAACACGCCGCTCTCTTCGAGCGTGTGCGCGATGCGCTGCGCCTGAAAGCGTAACCCTGCGGCGCTCTGCGGTGGCTCGCTCGGGCGCGCGTAGCGCTCGCGCAGGTCCATCGTCAACCACTGATCGCCGCTGCCGGCGTACACGTCGAGCCTGGGGTCCGCCTCATCGACGCTCACGGTCTCGCCGCTCACGGCTGCGCACAGCGGACCGCCGTCGGCCCGCGCCGCGAGCGCCGCGAGCCATGAGCCGAAGACCACGAAGGCAGTGAGCGAGACGCGCCCGTGCACGCGGCTCACGCAGCCCCCCTGAGCGCCTTGAACGCGCGGCTCAAGAACTTGGCGAGGTCCGCGAGCGTGAGCGGTTTGTCGGAGCTGTCATCGAACAGATCGCGCAGCTCGGCGAAGGGCTTGCTGCCGGTGAGCGGAAAGCGCCGCACGAAGGCTTTCGCCACCGCGTCGACCTCGGCCGCGCTGCCGAGCCGATCGTCGCCGAGGAACGTGCGTAGCAGGCGCAGGTGCACGAGCGGATTTTCGACGTAGTGCGCGAGGTCATGGACGCGCGTCGGATCCTCGAAGTGTTGCGTCTCATCGTCGCTGTAGCCCGTGGTGAAGCCCGCGGGCAGGAACTGCTTCGGCCAGGTGATCGGATCGAGGCGATGGTGAATGTTGTGGTAGCTGCGCGTGAGCGACTCGGCACTGCCCGGCCGCAGGAGCGATCGATACGGGTGAAACTGCTCGAGTGGCACGCCCTGACTCAGCGGCTTCCATGCGCGCAAGAGCCGGCTGGTGTTCGCTACCATCGACACGCTCTGCCACTTGAAGTTCGCCGGATCGAACGCGCCCCCGTGGAGGTCCTGCGCGAAGCGCAGACAGATCAGCGCATCGTGGAGGACGCTCGTGCCCAGACTGTGGGCCAGCCAGTGCGCGCGATCGGCTCCGGCGTTCTCCGCGAGCATCTGCTTCACGCCGGCCACGATCTGATCGATGACGCTGGCGATCACCGCAGCGCGCGCCTGGGGCAAGCCCGCCCACAGCACCGCGTCCAGCGCGTGCGTCCAAAATGCCTGGCGCACGCTCGCGTCCTGATCGTGTGCGATCCAAGTGAGCGCGTCCTGAAGCGGCCCATCACCGAGCACCTCGCTGTCCGCCAGCGCGCCCGCGAAGTCGACCCAGCGCTTGCGATAGCCCTCGAACACGCGGTCGTAGCTGATCGGCACGAAGCGCAGCACGTCTTTGCCGATCTGCTCTGGCGTCTGTCGATCGTAGGGAGCGTACTGACGGAGCGCGGCGATCAGCGCGTCTTGCCAGCCGCGGCTCCAACTGTCCGCGGCCTGCTCCCCGACCCCATGAATGAAGAACACGTACGCGCGCGGCATGCTTCACCACCTAACATGGCATGGCACGGCTCGGCCTATTTTCGAAGTGAGCTACACAACACCTGGCGACGTTCGTGCCCTACGAGGGCAGGGCGCTCAGCTCGCATTCCCGAGATAGCCGTACACGAGGCGCACGAGCTCGTCCTCGAAGGCGCGCTCGTGAAGGAAGTCGACGTGCTCGTACGTGGCCGTGCGGATCACGCTGTCCACGGCGCGGGTCAACACGAACAACGTGATGCGCGACGGCGCCGCGCCCGCGGGAAAGATGTGCCCCACGTGCGCGACCAAGGTCTCCGCGATCTCGTACACCGGGCGCGCCATCTCCTCGTTGCCGCCGTGTGCGAACAGCGTCTCCATCAGAATGCGCCGCGCCTTGCCGCGCGCGTTGTAGCCCGCGATGAGCGCGCGTACGGCCCGTCGCACGGCGTCGCGCTCGGGATCGTGCGGGTCGGTCAGCGCGCCGGTCACACGCTCGCGGATGGCGTCGAGCTCGCGGCGCGCCATGGCCAGCAAGATCGACTGCTTGTTCGGGAAGTAGCCGTACAGCGCGCCGATGCTGATGCCCGCCTTCTGCGCGATGAGATTGGTGTTGAGCGCCTCCCGCCCGTCGCTCTGCAGTATGCGAGCCGTGGCCTCGAAGATCGCGGCCTGGGTGGCGCGGCCATTCGAGCGCCGCGGAATTCTACGAGTGGTTTCGCGGACTTTATTGCGCTTGCGGGCGGCCATGCCGGGCCTCGTTGTCCGAGTAACGATATGCGAGCTTTGCTCGTATAACATGGACATGACCCGATCGTCTTTCCTCCTCGTGCTCTGTCTTGGCCTCGGCGCTTGCGCGTCCGGCCCGTTCGATCTGCTGCGTGAAGCGAGCGGCGCCGTCAGCCAGATCCTGTGCAGCAAGACCTTCGTCTCGGGCCTCGATCCGGAGGCGGTGTACCACGAGCATCTGCGCCCGGAGCCCGGCATGGGTCTCATCAGCTGGGCGATCGACTACGAGGTCGACCGCGCTCGGCGCGAGGTGCGCGCGAACGTCGCGGGCAGCTTTGCGCGGCGCTCCGTGTATCGGGCGGGCCGCGGCTGCACGCTGAGCTACCCCGACCACGAGCTGCCCGCCCCCTTGAACGCGCCGGCCGCGCAGACCGAGTCCGCCGCCGTGAGCGGCAGCGCTGCGCTCCAGGCCGCGCTCGCTCTTGCGTTCGCCGAGCCGGGCTCGGGCGCGAGCCTCGGCACGAAGGCCGTGGTGGTGATGCACGGGCAGCGCATCGTCGCCGAGCGCTATGCGGACGGCTACGGGCCGGCGACGCCGCTGCTCAGCCACTCGCTCGCGAAGTCCTTCAGTAATGCGCTCATCGGCGTGCTCGTGCGCCAGGGCAAGCTGAGCGTGACACGGCCGCTGCCCGATCGCGCTGGCGTGAGCATCGATCAGCTCCTGCGCATGAACGCGGGCTACGGCTTCGATGAGAGCGGCGGCGCGAGCATCGCGACGGACATCTGGTTCAACCGTCCAGACACGGTGGCCGCATCCGCCCGTGCCGAGCGCGTCAGCGACGGCTGGGGCTACTCGAGCCGCGCATACATGCTGCTGTCCCGCATCGCAGGCGACGCGATCGGTGGAGGACCGCAGGGCGTGCGCGACTTCGTGCAGCGTGAGCTGATCGAGCCGCTCGGCATGCGCAACGTCACGCTCGAGTTCGATGCGGCCGGCACGATGATGGGCGCCCACGCGATCTTCGCGACACCGCGCGACTGGGCGCGCTTCGGCTCGCTCTACTTGCGCGATGGGCGCGTGGGGCGAGAGCGCATCTTGCCAGAGGGCTGGGTCGAGTATTCCACGCGGCCCACGCCGGGCACCGGCTACGGCGCAGGCTTCTGGCTGAACAACACGCAGGCGCGCATGCCCACCTGGGACATGCACTGGGGGCTGCCTGGCGCGCCGCGCGATGCCTTCATGGCGCGCGGTGACCTCGGCCAGTTCATCGTCATCGTGCCCTCGGCAGACCTCGTCATCGTGCGCCAGGGCGTGTCGCACGAGCGCCAGCGCAGCGTGGCGAGCGTCGCCAGGTTGGTGAGCGCCGTGATCGCTGCGCTGCGCAGCACAGCCGACAGCTGACATTTGCGGTGCAACGGCTGCAACGCCGCGCGCTAACCCGAAGCCAGTGCGCGCGGCCACAGAGGTGCGATGGCTCGCGATCTTCGGAATCGAGTTGGCGCGCTGTGCCTCTGCGCAGCTGCCGTGGTCAGCGGCTGTGGAAGTGAGAGCGACGCGTCTTCCACTGCGCAGTCGCCGGTGTCCCAGGCGGGGATCGGGGCTGCCGCTCCTGTGTCTCGTACCGCGCCCGCTAAATCGCTCGCACCGGCCCAGTCCGGCACGGCTGCCACGCTGCCGGCAGCTGGAGGCGGCGGCCTGCAGCCATCGGCGGCAGGTGGAACGAGTGTGATCGGAGCCGCTGGTGGCGGCGTTGCAGGCAGCGCCGTTGCGGGCAGTGGCGCGGTCGTCGCGGGCGCGGCCGCTGCGGGCAGCGTTGCCGCGGGTAGCGGCGGGGTCGTCGCGGGCGCGGTCGTCGCGGGCGCGGGTGGTATGCCGCTCGGCGGGTCACAGGCCTGCACGGACAGCTGCCCCGTGGCTGCCGGCGTGCGCCTCGATTGCAAGCAACGCTTCATGTACGGCCTGAACTACGCGTGGCACACGTTCGGCGCGGACTTCGGCGGCAACAAGGCCTGGAACCAGCCGGGCGTGAGCGCGGAGCCCGCGGTCGAGACCGATCTCGCGGCGATGGCCGCGGGCGGCGTGCAAGTGCTGCGCTGGTGGCTGTGGCCGGATTTCCGCGGCGACGGCGTGACGTTCGACGCGGCAGACACGCCCACCGGCCTCGGTGGCACCGCGCTCGCGGACGTGAGCCGCGCGCTCGAGCTGGCCGACAAGCACGACATGTATTTGATGCTGACGATCTTCTCGTTCGACAACTTCCGCCCCACGCGCATGGAGTCGACTTTGCGCGTGCGCGGCATCAAGCCGATCGTCGTCGACGAGCAGAAGCGCCGGGCGTTGATGGAGAACGTGGTGGCGCCGCTCGCGCGTGCGGTCGCGGCCAGTCCTCACGCGCGGCGCATGCTCGCGTGGGACATGATCAACGAGCCGGAGTGGGCGATCACGGGCGCGAGCCTGTACGGCGGCGATCCGGCGTTCGACCCGCAAACGGATCTGGAGAGCATCAGCCACGCGCAGATGGAGAAGTTCCTGCAAGATACGCTGCAGACGTTGCGCGCGAACAGCAAGGCGCTCGTCACCGTGGGTGCGACGGCGTTCAAGTGGAAGTCCGCGTGGTCGAAGCTCGCGCTCGATTTTCACCAGTTCCACATGTACGACTGGGTCAACATGTACTGGCCGTACGATCGCAGCCCGATGGCCTATCAGCTCGCTGACAAGCCCGTGGTCATGGGTGAGTTCCCGATGACTGGGTTGACGGGTGTGAGCTACGGCAAGCTGCTCGAGAGCTGGTTCGGCAACGCGTACGCGGGCGCGCTCGGCTGGGCCTACACCGATCCCATGTTCGCCGGCTCGAGGAACCTCACGGACATCAAAGCGTTCACGGGCGCGCACACATGCGAAACGCGCTACTGATCTGCGCCGGTCTCGCGGCGCTGTTGGGGCTCTTATGGCTCTGGCCCGGCCCGCGTCCCGTGCCGCCGCCAACAGCGGCGAGCGCGCCTGCGCAGGAGCCCAGCGTCGCGCCGCCCGCGCCGCCCGTGCCGTCCGCGCAGCCCGGCCCGCAGAGCGCGAGCACGCCTGCCCCGCCAAGCGCTGCAGAGCTCACCGCGCGCGCCCGCCTCCAGCTCGACCGCGATCCAGCCGCAGCCCTGAGCGACCTCGAGCGGGCGGATCAGCTCGAGGGCGCGCACCACCCTGAGCGCCGCGCGTTGGAGATCTACGCGCACACGCGGCTCGGAAAGGTCGGACACGCACGCGCGCTCGCCGATCGCTTCTACCGCACGTTTCCGGGCCATCCCGAAGGCCAGCGCATCGAGCGTCTCACGGGCTATCACCCACGCCCGTAGGGGCCGCTCGCAGCGGCAGCTACAGGCGCGCGCCGCAGTATTTGCAGTGCGCCGCGTCGTGGTCGTGCCCGCCGCGGCTGCAGTTCGGGCAAGCCTGTGTGGTCCAGCGCTGTGCGCGCGTCGCAGAGGCGAGCTCGACCGAGACGATGCCGGTGGGCACGGCGAGGATGCCATAACCCATGATCATGACGCACGCCGCGATCGCCTGTCCGAAGTTCGTGCGCGGCGACAGATCGCCGTAGCCCACGGTCGTGAGCGTGACGATCGCCCAGTAGATGCCGCGCGGAATGCTCGTGAAGCCGTGCTCCGGGCCTTCCACCATGTACATGATCGAGCCCATCAGCAGGGTGACGACGAGCACCGTGCCGAGGAACACGGTGATCTTCGCGCGACTCGCGCGCAGGGCGATGAGCAGCACCTGTGCTTCACCGAGGAAATGACTGAGCTTCAACACGCGAAACACGCGCAAGAGCCGCAGCGCACGCACCACGAGCAAGGTCTGCGTGCCTTCGATCATCAGGCTCATATAGCTCGGCAGCACGCTGAGTAGGTCGACGAGACCGAAGAAGCTGAACGCATAGTGGAGCGGCCGGTGCACGGCGAAGAGCCGCAGCGCATATTCGAGCGTGAACACGATCGTGAAGAACCACTCCAGCGCGCGCAGCTCCGCACCGTATTGCAGCCGCATGCTCGCGACGCTCTCCAGCATCACGGCGACCACGCTGACGAGGATGCAAGACAGCACCCCCAAGTCGAAGGCCTTTCCGGCGGCCGTATCGGCCTCGAAAACGATCTCGTGAAGGCGGGCGCGAAACCTGGATGGCTCAGGCACGGAGCGATTGTAAGCGCCCGCAGCGCCGCCGCCCACACCAGAATCAGCGTCGAGCGCGACGCGCTCGCACGCGACGCTCGATGCCAAGCTCCGGGATCTGCGAGCGGAGCCAGGCGAGCGCCGGGTCGTGGGCGTCGCGCTCGTGCCAGAAGGCCCCGATGTTGAAGCGCGGCAGCCGCAGGGGTGGGGCGAACAGCGAGACGGGCAGGCGGTCGGCGTACACGCGGGCAACGCGCTCGGCCAGGCTCACCACCAATGTTGCGCTCCGGGTTGCTAACATGCGCGAATGCCGGACGCCTGCGACCTGCCGCGCGAGCAGGGACTGACCTGGCCGCGAGCGCGGCAAGCGCTCCTGCGCTGTGCGTGCTGCGCGGCGCTGCTGTTCGCGGCGCACAGTGGGCTGCAGCCGCGCTCGCACATCGATCTCTATCCATCGTACGTCGCGGCGCGTCTGGCGAACGAGGGCCTGTGGGAGCACATCTATCACCCGACGGTGTGGCTGTTCCGCGAGAGCGATGATCCCGTGTGGAACCAGCGCGGCCGGGCGCTGCTCGCGCCCCAGCCGCTGCTCGAGACGTCGTTCGTCTACCATCCGTGGTATTTGCAAGGCCTGCGACCGATCGCTGCGCTCGTGCCGTACGCCAGCTTTCAGGCGAGCTGGATCGTCCTGAACCGGCTGTGCATCGTGGCCATCGGACTCGCGCTCGCGCTGCTGCTTCGCGCGGAGCGCTGGCGCGATCAGCTGCTCCTCACGCTCGTGCTCGCGTTCGCATCCACCAGCATCGACAGCGTCGACGTGGGCCAAAACGAGCTGCCGGCGCTGAGCTTCGCGCTGTTTGCCGCGCTGGCATGGCGCAGCCGTGCGCCGCTGTGGCTCGGGGGTCTGCTCGCAGCGTGTGCGTGGGCGTGCAAGCCGTGGTGCGCGGCGCTGATCGTGTTGCCCTTCGTGCTGCGCGGGCTGCGCGCCGGTGTGATGACGGCGGCTGGGCTCGGCTTCGCGATGGTCATCCTGCCCGAGCTCTGCATGCCCGCCGCGCTGATGCGCGACTATCGCGCCGCGCTCGCGGGCATGGCCGGCATGTCGAACATCGCGTTCAACAACGTCTCCCTGCTCGCAAGCCTCGAGCGCCTCACGACGCCGGACTGGCTGCAGCGGCTCGACGATTGGGCTCCGCACGTCGCGCCGCTTTGGAGTCGAGTCCTGGCGCACAGCCTGACGCTGATTCTGTTCGCTTCGGGTGCCTGGGTGTGGTGGCGGCGGCGACCGGCAGTCCGCTACACCATAGCGGCCTACCTCGCGTTCATGCTGGTGCCGCTCGGCATCTGCTGGACGCACTACTTCGTGTTCGCGTTCCCGCTCGCCTGTCTGTGCACTTTCGACGAGCGCAGCCGCTGGCTGCTGCGAGCTGCCGGGTTCGCGCTGCTCGCGCTCCTCTTCGGGCTGATGGAGTTTTTGCAGATCGGCGGCCACCCGCTGTGGACCGCGCTCCTGCAGCCCGCCGTTCATCCCTGGCAGCACGCCACGCCCATGCTGCTGCTCGTGGCGACCTGCTTTGCCGCGCTGTCACTCGCGCCCCGTGACGCCCACGACACGCGCTAGACGAGTGCGAGCTTCGCTTGCGGAGGCGCGCTACCAGCGCGGCACCGAGCACACACCACGACGGTGCCGTGCCATCGCGACGCGCGACGCTGAGGCTGCAGCTGCAACCTTCGTCGCGGCCGGGCGGCGGTGTGCTACTCGCGTCCGTCGCCGCCTACAGCGGTAGGGAGCGGCTTGCCGAGCGGTCGAGCGGCTTGTCCGCGGTCACATTTAGCGCCGTGAGCGACTGGGCGATCAGTGCGGGCAGCATGGCTGGTTTCGCGGGATCAGGGCGGCCGCGGCCGTGTGAGAGACTGCCGCCGACGGCTGTTCTGCGTCCCGGCCTGAAGCCGGGGCCGCAATCAGCTCACGGCGGTGACGCTTCGCGAAGTCCACATCGCGATCGCGGCGCAACCTGTCACCGTTGCGGCGCATGCAACTCGCTTCCGAGGCAGTCCGCCCTTTGGGCGGACTTTGGTTGAGCGCAGACCTGATTGCTGCCCCGGGCTTTAGCCCGGGGTGCCATGCCGTTTCACCGCGGGGTGCCCGGGCGCTCCAGGAGCGACAGCGCGCGGCTGTGGGCCTCTTCGAATGCGTCCGTCGGCGCGGCGGCTGACGCTCTCGGCTGCCGGCGGAGCAGCAGGAAGTAGGCGCTCTGCACGAGCGCGTAGCTCCAGAGCCCGAGCGCCAGGCCGAACGGGCTCGTGCCGCCGAACAGGCGCGCTGCGCCGAGCGCGAGCACGAGCAAGGACACCTCGAGCGCGAGCGCGCGGCCGGGCTGGGCGCGGTAACACAGCGCCCGCACGAGCGCCGCGACGACGGCGGCCCCGAGCACGGCGCTCGTCGCTTCGGGCGCGAGCACGTACACCGCCGCGCACAATCCCGCGCTGAGCCCACCGCCGAGGAACGCCGCGCGAAGACTCGGCGCGATCGCGAGCGGAAAGGCGCACGCGCACAGGAGGGCGTACACGGCAAACGCATCCTCGCCGTCGGACCAGGCTGCCCACGCGAGCTGCCACGGAATGACTGCGAGCGCGGCCACCAGCCCAAACGCCAGAGTACGGCCCATGCCAACGAGCGGCTTCATGGCACAACCTCGCTCGCGGCCTTGCGCCGCAGCAACTCGAGCTCCACTTGCTCGTCGCTGATGGCGTCGGCGTCCAGCTCGCAGCCCGCGCCGCTGCGCGCGAGCTCCGCCTGTACGCGCTCCTTCATGAGCTCATAGCGCTCGGCCTGATCGTTGAGCTTCTGTTCGAGCTCACGGCGCGCGCCCGCGAGCTCTTCGCCTCGCTCCTCCTGGCGCCGCTTGCGGGCCCGCAATGCGAGCAGGCGTTTGAGGGTATGGCGTGCGAGCTCATCGTTGCCGGCACGCAGCGCGAGCTCCGCGTCGGACTCCAGCTCGAGCAGCTGGTTCGCCGCGCGCTTCATGTCGCGCTCCAGGCTGCGCCGGTCGAGCTCCAGTGCCTGCAGCTCGCCGCGCTTGCGCGCGAGCTCCGCCTCGGCGTCACGCAGGCACTGCCGGAGCAGGAGCGCGCGATCCTCCAGCGCATCGATCACCCCGTGTGCGTCGGCTTTCAACGTCGTCTTGAATCGATCGAAGATGCTCATGTCGTCTTCCTCCGAGTGTCAGAACCCTGCGCTCAGCTTCTCGCTGCCGATGCGGCGGAACTTGCGGCCCTTCGCTTGTTGCTCCTTGCTGAACACGTTTTGCTTGCCCGCCTGGTCGGCCCCTCGAAATGCATCCAACACCTGTTGCTCGAGCGTCTTGCTCTCGTTCAGGCTGCCGTCCACAGCGGCGCTGCCGAGCTTCGCGTTCAACGTCGAGTACTGCGTGCGGTACGTGTTCAAGCTCTGGATCGCAGCTTCGCGCTTGCCCTCGTGCACCGCGCGGGCCACCTGCTCACGCACGCGGCCCCATTCCTCCTGCGCCACTGCGCGCTCCCAGGCGCCCTTGTCGATCGACGCGAGCGCGGCGTCATCGTCATTCACGCAACGCACGGCGAGCGCTCGATCGGTCTCGGTGTGCTTGCGTTGCCCAGCCTCCGTGTACGCGAGCTCCACCTTGCCCAGAGACAGCTCGGCTTCGCGCTCGGCGGGCACGCGCAGGCTGACCCACACGCGCCGCTCTTGCCCTGCAAACAGCGATCCGACCTGAAAGGAGGTGCCGCTCGCGTCGCTCGTGAGCGGATAGCCTGCCGCGTCGATCACCTGCACGCCGCCGGCGTGCGCGATGCGCACTCCCACACCGCTCGCCACGGTGCTGCGCGTGCTCGACAGCTCGCGGTCCAGGATCGCGGCGAGCTGCGAGCTGTCGCTGAGGTAGTGATAGTTGCCGGTGCCGGCGTCGGCGATCTGCGTCATCAGGTACTCGTTGAAGCCGTTGCCGATGCCGACCGTGGACACGACGAGTTCGTGTTGCGCGGCGCGGCGTCCGCGCGCGCGCAGGCCCTCGGGCGTGGCGTCGCCCGTGTTCGCGTGCCCGTCCGACAACAAGATCAGCCGCCCTGCGCGGCCCGATTGCCGCGCGCCCTGCAGCAGCGCGAGGCCGCGATCGAGGCCATCGCTCATGTTGGTGCTGCCGCCGACGGCGATCTCGGACACGAGCTTGCGCCAGCGCAGGCGCGCTGCGTCATCCGCCGCGCTGAGCGGCACGAGCACTTGCGCGGTGTCGTCGTAGCTCACGAGCCCGAAGCGATCGCGCGGTGACAGCGACTCGAGCAACGCGATGACGGAGCTCTGCGCCTGCGCGAGTCGCTCCCCGAACATCGAGCCCGAGCGATCCAGGACCACGACGAAGTCGGAGTCCACCTGCGTGCCGGCGGCGTTGTCGTCCGCTTTGATGGCGACCTCCATCCGCACGAGGCCGTCCCCGCCGCGCGTTACGGCGCCGCGATCGAGGGTCACGCCGAGGCTGAGGGCGCTGCCCGGCGTGTGCGTCATCGTAAGGGGTTGGGGTGGTTGGGTTTGGGGCTTTCGCGCCAGGACCGGCGGCTTCGTTGCCGCCACGGGCGGCGCCGCCGATGGCTGCGGCAGGGCGCTCGCTGCACGCAGGCACAACGTGCCGAGCGCAAGGACCGCGAGAACGGCGAGGCCCACGCGCTCTGGGCGCACACGGCGGGTTGGTGTGGCTGTGAGGGGCTGATCAGGCATGATGGTTCGCTCCGTGGAAGCGCCCGAGCACATTGCAGCGGGCAGCTTCGTTCTAACGGCCGCCTCGCAGCGCGCTCGCAAAACGCGTGTAAAACGGAGGGCCACGCTTTTACATTGGATTTACGCGCGAGCTCGCGGGCGGCCTTGTAGAATCGAGGCTGGATGGCCGACACCGACAAGCCGCGCATCCTCCTCGTCGAGGACGAAGCCAGCATCCGCGAGGGCGTGTGCGACGTGCTCGCGTACCACGGCTACGCGCCCGAGGCGGCGAGCACCGGCGAAGCGGGTTTGTCGCGCGCGCTCGCGGGCGACTTCGCGCTCTTGATCCTCGACGTCATGTTGCCCGGCATGAGCGGCTTCGAGGTCTGCGAGCGTGTTCGCCAGGAACGGCCCGCTCTGTCGATCATGATGCTCACGGCCAAGGGCTCCGAAGATGACGTGGTCGAGGGCTTTCGCCTGGGCGCCGACGACTACGTGACGAAACCCTTTTCGGTGCGCGAGCTGGCCGCCCGCGTGCGCGCGCTGCTCAAGCGCAGTGGCAAGCTCGTCGAGCGATCTGCGCTTGCGGTCGGCGGCTGGTCGGTCGACACGGCGAGCGGCCGCGCCACGCGCGCAGGTGAGACGATCGAGCTCACCGCGCGCGAGCTCGCCATCCTGGCGCTCTTGTGCGAGGAGCGCGGTCGGATCGTCGCCCGCCGCCGTCTGCTGCAGCAGGTCTGGAAGCTGAACAATCCCGAGCAGATCGAGACGCGCACGGTGGACATGCACATGGTCAAGCTGCGCAAGAAGCTCGACCGGGACGGGCAGTCGCTGATCGAGACCGTGCGCGGTCAGGGCTACCGGCTCACGTGAGCGCGCCATGAAACGCCTGCGGCTCGTGTTCGTGATCCTGTCCGTGCTGCTCTGGCTGCCGCTGCTCTTCCTCGTCTCGTTTGCGCTGCGCACGGTGGAGCAAGAGGAAGCCGGCCGCTACAAGGCCGTGGCCGACCGCATCTTCGACGAGATGGAGCGCGAGCTGACTGCGCTGCTGCGCCGCGAGGAGGAGCGTCTCGCCGGCGCATACGCCGAGCTGCTCGCAAACGCGAGCGCCGCTGACGGCGACGCCCCGTACCTGCTGGCCTACTTCGAGCGCGACGCGTCCGGCGTGCTGCATCACAGCCCGGGTGCTGGAGCCGTCGTGCGCAGCCTGGAGCAGCACAGGGCGCTCGCCGCGAGCCAAGCGCCGCCGACGGCGGCAGCGCCTGCGCCGAGCCAGTCACCCGGCTCGACGCTCGAGCTCAAACGCGAGGGCGAGCCGCTCGCCAAGAGCTACGACGTGCTCAGCTCGCTCAACCGCAGCGCTGTGCTGCGTGAGGAGGTCAAGCAGGAGAAGACGCGCGGCAAGCTCGTGCGCAAGCTGAGCGTGCAGTCGAAGCTCGGAGCGTTGGAGCCCTGGGCCGAGAGCAGCGATCCGGCGCGAACGCCGTCGCCGAACGCTGCCCCGCCTGGACCCTTCACGGGTGAGCGGCTCGGCGAACGCCAGCTGTTGCTCGTCCGGGGTGTCGAGCGCGCGGGCGCGCGCGTGTCGCAGGGCCTCGTCATCGATCTACCTGAGCTGCTCGGCTGGCTGTCGCGGCGCGTGCTGGAGCGCGGCGAGCTGCGTCAGGCGGCGCACATCACGCCGCTATTGGCTGCAGTGAGCGGCCGCAAGCTGCTGGAGGCATCCGACCTGGGCCTGAACGATCGACGCTATCAACACCGCTTCGGCGAGCCGTTCTCCTCGCTGACGGCGCTGCTCACGCTCGACGTCTTGCCGGAGCTGCAGGCGAGCCGCTACAGCTATGGTCTGTCCGCTGCGCTGCTGGTGCTCGGAGCCATCGCGCTCTACGCGGGCTACCGCACCGTCGCAGCCGTGGTCGGCTACGCGGAGCGTCGCAGCAACTTCGTCTCGGCGGTCACGCACGAGCTGAAGACGCCGCTCACGGCCATCCGCATGTACGGCGAGATGCTGCGCGACGACGTCGTGCCCGAGCCGCACAAGCGCGCGCGCTACTATCGAATCATCACGGCCGAGAGCGAGCGGCTGACGCGGCTGATCGAAAACGTGCTGGAGCTATCGCGCCTGGAGCGCGGCCAGCGCCCGGTGTCCCTCACGCTCGGCGACGTGAGCAGCGTGTTGCGCGAGACGCTGGAGGTGCTCGAGCCGCACGCGAGTGAGCTGGGCTTCTCGCTCGAGCTCGACGTCGCGCCGGCGCTCCCGTCCGTGCCATTCGATCGCGATGCGCTGTCGCAGGTGCTGTTCAACCTCGTCGACAATGCGCTCAAGTACGGCAGCGAGGCCCAGTCACGCACGGTCACCATCCGCTGCGAAGCGCGCGGTCAGGGCGTGCTGATCCGCGTGGCCGATCGCGGCCCCGGCGTCGCGCCGGAGCACCTGCGCCGCATCTGGCAACCGTTTTATCGGGCGGAGCGCGAGCTGACCCGCAAGCACAAGGGCACCGGGATCGGCCTGTCCCTGGTGCGCGGCCTCGTCGAACGCATGGGCGGCCAAGTCACGGGTCGCAACACCCATCCGGGCTTCGAGGTCAGCATTCAACTCGGCCCGTAAAGCTGCACACGCCGCGATTTTCGCGATCTCGCGTCCGATGCCGAAGGAGTACTGTCGGATCGGACCCGGCTGGTTCGTCGTTCCGATGTGGCCTTCGCCAGGGCTCCTGGGCAGGCCCAAATCTCCAACCCTGAGGAGGACTTATGGCCGAAACGAACTCTGGCACAGTGACCTTGCACCGCGTCTTGTGTGCACCGCCCGAGCGGATCTATCGCGCATTCATCGATCCAGATGCCATGGCCAAGTGGTTACCGCCGCACGGCTTCACGGGCCGTGTGCTCGAAATGGATGCTCGCGTGGGTGGCCGCTACCGCATGCAGTTCACGAACCTCGGCACCGGCCACAGTCACGCCTTCGGCGGTGAATATCGCGAGCTGGTGCCGGGCAAGCGCATCGTCCACACCGATCGCTTCGATGATCCGAACATGCCAGGCACGATGCTCGTCACGGTCTCACTCGAGAAGGTCTCGATCGGTACGGAGCTTCGCATCCAACAGGAAGGCATCCCCGCAGCGATCCCCGTGGAGGGCTGCTACGTGGGCTGGGCGCAGTCACTCGAGCTCCTGCGGCAGCTGGTGGAGGCGGAGATCCCAGGCTGAGCCAACGCCCACACGCGGCAAGCAGCCGGCCACCCTTCCGGCTGCTGCCGCGACGCCTCATGGCCTCGCGGCCCAGCGCTGGAGGAGCCGCGAGAGGTCGAGGGCGCGCACGCTGCCACCGGCGAGATCCACGATCGGCTCTCGGGTCGGCAGCTCCTCGCGATCCAGGTAATCCTCCGGACGGCAGGTGAGCACCAGCACCTGCGTGTCGAGCGCGGTGCGGCGCAGCACGTCGCGGAACCAGCCGAGGCGCGCGGGGTCGGTATGCACCAGATGATCGTCGAGGATGATCGCGCTCTTGAGCTGGCTCGCGATCGTGAGCCGCACCAGCGTCGCGAGCTGGTTGCGCGTGCCGACCGAGAGCGCGTCCAGCACGGCGGCTTCCGCCGTGGCGCCCTGTGCGTTCACGCGCACGGCAGTCATGTGTTGATCGAAGCTGATGTCGCCGTAGCGACCGCGCGTGAGCTCCCGCAGCCTCTCGCCCACGGGACGGCCGAGCGCCACGCCGAGGTGCTCACTCTCCTCGGTCTCGGCCGCGATCAGCGCCTCGCTCAGCAGCTTCCAGGCGTCGGCGTCGACGCGCAGCGCGTGCTCCCGCTCCCGGGCGATGTCGAGCGCCTCCTGGGCCTGCTGCAAGCGATCCTGGAGCTGTGCGCCTCCGACGCGCGTCAGCGCGCCTTCCGCCTTGTGCAGCTCCTCGCGGCGCTGCGCGAGCCCACGTTGTGCGCGGGCATGCAGCAGCTCTGCGTCCGCGACATCGGCCTCGGTCGCGAGCGGCGCGCTGGGGCACGCCTCGAGCTCTGCCGCGCGCAGCTGCATGCGCCGCTCGGCTTCCGGACGATCCATGCTCGCGAGCCGCTCGGCCTGCGCGCGCCCTTCACCGATCGCGAGGTCGAGCTCCGACTTGGTGCGCTCGACCTCCTGCTGCCGCTCGTGCCGCACGCGGGCGGCGCGCTCGACCTCCGCCTGCGCACGAGCCAGCGCCTGCTCTGCCTTTGCGCGTTCCGCGCCGGCCTGCTTCGCGAGCGCGCTGTGCGCCTGCTCGAGCTCGGTCGCGCGGCTGGCGAGCGCCGCGAGCTCGTCGCCTAGCGCGGCCAGCACCTCGCTCGCGGCACGGCCCTTCAGCACCGCGGCGGAGGTCTCGGCCTGCGCCGCGCGCTCGCGTGCGGTGATCTCGGCCTGGCTCAGCTGATAGGTCGCGAGCTTGTGCCGCTGCTCGAGCTCGCTCGTCCGTTCGCGCGCCGCCCGTTGCAGCTCCTCGCTGCGCGCGAGCTCTTCCTCCGCGCGCGCCTCCCACCCGCTGCCGAGCCGGCGCCAGCGCGGCTCGAGCAGCTCGTGTGCGATGCTGCCGATGGCTGCGCGG
>Ga0190269_10000580_pt1 | contig 18453 bp, 18 predicted proteins | sample Popmic249IS_FD_133749 | JGI IMG/M metagenome (GOLD analysis project Ga0190269, IMG submission 133749) | Populus adjacent soil microbial communities from riparian zone of Blue River, Arizona, USA - 249 IS | ecosystem: Environmental > Terrestrial > Soil > Riparian zone | place: USA: Arizona... | reverse complement strand
TTCTGGGGCGAACGTTCGTATGCGATCTACATGCTCCACGCCGTCGTCATGTACTTCGCCGGCCAGGCGGTGGTCCGCCTCGGCCTGTCCCAGACCAGCGAAGCGCAGGCGTGGCTGATGTTCGCGGGCGTGGCGCTGCTGGTGCTGCTGGCCTCACACCTGGCTTACGGCTGGGTCGAGCGTCCGATGCGGCGGCGCCTGCGGGCGCGCCTCGAAGCCCGGCCAGTGCCGCCGGCTACGCGCGCAGTGAGCGAAGCAGCGCCAGCGCCCGCTTCGGCAGGTACTTCTTCAGCACGTTCCTGGCGGTGATCCCCTCGGCGACCCAGCGCGGCCACGGCGTATGGCTGCGGTGGAACGCGTACTGCCCGCGCAGCGGGTGCTGCGACAGGAAATGCCAGGGCTTGGCGAACGTGCCGCCCTCGAAGTGCAGCAGCGCCGGCCGCTCTATCGCCTCGCGCAGTTCGACCGGATCCAGCAAGGTCGTCCCCCAGGCGCGATCGTAGATGCCGTTCTGGCAGTTCCAGCGCGGATGCAGCGGCTTGCGGCGGCGCCAGTAGAGCGCGTTGATCGCGTCCTGTTCCAGCCAGGGCAGCGAATCCAGGTTTTGCCGCGCGTACGCCAGCGTCTCGCGACTGAAGCCCTCCTGCCGCATGAGCCGCAGGTTCCAGAGGGCAACGCCGAGGTTGAAGTAATCCCCGGCCCCCGGCAGCCCGAGCTTCTCTGCGCGGTGCGCATAACCGCGCGGCACCACGTTGGTGACGGCGGCGAAGTACTCGGTGTCCAGCACCGTGGCCCACAACGGCTCGGCCGATTCCATCGCGATCACGTCGCTGTCGAGGTACAGCACGCGGTCGAGCTGTGGCAGCAATTCGGGCATGAACACGCGGTGCCAGACGACCCGCGAGAGGTAGTCGCGCGCCGGCAGGCCGCTCATCAGCGCTTCCGGCACCTCGACCCACGCCAGCTCCAGGTCCAGCGATCGCGCCATGGCGGCCAGTTTTCCGCGCGGCGACGGCGAAAGCTCCGGCCCGGCCAGGAAATGCACGCGCAGGCGCGCGCCCCGCGCATGCCAGCGCAGCGAATGCAGCATCGCCGCCGTGTGGGCGGCGTAGCGGTCATCAGACGCGCAAGCGATGTCGACAGTTGTCACGTCCGCTCCCGATCCCCGATCATGCGCCGGACCTCAGCCGATCCAGCACCGGGAAGCATTCTTGCGCAATTCAGGCGCGGCCAGCGGCCCTCCATGCCCGGTGTGCGGCGTCGCCAGCCACCGAGGCGAGGCGCTGTCCGCCAGTTTCATCGCCGCGGCGCTGGCTGCCTTCGTCGAAGTGCCGCCGCCGCCGGCACTCGGCCTGCGCCAGTACACGATGTGCCGTTGCCCGCAATGCGCGCTCGAATTCGCCGAACCGCTCGCGCCCGCAGGCGAGCCGTTCTACGCCTGGCTCGACGAGAACCTGAAGTATTACGACCAGCGGCGCTGGGAATGGGACCGTGTCGAGGCGCAGGTTGCCGGGCATCAACCCTCGGCATCAGTCCTCGAGATCGGCGCCGGTGACGGCCGTTTCTTGCGCCGGCTGCGCGACGCCGGGGCGCGCACGGTGGCGATCGAGCGGCCCGGCGCTGCCACGGCGGCGTTGCGCGCGCAGGGAATCGAAAGCTTCGCGCAGGACGAGGCTGCCATCGCGCTGGCCGGGCGGCGGTTCGATTTCGTCCTCGCCTTTCATTGCCTCGAGCACGTCGCCGACCCGGTGGCGCTGCTGGAGTCGATGCGGCACTGGGCCGGACCGGCCGGCCGCGTGCTGTTCAGCGTCCCCTTCTCGCCGATGTTCTTCGAGCGCCGCTGGTTCGATCCGCTCAACCACCCGCCGCATCACCTGACCCGCTGGAACGCGCGCGCGCTCGCCCGGCTCGCCGAACGCTGCGGCACCACGGCGCGCCTGCAACTGCCGGCGGCCCTGCCGCTGCTGACCCGCGCGCGCCACTCGCTGGCCATCCAGCATTTCGGCGCGCACTGGAAACGCCATCCGGCGTGGCGGTGGCTGCCGCTGCGCCAGCCCTTGCGCTTCGCCGTCGAACTGCTTGCACAGCTGGCGCGCGAACGTGTCGACGGCCGCGTCGCCGCGGACGTGGTGCTGGTGGAAGTCCCGGGCCGCTAGGCCGGGCGGCGGGCGAGCATCACGTAGACCATGGCGTTTCGCACACGCGACTCCGGCGTGTGGAACGCGTCCATCAGCGCCACGAGGCGCTGCATGAAGATCGCGTACGCCCAGCGCAGCGGACGCGGCAAGCGGTGGAAGGTGGCGTCCTGGAACAGCTGGACTGCGACGGCGGCCAGGCCCATCAGGCCTTCGATGCTCTCGACGCGGAAGCCTTCGCGCTCGGCGGCGAAGCGCAGGCCTTCCGCGGTCCAGCGCCAGTAGTCCACCGGATCGCGGTGGTAGATCCACAAGCCATGCGTGGACAGCAGCAGGGCGCCGCCCGGCTTCAGGACCCGCAGGCTTTCGCGCAGGTACACGCCCGGATCCGGGATGTGCTCGAGCACCTGCGTCGACAGCACGAAGTCCGTGCTGCATGCGGCGAGCGGCAGGGTGCCGTCCGGATTGATCGTGACGTCGGCCTGCGCGTTGCCCGGAAGGTCCGCGCCCCGATAGACGGCTTCGGCGAACAGCTCCCGGTACGGCCGGGTGGCGCATCCGAAATCCAGGACCTGTGCGCCCGGAGGCAGCGCGGCGCGTGCGACGTGTTCGCGCAAGCTGCGCTGCACCGCGCGCATGATGAACCAGCCCGGATGATCCCAGCGGATGTCGTGCTGGCGCGCGGGGCGCTGCTCCAGATAGCGCGAGGCGGAGGTGTCCATGGCTGGCGCCCCATCTTACACACGGCGTCGCAACCATCCGCTAACCTCCGCGCATGAAGAAATCCCGGGGCCGCGTGCACACCGCGCTGCGACGGATCAAGCAGCGCCTGAAGCCGCGCCGCCTGCGCGAGCGCGGCGCCACCGCGGTGCGCCTGGACGTCGCCCGCCTCCCCTACATGGGCTTCGGGGCGACGGTGTCGTGGCTGCAGATGGCGCACGTTGCCGCCGACGCGCTCGGCGCAAGGCTGCACGTCGCCAACTGCGATCAATGGCCTTTTGGCGGGCGGCGGGCGGAATGCGCGCTCGACCGCTTCCTCGAGGTGCCGGCGGATACCCCGGGTCCCGCAATCGAGTTCGATCCCGGCAACCGCCAGAACCTTGCGCAATGGGGCTACTACGACGAGCTCCACTGGAGCGGCTGCGCGTTCGGCTACCGGCCCGCGGCCTTCGCCTCGCTGGAGGCCTATCGCCGCAACGTGCTGGCGCGCGTCTACCGGCCGACCCGCCATGCGCGCGAAGCGGTGGCGGCGCAACTCGCCTTCCTGCCCGAACGCTTCATCGCCTGGCACGTGCGCCGGGGTGACAAGACCGCCGGGCCGGCGAAGGAAGACGAGGCCGTGCCGCTGGAGCGTTACGCGCACGCCACGGCACTGCTGCTGCGCGATGCCACCGACCCGCCGGCGGCGCTCGTGGTGTGCACCGACTCGCCGGACGTCATCGCGCAAGCGCGCGACGTGGCTGCCGGGCTCGGCCTGCGCCTGGTCGTCGATGAACGGGAAAAGCGCTGGGATGGCTACTGCGCCCTGCATCGTTCCGGCGAGATCACCGACGTCAACGAGATGGTGGCCGAGGTGCTGACCGCACAGAAGGTGATCGAGATCCTGCGCCGCGCGCACGGGTTGGTGGGCTGCAACAGTTCTTACCTGTACCGGGTCGGCGCGATGCTGCAGGGCTCCGGTCGCGCCGCAAGCCTGTCGGAAAACAAGACGTTCCGGCCGTATTTCCCGCTGTGACCGGCGCGATCCGGCGCTGGCTGCGGTCGGTGCTCGACCGCAATCCACTCCACCCGCTGGTCGTCGCGCTGCGCTTCGTGCGCGCGCTCGGGCTGCGCGCCCTGCCGGCCGTTGCGTGCAACCTGCACCGTTCGCGGGCGCAGCTGCTGCAGGACCTGTTCGTGCTGATCGCGCTGGACGGCAAGCGCAACGGGTATTTCGTCGAGATCGGCGCCGGCGACGGCGAGTTCCTGTCGAACACCTGGCTGCTCGAGAAGCATTACGGCTGGACCGGCATCCTGGCCGAGCCGAACCGGGTGTCCGGCGCGCGCATCCGCGCCAGCCGCGGCGCCGCACTCGAGCCGCGCGCGGTCTGGCACACCACCGGCGAGCGCCTGCCGTTTGTCGACGTCGCCGGCACGCGCGAGCTGTCCACGCTGCAGGCCTTCCAGCACGGCGACGCTTATGCGCGCTCGGGCGAAACCTACGAGGTCGAAACGGTGAGCCTGAACGACCTGCTGGCGGCGCACGGCGCGCCGGCCGAGATCGATTACCTGTCGCTGGACACCGAGGGTTCCGAATGGGAAATCCTCTCGCGGCTGGATTTCGCCAGGTACCGCGTGGCCATCTTCACCATCGAGCACAACCACGACGCCGCGCGGCTGGCGCGCATCGAGGCGCTGCTGGCCCGCCACGGCTACCGTCGCGCGCATGCCGGCATCACGCGCTTCGATGCCTGGTTCGTGAGGGACGGCGGTCAGGCCAGCGGATAACCGTTGGCGCGAAGCCAGTCCGCGAACTCCTCGGCGATCCGGACCTGCAGCTCCGGCGGAAGGACCTGGCGCCAGTCGCCTGCGACCGTCCGGGTCGCATGGTTCGGGTGGAGCAAGGTGGTCCGGTCATAGCCGGAAGCCGGCGCGCGCGCGTCGGGATGGGGCAGCTGCCGGAGCACCTGCGCCACATCCACCGGCACCGCGAGGGCGCGCCCGACCTGCTCGATCGCGCTCTCCGGCTGGGCGGTCAATTCCTCGTACCTCAGCCTGCAGTCGGCATACGCCCTGGCGGCCTGGTCTTCACGAACATACTCGCGGCAACGCTCCAGTGACGGCTCAGCGCCGAACTTGCGCTGCGCGCTCACCAGCGCATCGCGCACGTCCCGAAAACTGCAGAAGATCGCGTTGGCACGCCAGGCCAGCAGGCGCGGAACGGTATGCACCTTGAGCAGCCATACGGGCGCCGGTGGCAGGCGGTGGATCTCGCCGATCCAGCCCGCCGACAGCTGGCCGGGATAGTTCTGTTCCAGGCACAGCCGGACGATGTTGAAGAGCATCGTCGAGCCCGAACGCGGCATGCCCGCCGCCAGCACCAGGCGCGACCGCCCCGCGCGACGCAGCACCGCGAACGAGCCCGGCGGCCGCCGTGCGTCTTTCACTCCGGCACCGGCCTGCGCCGCAGTTGGGCGAGGATTTCGCGCAACAGCGGTGCCTGTCCCAGCAACAGCAGCAAGGCGGCATAGGCCGCCAGGAACACGGTGCCGCCGAGCAGCAGCCGGATCCACGGGCCGGAGACCTGCAGGCCGAGCAGACCGCCCCATGCGACCGCGCTCGCCAGGACGCCGGCCAGCAGCGGCCTGGCCAGCGCTTGCGCGAGCGCCGTGAGCGTCAGCGGCGTACCGGCGTAGGCAATCCACAGGTTCGGAACCAGCAACGCGCCGGCGCAGATCGAAGCGGCAGCGGCGATGCCGTGCAGCCCGTAGGCGGCGCCGACGAAGGTGCCGACGATGATGACCGACCAGCCGAAGATTCCCCAGGCCAGCATCGTCGCCGGGCGACCGGTCGAGACGAACACCCAGCCCGTGGTATGGCTCAAGGCCTGCGCAAGCACGCCCCAGGAGAGCACCTGCAGCAGCGGGGCGGACGCCTGCCAGCGGTCGCCGAGGACCACCAGCACGAACTCGTGCGGCAGCACGAGTCCGACGAAGGCGACGGGCAGCGCCACGATCACCACCAGGGTGCATGCGCGGTAGTAGTACTCCCGGAATTTCTCCGGCTCCAGGGCCAGGCGTGACAGCGCCGACGGCCCCACCTGGCCCACCGGCTGCACCACGTTGCCCAGCAACTGCTGCGAAACGGCCGCTGCGCGACCATAGACGCCGACTTCGACGGCGCCCCACTGGCGACCGATGACGAAGTTGTAGAGATTCTTCGCCACGTAACCCATCAGGGTGAACAAGGCCACGTTCACGCCGAACGAAATCATCGCGCGCGTGCCGGCGCCGCGACGGGGCCGCGTCGGGCGCCATCCGCACAGCATCCAGCTCAGCCCCACGCTGACGAGGTTGCCGGCGATCAGGCCACCCGCGAGGGCCCAGTACCCCGCGCCGAGCCAAGCCCCGACCAGCGAGACGGCGGCAGTCACCGCCGTGGAGGCCAGGCTGATGGAGGCCAGCGCGCGCATCTGCAGCGTCCGGCCCAGCAAGGCGCGGTGCTGAGAGGCGGCCCCGTTGAAGCAGAAGCCGAGCGCCAGCCACCGGGTCAACTCTGCGACGCGTGGGTCGCCGTAGTAACGCTGCAGCAGCGGGGCCGCGCCGACGACCAGCGCTGCTCCAACGAGGCTGGCAGCCACGTTGAGCCAGAACAGGTTGCTCACTTGCTGGTGCGTGATGCTCGGGCGCTGGATGATCGCGCCGGAAAAGCCCAGGTCCTGGAAGACCGCGATGATCCCGACCACGGCCATGGTCATGCCGATCAGGCCGAAATCCCCCGGCATGAGCAGGCGCGCCAGGATCAACAGCGAGGCAACGCGGATCAACTGGTTGCCGCCGCGGCTGGCCGCGCTCCACAACGTGCCCTGCACGGACTTGCGGGTCAGGTTCTGGCGCGCAGCGGGCTGGGCGAACCAGTCGAAGCCTGGCTCCTGCGTGCTCATCGCGGATCAGCCCTTGATCGCGAGCCGTGCGGTGTAGTCAATGCGCAGCAGCAGCACCGGCGTGACGTCGGGCCGGGCGAAGTACTCGTCCACCGCGCGCCGGCACCCCTGCCAGTGTCCGTAGTCGTCCACGATCAGCACGCCTCCCGGCTGCAGTCGCGGATACAGGTGCTCCAGTTCGTGACGCGTGGATTCGTACCAGTCGGTGTCGAGGCGCAGCAGCGCCAGCTCCGCGGGGGCCTGTGCGGGAATCGTCTGCTCCACCGGACCCTTGACGAACTTCACGTGCTGCGGCGGATAGCCGGTGCCGAGCACGCGTGCGCGGACCGCGTCCAGCCCGATGGTCTGCGGATCGAAGGCCTTGTTCCAGGGATGTTCCGGCGAACGCCGCGCCTGGCGCCAGGTGTCCAGCGCCGGTTCGGAGTAGTCCGAACGATCATGGGCGGTCGGCTCGGTCATGCCTTCGAACGTGTCGTATAAATGAATGTCGCGGTCGCGCACGCCCCGCTCCAGGAGCGCCAGCATCATCGCCATCACCGAGCCGCCGCGCCAGACGCCGCACTCGGCGAAGGCGCCAGGGACCCGGCGCTGCACCACGTAGCGCACCGCGTCGATCAACGCGCACAGCCGAGCCGGGCTGGTCATGGTCCAGGGCTGGACCTGGCGCACGAGGGCGGCGATGTCGTCGGGCAGCGGCCCGGCCGTTGCGGCCGGCGCGCGCCGCCGGCGGCGCAACCAGTTTTCGACCAGCCCCATCAGGCCTCCAGCATCCACTCGTAGCGCGTACCTTGCAGGGTCGCGCGCAATTCGTCGAAGTTGGCAACCATGGCGCGGATCGGATGCGGGTTCAGGCGCTTCAGGCGCACCGACACCGGTTGCTCGACGATGCCAAGGAAGCCGCAGACCTTTGCGTACCCCACCCGCGGGTCCGCCTCGATGTCGTCCTCGTAGACCAGGTCCAGCCTCTCGCGCGGCTGCAGCAGGCGGCGCAGTTCGGCAAAGCGCCGGTCCAGCGATGCGAAGAATTCCAGCAGCGGCATTTCCCTGCCATAGGAGACGAAGCGGGCCGGATCGAGGTGCACGACCGGCGTCGGCACCGGCTGGCCGAGGGTGTTCCACTGTCCCGTGACGCCGCCGATGGCGATCGAAACCGCCTGGCGCAGGTAATTGCGGCGCTCCAGCAGGATGAAGTGGCCGAAGCCCAGCTCGCGCAGCAACGCCACATAGTCCGCCGGGTCCTTGTTGGCCAGCGCCGGGGCTAGGTGCTGTTCGGGCAATACCTTGGAGTCGAAGCCGAAGTACCTCGACCGCTCGCGGTACATGCGATCGGCGATGACCTGGCGGGCGCGGTGCGCCGAGCTCATTCGATAGTAAGCTGGCTTCATGTTTTCGAATGGCTCGTTCGCCCAGCGCACGTCCGGATGCTGGTTCAGCAGGTCCGCCAGCACGGAGCTGCCGCAGCGCCCGGCATGCAGCATCGCCATGTTGCCGGCACGATGGCGCTGGTAGGCGACCTGGCGAACGAACCGCTGCAGGCGCCGCGCGAGCATGCCGCCGCCGGCGCTGTGGTCGGCCCAGTGGCGGAGCGGTCGGATCAGATCGTGCATGCGAGAAGTGCCCACAGAGCGGCCATTATATGGACGGCCCCGCCGCTGATCGCGTGACCGTGAATATCGCCTGCGCCACGGACGACGCCTACGCGCCGCATTGCGCGACGATGCTGCGCTCGCTGTTCGCGCACAACGATGCCGCGTCGCTGCGCATCCACGTGCTGCACGATGCCGGCCTGTCGGGCGATGCGCGGCAGCGGCTCGAGCAGATGGTGACCGGCGCGGGCTCCACGCTGCGCTGGCTCGAACTCGCACCCGCGCAGCTCGAAGGCTTTCCCGACGACCGGTTCCACATCACCTGCTGGTATCGCGTGCTGCTGCCGGACCTGCTGCCGCGGGAAACCCGGATGCTCTACCTCGACTCCGACATGCTGGTGCGCGGCCCGCTGCTGTCGCTATGGCAGCAGGACCTGGCCGGCAAGCTGTTCGGCGCCGTGATCAATCCCCTGTACCCGTTCATGCCGGACCATCCGGCCGCGCTCGGGCTCGGCGGGATCCGCGAATACCCGAACTCCGGCGTGATGCTGATGGACCTCGCCGCGATGCGCGCCGCCGGGCTCGTGGAAAAACTGCGGGCCTACGCCGCAGCGCATCGCCGCAATCCCTACCCCGAGCAGGATGCGCTCGCCGTCGTGTGCCGCGGGCAGTGGCTCGCGCTCGACCCGCGATGGAACGCGCAGTCCACGGTGTTCGACGTCGCGCCGGAACGGCTGCCGTTCGCGCGGGAGGCGGTGCTCGCGGCGCGGAGCGACCCGGCGATCGTGCACTTCATCGGGCCGCTGAAGCCATGGCATTACCTCTGCAGGCATCCGTTGCGCCACGAATACGCCGCGCACCGCCGCCGGACGCCGTGGCCGGCGTTCGAGCTCGAAGGCCGGACCTGGCGCAACCGCATCCTGCGCCCGCTGAGCCTCGGCGCCCAGGTGCGGCTGCGCCTGCTGGCGGCACGCTGGATCCCGGAGGCCTGGCTGCAGCGGCGGCTGCGCGGCCCGCGCCTGATGCGCGCGTTTGCCCGGCTGTATCCCGAGGCGTCGTTCGTGCAGATCGGCTCGAACGACGGGGTCAAGCAGGATCCGCTGCGGCGGGAACTGGCGCGCTCGCGCTGGCGCGGCGTGATGGTCGAGCCGGTGCCCTACGTCTTCGCGCGCCTGGAGCGCCGCTACGGCGGCCGTCCCGACCTGAGCCTCGAGCCGGTGGCCATTGCCGCGCAGTCCGGAACGTTGCCTTTCTATCACCTGCCCGAGGCGCACTCCGGCGAAGCCCTGCCCTACTGGTACGACGGCCTCGGATCGTTCAGGCGGGAGGTCGTGCTGAAGCATGCCTACGCCATCCCGGACATCGAGCAGCGCCTCGTCACGACCGAGGTCCCCTGCATCACCTTCGACGAGTTGTGCCGGCGCAACCGCATCGAAACGCTCGACCTCCTGCACACCGACACCGAGGGCTACGACGCCGAGCTGCTGGCGTCGATCGATTTCACCCGCTTCCGGCCCTTGCTGCTGGTCTACGAGCACAAGCACCTCGGTGCAGCAGCGGGCCGATGCCGGCAGCGCCTGCGGTCGCTCGGTTACCGGACCTTCGAGGAGGGAGCGGACACCTGGTGCGTCGACGAACGTGAGCGCGACGAGCGCCACCGGCAGCTGCTCGAAGCGTACCAACAGCTCGTGGCGGCGCCGCGATGACGCGCGTCACCGCCATCATCCCCGCCCATGACCGCGCCCACACCCTGGGCCGGGCCCTGTCGAGCGTGCTCGCGCAGACGCGCGCACCGGAGGAGCTGATCGTGGTCGACGACGGCTCGACCGACGCGACGCCGGAGGTCGCGGCCAGTTTCGCCGGGATCCGCCTGCTGCGCCTGCCACGCAACGCAGGCGCCGCGCACGCCCGCAACGCGGGCGCGAAGGCAGCATCCGGCGATTACCTCGCCTTCCTCGACAGCGACGATGCCTGGGCCACGGACAAGCTGGAGCGCCAGCTCGCCTTCCTCGCGGCGAAGCCGGCCACCGACCTGCTCTGCACCGGCATCACCGTGCACGCCGTGGACGACACGGTGAGCGACTACACGTTCGGCGCCTCGCCGCCGGCCGGGGGCTGGACCCTCGAGCACCTGCAGACCTATCCGTTCAGCACGTCGACCTGGCTGATCCGGCGCAGCGCGCTCGCCGCTGCCGGCTTCTTCGACGAGACGCTGCCCAACAGCGAGGACCTGGACCTGCTGTCGCGCCTGGTGCGGCACAACCTGATCGAGATGTTGCCGGGGGCGCTGACGATCAAGCACAACCAGGGCGACGGGCTGAACCGCGACTACACGAAGACCGTTGCCAGCACGCTCGAACTGTTCCGCCGCCACGCCGACCTCTGGGAGCGCGCGCCGGTGGCCGCTGCGCGCACCTGGCAGCGGCTCGGCGTAATGCATGCCGGCGCCGGCGACATGCAGCAGGCGCGCGCGGCGCTGTGGCAGGCCACGCGGCGTCAGCCACTGGAGCCCAGGCACTGGGCCCGGCTCGGGCTCGCCTGCCTCGGCGCGACGGCCTTCCGCGCGGTGCCGGCGATGCTGCGCAGGCGCTGACATGGAGATCGTGACCGCAGCCGATGCAGCCTACGTGCCGCACACGGCCGCGATGCTGCACTCGCTGTTCACCGCCCATCCGCAGCGCGACCTGCGCGTGAACTTCCTGCATCGCGCCGCCATGCCCGCGGAAGACCTCGACCGGCTCGCGGCCTTGTGCGCGCGCTTCGGCGCGCGCTTCCGCCACGTCGAAGTCGCGCGCGATCGCCTCGGCGAGCTGCCGATCCGGCCACCGTACGTCGAGGAAGCCTGGTACCGCGTCGTGCTGCCGCAGCTGCTCGGCGACGTTGCCCGCGCGCTGTGGCTCGACGCGGACACGATCGTGCTGCGCGACGTCACGCCACTCTGGGACATCGCGCTCGGCTCGACGCCGCTGGCCGCCTGCCCGAACGCGGTGCTGTATCGCGATCGCGACCGCATCCGGCGCATGGGCATCCCCGACCGCCGGCGCTATTTCAACACCGGCGTGCTGTTGATGGACCTCGCCCGCATGCGGAGCGAGAACTCCGAACGCACGCTGCGCGCCGCCATCGCGGCGCACGCGCCGCTGTTCCGGCTCGCCGACCAGGATGCGCTCAGCCTGGTGTACCACGACAATTTCACGAGGCTGCCGCTGAAGTGGAACGTGCTGACCAGCTCGTACTACAACATCCCGGAAACCATCCGCTCGCACGGCCGCGAGGAGTACCGCGAAGCCATGCGCGATCCCTGCGTGCTGCACTTCACCGGCCAGCAGGCCATCAAGCCCTGGTACTACAAGTGCGGCCATCCCTATCGCGATGCGTACCTTGCGCATCGCAAGGCCGCCGGCTGGGGCGAGCCGGAGTATCCGGACCGCACCGTGCGCTACGCGATCATGCGGCGCGTGCCGTTGCGCCTGCGTGAAGTCGTCAGCACGCTGCGCCGGCGGCAGTTCGCCGAAGCGCTGTCCTACCTGGCCTGACATGCACGTCGCCGTCACGCCGGATCGCGCCTACCTGCCCGCCTGCGGCGCGATGCTGCATTCGCTGCTCGTGCACAACGCCGCGCACACTCGCGTCACGGTGCACGTCGTGCCCGATGCGAGCCTTTCCGAGGCCGACCTCTCCGCGCTGGGCCGGCTGGTGCGCGACAACGGCGGGGACTTCGCCGTGCATGCGCCGCCGGCTCCCGGCCTGCAGCAGCACTTCGTCGCCCACTGGCGCTTCCCGGCGGTGGCCTCGTACCGCCTGTTGTTCGGCAGCCTGCTGCCGGGGCTCGAGAAGGTGCTGTACCTCGACTCCGACACGCTGGTGCTCGGCGACCTGCGCCCGCTCTGGGACATCGACCTGGCGGGCCGGGCGCTCGCCGGCGCAACCCATCCGCTGTTTCCGCATTTCTCGCGGCAGCGGGTGCTCGCGCTCGGCGTGCGACGCCTCGAGGAGTTCTTCAACTCCGGCGTGCTGCTGATGAACCTCGCCAGCCTGAGACGTTACGAAGCCCGGTTCCTGGCCTTCCTCGATGACCCCGCACGGCGCGCGCAGCTGGAGTTTCCGGACCAGGACGTCCTGAACGCCGTGATCCCGGCCAGCGACCGCTTGCTGCTGCACCCGCGCTGGAACCTGCAGATCCCGCACCTCGAGCTGCCGCTGCGCTGGATTCCCGGCGATCGCGCGCAGGTGCTCGAAGCGCGGCGCAACCCGGCCATCGTGCACTTCAACGGCATGATCAAGCCCTGGCACTTCCGCTCGCGCCATCCCTACCGAGCGCAATTCCGCGAGCACCTCGCGCAGACGCCGTGGCGCGACCTGCCCGAGCCGGACCGCACCTTCAAGAACGCCGTGCTGCGCTGGTTGCCGGGCTGGGTCGTGCCCCTGGCCCGCTCACGACTGGGGCTTTGAGGCCGCCATCTCGCGGTACAGCGCCGTCATCCCTTCGCGCAGCCGCGGCAGGTCGAGCACCTCGCGCGCATAACGATGCGCGTTCAGCGCACGCCGCCGGCGCACGGCCGGGTCGGCGTACTCGCGCAGCGCCGCCACGAAGGCAGCGCCCTCCTCGATCGGCACCACGCTGCCGCAGTCGTGGCGACGGATCTCGGGCGCCGCGCCGCTGCCCTCGGTCAGCACCACCGGCAGTCCCTGCGCCAGCGCTTCGGCGCTGGCCAGGCTGTAGCTGTCGGTGACCGAGGGCAGCACGAGCGCGTGCGCATCGCGCAGCAGCTCGAGCTTGCGCTCGCCGGTGACATAACCGGCCATCGTCACGAACTGCCCGACACCGCGCCGCGCGATCTCCTCGCGCACCGGCTGCATCAGCGTCGCAGGACCTTCGCCGCCGATCACGGCCCGCGCATCGATGCCGGCCGCGCGCAACTCGTCCACCGCGCGCACCAGCAGGGGCACGCGCTTCCACGGATCGAAACTGCCGAGGTAGAGCAGCCTGAGCTGCGGCGCGGGCGGCTCGGTCAGCAGCCGCACACGGGGCTCGGTCGGCACGGCGAGGCCGACACGCACCAGGCGGGTCCGCGCGCGCGGAAAGCGCCGCGCCAGGAATTCCGCCTCGGGCTCCGACGTCGCCAGCAGGCAGGCCGCCTTGCGCAGGAAGAAGCCCCCGACCGTGCCGAAGAACAGTCGCTTCTTCAGCGCCTTCTGTTCCAGCATCCAGGGCGCCAGCGCATTGAGCGGATTGACCACGTAGGGAACGCCGAGCATCCAGCAGCACGGCGCACCGAGCAGGAAGTGCGGCCCGTAGATGCCGTTGATCTGCACGAGATCGGCGCCGCGCGCCGCGCGGCGGACGTGCCGGCCGAATTGCAGCGCCCGGCGAATGCGTCCGGCATCGGTCGGCCCCACGTAGGGCGGCTCGTCGAAGCCCGCGTCCGGCGGGCCGGGATTCACCGCGGCGCCCAGCAGGCGCACGCCGGGTGCATCGCGGAAGGCTTGCAGCAGGCCTCGCAGGTAGCTCTGGATTCCTCCACCGCCCGCCGTGATCCAGAGCAGCAGGTGCAACACGCGCAGCGGACGCGCAGTCGCCCGATCGACAGTCCCCGTCATAGACTCAGACCATACCCCATCGCGAGTTCCGGATGCCCGCGTTCAGTGATTACTGGTCCCTGCGCTATTCCGCCCGCGGACCGCTGGTCACTCGAGTCGCGTCGCAGCGTGCCGGCGCAGTGTGCGCCTGGGCCGCGCAACAGGCGGGCGCCTCGCCGTCGCACGTCACGCTCGCGAGCGCTTCCGTCTTCCTGGTTGCGGCCGTCCTGTTCGTGGCGCTGCCCGAAGGCATCGCCGCCGCGCTGGCCTGCGTGCTGCTGTTCGAACTGGGTTATGCGCTCGACTGCGCCGATGGCCAGCTCGCGCGCGCGACGCAGCGCGTCAGCGCCGCCGGCGCCACGCTCGACATCCGCTGCGACTACGTGCGCAACCTTGCGCTCGCGATCGCCTTTGCGACGTGGCTCTGGTCGCACGGCCTCGGCGCCGCCAGCGCGACGGCGCTGGTGTTCTGGGCAGGCACCTGGAGCCACCTCGCGACGGTCGAGGCCCTGCGCCAGCGCGCGACGCGACCCGCGACACCGCCGGGAGCCCTGCGCGAACTGGCAACCGCGATGCTCGACACGCCGACGATGCTGCTGGTGGCGGGCGCGCTGCGGCCGTTCCCGCAGCTGCTGGCCGGGGCGCTGGCCGCGTTCGGCCTTGCCTACCTCGCGATGAGCCTGGCCCTCGCGCGGGCGCGGCTGTCATGACGACGACGGCACCCTCACGCGAAGACCTGGTCCGCGCCCTGCTGCAGCGCCTCGCGGATCCGGCGCTGCAACGGCAATGGCTCGCTCCGGCCGGCACCGCAACCCGCCACCTGGTCATGGACGAGGTCTTCCCGCCGGGGTGGGCCGCCGCGATCCACGACGCCTTCCCGCCCGACGCGCGCAGCTTCGTGCGGCGCGAATCGCTGAAGGAGCACAAGAGCGTTTCAGGACCGCTGAACGCCCTGCCGCCGCTGCTGACCGAGGTCGTGTACGCGTTCCAGGACAGGCGCATCGTCGAGCGCGTCGGCGAGATCACCGGCATGCGCGAACTCGAGCCCGATCCGCTGCTGTACGCCGGCGGCCTGTCGATGATGTTCCGCGGTGATTTCCTGAATCCGCACATCGACAACAGCCATGACCTGAAGCGCCAGCGTTATCGCCGGCTCAACCTGCTGTATTACACGGCGCCGGACTGGACCCTCGAGGACGGCGGCAACTTCGAGCTGTGGGACCCGAGCGGCCACGTGCCCAGGACGATCGTGTCCACCGCCAACCGGCTCGTCATCATGTGCACCGACCGGCATTCGCTGCACTCGGTCAGCCCGGTGCGCAGCGACCGCCCGCGATGCTGCGTCTCCAACTACTATTTCTCGAAGCAGTCTCCCACCGGAGAGGATTACTTCCACGTCACCTCGTTCTGGGGGCGTCCGGAGCAGCCTGTGCGCCGGCTGCTCGGCAGCGTGGACAACTTCGCGCGCAACATCGCCGGCCGGCTCGGGTTCGGCCGCGGCCGCAGCCGCGTCAACGTTCCCGACAAGGCCGATTGATCAGCAGGGAAACGGCACGAGGCCGCTCATCGAGGGCTTCGGGTCGGGCTCGCCGCGCGCGAGCTCGAACGCAGCGAGGGTCGTCATGCAGCTGTCGCCGCCGCCACCCAGGACCCGGTAGGTCGTGCGCCAGCGTGCCGGGGTCACCTCGCAGGCCACGTATCCGCGGTAACCGGCGTCGTGGTACAGCACCTGCGGCACGCGCCGGTTGATCGCGAAGCCGGAATCGGGATCCGGATGCTCCGCCCCTGGCGGCTGCGACGAGATCGCCGGGATCGAGCATTCGAGCGCCACGCAGCGGTCGCCGCTCGACAGTCGGCCGACGACCGACTGGTGCAGGTCGCCGGAAATCACCACGGTCCTGCCCGCCGCCGCTTCGCCGATGCGGCGCAGGACCTCGGCGCGTTCGTGCGCGTAGCCGCTCCAGCGGTCCGGGTTCGCCGGGTGCTCGCCCATCAGCAGCGGGCTGCCCACGCAGAGCCACTGCGCGCGGCTCGTGCCCAGGCGCTCCATCAGCCAGCGCTTCTGCCGGCGGCCCAGCAGCGTGCGGCCGGCGCGCGCGGCTGCCGCAGGATCCGCCGGGTATGGATCCCGGTACTGGCGCAGGTCGAGCAGGCTGATGTCGAGCAGGTCGCCGAAGCGAAAGTCGCGGTACACGCGCAGGTCCTTCCACTGCGCGGGGACGCCATCCGGCGGCTCCAGCGGCATGTGCTCGTAGAACGCCTGGTACGCGGCGGAGCGCAGGCCGTCGAAGGCCGGATCGGTGCCGCAGTAGTTGTCGCGAACCTCGTGGTCGTCCCAGGTCACGATGAACGGATGCGCCGCCCAGGCGTCGCGCGCGCGCGGATCCGCCCGGAACAAGGCGTGCTTGTAGCGGTACCCGGCGAGATCGCCGGCCGCGCGCCCATCCCATCCCGCCTCGTAGATCGTGTCGCCCAGGTGCACGACGAAATCCAGCCGCTCGCGCGCCAGGTTCGCGAAGGCGCCGTAGTGGCCGGCGAAGTCCTGGCAGCACACGGCCGCAAAGCGCAGCGCGCCGACCGACCCTTCGGGCGCGGTACGCGTGCGCCCGACACGGCTGGCGCGTCCTTCGCAGCGGAACCGGTAGTAGTACGTGCGGCCCGGATCGAGCCCCTGGACTCGCGCGTGCACGGAGTACCCGGTGGCCGCGCGTGCGGATTCGTGCCCTTGCGCGACGACCTGGCCCATTTGCGGATCGGTCGCGATCGCCCAGTCGACCGGGATCGACCTGGCGGTCAACCCGCCGCGACCCGCGGGATCGAGCGGCGACTCGGCGAGGCGCGTCCACAGGATCACCGAGCGCGGCCGTGGATCGCCCGACGCCACGCCCAACCCGAACGGCGGAGCTTCGAAGCAGAACCGCGCGGCCGGGCCGGGCCCGAAGCATTCGTCACCCGCGAAGGAACCGCGCACCAGGCCCAGCGCCCCGAGCGCGCCGAGTCCGCGAACAAGATCGCGGCGGGAGATCAACGGGACCTGCTACCCGGTGAATTCATGCGGTATTGTGTTGCGCGCCATCCCGGAATCCGTCGTGCACGTACTTCAGGTCGGTAACAACACGCTCAGCACGAGAGGCGGAACCCCGAAGGCAATCAACGACGTTCGACGGGCCATCGGTGGGGACATCGTCTCGTTCACCAATCCGCACCTCGTCCCGGAACCGGAAGAAGGAGTCTTCCACATCCCGCAGTCGACTTCTCCTGCGGGACGGGTTTACGGATGGGCGCCCGCCCGGGTGCGCGCGCAGGCTGCGAGCTGCTTCGACCGCTGCGACGTGGTGCTGATCCATGGACTGTTCCGCTTCCACTACCAGTGGGCCGTCAACGAGGCGCGCCGGCGCGCACGCCCCTACCTGATCTTTCCGCACGGCTCGCTGGACCCTGCCGTATTTGCCTACCGCGCCCCGCAGAAGGAGCTGTGGTGGGCACTGGTCGGCCGTCCAGGCTTGCACGGCGCCGCCGGCACCGTGTTCACGTCGCGACTGGAGCGTGACAAGGCGGCCGCGCGAGGCCGGCTGCCACGACCGCACGTGATCGCGCTGCCCGTGGACGCGGCCCGCAAGGAGACGCCGGAGGTGCGCGAGCAGGCGCGCCGCCGGCTCGGCATCGATCCCGCGCACCGCGTCGTGCTGTTCCTCGGGCGGCTGCACCGGATCAAGCGCCTGTCCACCGTCATCCGCGCGTTCAACCGCGCCGCACTGCCGACGCTGCACCTGATCGTGGCTGGCCCCGACGGCGAGGACACCGCGGCGGGCTGCGCGCAGCAGGTGGCTCCCGCGCTGCGCAGCCAGGTGCATTTCCTCGGCCCGGTCTACGGCGACGACAAGCGCGCGGCATTCGCCGCCGCCGACGCCTTTGTTTCCGTGTCGAGCCGCGAGAACTTCGGTTACTCGCTGTGCGAGGCGCTGGCGCAGGGATTGCCCGCGATCGTGGGACCGGGCAATGACCTCGCCCCCGACCTCCGGCAGGCGGCCTGCGCGTGGCTGCTCGATTCGGATGACGACGCCCCCCTCGCGGACCGCTTCAGGCAACTCGCGCAGGCGCCGCCAGGCGAGCTGGAAGCCATCGGCGAGCGCGGGCGGGCCTGGGTGGAGGCGCACCTTGCCTTCGGGCAATTCCGCAGCGCGCTGCAGCAAGCCTGCCGCGACGCCCTTTCATGAACGTTTCCCGGCACGCCGCGCGCAGCCTGGCGCCAACCCTCCAGGCGCTGCCCGAAGGGACGCGCGTGCTGGTCACGGGCGGATCCGGCTTCCTCGGCACGAACCTGATCGACGCCATCGCGCCGCGATTTGCCGTGGCGAACGTCGACGTCGCCCCACCGCGCTGCGCCGCGCACGCCCCGCACTGGATCGAGCTGAACATCCGTGAAACTGCGGCACTGCGCGATTGCATCCGCGCCTTTGCCCCGACGGTCGTCATCCACGCCGCGGCGCGCACCGATCTCGAGGGACGC
>Ga0190269_10000579_pt1 | contig 18456 bp, 16 predicted proteins | sample Popmic249IS_FD_133749 | JGI IMG/M metagenome (GOLD analysis project Ga0190269, IMG submission 133749) | Populus adjacent soil microbial communities from riparian zone of Blue River, Arizona, USA - 249 IS | ecosystem: Environmental > Terrestrial > Soil > Riparian zone | place: USA: Arizona... | reverse complement strand
TACTTCGTCGACGGGCCACCGGTCAGCTTGGTGGTGGCGATCGGGCTCACCTTGGCGGTGCCGAGCTTGAACGCGGAGTAGCGGGCGACGGCCTCCTTGGCCGCGGCGCTGACCGCGACCTTGGTGTGGTCACCGATGATGCCGATGCCGCTCGTCCCGGTGTTGAAACCACCGGCGTGCGCGCCGACCACGGCACGGGTGAGGCCGCCGTAGCGCCCCTCCCAGACCCGGCCGAAGCGGTCGATGAGCACGTTGTAGCCCACGTCGCCGTACTTCTCGGTGACGGCCATGTCGTAGTAGATCGAGCGGATGATCGCCGGCACCTGGGCAGCCGTGTAGTTGTTCGCGGTCGCCGTGTGGTGGACCACGATCGCGTTGACCTTCGACGCGTACGCCGGCGACCACTTCAGGTAGGCGGCGTTGGCGCCCCACGCGGCCCGGCTGTAGATCTTCACGACGCCGTTGCCGTACGCGGCCGGGGTCGGCTGGGCAGTGGCGGCCGGCACCAGCGGGTCGGAGGAGGCGACCTCCTCGCCCTCGGCGACCGCCCCCGGCGCGGTGGCCGTCTCGGTGGAGGTGGCCACGTCCGGGGTGGTGCTCGCGCCGGAGACGTCGGCGGCAGCGGCGTCGCCTGCGGCCACTCCGGGGTCGATCAGATCGACCTTGACGTCGACGGGCGCGCCACCGGTGACCGTGGTGACGACGACCTCGGCGGCCAGGGCCGCGCCGGTCCAGATCACGCCGGGACCGTCGCGGAGGTCGCCCGGCACGGCGTTGGTGCCGTTGCGGTCGTCGCTCTCGCCGTTGGCAGCGGTGGTCCAGGTCGACCACGGCGCGGCGGCCGACGTCCGGGTGCGGACGGCGACGCTGACCCGGCCGAGAGCCGAGTCGCGCTGCCAGGTGATGCCGACCGCGGAGAACGGGGTGCCGCTGGCGACCGTACGGAGAACGCGCGCGCCACCGCCCAGCGTGGCCGCCGCGGCGGCGCTGAAGGCCAGCGGGACGCCGGCGGGCTGGCTGGTGCTCGCGGAGGCGCTACCGGTGGGGTCGGCGGCGCTGCCCAGCGCGAGCGTGCGGACGGAGACCTTCGCCGGGGAGGACGAGCCCTTCACCGTGGTGCCCGACGCGACGGCGGCAGCGGTCTGCGCCGCTGCGGTCGCCGGGACCGCGGTGGCGCCGGGCGCGGCCGGGTCGGCGGCCGGGGCGACCGGTGCGGCCTGAGCGGACACGGGGGCCGTGGCCTGGGCGAGAGTGCCGGCGGGCGTGAGCGCGATGCCGCCGGCGACCGCCGCGACGACCGTGGCCGGAAGGGCTACGGCCCAGCGGCGCGCTGTCGTGTTTCGTGCCATGAAAGCTGGTCTCCCGCGTCGTCTCAGTTACCGCTCCGGTCGTGGATCGGCGTCCACGAATGAGCAGTCGGCGCGTTCGGTTGCGGGTTGAGCCGGGTTGCGGCCACGCACCCGGGTCCCACCTGGCGTGCAACGATGCGGCAACCGACGGAACTCGACGGAGGGCGGTACCGGCATGCAGACACCGGACGCGGCGCTACGGAACGCGCTGGCGCGCGACCCGGGGCGTCCGCTGATCACGCAGTACGACGACCGGACCGGGGAGCGGGTGGAGCTGTCGGTCGCGACCGTCGACAACTGGGTCTCCAAGACCGCGAACCTGCTGCAGGAGGCCGCCGTCGAGCCGGGCTCGACGGCCGCGGTACTGCTGCCGGCGCACTGGCAGACCGGCGCGATCCTGCTCGGCTGCTGGCGGGCCGGGGTCGCGGTCGGGTACTCCGCCGTCGCGGGTGCCGGCTTCGATGCCGACGTCGAGCCGCAGGTCGTGTTCGCGGCCGCGGACCGCGCCGACGAGGCGCTCGGGTTCGGGGCCGAGGAGGTCTGGGCGCTGTCGCTGGCGCCGCTGGCCGCGCCGCTGCGCTCGGTGCCGGCCGGCGCTGCCGACTACGCGGTCGAGGTGCGCGGGCAGGGTGACCGGTTCGCTCCGTACGCGCCGGTGGACGCGGCGGGACCGGCGCTGGTCGCCGCCGGGGACCCGGCGCAGGCGGTGTCGCTGGCGGGCCTGGGTGAGCTCGGTGCGGCCAGGGCCACCGCGCTGGGCCTCGCCGACGGCGGGCGCCTGCTCGTCGGCACCGACGAGGACGTGCAGCCGTCACCGATCGACTGGCTGGTGGCCCCGCTGGTGGCGGGCGCGGGGGTGGTGTTGCTGCGCCACCCCGACCCGGCGCGCGTCGATCACGTCGCCGAGACCGAGCGCGTCACGACCCGCTACGCCTGAACCACCCGGGACGGGGGCCGACCGGGCGCTCTCCGGCACGAAAGAGCCCCGGCCCGCTGACGCGGGCCGGGGCCTTGTTCACCTGGAAGGACCGTCGATGCTCCACCCCCTGGGGAGGATCGAGTAGAGATCCGACACCCTTCCGACCGTGTCGCCGAAGTGTCTACCGCGTACCGCGATGAGCCGCCTTCGGCAGTGCCGGCTAATAAGTCGCCGTCGCGGACCCGGGGAATCCCGGATCGTGAACGGCGCCTCCTCGAGCCGGCGTCGTGCTCCGTCGTGCACGACGGGCGGGACCGGACGTTCCGACCGGAGGTCTCGCCCGCAAGACGTCCCGGAACACCGGGAACATCGGCGGAGCCCGGCACCACGGCACGTCGGTGCCGCGTAGCCGGTGGCACTGGCGACGCAGCCACCGACCACACTGCGACCAACGACTGTGCCATGCCACCCCCTTCCGTGCGTCCAGATATGGACATACCGTGTCTATCAGAATCAAACCGGCAGCGGAAGCCTTCCGTCACATTGCAACCTTTTGCACCTGTGACCTCATCAGCCCCACCCGCAGTGGCCGAGCATCCCTAGACTCAGCGCGTGAAGCTGTCCGTCCTGATGCCCGTCTTCAACGAGGAACGCACGGTCGCGAGCGCGGTCAAGCGGGTCCTCGACGTGGACTATCCGTGCGCGATGGAGCTCGTCGTGGTCGACGACGGCAGTCGTGACCGCACGGCCGAAGCCCTCGCCGGCATCGGCGACGCCCGGATGATCGTCGGCTCCCACCCGCTCAACCGGGGGAAGGGCGCCGCCGTCCGCACCGCCGCCGGTCTGGCGACCGGCGACTACGTCGTGGTGTGCGACGCCGACCTGGAGTACGCCCCGGAAGACATCCCGAAGCTCGTCCAGCCGGTGCTCGCCGGCGACGCCGACGTGGTGTTCGGCACCAGGACGTTCGGCTCGCACGCGTCGTACTCGTACTGGTACGTGATGGGCAACAAGGGCGTCACCACCGCCTGCAACCTCCTGTTCAACTGCTACCTGACCGACCTGGAGACGGGCTTCAAGCTGATGCCGACCGCGCTCTACCGCGATCTCGACGTCCGCGAACCCGGCTTCGGCATGGAGGCGGAGATCGCCGCGAAGCTGCTCCGCCGCGGTATCCGCCCGTACGAGGTGCCGGTCAACTACCGGGCCCGCGGCCGGGCCGAGGGCAAGAAGATCACCTGGCGCGACGGCGTCGAGGCGGTCTGGATCCTCGGGAAGATCCGCCTGAACGGCCGCTGATCCGCGCCGTACCCTGGGCTTCGCAGGAGCGGCGCCGAGGAGGTCAGCGATGGGCCGTTGCCGACCGGCGACCACCATGCTCGTTCCCCCTCGGGTGATGCCGGAGGTCGACGCGCGTTCGCCGGGTCGCCGCCGGTGACCTACTCCGTCATCGGCCGGGATCCGGTCACGGGCGAGCTGGGCGTCGGCGTGGCGTCGTGTGTGCTCGCCGTCGGCCGGGCCGTGCCGTGGGCGAAAGCCGGCGTCGGCGTCGTCGTGACGCAGTCGCAGACCCGCCGCGGCTACGGTCCGCACGCACTGGCCGGCCTGGAGGCTGGCGTCCCGGCCCGTCAGGTGCTCTCCACGCTGCTGTCCAGGGACGCGGGTGCATCCGGACGCCAGGTGGCGATCCTGGCCGCGGACGGCTCCGTCGCGGTGCACACCGGCGAGAACTGCCTGGCGACGAGCGGCGACCGCTACGGCGACGGGTGGAGCGTCCAGGGGAACGTGCTCCGGTCACCGGACGTGCTCGACGCGATGGCGGACGCGTACCTGCGCCACCCGCTGCCGCTGGCCGAGCGACTGCTCACCGCCCTGGAGGCCGGCGAGGCGGCAGGCGGCGACCAGCGCGGACGCCAGTCGGCGGCGCTGCTGGTGGTCGGCGGCAGGCGGATCGCCGAGCCCTGGGACGCCGTCGCGGTCGATCTGCGCGTCGACCACGCCACCGAACCGCTCGTCCAGCTCCGGCAGCTGCTCTCCCTGCAGCGGGCGTACGAGGACGGCGACAGCGTCGCACTGGCCGACCTCGCGCCGGACAGCACGCGAGCGGTGCACGCCGCGCTGGCCGCCGCCCGCCGTGGTGACCTGGCCGGTGCCCGGGCGGCCGTGGCCGAGCTGCGGCGGAATCCCGAATGGGAGGAGTGGCTGCGGTCGGGGGCGGTGGCGGGACGTTTCCCCCATCTCACCCAGCTGCTCGACTGAGGTTTGTCCGAGCGGGATCATTGGTCAGCTGACTCACGTCCGATGCTCGCCGGCCCGGGGAGACCTCATGCGGCACTTCGGAAGCCTGGTGCTCGCGCTGGTCCTCGCGCCGGTGGTCTGGGGGGCACTCGCGTTCGGGCCCGATCGGCTCGCCCGCTCCGTCCACAACCTCTCCGGCGCCCGCGACGCCGATCAGTACGTGGGCATCGGATTATTGCTGGTGGCGGCCGTCGCACTCGCCCTGCTGCTGGTGCCCCGCCTCTCCCCGATCGGCCCGGCCCTGGTCGGAGCCGGATTCCTGGCGGTCTGCGTGCTCGGGCTCTCCCGGCGCTCGGGGGTCTACGACCTCGGCCGGGACGTGCTGAGCACCGGGGACCAGCAGGTTCTGGTCGCCCCGATCGGCACCGGATACCTCTGGCTGGCCGGGTTCCTGCTGGTGCTGCCGCTGTTCGTGCCAGCGCGGTGGAGGAAGCCGCGCCGGGCGGCGGCGGTACCCGCCGCCGGTCCGAGCGCTTCCGGCGGCGCGCTGCCGGGTGGCCCGGGATCGGGTGGCCCGGGATCGGGTGGCCCGGGATCGGGTGGCCCCGGATCGGGTGACTCGGGCTCGGGCTCGGGCCCGGGTGGTCCGGCGTGGGGCGGCCCGCCGACCGCCGTCGCCGCTCCGGGCACACCGGACGGCCCCGCCAGCTACCGCGAGCACTCCGGCACGCCGGGCTGGGACGGTCCGCCTGCCCCCCACCCGACGGCGCCGTACCCGACGGCCCCGCACTCGGCCGCGACGGACTACCCGCCGCCCCAGTACGGCTCGAGCCGGGACGACCCGCCCTACGGCGACTACCCCGACTACGGCCACCCGCCGCAGAGCGCCCCGCCGTACCCCGCGCAGTTCCCGCCGGACGGAACCCGCCCGCTGCAGAGCCCCGGCTCGGCCCAGTTCCCCTCCGCGTCGCCGTACCCCGGTTCTGCGGGCGACCGATCCGCGGAGGCCCAGTACCCGTCCGCCTACCCCGCGGGTCACCAGGAGCCGCCCGCTCCCAGCGCCTACCAGGCGCAGACCTACCCCACGACGTACTCGGCACCGGCGCAGCCGCCCGGCCCGACCAGCTACGCCCCGACCGTCTACGGACGGTCGCGCTCCAGCGACGACACCGACGAGACCAGGGCGGCGGCCGCTCCCCCCGACGACGACCCGCAGGAGACCCGCCGCCTCCCGTGACCCGACGTCATCCCGCGCCGGGAAGCCACTCGCCGAGCTTCGCGCGCACCGTGGCGTCGGCGAAGAACGCGGTGTGTGCGACCGCACTCGGCGTCGGCACGAGGAACGGATCGGTGACCCGGTAGTCGCCGGCCGCGTAGACCCCCTCGGTCGGCACGACCAGGTCGTTGCCGGTGCCGAAGAACGGATCCACGATCGCGTTCAGCGCCTTCATCCGCAGCTGTCCGTCGGCCGGCGTGAAGTCCGACGCGATCGCCCGGACAGTCCCGGCGATCCCCGCGGCGCCGCCGAGCGGGCGGTGGTTGGCCGCGGTGACGACCGGATTGCCCGGATCCATCGCGGTGAGGCCGGCCAAGCCGTTGAAAACGCCGGTCGCCAGCTGCTTCACCACCTCGATCACGGCCGCTGCCGTGGCGGACGCCGTCTGGTCGGGCAGGAGCGCGAACAGGTTGCTGAAGACGTCGAGCAGCGTCGTCCATCGCTTCGGCGAGGCGAGCACTGTGCCGGCGTTCGGCGTCCCGACGTGGATCAGCCGGCGGACGTCGGGCGCCGGGACACCGGCCGCCGCGGCGAGGGCGGGGTCGGCGATCCGGCGACCGACCAGGCCGCCCCGGGAGTGCGTCAGCAGGTCCAGCGTCACAGGCCGGTCGGTGGGTAGCCGGCGCAGGAACCAGTCGGCGTTCGTGGCCGGATCGACGCTCAGGGTCTGGTGGTCGAAGCCGAGTACCCGGCCCTCGTAGCGGGCGACGAGCTCAGCCAGGTCGGGGCCGCCTGGCGCGGGCTGCCCGATGCCGTGGAACCCGCTGCGGATCGTGCTGAACGTGCCGTGCACGAGCACGAGGAACGGCTTGTCGGCCAGCTCGGCCAGGCGTGAGGTCGGCACACCGCCCGCCGACGGCACCGTGGCGAGCGTCTCGGGGGTCAAGAGCTGGAGGGCGTGCGGCCGGTTCCGCTCCTCCCACCAGCCGATCACCGCCTTGCCCGCGGCCGCGGCCGCCGCCTCGATCGGGAACCGGATGAGGTGCAGCACTTTCCGGACGCCGAGCCCGAGGAAGGCGCGCTCTCCGGTGCCGCCGCCGAGCCGGTCGGGCTGGAGGACCGGAATGCGGAACGTCTGCTGGGCCCCGGTCGGCACCGGTGCGACGCTCCGCCGCGGCGGAGCGGTCCCGTCGGCGATCGCGACCGCGGTGGCCACCGCTTCGACGTCGACGTGCCACCGCACCACGCCGACGGCGTCGACCTCCAGGACGACCTGACCCTCGTCGGGATCGGCTCCGGGAACGGACAGCTCGACGTACGGGTCGTCCGCGGTGAGCGCGCGCACGCCCCCCGACGCCCCGGGCGGCACCGCGAGGCTCTCCAGCGGCACCGAGAGAACCGGCCGCATCCCGGCCTCCGCCAGTACCGGCGCCAGCCGGGCTCCGATCTCACCGGCGTCGGCCAGTATCTCGGGCAGGTCGGCTCGGACGCGTCGCGCAGCGCCGGGCGTCGGCACCCGGACGTCTCCGACCGTGGCCCGCACGCCCACGGACCGGATCCGCACGCCGTGGGCCAGCTCCAGTTCGTCGTCGCGCTCCAGCTCAGGCACCGCCGCCCCTTCCGTCCACCGCCCCCGCAACCGTGGGTGACCAAAATAGACGTAGGTCGAAACGCTCCGGGGCCCGCATCAGGATGGTGCAGCCACGCGGTGCCGGTCGATCACTTGAGCAGCTGGCGCGCCATGACGATTCGGTTGATCTGGTTGGTGCCCTCGTAGATCTGCGTGATCTTCGCGTCGCGCATCATCCGCTCGACCGGGAAGTCCTTCGTGTAGCCGGCACCGCCGAGCAGTTGCACCGCGTCGGTGGTGACCGCCATCGCGGTGTCCGAGGCCAGCACCTTCGCCGCGGCCGAGTAGAACGTCAGGTCCGGCTCGTTGCGCTCGGCCTTCGCGGCGGCCACGTACACCATCTGCCTGGCCGCCTCGATCTTCATCGCCATCTCGGCGAGCATGAACTGGAGGCTCTGGAAGTCGGCGATCGCACGGCCGAACTGCTTGCGCTGCTTCATGTAGTCGCGGGCGACGTCGAACGCGCCCTGCGCGATGCCGACCGCCTGCGCGCCGATCGCCAGCCGGGTGTGGTCGAGCGTCCGCATCGCGGTGGCGAAGCCGGTGCCCGGCTCACCGATGATGCGGTGGAGCGGGATCGTGCAGTTCTGGAAGTAGACCTCGCAGGTGGGCGAGCCCTTCACGCCGAGCTTGCGCTCCGGGGTGCCGACCGAGAAACCCGGGTCGTCCCGGTGGACGACGAACGCGGAGATTCCACGCGAGCCAGCGGCCGGATCGGTCTTGGCCATCACCGTGTAGTACGACGACACGCCGGAGTTCGTGATCCACGCCTTGGTGCCGTTGAGTACCCAGGAGTCCCCGTCGCGTACGGCCCTCGTGGACATCGAGGCCGCGTCGGAGCCGGCCTCCCGCTCGGACAGTGCGTACGAGAACATCGCCTCACCCCGAGCCAGCGGGGGCAGCACCTCACGCTTCAACTCGTCCGATCCGGCCAGGATGACCGGCGTCGAGCCGAGCTTGTTGACCGCGGGAATGAGTGAGCTGGACGCACAGACCCGCGCCACCTCTTCGACGACGATCGCCCCGGTGATCGCGTCCGCGCCCTCGCCGTCGTACTCCTTCGGCACGTGGACGGCGTGAAACCCGGCGTTCGTCAGAGCTTCACGCGCTTCGACCGGGAAACGCGATTTATCGTCCACATCTGCGGCATACGGTGCGATCGCGCCCTCGGCAATCTCACGCACCGCGTCGCGAACGTAACCGTGTTCCTCCGCAAGCCGGTAAATACCGAACGAAGCGTCCACGGCGTAACGTCCCTTCACTCCTGAAGCCGAGCCTTAACGCTCATTAAGTGTTTTCAACCTTACCGGCCCAGGCGCGTGGTTCCGCGTCCGGGATCGCGGGCATCATCTACCCTCGAACGGTTGAATCGACCCGGACGGCCCCTGCACCCCGCCCGGCCCAGTAGAGCTGACCCGGTGGGTCTTGCCACAGGAGGAAGCACGCGTGTCGGAATCGATCCCCCAACGACCTCGTCTCACCGTTCTCGGCACGGGCTATCTCGGGGCCACCCATGCCGTTTCCATGGCCGAACTCGGCTATGAAGTGCTCGGTGTCGACGTCGATGAGTCCAAGATCACCAAACTCGCCGACGGCCAGGTGCCGTTCCACGAGCCCGGCCTGGACGAGATGCTCCGTCGCAATCTCGCCACCGGCCGGTTGCGCTTCACGACGTCGTACGCCGAGGCAGCAGACTTCGGCGACGTGCACTTCGTCTGCGTCGGTACGCCGCAGAAGGCCGGCAGCATGGCGGCCGACATGCGGTACGTGGAGTCGGCGGTCACCTCGCTGGCTCCGCACCTCACCCGTAAGGCGCTGATCGTCGGCAAGTCCACGGTGCCGGTCGGCACCGCCGAGTGGGTCGAGGAACTCGTCGCCCAGCACGCGCCCAAGGGCCTGGGCGTCGAGGTGGCGTGGAACCCGGAGTTCCTCCGCGAGGGCTTCGCGGTCGAGGACACGCTCCGGCCCGACCGGCTCGTGTTCGGCGTCAAGAGCGAGTGGGCCCAGCAGATGCTCGAGAGCACGTACAAGGGCGTCTACGAGCTGGGCGTGGCCGAGGACCGCGAGGTCCCGACCGTCGTCACCGACTTCCCCACCGCGGAGCTGGTGAAGGTCGCGGCGAACTCCTACCTCGCGACGAAGATCTCGTTCATCAATGCGATGGCCGAGGTCTCCGAGGTCGCGGGCGCGGACGTGACGCAGCTCGCCAGGGCGATCGGCTACGACGTCCGGATCGGCAACAAGTTCCTGCGCGCCGGCGTCGGCTTCGGCGGCGGCTGCCTGCCGAAGGACATCCGAGCCTTCCAGGCCCGGGCCGAGGAGCTCGGCGTCGGCCACGCGCTGCGGTTCCTCTCCGAGGTCGACCAGATCAACACCCGCCGTCGCGAGAAGGCGGTCGAGCTGACCGCTGAGCTCGTCGGTGGCTCCTTGAACGGGGCTCGGGTGGGCGTGCTCGGCGCCACGTTCAAGCCCAACTCCGACGACGTGCGCGACTCGCCGGCGGTCGCGGTGACGAAGCTGCTCGCCGAGGCGGGCGCTCAGGTCACCGTGTACGACCCGCAGGGCATCGACAACGCCAGGCGCGCGCTGCCGACGGTCGCGTACGCCACGTCCTCGGTGGACGCGATCCGGGACGCCGACGCGGTGGTCGTGCTGACCGAGTGGGAAGAGTTCCGGCACGCCGACCCGGTGGCGCTGGGCTCGGTCGTCGCCCACAAGCGCGTGGTGGACGGCCGGAACTGCCTCGACCCGTCCGAGTGGCGCGCCGCCGGCTGGGAGTACCGCGGGATGGGCCGCGCCTGAGTTCCTCGCTCGAAGCCCCGGACGATTCGTCCGGGGCTTCGTCGTTTCCGGCATAGGTTGGAGACATGACTGCGGCTACTACACACAGCTCGGCCGACGCTATTCGACAGCTGTTGGCGGCCAAGACCTGGGCGTTCGTGGGGCTCACCGACACGCCGTACCGCACGGTGCACCAGATGGCGGCGTTCCTGCAGCGCAACGGCGTCCGGATCGTCCCGGTGAACCCGCGGGCCGAGTCGGTGCTGGGTGAGCAGGGCTTCCGCGAGCTCGGCGAGATCCCGTTCGGCGTCGACGTGGTCGGCGTCTACCGCCGCTCGGAGTTCGTCGCGCCGCACGTCGACGAGGCGATCGCGATCGGCGCGAAGGGCGTCTGGATGCCGCTCGACGTCATCGACGAGACCGCGGCGGCTCGTGCCACGGAAGCCGGGCTCACCGTCGTGATGGACCGCTGCCCCAAGATCGAGTGGCCGGCGCACGGGCCCCGCCGCTGACGCACGATTCCCGCCGCGGCGTCCCACTCATTCTTTTCGCGCGCGGTGACCGATTCTATTTGCGCCCCATAACGGGGGCAGCGAAGAGTCAGCGCGCGACTAAACTCGGTAGCGCCGGATGAGACGACGGGGGGCGTCCTCGATCCTGCCTTCGCGCCGAGCTGGGCAATGATCCCGTTCCGGGCTGTTCGCGCCCTTTCATCTCCGGGCACTGTCGAAACGAACCCCGGGGGGACCAATGCGTCCACGCACGTCATTACGGCGAACGCTGGCGTTTTCCGCGCTGGTATTCGCTGCCACTCTGCTCGGTGCGGGGCTGACCAGTTCCGTAGCCCGAGCAGCAACCTACAACGGCTATTTCACGTTCACCAAGAACGCTGACGATCCCACGAATTCTCGGCTCACCTGGGAGGTATTCCGCACGGACCTGGCCCCGAAGCGCCTCGTCGAACGGAAGAGCTGGCGGGCCGGGTCCGGCAACGGGACGAAGAATTCCTGCACCCGCAACGCCGGCTGGCTCCCCGACGGCAAGTACGGCGGCACGTACTACCCCGCCTACGACGGGAGCCTGATCAAGGGACCCGTCTTCTACCTGAGCGATACCAGGTGCTCCGCGGGAACCCCCCGCACCCAGCTGTTCATACACAGCGAGATGACCGCCGGAGGCGGCCAGAACTGTCGGTTCGAGCGCTGGTGCTGGGAAGGCGACAAGGACTACTACTCCGACGGTTGCATCAAACTCCGGCCGGCCGACATGCACGCGGCAGCGGCCGCCTTCGATCGCTGGTACGACCAGGGCCCCGACCCGAGAAAGAATCGCCGCTACAGCGAATTGCTGTACGTCCAGTGAACGGCCCGCGACTGATCGCTCGGTTAGCGCTGTTGGTGGCGGGTCTGGTCACGATCTCGCTCGGTACTGCCGCGCCACCCGCACAGGCAGCAGAGCAGACACCGGGAATCGATGTCTCCAATCATCAGCCGACGATCGACTGGTCCGCGGTTCGGGCGAGTGGGGTTCGCTGGACTTATGTTCTGGCGACCGAAGGGACGAGTTTCCGGAATCCGATCTTCGCCAGTCAATACGTCGGATCCTATCGAGCCGGCCTGATTCGGGGCGCGTACCACATGGCGCACCCGCTGAACTCCAGCGGCGCCGCCCAGGCGCGCTACTTCCTGGCCAACGGTGGCCGCTGGTCTGCCGACGGTCGAACGCTTCCCGGCGCGCTGGATCTGGAGCAGCGCTGCGGCGATCTCGCGGGCACCCGGATGCGTGCCTGGATCGTCGAGTTCCAGAGCACGTATCGCGCGGCGACAGGCAGGTATGCGGTGATCTACACGTCACCGAGCTGGTGGCGGCAGTGCGTCGGCACCTGGTCGGCAGGAAGCGCCGCTTATCCGCTCTGGATCGCGAACTACCGGGTGTCACGGCCCACGATTCCAGCCGGCTGGTCGTACTACACGATGTGGCAGTGGACCGACCGCGGCCGGACTGACGGCATCCCGCGCCCCGTCGATCGCAACCGGTTCAACGGATCGCTCAGCCGACTTCAGGCTTTCGCCCTGGGCTGAGAATGCTCGGTGCCGGGCCGGGGCCGCGTGCCCCGCCCGGCACCGTCGTCAGCTCAGGGACGCCTGGAGGGCGGCGTCCTTGGTGGCCACGAGCGCGCGCAAGTTCTCCTGGAAGTCGGCCATCCGGGCGCGGAGATCAGGATCGGTGGCGCCCAGGATGCGCGCGGCGAGCAGGCCCGCGTTCCGGGCGCCGCCGATGCTCACGGTGGCCACCGGCACGCCCGCGGGCATCTGCACGATCGAGAGCAGCGAGTCCATACCGTCCAGGTGCTTGAGCGGCACCGGCACCCCGATCACCGGCAGCGGCGTCATCGACGCGACCATGCCGGGCAGGTGGGCGGCTCCCCCGGCGCCGGCGATGATCACCCGCAGGCCCCGCTCGGCGGCCGACTCGGCGTAGTCGAGCATCGCCCGCGGCGTGCGGTGCGCGGAGACCACCCGCACCTCGTGCTCGATCCCGAACTCGTCGAGCGCCTCGGCCGCCGCCTTCATCGTCGGCCAGTCCGAGTCGCTGCCCATGATCAGACCGACACTCAAGACGGTTCTCCCTCGCGAAGCCAGTGCACCGCGCGCCGGGCCCGGCGGCGGACGTCGTCCAGATCGTCGCCGAGCGCGGTCACGTGCCCGACCTTGCGCCCGGGGCGCAGTTCCTTGCCGTAGAGGTGCACCTTGACGCCCGGCTCGGCGGCGAACATGTGGTGCAGCCGCTCGTCGAGCGTCATCTCGTGCGGAGGGCGGTGGTGCGCGTCCGACCGCGGGTAGGTGCCGGGCGTCGGCGGTGTCACGTCGCCACCGAGCAGGTTCGCCATCACCACGTAGGGGGCGGTCAGACCGGTCGCCCCGAGCGGGTAGTCGAGCACCGCGCGCACGTGCTGTTCGAACTGCGACGTCCGGGAACCCTCGATCGTCCAGTGCGCGGAGTTGTGCGGGCGCATCGCCAGCTCGTTGACGAGGATGCCGTCCGGCGTCTCGAACAGCTCCACGGCCAGCACGCCGACCACGCCGAGCTCGGACGCCAGCCGGATCGCCAGCTCCTGCGCCTCGACCGCCCGCTCCTCCGACAGGCCCGGCGCGGGCGCGATCACCTCGACGTTGATGCCGTCGCGCTGCACGGTCTCCACCACCGGCCAGGCCGCGACCTGGCCGAACGGCGACCGTGCGACGACGGCGGCCAGCTCACGGACGAGCGGCACGCGCTCCTCGACGATCAGCGGCGTACCGGCGTCGAGCAGCTCGCGCGCCTGCTCGGCGTCGTCGATCATCCAGACGCCGCGGCCGTCGTATCCGCCGCGGGTGGCCTTCGCGACGATCGTCCCGGCGTCCCCGGCGAAACGGACGACGTCCTCCACCGACGCGACGGGAGCCCAGCGCGGTACCGGCGCGCCCAGCGCGGTCAGCTTCTCGCGCATGACCTGCTTGTCCTGCGCGTGGATCAGCGCGTCGGGGCCCGGGTAGACCGTGATCCCCTCCGCCGCCAGCGCGCGCAGGTGCTCCGGCGGTACGTGCTCGTGATCGAACGTGACGACCTCGGCGCCGTCGGCCAGCTTGCGCAGCGCGGCCAGGTCGGTGTGATCGCCGATCAGGACGTCGGCCGCGACCAGGGCGGCACCGTCGTCCGGCGACACGGCGAGGATGCGCAGCGACTGCCCGAGCGCGATCGCGGCCTGGTGGGTCATCCGGGCGAGTTGGCCGGCGCCCACCATGCCGACCACGGGGAGTCCGGTACGGGGGTGCATGAGGAGAGGCTATCCGGCCAGGTCGGACGGCTCGGCCCCCGGTGACCGCCGATGCGGTGCCCGCCACACGCCGGCCCCGCCGGGCGCGCCGCGGGGCGGGCGCGCCGCGGGGCGGGCGCGCCGCGGGGCAGGCGCGCCGCGGGGCAGGCGCGCCCCGGGCGGGGACGCCCCGAGCGGGGACACCCCGAGCGGGCGCACCCTGGGTAAGGCGCGCCCTGGGTAAGGCGCCCCCGGACAAGGCGCGCCCCTGGGCAAGGCCCCCGGGGCCAGGCGTGCCCCTGGGCAAGGGCCCCTGGGGCCAGGCGCGCCCCTGGCGGGCGCACCCGAGCGGGCGCACCCCGAGCGGGCGCACCCTGGGTAAGGCGCCCCCGGACAAGGCGTGCCCCGGGGCAAGGCGCGCCCTGGGCAAGGGGCCCCGGGGCCAGGCACGCCCCGGCCAGGCGCGCCCCGAGCGGGGACACCCCGAGCGGGCGTGCCTGGCCCCTGGCAAGGCGCCCCCGAGGCCAGGGCGCCCCCGGCCGACCGCAGACCGGGCGCCGCATCGGGCGCTGGGCGGCGCCCGCACCCCGGTTCGGGTGGTCGGGGGTATACGACGACTCATCGGGCTCATTTGAGCGAGAATTCGCCCGATAAGTTATCGCGTGCCCCCGATTACCCGTCCGCCGTCCGCGGGCGCCGCGCGCACCACCCCCACCGCGCGGGCCACCCCCACCGCGCGCACCAGCCCTACCGCGCGTGCCACCCGCATCGCCGGCATCGCCCGCATCGCCCGCATCGCCCGCATCGCCCGCGGCACACGCACCGCTGGTACCACATGCACCGCTGGCATCGCCCGCGGCACACGCACCGCTGGTACCACATGCACCGCTGGCACCGCCCGCACCGCCGCGCCTCCGTACCCGATACCCAAGTGCCGCGATCGAACCCACCGGCGGCCCGGCCCGTGTCCGGAGAGTGCAGCTCCTTGGCCCGCGAGCGCCGGTACAAAGCGCCCCGTATCCTCGATCGGTGAACTTCGTCCGGCGGCTCCGCGACCGATGGCACGCCCTGATCAAGGAGCTGACGAAGTTCGGCATCATCGGCGTCGTCAACACGGCGCTGGACTTCGCGGTGTGGAACGCGCTGCTGTTCATCGGCCCGATCAAGGCCCAAATCGTCTCGACGATCGTCTCGGCGACGTCGTCGTACTTCATGAACCGGCACTGGACGTTCCGCCACCGGGCGCGCTCCGGGCTGCGCCGCGAGTACCTGCTGTTCTTCGGCTTCAACGCGGTCGGCCTCTTGATCACCGCGGGCATCCTGGGAGTCGCGACCTACGCGTTCGACGTCGAGCACGTGGCGGCGCTGAACGTCGTCAAGCTGTTCGCGATCGCGGTGGCCACCGCGTTCCGGTTCTGGGCCTACCGGCGCTGGGTGTTCCTGCACCCGGAGGACCAGCTCTACGAGCCAGAAGACGCGCCTGCCGCGCCGCGATAGAACGGGAGTGACAGTTGCTCACATCCGGCCAATGCCGCATGGCGACGTGCGTCCAGTCTCTATCGTGGCCCACGTGACTTTGTTGGCGAAGGTTCGCGCCGGTAAGGAAAAGCTCATCCGCCAGCTGGCGTCGTTCGGCGTCATCGGCGCGGTGAATTTCGTCATCGACACCGCGATCTTCAACGCCCTGTTCTTCATCGGCCCGGTCAAGGCGCAGATCGTGGCCACGACCGTGGCGACGACGCTGGCGTACTTCGCGAACCGCCACTGGACGTTCCGCAAGCACGAACGGTCCGGGCTGCGCCGCGAGTACACGCTGTTCTTCCTGCTCAACGGCGTGGGGCTGGCGATCACCGCGGCGATCATGGCGGTCGCGAAGTACGGGTTCGACCTGCACGACCAGGTCGGGCTGAACATCGTGCGGCTGTTCGCGATCGGCGTCGCGACGCTGTTCCGCTTCTGGTCGTACAAGCGGTGGGTCTTCGGCGCGGAGCTCGCGCCGGAGGCGCCGGCGGCAGCACCGGCACCAGTCGAAGCGTCGGAGACGCCGATCGGGCCCACGGTGCCGGAGCAGCGCGCCGGGCGCGAGCCGGCCCGCGCCGAGTCCTAGCTCACGGCCGGCGCCTAGCTCACCGCCGAGTCCTAGCTCACCGCCGGCGCCTAGCTCACCGCCGGGCGGCGTCGGCGCAGCCAGCTGCGTGCGCTGGAACGCTCCGCGTCCACCGGCTCGCCGTCGGTGTCCCAGCCCTCGTCGTCCCCGTCCTGATCGTCCCGGTCCTCGTCGGCCGAGCCGTCCAGCTGCTCGTCCGCGTCCACGCCGGCCGCTTCCTCGGCCTCGTACCCCTCGAGCCGCTCGTCGATCGCGGCCTGCACGGTCGCCACCCGAGGGACGTTCTGCACGACGACGACGCCGCGCTCGGCAGCCAGCTCGACGTAGAGCGTGCCGCTGCCCAGCGCTCGCTCGACCAGCGTCTGCTCGAACGACACCTCGTCGATCCGGCCGAGCGGGATGTCCCGCCCGTACCGCGCGACGATGCCGGAGCGCAGCAGGAGCCGACGATCGGTGACGGTGAGCGTCGTCGTCAGCCAGTGCAGCACCGGCCGCGACACCGACGCGAGGAGCACCACCACCGCGGCCGCAGCGATTCCCCACCGCGTCCGCGGCTGCGACACCACCGCGATCAACAGCCCGGCCAGCCCCACCGTGACCACAGTGGCCACCGCAGGGCGGAGCAGAACCCGCGCGTGCGGATGACGGTGGGCGACGATCTCTTCGCCGTCCATCAGCAGGCGGTAGGGAACGGCCACCGGCGTCTCCGCACTCCTCGAGCGAACCCAAACTTCAACAAAAGCAACGCTTCTGGCAAAACAGCGGGCGTCGGTGCTCGACCTCGCGCTCGGCAGGCTAGAGCATGTGGGGCTAGAGCGGGGGGAACCACATGCGGCGACACGACACTCGGCACGTTCACACGGCGGCCCGCCGGTCCGCGGCCCGCGCGCTCACGGCCGGTCTGCTCACGATCGGCCTCCTGGGCGCCGCCGGGGCGTGCAGCCGCAGCGACGAGAGCGCAGCGCCCGAAGCGTCGTCGGCAGGGAGCAGTGCGACCCCGAGCGCCACGACGGCGGCGAGCCCGATCTCCAAGGCCGCGCTCGACGAGGCGATCACGCTGACCACACCCGCGGAGGGCGCCACCGTGGACCGTAGCTTTCTGGTACGCGGGTCCGGGGTCGCGTTCGAGGGCACGCTCCTCTGGAACCTCGCACACTCCGGCGGTGGCGAGGCGGTCAGCGGCTACGCCACCGCGGGAACGACCGAGAAGCAGCCGTTCCAGTTCACGGTGGAGGCACCCGGGAGCGGCGAGTACACGCTCACCGTCTACCGGGAGTCCGCGGCCGACGGTGCCCGGACCGACGCCGTCGCCCGGACGATCACCGTCCGCTGACGCGACGGCTCACTCCTCGCCGGGGCCGTCCACGATCAGCAGCAGACGCTTGGCGACGTCGTTCGGGTCGAGCCGCCCGTCGGCCACGGCCGCGCACAGCGAATCGTGGTCGGGCAGGTCGAGTACGCGGGCCAGCATGGAGAGCGGCCGGTCGTGGGCCAGCACCCGCCCCTCGGCCGCGAGCGCCGCGGCGATGTCGCGACGTCCGTTCTCGACGGACGCATCCGAGACGTCCTCGGCGAACCACTTGCGGATCTGGATCTGCGCCTGCGGGCTCTTGGCGAACCGCAGCCACTCCTCGCTCGGCCCCGAGTACTCGGACGGCGACGTGAGGACTTCCACCACGTCGCCGTCGGAGAGGGGCCGGGCCAGGGGTACGAGCTGACCGTTGACCTTGGAGCCGATACACCGGTCGCCGAGGCGGGTGGAGACTGCGTAGGCGAAGTCCACCGGTGTGGCGCCCTCGGGCAGGCTGATCGCGCGCCCGTGCGGGGTGAAGACCATCACCTCGTGGTCGGAGAGCCCCGACCGCAGCGAGTCCATGAACTCGCCGGGCTCGGCGACGTCCTCCTGCCAGTCCAGCACCCGCTGCAGCCACTCGAGTTCGGCGGCGGCGTCACCCACCCGGTCACGGCCGAACCGGTGCAGCGCCGCGATGCCGTACTCGGCGACCCGGTTCATGCCCTCGGTGCGGATCAGCACGTCGCAGCGGCCCCGCGGCGCGGTCACCGTGGTGTGCAGCGACTGGTACATGTTGAACTTCGGCACGCCGATGTGGTCCTTGAAGCGGCCCGGCATCGGATGCCACCGCCCGTGGATGATGCCGAGCGCGGCGTAACACTCGGTGGGATCGCCGTCGATCACGACGACGAGCCGGTCGGCGCCGATGAAGTCGGCCGGCGCGTTCGGGTTCTTGTTGATCTGCTTCCAGACCGACTTGAGGTGCCGCTCGCGCCAGGTGACCGTGGCCTTGATCCGGGCGCTGCGCAGTGCGGCGGAGGCTTCCCGCACCAGGCCGTCGAGGTAGTCGGTGCGCTCGGCCATCCGCGTCTGGACCCGGCGCTCGACCTCGGCGAGGTAGGTGTCC